>Ga0228711_1000517_pt1 | contig 48027 bp, 29 predicted proteins | sample MedpolnodulmetaG_2_FD_177996 | JGI IMG/M metagenome (GOLD analysis project Ga0228711, IMG submission 177996) | Root nodule microbial communities from Medicago polymorpha collected in Santa Monica, California, United States - brown nodules | ecosystem: Host-associated > Plants > Roots > Nodule...
AAAAATAAAATATATATATATATATATATATATATATATATATATATATATATAAAAGCAAATAAAAGGAACAATTTGATAGCCAAAGTTTTATTGGATACTTGGATTAGTATAATCATTCAATAATTTTTTTAGGGATGATCATTCAATTATGTCTTTTTTTATTTTTTTAATATTTTACTATTTTAAAGAACTTTTTCAAATAAAATCTCCTCCAAAGTCACGATCCCTGTTTACTCGCATCACTGACATCATCAAACATTTTTTGGAATGCATCAAAATATTTTTATTTTTAAATGAACAAAAAAATGGTTAAGAAATAGAAAACAGACACACCACCAACTGAAAAACACCACAAAATAAAAAATATATAATCTCAAAACCAACCTTCGCCACACCTTCCTTTGGTCCCATTATGCACGACAAATCACATTCACATCTCTATAAATACACATCAATTTCATGCCTTATTGATCCATCATCAAAACCATATCACAAAACAAAACAAGCAAGTTTTAATTCACTTCATCAAATATACAAAAACATACCAGATCAAACCACAAGTACGTACCAAATCAAATATCCTCATATTCAATCATAGCACATTTTTAGCACACGAAATCCCATTACTTTCTCATTGAATATTCTCACTATTATTACACTTTCTCATTCACCACAAAATTCTATATATACACAAACACCAACACCATTCTTCTCTAACGTTAACATTACACACACATTATTCCAATTTTCTCAATTAGCAACCCTAGCCTCAAAACAATGTCTCCTCCAAACCCTACCCTAAACTCAACCAAAAACAACACCCACAACACCACCACCACCACCACCACCAAAAATGTTAACCCTTGTCCTAATTCACCCTTCACCTTCACCCTTGCTGACTCAACCCTAAAAGTCAACGGCCATGTCATCCTCTCTGATGTCCCCAAAAACATCACCACCACTACCGCTCCTTCCACCGCCATCACCGCGACCAACGGTTGCTTCCTTGGCTTTGAAGCCAACGAAGCAAAAAGCCGCCATGTTGCACCCATTGGAAAACTCAAAAACATCAACTTTACTAGCATTTTCCGATTCAAAGTGTGGTGGACCACTCTTTGGACCGGTTCAAATGGCAAAGACCTAGAAACCGAGACCCAATTCCTCATGCTCCAGAACTCGGATCCAAACCCGGGTTTAGATCCAAACTCTAGTCGACCCTATGTTCTATTACTTCCAATAATAGAAGGGTCATTCCGTGCTTCTCTTCAACCCGGTGAAGACGACAACGTTGCTGTCTGTGTCGAGAGTAGTTCAACTTTAGTAACCGACTCTCGATACAACACTGTTGTTTACCTTCACGCGGGTAATGATCCATTTAAGCTTGTGAAAGAAGCAATGAAAACTGTGAGGGCCCACTTAGGAACTTTTAAGCTTCTAGAAGAAAAAACCGTCCCTGGAATAGTGGATAAATTTGGATGGTGTACATGGGATGCATTTTATCTTAAGGTACACCCTCAAGGAGTTTGGGAAGGTGTTAAGGACTTAAGTGATGGTGGTTGTCCACCTGGCTTTGTCTTAATTGATGATGGTTGGCAATCTATAGCCCATGATGAGGATGCAGTTGATACAAATGATGGGATTAATCGTACGGCTGCAGGTGAACAAATGCCATGTAGGTTAATAAAATTTCAAGAGAATTATAAGTTTAAGGATTATAAACAAGGTTTAGGGTTAGGTGGTTTTGTTAAGGAATTAAAAAAAGGTTTTGAGAGTGTTGAATATGTGTATGTGTGGCATGCTTTATGTGGTTATTGGGGTGGGATAAGACCTAATGTTGAGGGTTTACCTGAAGCTATTGTGGAGAAGCCTAAGTTAACCGTTGGATTAGAGACTACTATGGAAGATTTGGCTGTTGATAAGATTGTTAATAATGGTGTTGGGTTAGTTCCTCCTCATTTGGTCGATCAAATGTATGAAGGTATTCACTCTCTTTTGGAAGAGTCTGGAATTGATGGGGTCAAGGTTGATGTCATCCATGTAAGTCCTTCTATTTTAATTCCACAACCACATATTTTTTATTTTATTTTTTATGTTTAGTCATATTTTTTTTGTGTTCATATATCGTTTGTTGTGTATAGTTATTAAACTGTTAATTTTTTTTCCTAACCAATGTACAAAAGTCAATGACATTAACATAACTAATATTTAAGGTCTCCTGCAAAAATTAGTTAACACAAGTTGAAAAGAAATCTATTTTACTTTTATATACACAAGTCCGTTTGAATAAATTTAGTTGAACTTTTATGCCTTCAACAATTCATGATAGTTTTGTGCATATATATTTTTTTGAATGTGTAATGTTTATTATGAATTGATTTTTATTTTTATTTTCTTGTTGAGAAGCATGATAGAGTATTTGGTATATGTATCTATTATGAATTGATTTTTTTTGTCCTAATTTTTAACAAATAATGTTTTGTTCGAATTCTTTTTCTATAAAAAGTGTAGGTAAATATATTTAGCTTTTTTGACCAAATCCATTTCAAGTGATTTCATAAAAAGTGTAGAAAAATTAGAAGCTAAGATGTCTACACTCAGCTTAATGATAAAAATAAGTTGTTGAAAAATGTTTTTGACTTCCTTCTTACGTTATCTTAATATTTATTTTTTAAAATTTTATTTTAATTTTTCTTATGTCGGTACGTATCAAAAAAAAATGACAGGTCAAGCTGTCCGTAGTGTCAATATCATTATCTATAACCTTTTGTTCCAAAAATGGGAGATATTGTTATTTGTTAATGTGTTTTTGACTTTTATTTGAAAGTTACTTTTTTACCTAATTATATTGACTCTTTTGGTCGGCACGTTATCTGTTCCTTTTTAAATTATAAAAATTGTGCTACTACTTTTCCCTCATTTGTGTTGATTTGTCTCTTTTTCTTAAACACACTTTCTTTAATCTAGTATTAATCTCTACTTAATTTAGAACCAGTCCTTTTCAAAAAAATTTAGAACCAGTCATGTAGGAATTTCTTATCAAATTAAAACTATCATGTCATGTCATGGCATGGCATGCTTTGTTTTTTATTCTTTTATTTACAATGGATATATCATATACATTAACAATTTAATTAATTAGGTATTCATCTAGTAACATTTTCAGAAAGTATATGATAATTATAAGCTATTTTGATAAATTTAATGAAAATAGTAAAATGACTATTCATGAAATATATTCAATTCAATAAGTTTCAACATTTTTCTTAGTTTCTACTTATTAGTTTTGACATTTTGTTTTTTGGTTGATGTGTGTTTTCATGAACTTAACATATATATGGATGTTTAATTTGTAATATTCAGTTGCTAGAGATGGTGTGTGAGAAGTATGGTGGAAGAGTTGATTTGGCCAAAGCATACTACAGAGCTCTCTCAACTTCAGTGAAAAAACATTTCAATGGTAATGGTGTCATTGCTAGCATGGAACATTGCAATGATTTCATGTTGCTTGGAACTGAAGCCATATCCCTTGGTCGTGTTGGTACGTCACGTAATCCAATTTTCTATCCTTAAACAAGTAGTAACACATTCTTTCGCACGTGACACTTTCGGTTTTTACTTTGTTATGAGAGATTCTATTTAAGAAATTCAGTTTGTAATTTGAATCATGTACGTTGTTTTTGCGTAAATATTTTTATACTATCAACCGTTCATAATCGTTAGATCATTAAAAACGTCTGATTTCAATCACAAATACTTTTGACACAGGTGATGATTTCTGGTGCACCGACCCTTATGGTGATCCAAATGGTACATATTGGCTACAAGGATGTCACATGGTGCATTGTGCATACAATAGCTTATGGATGGGAAATTTCATCCAACCAGATTGGGATATGTTCCAATCTACACACCCTTGTGCTGCTTTTCATGCAGCTTCTAGAGCCATATCTGGTGGTCCAATTTACATAAGTGACACTGTTGGAAATCACAATTTTGACCTTCTCAAGAAACTAGCTTTGCCTGATGGTACCATCCTTAGATGTGAAACCTATGCTCTCCCAACTAAGGACTGTCTCTTTGCTGATCCTTTACATGATGGCAAAACAATGCTCAAAATTTGGAACCTCAACAAGGTAAGCCTTCTCTCCTCACTTTCATAATATATATGTAGAAATTATGTATCTAGATCCTCTACAATGGACTTAAAGGTGAAGCGGGTTGTAGAACATAAGTTTAAGGGAGTGAAATAAAATTTCGCTCTCTTAATAGTCTACGGCTGGCTTCACAGTAAAGTCGGTTGTAGATGATCCAATTTGAGAAATTGAATTTATATCCTTTGTAATCTTCCCAACTCTCCAACGAAGTCTAAGTTATTGGATTAATCTAATGGTCGAGTGATCAACACCTCTGGTAATTATAGGTTAATCCAATGACTTGATCTAGCTGGAGGGACTAGAGATGGTCCAATTCTATATAATAGTTGCGATAGCGTAGTAGAATTTGAAGAAATTAGTATTGTTCCGCAATACACTAAAGTAAGTGTTATCAAATAACAGCTACATTCGCGCTATAACACTATAGCATAACGAAGTTTGAATAAGCCATTATTTTCTGCGATTCACAATTAACACTTTTTTTTATAACAGTACAATGGAGTTCTTGGTGTGTTTAACTGTCAAGGAGGAGGATGGTTTCGCGAGATAAGATCGAACAAATGTGCTTCTGAGTTTTCACATTTGGTTTCAACTAAGATCAACATCAAAGACATTGAATGGAACAGTGGAAAGAATCCAATTCCCATTGAAGGAGTTCAAGTGTTTGCTTTGTATTTTAGCCAAGCCAAGAAGCTCAAACTCTTCTCTCCATCTGACACTGAAGATATCTCTTTGGAGCCATTCAACTTTGAGCTTATTACTGTTTCTCCTGTAACTTTATTTCCTAAAAAGTCCTTGAAGTTTGCTCCTATTGGTTTGGTTAACATGCTAAACAATGGTGGGGCAATTCAGTCATTTGAATATCTTGAGGCTCAAGATTTGGTTCAAGTTGGAATTAGAGGTGCTGGTGAAATGAGGGTCTATGCTTCAGAGAAACCTAGGGCTTGTGGAATTGATGGCAAAGAAGTTGATTTTGAATATGAAGAGTTCATGGTTGTGATTCAAGTACCATGGCCTAGTTCTTCAAAATGGTCCTTTGTTCAGTATATATTCTGAGCATAGGATGAGATTGTTGAAACTTTTAAACTTATGATTTTCTTATGTTTTTTCAATTTGAAGTTTTTTATATTGAACGATGTTCAAGTTAAGGGGCTTTTTATTTATCCCTGATTTGGATTTGGATAATTTTTGCTTTTTAGTTTTTACCTTCTGTGGTGAAGGAAGTAACTTATGGATTTTAACTATAATGTCATTCTGAACATCTAGTTTCTATCTCTATTATTATCTAATAAATGACATTTTCTTTATCTCCATTTCTTTCTTTTGTGTTGGATTTGAATTTGAATGTCATTTATTCTTTTAAGTGTGTAGCTTTGTTTTTTCTTCAAGCAAGTACTCATTTTTTGTGCTTCTAATCTTCCAACAAATGTTTGGTAACATCAATATAATATCAACCCTAGAAGTGGTTATGGGTTCAATATATATCTTGGTCCAAGAAAGATTAGTCACAGCTGTGTGACGGTAGATATTTTGTACCAATACCATGTTTATAAAAAAATGTTTTACGAACTACTAAGTCACTACTAAATGCAATTTTAAATAACAACCCTATATCTCTTCATTCTCTTTTACATTGTTTCTCTTCCTCATCTCTTTCCTTACTAACCTTTTCATCGTCGCCTCATCGTTGACAACAATTCCTCCTTCAATGTCACTGTCATCGTTAACATCGTCGTTTTTCTTCTTCTTGCATGCCAGGTTCTAAATAATTGAAGAATGAATAAACCTAATTGAGATTGTTATTCTTGTTGGAGATGTTGACATTATGGAAAATAAAGGCACCATTGGGATGATTGAGTCCTGAGACCCTTGTGTTAAATAGTTAAAAAAGGAAAACCCTAAGGCTTTGTTTGCGAGTTGGGTTTTGGAGGGGAAGGAAAGACTTATGGAGAGGTAACCCCTTGTTTGAGAGCTTTAAAAAATAAGGGAAAGATTTTGGGGGGTTTTGAAGGGCTTCATTTGTCCAATTTTAAAGTTCCCCCAAATTGGGGGTTTTGTGGGGTTAAACATACAAATTGACAATTTTGTCCTCATAATAATTCAAAATTCCAATTATAATTTACAAGATAAATTACAAAGTATACAATGTATTGATTTTAAGGAAAAAAAAGAAGGTAAAATAGTAAAATTATCACATAAGCTCTCCATCTCCTTTCCTTGTTGGTTTCTTTAGATCTCAAACAAGGGGAAGACTTTCCCTCCTTTATCCCTTCCCCTCCCCTCAAAACTCGCAAACAAAGCCTAAGGGTATTTGTTAAGAAGTTTAAAGAGAAAATTTTATCTTTAAAATAGTGTATTCAACACATTAAAAGTTTAAAAAATAACTCTTTCAGCATAAAACTTATAAATTATTTTCATTTTTAAATACTTAACTAATGCCCTAAAGACCCTTGAAAAAACCATGACTAGCACAGTAATGTACCATGGTAACATAAAAAGCAATCCAAAATGATTATTTTTGTTGCAAAATATTTATCACTTGAATACAGTTATACAAATGTTTGATCGATATAATATGAACGTTAAAAAAAAATCAATATAATATGAAGTAAACCTTGTATACTTGAAGTGGTCGTGAGTTCAATATATATCATGGTCTAAGAAAGATCGGTCACTACTAAGAGCAATTCTAACAAACCCACATTCCTTCATTCTCTTTCACATTGTTTCACTTTCTCATCTCTTTCGTCATTAACCTTTTCATTGTAGTTCACCTCATAAGCAACGTCTCCATCGTTAACATCGTCGTTTTTCTTCTTCTTGCATGTTAGGTTCTAATTGAAGAATGAATATATTCAATTGAGATTGTCGTTCTTGTTGGGGTTGTTGAGCACATAAGAGTTGATTATTAATGGGTTAAATTGAAAATGGTGGTGAATGATTCTCAACCATCTTCTCGGACTCAATTTTGGACATGAATGGTGGTGACGATATGAATGTGCATGGTTTGAGTTTATGGCGTAATGGATTGTTGTTTTTGATCTGGGTTTTCTCGATTTCGTATGGGTCTGTTTCAAGTTTCATATAGAAACAACATCAATGAGTTTGAATGTTGGAGATGGTTGAGTCCTAAGAACATTTTCCTCCTTTCATATAAAATTAATCGAGCCAAAAAATGGAAAATAAACGCACCATTGACACGTCAGAAAAATATGCCACATGAAAATGAGTCCAATGACCAAATTAATAAAAACAACATTTATAATATATAAGCGTTAACGCAATAAAAAGAACAGAAAAACGAATACGTAAATACCTGTTATATGCGCGTTTTTCCAAAAATTATTGTAAATCATTATATATATTTTTTTTAGAAAATTATAATTTTTTTAAAGGAGAAAATTATATATTTTATTAAATTTACGGAAATTATTTTTTGGGTCATAACGATGCTTTTAAAATCACCATCAAAATTACTTAAAAATAAAAACAATTCACCATCAAAAACGCTGGTCCTTATTTAAAAGAATAGGTAATATTAATTATTTTATATGTTATTCATGTACAAAAGTATTTCCTTCGTGGTTTTTCCCCTTGAATCAAGAAAATTTACTTTTATCATAAAAAAATAAAAATTTACTTCAATGATATTTTTTTGTTTTTTTTTTTGTGTCCGGGTTTTAACCCGTACCTTGCATATATTATGCATTGTCCCTGCCAACTGAGCTAAGCTCACAAAAACTATTTTTTTTGCTTTTATTAATATATAAGAGTATTTAAAATAACAATAATTTTTTTAAATAAGAAAAATTAGTCCACCTAAATTGTCATCAGAGATAATTGAACGTAAATTTTTTAGGTCCAAGTCAACACAATCAGACAAACAAGTGGGTTACAATAACAATTATTTTTAATGACTTCCTCCAAAAAAAAAGCATTTAATGACTTCCTATCAATATTTTCCTTTAATGACTTGATAAAATAAATAAATTTTAATGATTTGAAATCAAATAATTCCTTCTGTTTTGAAAAAATTTCGGATCTAAAAGATAGTATTAAATGCTACACGTTTTTGTTGTATCCAAATACCAGTATGCAAAGATGATGACACATATTTTTGTTGAATAAGGATTTTACCATATCTTATTAGTTTTTTTTTGTTTGAAAAACCATATCTTATTAGTTTTTTTTAAGGACCATATTTTTTTTTTTTTAGTCAGGTAGCCTAGTGGTTAGAATTGGGGTGTCCGGGGTTCGAACCCCGGCCCCTGCATATAATAATGCATTGTGCTACCAACTGAGCTATGCTCACGGGACGAAGGACCATATCTTATTAGTTATTGATTTGAATAAAATTACTAATATTAATAATTTATGTGATCATCGGTTCTTAAAAGAAATAAATACATGATGAGTACGGAGAATTTGGTATTTATACTTTTTAAAAACAAACAATGTTGTTGAGCATTTACAAAATTTACAATGAAAATAATGTTTTTCTATATGCTGCTATTAGACTACATTTGATTAAAAGATTAAATTAAAATCAGATCAAGTTTAAAATTAGAATTAATATTATTTATTTAATTAGATAAAAAAGTAAATTAATAATAATAATAAAATTTAAATTCCCTGAATTTTTTTTTAAATGAAATATAAAAATTTACCCATGTTATATAAAGTATTGGTTTGATAATGTTGTAATTTTTCTTACATAAAATATTATATTCCATTTTGGCTTGGTAAAAAAAACAAGTTATACATAGTTTTTTCTATAAAAAAAAGTAACTTTTTTATTTAGATTTTTTTTTTAAGAGTTATTAGGAAAAAGATTTGAATCTACGTAATTAATAACATCCAATTTTTTCGAAATACGTAGTGAAGATTTCCATCTTTATACATAATCAAATTCCTATAAAAACTGTAGGAGTTTTATTATCAAAATTTAGATGAAAAAGTTTTCTTATCCACTTGCTTCTCCTTCAGTTTCACTTCTGGTAAATTTGAAGTTTTTTTCTTCTTTTCAGTTGTTATTTGCTTTAATAATTTTCCTTTTGTTAGTGTTTGGTTTCCCTGTTATTATTAGGGTTAAGTAGTTTTCTCGTCCCTACTTTATCCCTATAAAAAATAAACACTTTTTCATCTAAATTTTAGTCTTTGCTAATATACCAGATCAACATATTTTCAATGATTTCATGCATGCTTACATGTTTAGGGTATTAAAAAAGCACAAAAAGTGTTATTTTTGATGGGCACATAAAAAAAAACGAAATATATTTTGCAGGAACAAAATAACATATTTAGCAAATCAAACATGCTCTTCTTTTCGGTTTTGGTGTTGTTTAGGTTTAAGCCTTTTTCGTTGATATTAGTAGCAAGGGTTGTTTGTGTAGGTCGTGTGATGGTGTTTACCTTGTGTTTGGTTTGTCTTAATACAAGAGTGTAACATTTAACTTGCTACTAGGTACATGTTGTAAAATATTTTTCCATTTAAAAAAAAACTCCTTTTTGGGGTTTTTCTTCTCTCTTTAGTTAATATTGTCGAGAACAATTATTTGTCAAACTTTACTCGCAAGAACAATTTTTAGTGGAAATTTACTTTTTTTTTTGACCAACAAAAACTCATATCATATCATTCATCACACAATTTGGAATACAAGATGGAATCAAATCAAAGACTTGGTGACGAGCTTGTAATATTGACACCCTAGCGAAACTATGAGCGACAACATTCGCTTGTCTCCTAACAAAGCTTATCTTAAAGTTTGTACATTGCTATAACAGTGACCTGCAGTCATCAATGATACTACCAAATTCTGCCTGGTTGTTATTCTTATCATATATGCTATCAACCACTGGTTTACAATCTAGTTCTATTTGCACATTTGATAATTCTAACTGTCCAAGCCACAAAATGGCATCTCGTAATCCAACTGCTTCCGCTTCTTGAGGAGGGGGACAACCTTCATACCAAGTTGTAGCAGCTTTTACGAACCTGCCACGATGATCTCGAATACACATACCTGTCCCAAACCGGTTCTGTGCCCTGAAGATGGCTGCATCTACGTTACACTTCAGAAATCTCGCTGCTGGTGGCTGCCACGTAACTGTATCTTGCGGTGAATGCTGACTGTGTGAAGTAGCAGAATTTCTTGCGGCTTGCCATTGAAATAACAACCCGCGCTAGCTGGACTGCTATGTTACTCGGCTGAAGCTCACCATCCCATACCTTATCATTACGACGTCTCCAAATACACCATAACATCATTACCAAGTCCTTGCATTCTTCAACTGTCAACCTGCACAGTAAAGAGAAAATACAAGCTGCAAAGCTCTCAGCAACAGCAACAGTAGTAGAAATCACGTCCCATAAGCCAGCTGTTCGCCAAACTGTCTTCGCCTCGTCGTATCCAATAAAAACATGCCAGTCGTTCTCATAATTTGTTTCACAAAAAGGACAGCAATCTGTACATGGCACACCTTTGTCCTGCAGTCGCATACGTTAGGAAGAACACCTCTCAACGCTCTCCAGAGAAAAACTTTTACTCTTTGTGGAATCTCCAAACTCCACATTCTAGTCCATTCTCCCAGTACTCGGTATTCATCATTATCAACAAGTGATTCCATTGCATATCTATATGCGGACTTTACCGTATAAACTCCCTGACTATTAAATTTCCAAATGCGCTTGTCCTCTCTATCTCGATGCAACAACACCAGTTTGGATATTGCCTTCCTATCTTGTTCATTAAAAATGGCTGCAATCAATCCCCAAATCCAATTTTCTTAGTGGAAATTTACTTGTTTAACTCATTATCAATAGATTCATATGGTTAAAACCTAAAAACAATAAAAAAAAAATATACATATAGCAGTAGATGTTTTTGCTTTTAAAAAAATTCATACAATGTAGTACTCAATATGTGTATCCTTTTGTCTTTTCAAAAATTAGTTTCGAGTGAAGGAGCAATATTTGCTTGATCGCAAGCCTAAATAAAATAAAATGATTTAGACACGCACATCAAAAATTCAAAATACATATATTTTTTTTTAACAAGTCACAATGAGATATATTAACAAACTGTCCCGCTCCCTAGCACAAGAAGTGCCTTGAACAAAATTACAACATCCAATCCTTAAAAAACAAAAAGAGGTAAACAACAGTCAGTCAATACCCAAACAAACAAGGGGTTGCTGCCACCACATATGGTAACCAAAGGGAAAACAAACATTTTTAGCTTTCAACCATGAAAGTGTAGTGATTTTTACCTTTTCCATCAGTTGCATAATTGATTTAACGTTATTAGAAAACAACCGATGGTTCCTTTCATTCCACAGAACCCAAATGCAACAAAGCCAAACCATGTGGAGGAATGAACGACGAGAACTATGCCCTCCTAAAGAATATATGAATTGATGAAAATGATCCATAACATGTTGAGGATCCACTGAATACACACCTAACCAAGACTTCACCAGTTGCCAAAGTGAACCAAAAGTAGGACAATGTATTATTATATGTTTCGCTTTTTCATGTTGACCACATCCTGAGATACACAATTGAGAATTCAAAATACATATTATTTGATCATTTCAAAAATATATATTATTATTTTTTTTCCTACTCACTTTTAACTTTTTATTTTTTCTTCTTCTTTCAGTTATGTTGTGTGCCCAAATATATTGTATTTAGGCTTGTGGACAAACAAGTATTTCTCCAAAATTCCCAACTGAAGTAGGCTTATAAAACTTTTAAAGTTTCCTGGTTGATGGTAGGTTGCGTAACTAAATAAATGGTTTATCTTACATCGTGTTTTATTGTTTTCCAAAATTGGAGGATTTGTGATTATAGAAGTCTATTTTTTTCCTGGTCAAGTCTAGTGATCAGACTCACACACTATAAGTGTGAAGAAGTGAGGAGTGAGGAATTCATGGTCTGAACCGCTTAATGTTCATGAAGGTATCAATTGAGCTGCACTTATCTTAGGATAGTTAAAATAAGGAACACTTATGTGGTGACTCACCTAGTTCTAGAAGCAAAATGACTCATCTTAATCTAGAAGGATCTAATGTAGGGAACAAGAAGACAACAACACAATGACGACAGCGACTAACAAGCCTCCTATCCTTAATTACTATTCTAGAAAGAAATGGAGAACAAACGTTGCGACGGGGGCGAAGGAGTTAGCAAAGAAGGAAGAACAACAAACCACCGCTAAATGCAACCGAAAAATCGAAGAAGTTGTTTCTTCTTCTTCCGTTGCTGTTCGAAAGAGTCGACATATAAGAATAACAACAAAGGCTCCCGTCCTAGTAGTAGTTGACAACAAGAAGAAGAGTCTTTGTGATGACGGTGCTGAGGGGGCAGAGGAGTTAGCGAAGAAGGAAGAACAACAAACCACCGCTTAACGCAACCGAAAAACCGAATAAGCTGCTTCTTCTTCTTCTTCCGTTGTTGCTGTTCGAAATAGTCAACATATAAGAATAACAACAACAAAGGCTCCCATCCTAGTAGTAGCAGACAAGAAGAAGAAGAATCTTTGTGGTGACGGTGCTGAGAAAACATACAAAACTTCTCATGTTGTTGCTGGTTTAGCGTTTCAATAGAAAGCTAGAAAAGGAAAACATATTCCTCAAATTCAAATACATTTAATTTTTGGTTGTTTCTTCCATTTTATTTTATTTATTTATTTAATTCAATAAATATACATTTGGCTTTTTCATTTATTTTTAATTAAAAAATTACACACGTGGCATCCTACTCACTTAAGTGAGATGCCACCTGTGCGTTGACTCGGTCACAATTGGCTTATGGGGGCCAAAATCGCCAAATCGTGATACTTACGAGGCCAAAACTGCTATTAAGCCTTAATAGTATTAGTTGGTAGAGTTTCGGTTTGTTGAATCTTAGGAGGTGTAATGGATACAATTTCAGTTTGGAGTGCATGTGATATGGTTTCAAGTAAGGGTGTAGATGAATCATGTAAACTAGATGAATCTACAACATTTTTACTAACAACTTCACTAGAAGAATTTTTAACAAGAGTATTACCTCTTATCCCGAATAGGTTTGACAAGGTCATATCATCTTCCTTGAAAGCTTTGTTGCCTTTCCCTTTATTCTTGTACTCTTTTTCCTTGACAACTATGCTATCTTCTTGTCCAACAAGAGCAGTGGCAGATCCACTTGATTTACCTTGATTGATTGCCTTCTTAGTCTTGCAGTTACAAATCAATAAATAAATTATTATTTTTGACTAAATCAGAGAAAATAATTATTAATCAAAAGGAAAACATGCAACCAACCATTAACGATTTCTTCACAACTTTATGGCTCTTAGTGGGCCTTTGACTTGGTTGACAGCCCTCCGTGAGCCTCTTATTATCATTAGTATTTCTTCTCAACCTGGCTGAAAGATTCACGCCACCTGCAGCCACAACGCCATCAATTCTCGTAAGAGAGGTGAAATCGCGTTTCGCATTACCAGAGGTTGTAATCGGTGCTTTCATGTATTTTTTTTTTAAGAATGGCTGGTTGAAGCTCCAACGTATTGATAATGGCAGAGTAGGAGCAATATGTGAGATTGCGTTGAGTAACCCACTTCAGTAATGGTATGTTGAAATTGTGAAGGGGTGCACGTCTTTTGGGACTCAGAGACTTAGGTTTGGTGGTGTGAGAAACCATTTGGAGGATGAATGTAGAAGAAGAATAAGGTTTGGTGCTTGTTCAAAAAAGAATAGGGTTTGGTGTTGAGAGTGAGAAACCATTTGGAAGCTGATGTTAAAGGAAAACAAAGAAAAGGATAGTCCAACAAGGAACCAGCTAGGAGTTCAAGGTAAATACATATATTTTTGTTTTTCTGCCACACATATTTATCCTCATAATTACAAGATATATGGAAATGTTTATGAATTCATCGATGGTCGAATATGATTAAAAGTGTAAAAAAAGTTACTGGTTCATTTCTATTTTTGATCCCTTTCTTGTTTCTATTATACTTTGCTTTTTTCCTTGACTTGTCCTCAACATGCTTTCATTTTTGTGGCAGGGCTTAACTTCAAGTAAGAAGGAGAAACCTATCATGGTTATCAAAGAAGGTAAGATTATGCATTTATCTTTTGATTATCTGATAAATGAAATTTTATGTTTTATGACCTAAAATTTGAATGCTCATATAGGTACTAGTTACCAAAAATTGTATTGCAGTTCATGTGACTAACACAGTCTTGCATCCTGTTTCCTTGTAGAATATCCATCTGATGATGAAGCTCCAAGGAAAATTATGGTACTCAAAGGAAAATTTTATTGGTTTTAATAGCATGTTTGAAAAGGTTTTATTTTTGGATTAGCTAAAGTATTAGAGCAATCAATTTTTTACTAAGATAACTTATAAAATCCCTTACAGACAAAAAAGAAACTTATAAATCATTATGATGAACACACATATCTAACGTAGTTGTGCCTTTATATCTTACATTTTACAGCATTTATTGCCAATAATGAACCGCATATTCCATATTGAAATATAGTAAGAAAGCAATCTAAGATGACATTTTACATCGGTAATAATTTAAGAAAATAGAAAGGATTGAATGTAACGGCACATGTTAGTTTCATACTTGTGTTAAACAGCGACAAATGTTGCACACGAAGAAACAACTTTAGAAGTGACGGTGTAACATAGATTTTTAAAAAATGGAGGCGGGAAAATTAAAACTCAATAGAGAAATTGTTGATTTTCCATCTAGAATCTTGCAAGATATGCTTAAGTTTGTTGGCTACCATGGTTACACCATACCTAGTGCTATAAAAATATCTATACGCTTAGAGTTCCACATTAGATACGAGATTGCTTGAACATTTGTTTATAAGCGGGGACAATCCTCAGTCACAAACCTAACCCAATTGTGTTGGGCGTGCAGAGGTGTGTTTAAAGTTCCACATTAGATACAAGATGGCTTGAACATGTGTTTATAAGCAGGGACAATCATCTCTTATAAATCGGTTTTGTGAGATTGTGTCAGACCCAACCACAAATTCTAGATCTATGTTCCACTTTGTAAGTGGGGGACATTTACGAGCCTTTCATGTGATATGCTACCTCCATTTTACATTCTTGTATTTCCTATTTATTTGACAGGAAGCTGAAAAGAAAGAAAGGAAAAGACAGTCCAACAAGGAATCAGCTAGGAGAGCTAGGTTGCGGAAACAGGTACATACTAGACCATAATTTGTGCAATGCAACATGTTTTTGTTGTTCTGTTACAAATATTTATCCTCATAATTTCATAATGGAAAATTATTGGTAGACATCCCTTTTTCTATACCATTGCTATACACCTGCATATGTGGATGCCATTTCTGTAATTTTGTTAAAAAGGAAGGGGTAAAATTGGAATTTCCATATCCATTTTTTTGAATTCACCCTCCAACTATCTCTTCTCATTTTCTCTGAACCTTCTTCCTCCTCCAACCCCCTCTTGCCACCGCCACCCTCTTGCCTTGTCGCCACCGCCGCCCCCCTCTTCATGCTTGCTTCCATCTTTTGCTTTTGACTCTCTCGGTCTCTCTCTCTCACTCTCTCTCTTCTCTCTTCTATCTCTAAACAAAAACACAAATCTCTCTCTCCACCACATACACCACCCTCTGCAACACAACAACCGCCATCATGCCGGCGACTTCACGTCGCCACCACCGTCAGCGCCACCCTCACCAACAATTCCTTTTTATAATAAAAAAATGACAATAAAAAATAAAAAGAAGAGGAATATGTCTGATCTGATTCGTTCTTTGTAGAGATGAGTAAATTTCACAAACTTTTTTTTAAACCCATCAAACCTATTGCTGTCAAACCAATCTCTTGCATCTCTCTTAGATCTGTGTTTGGAGGTGGCAAAGGATGGCTGACGGTGGTGAAAGAAGTGGGAGAAGAGATGGTGAAGGAAAGAGACGGAAGAGAGAGAGTGGAGAGACAAAAGAGTTGGGATGAGTTTTTGTGTGTGGGACCAAGTGGACACATGTCAATATTGTGTGTGGAGGTTCAAAGGTGTATGCCACATAAGGTTGTATGTGTATCACCACTCTTTAACATAAGATATGTGAATGATAAATAAAAAAGAAGCATGCGATTTATTTAACCTCTATGACTCACAATTTGTACACCTGACTGTGTCTAGACATTGTCACATTTTATGGGTTAATAGGTCTTTACCCCCATGTAATATAAGTCATTTCTGGTTTTCCCCCTGTAAAATATTTTTTTTGATTTACCCCCTGTAAAATATTTTTGTTTTGATTTACCCCCCGATAAGCCAAACAAAAACCAATTTTATTTTATTTTTTCAAGAAATTTTCGTTTTTGTTTGACCTATTAAGGGGGTAAATCAAAACAAAAATATTTTACAGGAGGTAAATCAAAAAAAATATTTTATAGGAGGGAAAACCAGAAATGACCTATATTACAGGGGTAAAGACCTATTAACCCCACATTTTATTTTATAATTTACTCTTGTCATGTTTTAATTATGTTCATTATTGTTGCAGGTGACACCGTACAAGAAGATACGACGTGTTTCTTTTATCAACTCTATTCCAAAATCTCCAGCTGGCAAAATGTTAAGAGAATTAGTTGATATTGCTCTAACTAGTGGTTCATCTATATTGTGATTAATTAACATAACGATAAGAGTCAGAGGGACTGAAACAAATATGATAATTTAAGCAAATAAAAATCTAGAATAAATTATATTAGTTAAACAAATATGATAACTAGTGGTTCATCTAGATTTGCTTAAATATTTCAATTTAAGCAAATAAAAAAATAATTAAATTGAAATATGATATACAACAACAACAAATTAATAAACTTAAATTAATGTAGACTAATGATATTTTAGGATCTCGTCATATATATGTTACACAAAAGCTTATTTGAATATGAAATGTGAACTTTTACCAAAACAAAGTTTAAAATTGTAAACATAATATTTAGAGTATTACTTTTCCATCCTATGCCTTTCCTCGTGTGTCCTATTTTTTTTTCATTTTTACCCTGGTCCGAATTTAGTTTTCCGAAATGCATTGTTACTGTTTTCCAGATTTGTTCGGATTTTAAAATCTGGAACGACCATCTTCCAGAATTTTTTCATTTTAATCTTTCAAATTCGTAAAATAACTGCAAATATGAATATAAAACAAAAATAAAAAGAACACAAGGGTAAAAGGAAATCATTTTATTAATACATGAATAATACATTACAAATGTTGAAGCTTTTTACATAAGAACCTAAAACTATTTATAATCTTATTACATAAGAACCTACAACTATTTCTAAGGGGGGTAAGTTATACTAGTGTCTCCGACTGATAGGACATACCAATAGCTTCACTGTTGGTACAGAGGGGGCACAAGGGCCTCTAGGGAGCAAGAGACCATGATGGTCAAACTTACATCCATACAGACCAACCTCACACTCAGGCTGACCCCTTCCCTATTGACTGATCATATGACCTCTGATGGATTTTCAAGAGGCCTCTTTCTGTGAAAGGCCAACGATGGAAACACATCGTTGTAGAAGAGGAGAAGAGGAGAAAGAAGAAGGTGTGAAATTTTTTGAGGAAATGAAGCATATTTACAGGGGAGGGGGATAAAAAGGTGGGAATGACATTAAATCCGGTCTAAAAACTTGTAAAAACACGTTTTTCAACTTGACCACCGTCCAAAACGTTTTGTTTATGGTGCAAACCACCGGCCAAAAGCTTATGGTCCAGTCCGGAAAATATAATTCAGATTACACATATATTCCGGATTTATATTCTGGAAAAATACGATCATGGCGTGAACCAAAGGGAAACTTGGGACTTTGCGTATGGTGAGGGTTGGGTTCGGATTTTAGAATCCAGATTGCTTCAGCATTGGATTCTTTCGTGTGTCCCACATTGCACCGACAATTTTCGTGGTCCACAACGCCCAGATACCTCTATAAATAGGGGTCCCTGTTTTCATTACAAGTAAACTACACCAGAAAAAAAAGTCATGGAATTTCATGGCTTTGATCCGAACACCAAGCTAGCGGCAGTCTACTACAATGGTGGAACACCGCCCCATCTGTTTAGGATTCGCAACGATGTCTCCCTATCCGGGCTGAAGGATGAGCTGGATCAAATCAATCGTAAAAATCTGGAATACTTCAGCATAAGATTCTTTTGTATGGACCACATTGCACCAAGAGTTTATGTGGTCCACAACATCAAACGACCTCTATAAATACAACCTCTCCAGTTTTCAGCTTCAATACCAGCAAAACACACAAACACACCAAAGAAAACAATGCAAATTTTTGTCATTAAACTGAGGATCTTTCTCACGTTGTCGCAAATAGATGAGTTAGCTCTCTATTTGACGGCGTGATGAAGATCTTCAGGATGCTGTCAAAAATACAACCAAACACACCAAAGAGACCATGAAATTTTTTGTCATTGTGTTGAGGATCTTTGTCATGCTGCCGCAAAATAGATTGCTCACTGTGTGACAAATAGATTGCTCTCTATGTACCAACATAGTGAAAATCATCAACATGCTTTCAAAAATATATAGATACTTTTTGCTGCCTCTTTCATAGATAGATAACTCAAAAATATCAATAGGTTGTTATGAGTTAGATCTTGCTGCATGCCAGATGAATATGTCATTTGGCAAGGCAGCAAGATCTAACTCAAAGAAATCCTCTTGAAAACACCTTCCCAAAAGATTCATCATTTCTGTTATTATGATTTTTTTTAACTGTTTATTTGTCTTACGTTGCTTCTATTTATGTTATGTACCTTTGTTCTATTTTTTTCCAAGGCATTCGCAACGAAAATGATCCAAATAAAGGGTCTGATGCAGTTCAGACTTTATAATCCGGAATAACTTCAAGCATTCCGGATTATAAAATCCGGAAACACTCAGTAACATGGTGACGTTTCACCAAAGGTTAGGCCGGTTAGTGGAGTTTGAATGCATTTTTTGACGGTTTTGATCGTGGAACACATTTTATTTGACTGTAAATAAGACCTATAACTTATTTAAGGCTATAAAAAGGCTTGGGTCTTCAACATTTTCCTTCATTCTTCTTCACCTCCTTTCTTACATTTTCTTCAAAAAAAAAATAGTTTTTTAAGGTAGCTTTTAGGAGTGTTTGTGGTGTCATGGTCATTGTTGGCCGCTTATACGACCCGTGCAATTGCATTGCAACTTATGCGGGGGTCGTATAACGGTCAACAGAGACCTTTGACATCAAAGAAAGACACAAAATTTCATATTGTATGTTTTCGGATTTTATTTTCGGAAATACTAACAATCTGGTTCGGAAAACGAAATCCGGACAAGGGGTATTATTGGAATTTTTGCGGGGCGCGTGAGAAGGCAGCAGGGTGGAAAAAGTAAAACTCTAATATTTAAAGGTATAGAAAATTGAAAGCATTGGATGCAAATTCGGTGCTGGCTTGGTCTCTCTTCGGTAGATACTAACTATGCTCAAGATTATTTTCACTAATTCGCTCACTTAGGAGGGTTCCCTCGACAAATTCACCTGTTTTTGAAACTTATTTGGTTCTCTTGTGCTTGGACAATTAGGAAAGAAAGAAACAATCAAATTTTCAACAACAAAGTCTTATTTTTACATCAGTTGCTTGATCAAGTTAAGTTACTCTCTTTTACTTAGCTCACGGCTAAAACAATCAAGTTCGCCTACATCTACCATGAGTGGCGGCGCCATTCTTTATCTTGTATGGGCATTTATATGTAATTCTCTTGCTTTTTGCGCCAACCTCCTATTTGGTTGTGGCTTTGCTAACATTGTACAAACTCTAGTTGGTCTCCTTTAGCACACCTTGTGCAGAGGGTCACCTCCGTTGTGCTAATATGAATCTCATTTTCACTTGTTCACTAAAACAAATTTTTTGAATAATTTAAGGGACTAAAAACTTATTTAACCCTAATTTTTATTATTATCACACAATATCAACTTCTAATTTCAGTTCCTCTAAATATTTCCTTCAAATTTGTTCCTCTAAATTTTCTATTCTTAATTTTAGTCTCTGTTTTTTTTTCTTTTTTCATGGCACATCATTGATAAGATCATAGCGAGTCAACTGTTTAATCTTAAATTTGACAATTAAATCTTTAAGTCGACGACATAGATAAATTAATAAAGAATAAATATATTTTTCGAAATATTTATTCTTTATTAATTTAATATATACTAAATAGTTGAATTACCGTACTAATGAAATTTTAAAGTCTTATCCATCATATGTCATAAAAAAATTCGTTTAATTGATAACACATATGGTATCTTTATTTAGTTTATCTAACATGTGTAATAGAATTGTTTATTTACTCATATTAACAAAAATTAAATTGTTTATTTAATTATTTTAGTATTATTCGTAATTTTTTAAAAAAAAAATCGTAGTGTGTCATATGGCTAATTTTATTATTTAAACATAACTTTTTTTAAGGAATTTAAACATAATATACATATCATACCGTATAGGAAAATATGATAGTATAATATAATACTATCTGATTTATTATCATGTGTACATCAAATATTTGATAATATCATTTGATAATATCAATGTTATTTTATCTTTATCCTATCGTATTATTATCTAACTTTATATGATATCTTTACTACCAAGCATACCATTTATTTCAGCATAGCAAAAGTCACTAAAAAATTTCATCTTAGCAAAATAATGAGGAAAAGTGACCACACTGCATAAATACAAAACGGGCCTAATGCATTTGGGTCCATTATTAAAGGACTGTTACTTTTTTCATCATAAATTTTTTTCGCGCGCCCTATTTTTTTACGAAAATGTCCATGTGACTTTCTGATTTTTTAATCCGAATTAAGTTTTTCCTTTGTAATGGGGTGAAAAAAACGAGTTTTTCACCAATTCGGATTTTATAATCCAAAAATCTCAAAAAAAAATAGGGCGTGTTCCTTGTTTTTTGGATTATAGAATCCGAACACCCCCTAAACACCCTTATTCAGGGGAAAAACAATTTGGATTACATAACGGATAGCTAGTTTAATGACCATATTAATCTTTCTAACTCTTATCCTTTTGTTTTAGGTCATTGTTAGATGTTCTTAGTCAAAAATCCGGTTTTTGGGCTACTTTATCAGGTTGCTCCGAAACTTTCCTAAAAAATCAGAAGGGACTTTTTACGGAAATCCGCCCCTCAAAATCCAAAATTCCATAGGAATCAAAATTTTGGATTTTTATATTTTTAAATTCCACCAAATTAAATTTTTTTGGTGGTATTTTTATATTTTTTTATTTGACATATTTTATTATTTTTTAACTTTGTTTTTTGTTGTTTTTAAAAGCGAAATTCGCAATTGCTGAAATGAAAGAGATTTTGATTGTTGCTTATATATAAGCATATTTCAAATTATATAATTTGAACACATCCAAACTGTATTTGGATTATATAATCTGAAACCACGTGGGCATTTTTGTAAAAAAAAAAAAGGGTGTGTGAGAAGGTGATAAGGTGGGAAATGCAATAGTTTTATTAAAGTTGGTCCAATTTTATAAAAATAAAATAAAAAAATTGGTCCAATTTGTTAACCAATTTGGTTTCCAAATTCTTCAACCTTTATTCCCCCCACCCTCACCCCTCCAACAATTATGCACTAAATCTTGTTTTTTCTTTTCTTTTCAAAGTTGTATTTAGTGGTGGAAATAAGTTAGGCTGTGTTAGACTTTACGAGTGTTAAGTTTGGTCTGTCAAAAAGTTTAAAGCATAAATATGACATGTCATAGACTTAATTTTTATGTATGAGCCAAACCTTTTGAAAGTCTAACATGATCTTTTTTTTAGGGGAAAAGGTTGATATGACATGTTTGTTTGTTTAATTTTTTTTCCTTCATATTAATGCATCTATATTATATACAAAGAAAACAACCCTTTCAGCTCTTTTGGGCTGACTTTTTCTTTCCAAAAATGCTATCAATTTTCAATACAAATAACACATGTAACAAATAGATAAGAATAAATTTAAATATTAATAAAAATGTAACAAACATGATATAAATATATATGTTTGATTTTTTGTCCTTTATCATTTAAAAAGTCTAACAAACTATATGAGTATATTTATACTTACTTTTTCATTATCTCAATTACACGCTCAATCAACTATTTCTATAATAAATATTGTTGTTGATGTCATTAAAAAAAAAATTTAGATTGTATTTTTTTTATTTATATTATTGGTGTCCTTGAAATAGATAGATAGTCATGGTTAGTTTGATTTGTTATAACTTGAAAACAACAAACATTTATATTTTTAGTTTTAATCAAAATCAAAATTTCATAAAAACAAACACCGTTCATAATTTTCAAACTTAGTGCAATAAAAACAGTGGAAAGACGGACACATGGGTGTCCGTCTTTTCGCTGGTTTAAATAAGTAATATGATCAATGTTTAAATAGGTTAACACACTAATAGACCAAAGATATCAAACTCTCTTTTAATATTTAACATGAGATTTTGGAGAATTGACTATATATGATATCATATTTCAATTATAATTTATAATACTACATTAAAATATACAAAAATTAATATAGACTAATAAACTTAAATCATCAAAAAATTTAACAAATTTATAAATTAATCAAAAGTACAAAAAATAGTATTCATATTTACTTAAGTAAGCCGATATTATAAATCTAAAAGACTTTTTTATGATTTGTTACATGTCCTTTTTAGCTAAATAGGTTTATGAAAATTCATAGTCTTCTCCGTCTTTATAATAAAAAAAAAGTGTGATACAAAGTTTCAATGTAAGCTAGACTATGGATCTTTATCGGTAAGTCTGACATATTCTCACTCCTAGTTGTACTTTAGAGTTTGTGCTAAAGTGAAAATATAAATAAAATTTGATTTTTAACCATCCAAATTGTGTTAAAAGTTGTTAAATCTGAGTTAAATTTAATTTATGCAAATCTATCTAAATTAGTATCGGGAGTCCTCGTGAGCTTAACTCAGTTGGTATGGACAATGCATAATAAATGCAAGGTTCAAGGTTTAAACCCCGACCACCACAAAAAAAAAATTAGCATCGAGAAATATATCCTTAAAAAAACAACATTGAGAAATATATAATTGATAAGCGCCAACTGTGCACACTATATCCAACATTTTTCTTTTTATCGATTAAAATTCATATTGATCATATCAAACCATTAGTTCATTTGATGTAATAAGTTTTAACCAATCGAAACGAACGTGTTGAAAAATATATGTTAAAAATTACGTTGGTGGTGTCATTCCAAAGAGTTACTATGAACAATAAACCCAAAAAAATTATCTGTCCAAGTGTGCATTTGCGCAGTAGAGATGAATAAATTATGGCAACCTTCAATCCTCATCTATTTATTCAACCTATCATAATCATAATGATATTAAAATTTCAACTTTTACGGTTGGGACAGAATAGATGAGTACATCATTGCTTGCCATGAAATCACCCAAATAGAGTTCATTCATCCCCAAGAAGATGCATGTGGAGGCCATAGGAAAATAAGCATTGTGTGCTTCTAATATGCAGTGACAGGCTGTCATTGTATTGGCATGATAAGCTGCCAACCCAAGTTCCAAGGACAAGCATGTATGATTATTGTTGGAAAATTGTTGTTCACATATTTGATAGGGCTAAAAAACACATGTAAAAAATAAAAATATTTCTCGACAGTTAACTGCCGATGAAGTAAACCGGCTGTAGTTAACTGTCGAGGAAACTTCTGCAGTTAATTGCCGAGGAAAACTTTGACAGTTAACTACCAAGGAACTTAAAAGAAATTAAATAAAGAAATACACATAAGTTTTCCCTTAATTAAATTTAATTCTTTAATAAAGAAATATTTGTAATTATTTGTAATTAATTTCATTGATGTCTATCATTATTTATAGATTTGACTAACCTATTATTACTTTACAATATTTCAGATATTATTATCCTTTTTCAAATAATTATATAGAAAATTATGAATGGTATGACAAATTTGTCGATGAAAATATAATTTGCGAAACAAACTGCGACAAATTTTTACGAAGTGCAAAACGGTAGGCTTTCCCTTATATTTTTGAATAAAAATGTAGATTAATATAAACAAATAAAAATAGAACACCCTAATAAAAAAAATATTTTTAATCTTGACCAATATATATTCTTAATATTCTTAATAGTGCTTTTGCCTCATGGCAGTAAACTAACGATGGAGTCGACAATATTATGAAGAAAAGATTCCAGAAAGCAAATTCATTGTGTTATATAAGCATATATTTTGAAAAATTAATTGAAGAAAATGTGTGAGCTAGTGACAAGATTGGTAAAAAGATGATTGAATTTATGCTGCGAGAAGTTGAAAATGTTTATAGGATAAAAATATTCAGCTTCCTCCCTCAAAAAAAATATATTCAGCTTCCGCTAATTCGTATATTTTCGTCGACAAATTTGAGTACCATTTATAATTTCCCATATAATTATTTGAAAAAGAGATGAATAATATCTGAAATATTATAAAGTAATAATAGGTTAGTCAAACCTATAAATAATGATAGACATCAATGAAATTAATTACAAATATTTCCTTATTAAAGAATTAAATTTAGTTAAGGGAAAACTTAGGTGTATTTCCTTATTTAATTTCAAGTTTTAAGTTCCTCGATAGTTAACTGCCGAAGTTTTCCTCGGCAATTAACTGTTGAAAGATATTTTTGTCTTTTACATGTGTTTTTCAGCTCTATCAAATGTGTGAACAACAATTTTCTTATTGTTGTCAATATCTGCCATGCAATTTACCACGTTGGTTTGTCATCTTAACATAGAAAAACATTTTTATATGACTGTGCCATGCTAGTGCCCTCCTATTAGTGTTTGGCAAGGATAATGACAACTCTTTCTTTACCACTTGACTTGTTTCTTTCTTTTTTTCTTCACTTCTTTTGCATCTCTTTTCACCTCTTAAAGAAGCTTTTTCTTTTTTATATTCGAAATCAATGTATTTAGCTTCTTTTTCATGTTTTTAAAGTCTCATTATGTGTACACACCATTATTATTTTTTACACATATTATAAATGAAAAATGCTAACCAACCAATGTCTCTAGGATACTAGTTAATTACAAAAATACACATGTGGATTGATATCTTATTACTTTTCCTCTCTTATGCGCAACTCTTGCCTATTTTAGTGGAAACCACTTTAACTTTTCTCTCACACAATCTTGTCTTCAATTGTTTAACCTAATTTTGAAATGGGCAAGAGGTACACAGCGGAAATGAAAATGGGTGATGAATGATAAGTAGTGGCCAACTTCGTTTTTGTCACATAAGTAATAGCAAATATCTATGTATTTTTGTAATAGAATATGTTAAAAGAATAAAGTCTACACGTAATAAAACTTAAAAATCTACGAGGGATAAACCAAATTTAAAGAATTAATCTAGTACAATTAAACAACTCAAAACCAGTTGAGTTGTCCAACTCTCTAATGTCCAATGTAGTGTTACTCATTTACAACGCAACTTGTTAAATTTCCAAATCATTTTTTATTTTTTGTGTTTTTTATTTTGTATGTTTTCTAAATTGATCCCTAAAATTTAAATATATTTAAGAACATAAAATGCAGTTGTACATATGCAAACTACTTATTAATTTACTTACTAATTATGGATTAAATTAGGGACCAAAGTGACTCTAATCAACTTCTGTCCTTTTCTCAAAGTTAGAAACAAGAATTAAGAAAGCTCAGTCTCTCAAATAATCAAAAGCCAAATAAAGGACTAAGATAGATAGATAGGAAGAACACAACACATATCTAGTAACATGAAGTTTTAAGACACAGAAGTCTTAATCTGAAGTCTAAATACTTTCAATGACCCATCACCCAAGTAATGCAAAAATGAGAAAGTGAAAATTGAAGGATAGATAGATGTAGACATTCATTGTGGGACCACCGTATTGCACCTCATAGTTTGTTAGATTCATATCAGAAACACACCAGCATGGCCCATCACTCATTGTTTGTATTACTTTGTCTTCTGTGCTTCACAAATCACAACTTATATTCCATTTTTATTTTTGGTTGAGAATTGTTACCTAAAATAACTATATTAATTTTTCATCAATATCCATTTTCTTCACTGAACCAGAGAAGCATTATTTGTAAAGATTTGAATTTGAAACCACCCCAGTTGAAAATTATTTATCTGATGTATACTTGAACATGACCTGAAATAAATAGTATCCAAAGTAAGGAGAGAACATTACTACTTTTTTTATGCTTGGTTTTGGTTTTTTTCTTCATAAGAATCATATTCATAATCGTAACTGTACAATTCCCTCATAACTTTTCTTTCAGAAGGAAAGGACTTAGTCTTAGGCCACCCTTCATTATTGCTGCTTTCAGTTCAGAAGAAAGAGCACCATGTGGAAGCAGTAAATGCATTAAATTCAGGTATACCCCACTTTTCATGTCTTGGATTCTGAGCAAAGGCTACACTACACTTGATCCTTCTTTTCACATAGTAGCACTTATTTTCCTTCATTTATAGCCAACAATATTCATCTTGGCTGTGTCCTTTTTTTCAACACTTCAATTGTTTTTTCAATACTCCTATCAACATGCATTAATGTTTGCACAACTACCCTCTTGCGAACTATACAAAACGAGGTAGACAATTTAGTTTCCATGCAACTCATCCTCATATTACATCTAATTATATTGAAAAAAATGTTGAATCTCAACTTAGGCAGTCTAGGGCTCTAGACACGTGTCGAGAAGTAGATTATGTTGTAAAGAGAGTAGATCAGATAAAAAGTATCCAAATTGATAGAAAAGCTAAAAACTATTAAGAAAGACTTCGAGGTCAATGATTTTTCTATAGATGTAGCTGACCTCACTTGGTAAAATAAGAAGTGATTATTGTTATTTTTGTTGTTTGGTGTTAGTTTCTAGTTTTCAACTACATTAATGGTGCCTCCTTTTCATTTATTTAGGACATGTTTTCCATTGGGATTCTATACATGTGCTAGTTACTATTGCTCCTCTTTGAAGCACTTCCAATAAAAGTTTGTGATGGGGTTTTATGACTTGGTTTTGCTATTCTGTTATGTTTGGTATGTCTTTTATGTGGGAAGTTGCATTGCTCAGTTACAATCCTCTCAGACACAAGTTCTTCTGCAGTTGCAAAAACACTTAGAATATCCAACACAGTTAGAAATATGGAAAGATCGTAGGACAGAACTTTGCTTTCTCCCTTCAACACAAGTCAAAATCTCATGCAAGGACAATTTTGTCACAGAGCTAACTATCTTTGGTGATAAGCCAAACAAGGGTAGAGATTTTGATGGTTTTGCTATTCCAAATCAAACACTATCACAAAGCTTCTCAATGGACTCATTTGTTGCAACTCTTGCAAGGTTAACTAGCTTGAGAGTTCTTCATCTTGTTTCTTTGGGAATTTGGGGACCACTTCCTGATAGAATTCATAGATTATTTTCACTTGAAACTTTGGATTTGAGTTCAAATTATCTTTATGGATCAATCCCTCCAAAAATTTCTACTATGGTCAGCCTTCAAACTCTTATGTTAGGTGATAACTTCTTCAATGGTACTATCCCAAACTTGTTTGATTCATCAAGTAATCTCACAGTTCTTAGTTTGAAGAACAATAAGTTGAAGGGTCCATTTCCATTTTCAATCCTCAGTATCACAACTTTGACTAACATTGACATGTCAAGAAATCAGTTATCCGGAAGCTTACAAGATTTTACTGGTTTGAGTAGTTTGGAACACTTAGATTTAAGAGAAAATGAATTAGATTCTGATTTACCTCCATTGCCTAAAGGGTTGATATCGCTTTTCCTCAACCGGAATTCCTTCTCAGGTCAAATTCCAAAAAACTATGGTCAACTAAATAGTCTTCAGCACCTTGATATTTCCTTCAATGCACTCACAGGAGCTACTCCTTCTGAACTTTTTTCTTTGCCTAACATTATTTACTTGAATTTGGGATCCAACATGCTGAGTGGAACACTTGAAAATCATCTTAGATGTGGCCACAATCTAAGTTTTGTTGACATATCAAATAATAGGCTAATTGGAGCCTTGCCTTATTCTCTGAGCAATGTGTCAGAAAATAGAGTTGTGGAGAGTGATGGAAACTGTTTATCTGGTAGTTTTCAGCATCAGCATGCAGTATCTTATTGCGCAGAAGCTCCTGATAAGAAGAAATCGAACCGAGTTGGAATTTTTGTTGGTGTCATCGTTGGAATTCTTGTTATCATTGTCGTTTTTGGTTTATGCATTGTTGTTATATGTAAGAGGTATTACTCTAGAGGGATTGCGGAGCAGCACCTATTGCATAAATCAGTTCAAGATAGCTATTCAGCAGGGTTCTCATCTGAGCTTATTGCAAATGCAAGTATGTTGTTATCGTTCATGTTATGCACCATCCGTCTAAAGTTATTTTACACTGACACACAATTGCAACTCTTCAATTTGCCACATCATATTTGAAAGTTTCTAAATAAAAATGATTATGTATTCTTTGTTATCTTAACATGTTGTGATTGGTTGTCAGTGTACAATAATTTGACATTGAAGGTACACTACTAAGCACGAGTGATAAATTGACGGACATGAACATTGACTAAAGTTTGTTTTTTGGTTAATACTTTCAGGGTATGTTTCTGAAGCTGCAAAGTTAGGCAGAGAAGACCTTCCATCGTGTCAATCATATTCGTTGGAGGAGCTTATGGAAGCAACAAATAACTTTGACAATTCTACTTTTCTTGGTGAAAATATATATGGAAAGGTAGTATCCAATTTTTTTTGTTTTTTGGAATGAGGTAGTATCCAAATTTAAAACAGCACAATTTTCTCAAGAAAAATGACTGTGACATTTGAGTTTAATGTTTGATAAACAAACAATCTAGACCACAATGTTAATATTTTTGATGTCTCTAATGCCACTGCAACTGATGTTATATCGGTCACATTTGAGTATGTGTCACGACCGGGATTTGAAACTTAAGTAAAACGCTGTACTTTTCATATTACACATGAAAAAAAATGATGCTAATGAAAATTTCTCAACTGATATTGCAGCTTTACAAAGGAAAATTGGAGAGTGGGATAGCTGTTGTAATAAGGTGCATACCTTTATCAAAAAAGTACTCAATTCGAAATTTCAAACTGAGGCTGGATTTGCTTGCAAAGCTCCGCCACATGCATTTGGTATCCCTCTTGGGACACTGCATTGATGGTATTTTAGGAGAGCGTAACGACTCAAAGGTCTTTCTCGTTTATGAATGTGTATCAAATGGGAATTTCCAAACACATCTCTCAGGTAAATTATGAATGTATACTGTTTCTTTCAATGTTTTAAATTGCCGCTGCAGTCAAGTTACATTGCTAGGTATTGTGAGAAAATATGAAGAAATTCAGTCTGTGATCGCGTGTTGTGGAGGCTTTGAAATCTTTTAGTTTTTGAAACTGTTTATTGTATTGTGCATTAAACTTACGTGTGTTTATGCTGTATGTGCAGGAGATAGTTGTGGCAAGATTTTCAATTGGTCAGAGAGATTGTCAGTTTTAATTAGTGTTGCTAAGGCTATTCACTTCTTACACACTGGAATGATACCTGGTTTCTTCAGAAATAGACTTAAGACCAACAATATTTTGTTTAATGAAAATTGGATGGCAAAGTTGAGTGACTATGGATTGTCCATTGTCTCAGAAGAAACTGATGCAAGTGGGGTATGCTTTCTTTCCTCTCTTTTTTATCCAGCTTTTCACTATATTGGTGGTCTTGCATGTAGCACCGACATGACACATGTGGTTATATTCAAATATATATATTTTTCAAATTATTATCGGTGTTGACATGTCAATGTCAGTTTAATGTCCATGTCTTTGTCTGTGCTTGCAGTACCTTGTCTATCTTCATCCGTGTTTATGTTTTTTTTTTTACCAAATCCGTATTTATGGTTTGTCTTTTGGTTTGTAGGTAATAGGAGAAAGCCCTAATTCATGGTGAGGATTCTCATATAGATGATATGGTTTTGTTTCTTCTTCTTTCAATTTATTACTCAAGGAATTTTTCTAGATAAAATATCTATTTCTCAACATTCTTGTTAAAACCAATGTAGTTGATAAGTTAATGTGAATCATTCCTTAAGATTCTCCACATGTGTGATTTCAGGCAAATGAAAAAGCTAGAGGATGATATTTATAGCTTTGGATTCATAATACTTGAGGCACTTGTTGGACCTTCCATGTTTGCTAAAAGAGAAGCAGCTGTGCTAAATGCAATGGTATGCACAAAACATGTTCAGATTACTTGATACATATAATCTTCCAATTGCAAAAAAATATTTTTGCAAGTTAGCACAATAATCACTTTTTAACGGTTTATTATGTAACCACTTATGTATAAGTTACTTCAATAATCATAGGGAGAGTGTGATTATATTGTTGTATACAAGATACAAATTGTGTTTTCATAAGCTATCTTGATAAACTTATTAATATAAGCTTCCAAACATTTACATGAGTGCTTTATATATTCTTGCTAAGATGGTTAATTTAGCATACTTCAATTTACAGGCTTCCTTCAGTAGTCAAGATGAGTGGAAACAAATAGTGGACCCAGTTGTGCAAGCTACTTGCTGTAAAGAATCTCTATCTATTGTGATTTCTATAACTAACAAGTGTATATCAACCGAGTCGTGGAATCGACCATCGATTGAGGATGTCCTTTGGAACTTGCAGTATGCTTCTCAAGTCCAGAACAACAGCTGACGTGGATCACAGAATTTGATGCTCCCACTACATCAGTGACAGAGTCACTTCTGAGTTTTTTGCTTCAACCTGCTTCAAAAGATGTCAACTGTTTCAGTGTTTCATCTTTTGAAATACTTAAAAGGGTAGGAATGTATTGGCTGCATGCTCTAGTTCAGTCAACTTTCATCAATCAAGCATTTTGATTTGTAAAGTATATAGTATAGTATAGTATACATTATTATTATATACTAGATATTACTTATAAAGTATTATCATTATAAAATTACTTATAGTCCTCTGTGAACTCTAGTTCGTTAACAAATTTATGCACCCTGACCACTTTGCACTTTTTTCTTATAACTTATCACTTTGCACTTTGAATTGATTGAGTATAAATCTGAATTGGTTGAGTAGCTATACTTATATTCTTGCAAACTGCACCAAGGTCCTTTAATTTGAAGTTTCAAAAGAGTTTTTATCTTTTTCGCATCAAATTAGTCTTTTATCTTTAAAATTGCTTACACAATCGAACGAACTATCATTCTTAGTCCACTTATGTTACAAATTTGTATGCATGATCATTTAATGATATACTACAAAGAATATTTCACTACTCAACACCATAATTATACCATAGCAGACACCAAAGGTCACAATCTTCGATGAAAACAAAAAAGGGATCATGTTAACTTACAGATTAAATATTGTATCAATTATTAGAATGTAATTTAGATGTTATCTCGATAAATCGAAGATGTAGTTTACCTTTTTGAATGACCAAATATTTTTAATCGCATACATAGATAGAAACTATATTTGGTCCAACAATATTGGCGTTTTTAAACACAAATGACTAACTCAAACGAAAAATAACAATAAAGGATTTCTGATGCAGTTTTGCCAAACAAATAGCTTTATTCAAATCAAATTTGCTTCTCTAAGCACGCCAATCACTTCACGTCATTTATTTCCCACAATAATAAAAGTTCCACAAACATTGTCAAGAACAAGCAAGACACACACACATAATAGTCCAAACAAAGCAACATTTAAATGCCTTGTTCCATCATGGCTCTGATCCTCATTGGAAGACCATGAAGCTTTATAAACCCAACAACAACATCATCAGCATGATCATATATCTCCCCACTCTCAAACGAAGAAATATCTTCCCTATACAAACTTTAAGGATTCTTCCGACCCGTCACAGAAGCACTACCTTTATACAGTGTCAAACTCACCGAACCTGTTGTAGTCTCTGAGATCTTCTCCACGAATGCATCCATTGACTCACGAAGCGGATAGAACCACCTTCCAGCATACACTAACTCTGCATGCTTAAGTGCTAATGAGTCTTTAAGCTGAAGTGTTTCACAATTGAGTGTTAACCTCTCTAAGTCTCTTGCTGCGGTGAAGAGAATGGTGCCACCTGGAGTTTCATAAACTCCTCGGCTCTTCAGGCCTACGATGCGGTTATAAACTATATCGACACGGCCTATTCCATGCCTTCCACCTATCTCATTCAGCTCAGCAACCAAATTTCCTGTGGATAGCCTCTTCCCGTTCACTGTCACCGGAATGCCTAACTCAAATCCTATCTCCACATATCTGCAACAGGTTTTCCAAGTAAGTAGTGAAAGTAAACGGGAAACAGTTAAAGCAATAATTAATGTTTTAAATTGCAGTAATGGTTGTGCTTGTGCCGCAATTGTGATCCTTGATATCACTAAGAATCACAGTCAAATGCGGCTTATGCAGGCTTAATCGCGATCCTGTTACGATTGCAGCAACATAAAAAATCATGATGTCACAGCCTAGATCACAGACCTTTTTAAAACCTTGGTTGCACCCGTGTTGGTATCCTTCACTTTTGAATGTGATCTTACATTAGAAATAAGTATGCCGTGACAACAAATCATAAAACATAGTATTTGTTATCATCAACTAGCTTTAGCACTACCAGTCTACAATTAAGATAACTCGAAAACTGACCTCATGAGACATGAGTTATGTGCCAAAGGTTCCTGTCCCCACTATATATGGATTTTTTGGTTACAGGAATCGGTACGTTATGCTTCTTAGCATACTCAATAGCACCTTCTTTCCCTGTAATATCCACTCCCTCCATGGAGCCACAACATTTAACTTGGGATTCAGAGCAAAAAAGGAGGGGTCAAACCGAACCTTAACAATTATAAATAATTAAATATAACACCTTAGAAGAAAATAATTGGCATGATTAATTGGTGTACAAGCCTAATAGCAGAAATGATTTTGTTACCCCTTATTAATAACCAAAATTAAAACAAATGAAAAGGCTTAAACTCTTGGATCCCCAATTGCTTGCTAAACATCTAAGCAACATTAAGAAAATTGGGTGTATAATTCCATCCTCCAGACTCGCATATGCAGCCCACTTGTCATTAAAATCAGCAATAGTTGTCATGCTAAACGTAAAAAACATCATTAACAGAATTAGACTACATTATAACCAACAATTTCAACAAGAACGGCAATTGATAATTTGTTAAAAATCTGTATTGTAATGACAATGAAACATGAACTATATGAGTTGACACATGTATCTGTAGTTGTCTCTGGCCTTCCCTTCCCTTGCAATTGAAATTAAGGTCACGTGCTGCCATCTTATAATTCTGGTTCTTTTTCCTTGTGTTTTTATAGACAGCACAGATTGTCTGTGAAACATACACAAATTTCATCTAACAATATATGCCACTACATATAATTTGGACATAAACATACAAACCCAAATTCATTGAAAATAGTAATCACCAAAGTTTCTATTTCCTGTGTATTTTGTATGCTTAATTCTTGCTAACCTGACAAGCTAACACTTCACTATAGAAAGAGGTGAGGATCTACTAACCTATGGAGCTAAAAAAATTAGGCAAAAACTGCATAAGTTAACTTGTGCAATTTATAAGTAGTTAAAGAATGAATGTAATAACGAACGAGAACATATAATTTAAGACACCTTGGAGTCCCTCAACTTATATTTCTTTTATACAATATTAAAATGAATCTAAAATAACAATTAGTTACTAAATAACAGCTTAACTTTTTTTTTAATCTTTTAGAAAGACCTCTCACAATCATTGCACATAGAAGTTTCTCTGTCTTAACTGTCTCACCTGTTTCAGAGAGAGCATAAATAACTGTTTCATAACTTACAGCATCAGGAATGCAACCATTGTCTTCCATTCTTGATAACAAGGCAAGTGCTTCATCAAACAAACCCTTCTTACAAAGCCCGTTTATCATAACATTATACGTCCAAACAGTTATATGACAGCCTTCAGTCAAAAACTCCTGAAAAATCACTTTTGCATCCTCAAGTCTTCCACCTTTGCATAGTCCATCAATTAGTGTAGTATATGTGCAAACATTTGGCTGAATACATTTGTCTTTAATTTCCTTAACCAATGTAATTGCCTTGTCGAGATGATGATTTTTGCATAAAGCATACAATAAAGAATTATAAGTGATTACATCGACCGTTTTCCCTATACTACGCATCTCATCAACAAGCTCCAAAGAAGTTGAGATTTTACCTAATTTGCACAAACCATCAATAAGGATATTGTAAGTTACCACATCAGGATTAATCTTTTTCCAATGCATCCCTTTAAAGAGATTCATTGCTTCATCCACCCTTTTTTTCTTGCACAATCGATTAATAATGATATTGTAGCACCAAATATTCGGCTCAACTCCCTCCTCAACCATAACGTTGAATATATTTATAGCCTTGTTCACTTGATTAACTAAGCAATACCCATCCATTAAAGCACCATAGGTAACAACATTCGGTTTAACACCTTTTTTCATCATCATAGCCAACACATTCATAGCTTGTTTCCCCTTTCGATCCTTGCACAATGCATCAACTAGCATACTAAAAGTATAAACATTTGGAAAAATCCCCTTGGCAATCATTTCAGAATATAACTTATAAGCATCGGTTACAAATTTTTCTTTAAACAAATTATCAATGATTGTGCTATATATTACCACATCAGCGTTGACCCATGTTTTTCGCAGCATTTGCATAGCTGCTCTTGTTTCTCCCATTTTACATAACCCATTCATCAAGATCGCGTAACTAACTCGGTCCAGCTTAAATCCATGTGCAACCACATGGTCGTGAAAAAGTAGAGCCTCTTGAGCTTGACCGTTAAGACACATACCTTTGATAAGGGTAGTGAATTTTGGTGAGTATAGAAAAGAGAAAAAGTTATTCCATTGAATTCATCAAAATAGTGAAAGTAACGATGGAGGGTTTAATTCCATTGAATTCCAATTGACGAAAAAGAGAAATAGCGGTAGGGTAATGGTTGATCGAAGCTAAAATGTTGTTAAATTGGAGAATGGGTGGAATGAGGAAACGATATCATCAACATTAGTATTGTGAATGAATCGAAAGTGAGAGTGTGATGGATATAATAATGAAAAATGAAAAGTGGGGTTAGAAAAAGACCTCATCATCATAATCCTTCATAACATACTTGAGATAAAGGGAGGAAAACTGCCTCTTCCTATCAAAGGTTAACGATGTTGATAGCCGGGAGCGAGAGGCAGAGGCCAATTTCAATTCTCTATACTTGAGGCACTTGTTGGACCTTCCATGTTTGCTAAAAGAGAAGCTGCTGTGCTAAATGCAATGGTATGCATAAAACATGTTCAGATTACTTGACCACATAACCTTTCAATTACAAAAAAACAAGTTTGAAAGTTAGCACAATTCACTTTTTTAGGGTGTCTATGAGTTTATTGACTATAGGTTTATCATAAACACTTATCTATAAGTTATTTAATAATCACAGGTAGAATGGGGTTAAACTGTTTTTATGTATAAGATATAAATTGTTCTCATAAACTATCCTGCTAAACTTGCTAAGATAGTTAATTCAGCATACTCCAATTTACAGGCTTCCTTGAAATTTCAATAGTCAAGATGAGTGGAAACAAATAGTGGACCAAGTTGTACAAGCTACTCGCTGCAAAGAATCTCTATCTATTGTGATTACTAGAACTAACAAGTGTATATCTACCGAGTCGTGGAGTCGGCCATCGATCGAGGATGTCCTTTGGAACTTGCAGTATGCTTCTCAAGTCCAGAACAACTGCTGATGGGGATCATAGAGTTTGATACTCTCACTATTAGTGACAGTCATTTATAATTTTTTGCTTCAAAAGATGTTAATTGTTTCAATGTTTCATCTTTTGAAATACTTAAAAGGTAGGAATGTACTTGACTGCATGCTCCAATTCAGTCAGCTTTCATCTATCAAGCATTTTGATTAGTATAGTATATAAATACTATATAGTACACATTATATGTTATTTTTTTGGTGGTGGTCGGGGTTTGTATCCCGGACCTTGCATATATTATGTTTTGTCCCTACCAACTGAGCTAAGCTTACGAGGACACACATTATATGTTATATAATAACTTATATAGTATTATATTATTATTACAAAATTGCTTAAAGTCCTCTCTGAGCACTATACTTGTTTGACAAATTAATGCCCCCTGGGCCCTGGCCACTTTGCATTCTTATTTTTATAACCTAATCACTTTGCACTTTGAATTGATTGAGCGTGAATCTGAATTGATTGAGTGGAAATAATTATATGATTGGCAAAACTGCAAATTTTTATCTTTTTTTGTCAAATTAATCTTTTATCTTTAAAAATGTTCAATCCATTGATCCGACTTTCTTTCAATCCACTTCTATTACAAATTTGTGTACATAATCAATGAGTGATTTACTATAACAAATGTTTCATCACTCAGCACCACAATTATGTACACCATCTTTGACAAGAAAATCACAACCTTAGATAGAAACTAAAAAAGGTAGTGTTAATTTTGATGGTTTGGATATTATAACGCTTACTATGATGTAATTTAGACGTTATCTTGATGAATCGAAAATGTAATTTATCTTTTTGAATGGTTACATAAGGCTTTTGATAGCGTAGGATGAAAAGTGAAGTTTGGTCCAACAGTATTGACATTCTTAAACGTTTTTAAACATAAATGACTAACTCGACATGAAAAATGGTAATAAAGGATTCATGATGCAGTTTTGCCAAACAAATAGCTTTATTCGAATCAAGTTTGCTTCTCTAAGCACATGCCAATCACTTCACGTCATTTATTTCCCACAATAATAAAAGTTCCACAAACATTTGTCAAGAACAAGCAAGACACGCACACATAATAGTCCAAACAAAGCAACATTTAAATGCCTTGTTCCATCATGGCTCTGATCCTCATTGGAAGACCATAAAGCTTTATAAACCCAACAGCATCAGCATGATTATATATCTCTCCACTCTCAAATGAAGAAATATCTTCCCTGTATAAACTATAAGGACTCTTCCGACCCGTCACAGAAGCACTACCTTTATACAGTTTCAAACTCACTGAACCTGTTGTAGTCTGTGAGATCTTCTCCATGAATGCATCCATCGATTCGCGAAGTGGATCAAACCATCTTCCAGCATACACTAACTCTGCATATTTAAGTGCTAATGAGTCTTTAAGCTGAAGCGTTTCACGATCAAGAGTCAAAGTCTCTAAGTCTCTTGCTGCAGTGAAGAGAATGGTGCCACCTGGAGTTTCGTAAACTCCTCGGCTCTTCATGCCTACAATGCGGTCTTCAACCAAGTCGACACGGCCTATTCCATGCCTTCCACCTATCTCATTCAGCTCAGCAACCAAATTTCCTGGAGAAAACCTCTTCCCGTTCACTGATACTGGAATGCCTGACTCAAATCCAATCTCCACATATCTGCGACACACTTTCCAAGTAAGTAGTGAAACTAAACGAGAGACAATTAAAGATGTAATTAATGTTTTAATTTTCATTAATGGTTGTGGTCATGTCGCAATCTTTGATATCACTAAGAAGCGCGGTCAAATGTGGCTGATGCAGCCTTAATCGCGGTCCTGTTACGGTTAAGGCTGGTTGCAGCCATGTTGCGATCCTTGATAATCGCATTCAAATATGACTAATGATGCCTCAATGGCCCATAACTTATGGGCCTTTTTAAAAAACATGGCTAAAAATAAAGTCATTAACAACATGCTTACTCTGGCTCGTTTGGAGCATCCTCTGGATCTACAGTCAACATGTACATATCCTTTTTAGGTTCATTTGCTGGATCTTCCAAAACATCACCCTTCATTGTCACAAATTGCAAATGTATAAGAGAAAATGTCTTAACTTTTGAATGTGATCTTAAACGAGGGAAAAAATATGCCGTGACAACAAATCATAAAACATAGTATCGGTTACTTTCAATTAGATTTAGAGCAACAATTAAGGTAACTTCAAAACCTACCTCATGAGTTATGTGCCAAAGGTTCCTATCTCTACTATATATGGATTTTTTGGTTACAGGAACCGGTACGTTATGCTTCTTAGCATACTCAATAGCATCTTCTCTCCCTGTAATATTCCACTCCCTCCATGGAGCCACGACATTTAACTTGGGATTCAGAGCAAAAAAGGAGAGTTCAAATCGAACCTTAACAATCATAAATCGAACATGTTAGAAGAAAATAATTGGCATGATTAATTGGTGTGTGAGCCTAATAGTAAATAATACATGCCTGATCATTTCCTTTCCCTGTACAACCATGCGAGACAGCATCAGCTCCAACTTCATTGGCAATATCCACCATAGCCTATCAAGTCAGTAGACATCAATACTAGATAGAAGGTTACGCAAATGTTGAGAACAAACGGAAGAAAATAGACATGTGAAATTCGGAATGTGTCATTAGCAGAAGAGTGAACATAATGATGGTCATTATGATTCTTGTAAAATATGAAAAGTGATACTAAGAGGTAACACAGGGCTAGCCGCCTAAGGGAAGGTAAGATCTAAAGTTAGGTGAGGCCTTAGAGTGAAGAAATTATGAGATAGTCTCTTCTATGTACAATTTTTTATAGATATCAAAACGGAAGTTCTTAGAATTTGAGTTGGGTCTGACTCAACCTTACAAAACCGGCTGGGGCTGCAATTAAGGCAAAATTTCATTGGAGTGTGAACTATTTGGGCAGGCCAACAACAGATGTTGGAAATATTCTGATACCATCTTAGCAGATGGGTTGGGTCCCTGTCTGGAACATGAACGATAACCCTACAAAATCGACTTATAAGGTGAGAGATGTCTCTCACAACACTTTTTCAGACTAGATCTCCTCCAATATGAAACTTTTAACGGAGGTGAGCTATGTAGGAGTTGAGTGGAGTGGGTTAGAGGCTTATAGCAAGTGTCAGTGTGACCTTACCCTTGGGCCAACTCCGAACAACTAAAAAAAAAGCTTCATGAAAAGAGATTTAATGCAAAAAAAATCAATCAAAAAGCATAAGGGTTGACATTACTGCTTTTAATTAACTTAGCAAGCTAAGAACCAAAGCAGAATTGTACCTTTGCAATTACAGGGCGAGCTATTGCAGTTCCAAGCAAATACTTCCTCTCATAAATTGCACCGGCACGCAGGCAAGGGAATACATAATCCCTAACAAATTCCTCCTTCAAATCCTTCACGACTAACTGAGAAGCTCCGCTGGCTTTTGCCTTCTCTTCTAAACCTTCCAATTCACTTGCCCCCTAAGAAAATTTGCATTTGTTAACCAAGCATGCAGCAATTAAAGTAAATGACATCCGTCAATTCAGTTTCTAAAGTGTATGAAATCCTGCAATTTAGTCTTTGACATCTGAATCTTAATAGCAGGGACTAAATTGAAGGATTTTATATACATTAGAGACTATTTATCATATTTATGTACAGATTAGAACATACTTGGCCTAGATCAGCAGTGAAGCAAACAACATCACAGCCATAGTTCTCTCTGAAATATAAACATCAAATATTGTTAAATTAAATAGAAATCTAAATTGTGAGAATTTGAAAAGGAGCAAAGCAAAATAAAATAATATGCATATACCTCAGCCAGGGGACAACAACCGATGTGTCTAAGCCACCACTATAAGCCAGAACAACCTTATTCAATTTACCTTTTAGTCCAGCAACCTTCTTGGTCTCAGAAATTTCTACTTCTTTATATAGCACAGCTTTTATAACTGCGTTTCAATAAAACTTCGCTGTTAGAGACATTAAACTTAAAACTCAACTATCAGATAACACTGAACATATCTGGATTCTGGTGTATGACACTAACACATGGTTTACATGTAATCACTTCAATTTTCTCAAATTATTATTGGCGTCTATGTGTTAGTGTCGTGTCCAGTGTCTGTGCTGGTGCTTCGTAAATACATATGTCAATCATGTTGTTTAGCCAAACAATCTCACCTTGAGGTTTACTTGCAGCACCAAAACTTCTTCTTGGACTCAACTATGTAAAAGTATAAAATGCCAAAACATGCAAAAGAAAGAACCATCAGAAAAATAAAACATCCACAAAAGGCACATGCATATCACAAGAAAGAAAAATACTAAAATTCAAACAATGGATCTCAACACATCCATGCATGCATGTTTGTATATTTTTAAGGGAACCTCTTTGAATGATAAAGGCTTTGCCTGGCAGAACCGGTGATGCAGCAGGTGCTCTACAAACATAAAACATAGTAAACAACAGTTAGGAGGGTGCAGATAGCAAAATTGGTTCAACCACAGTTCTCAAAATGTCAACTGTTTTTGTATAAGTGATCATCACCTCAATAATAATAATCTGCAAGATGAAATGTTTGCACACAAAAAAAGATCATAGATAGAGCTAGAAAAATGTGAACTATATATAATACCTCTTGCATGTTTGGTAGGAGCAATAGCAGCAATAGCTGGGGATGAGTATGTAAGAATTGCATTCAACTGCGCCATATTAGTTTTTGCTGTATATTTTCAGTCACTCACTCACCACCTTTTTATTATGGTTGTTTGGACCCTGTTGAGATGCTACTGTTTCTCTTCTCGTGCATACTGTTTCAGTTTCTGTTTCTGTTTCTGTCAGGTTATAATAATTATGTAATGCAACTGTCCTTTTCTTTGCTGTCATCTCTTGTCTCATTTGTGATCGGTGCTTTCTACACTTTAATTTGTTTTGCAACTCATTTTAGCGTATGTTTGGTTGTGAATTGATTTTACAAAATTGATTTTGATTAAAAGTGAGTTGAATAAAACGTGATTTATGTTTCGATATCTTTAAGATAGAAAAAAAAACAACTTTGCACATACAACAATCAATGGATTTCTCATGTAATTGGAGGATTTGTCAAATATAAGAAGGAATGTGAAAGAAAGTGATAAAATTCAAAGGTAAAAGAGACAAATGGGGGCTGTCTACTATCGCGGCAGAGAGACTCGATTTCAAGAAGTTAGGGAGTGCAGCTTCTATAAAAATCGATTCTGAAAATGCAAATGTACGACAACATAACGCGCGTTAGACACTATTGACTATACATTTGATTTTATGACTGTAGAAGACTAGCTCTATATCGGTAATGTGATGGAAAAGAGATATAGACATAAAACAAAGTATTGAAAAGGTTGTGTGTGTGTGAATTTTAGTAATATTTCTAGTTTCTTCTATGAATTATATTTGTGTGTGAGGTAGAGGTTACCTTAGTCCTTTAACACATCAACTTCTTTAATCATCTGGATCAAACCAATTGAATTGTTCAACGTCTCCTCTACATTATTAAAAATGACTTATATTCTGCCAAAAACAATAATTACATTTCCCGTAAAAATTATTGACATGGAGATATACTCAATTTCTTCTGTTTTAAATATTTGATCACGTCATTTTCCTTAAGATCCATAATTCAATCTTATTTGTAATATTAATTTCATCGTGAAATCCTCGTGGAAAAGCATAATAAAAAGCATTATCTAGTTTTTCCCGTGAGCATAACTAAGTTAGCAAAAACATACATTGTTATATGTAGAATTGCGGTTCGAATTTCAAACACCCCACTTATTCACTTAAAAAAAAGTGAATTTTAGCCACCATTCAACCTAATAAAAAAATCATTGACCACCTTTTACCGCAAAACTTTAAATTTAACACATTTTTTTTGGACCGCTCATACCCCACCATATCCTTACATGCATATATTTATTCATTCCCCAATAATATACTCCTGGATAATTGCACCAATATATATACACACGTACACTCTTGGATGAGCTGTATTGTGCAAATTCATTTGCCGTGCAAATTCATTTGCCGTTTTGAGCAGCACTACGTCTACTTGTAATCAGGTGCCTAGTTCAGGACAAAATATGCGGGGCATGGCTATTCCTCGTGGTTTTTCTTTTTCACTCACATGATTTTCATATTATTGCATTAAATAGGTCACATTTTGTCAATTTGGTTCGAGAGTTTTGAAAAGAAGAAGAGAAGAGGATAGAGAATATTTTTAATTTGACGTGTTCGGTTTAGGAGGGGAGGGAGGAGCAAAATCCCTTCAAGACTCGCTTTTTGTTTCGCCCAAATTAAAGTTCGTCGGAGGGGAGGAGAGATATCTCTTTAAAATTTTATTGCATTACCAAAATTCTCCTTATAATAACTTTTATTATTATTATTATGTTATATTATTTTTGTAACAACTTTTTTATTATTAGGTTATGTTATTACAGTAACAACTTTTATTATTATTAAGTTATATTATCGTTGTAACAACTTTTCGTCGGTCTATGAAATCGTAAAAACAAGCATCTTTATATATTTAATTAAGTTTAAAGGTAAAACAGTAAATTAATTTTAAAATCTAGCTCTTTCCCTTGTGAACCAAACACATTTTTGATTAAAATCTCTCCCCCTTCCTCTTTTGAACCAAACTATATTTGGTACCTAGACACATATTCTATTATGGATTCCCTGAACTCACGAGTTAATTTAGGAATTTTATATCCTTGAGTCAATCGCATTTGTAGAACAACATTCGGGAATATAGATGCAAATTAGGGTCAGTTTGCATATTCTATATTGAAACTATGTCTATTTATGGTCCTTTTTACCATATTTTCGATTTGGTGCCCCCATAAAAAAAAAAATTAATTTGATGGATCACTGTCTACATTCTGGCTCCTATTGATTGTGGTTACATTTTGAGGATCAATTCATGGTATACGAACAGGTTATGTAATTGATTTTTCTTAATGAGTTTCATCATTAACCCCGTTTTCTTGAAGCTCTAAGTACTTATGTTATTCAACTCATTTGTTTGGTCAATACCTGATGCGAGGTAATAGTATTTTCAATCATTGGATTAACAGTCATGGTCATTTCCTTGAAAATCATATATTCATCATTTCATGGTTGTTATCATTCATTTGATGTGAAAGTCTGCAACATGGCGTTAGTAACATGGAAAAAACATGACTTTCCATGAACCCATGCACATAACCTTCATTACTAGTCCCTATATGGTATACTTGAATCCCTGCACCTCTTAGAGATAAAAGGGCCTAAAAGTTTGGTTCCCATACTAGGAGGGACATATGCATGTGGTAATATGTAAGAATACATAGTGGCATTTGCCCTTTATATTGATGGGTTTGTCACAGGATCAGTTTCAACTTGACTAATCACAGATCAAAGACAATTCTCTTTTAATTTGTCGGTCAAACGCAGCGTACGCTTTTGTTTTTGTTCATCAATTGAAATCTATAACAATAATTTTTATCTGATGACAACAATCTTTTTCTAAAGTCTGGATGGTTACATTTTTGTTCTCAATTGAAATAAAAAAATTAACAAAAAATTACCCAACTTAATTGAAATCTAAAACAATCCCGACCATCTCAATATGTTATTGAAAATGAAACGTCAATCTCTAAAGCAATTTAGATTGCTTATGTGACCAAGACATGGACCGCTGTTGAAGCTTGCGACAAAGACAAAGAATATAGAAAAGGTAACTGAAGTGCGCGAATATTATTTTTTTTTGAAATGAAACAACTTTCATTAGAAACGAGCTGGAATACAGCTATTAACATTACAACTGGTAGGAAGTGAACTAGCATTTACAGGAAAACATAAACTATTAGGAGCTACCCCTACCCAATCTCTATTGCCCACTATTCTAGCCAAGGAGGCCAAATTATGAGCATCACAGTTTTGGTTCCTATCAACCCACACAACAGAAACATTGTCCATACTAGACATAAGATCTCTGCAATCTTGAGCCACCATATCTATTGTTGCAAAGTTTGATCGACCATTGATACAACTAACCACATTGGCTGCATCTGAATGAATGGTGATTGATGTTATTCTTTCATCCTTAGCCACTTGAATCGCCCATCTCACACCCAAAGCTTCGGCCAACAGTGGTTCAACATCAATGTCTTCTCTTTTGCACTTGCTTAAGCACGTATCCCCCATTTGATTGCACAATTTCAGGCCCCAACCGGTTGAGCCACCAGCACCACAGCTAACATCAATAAACACAGAAAACAGTGGACATTTGTTGGTTTTGTGAGGCATCTTGAGCCGGCCTTCTACCTCTTCTACGATTCGCCTCATTAAATTCATGGACAGAGTTCATAGCATCAGCAGCTAAAAGAGAGGGATCTAGAGGACTCCCTTTGAACACAGCTGCATTTCGGCCAGCCCAAAATTTCCATAACAGAGTGCAAAAAAAATGGGCACCTAGAGAGTCTTGGCAAGTTAACCACTTTAGGATCCAATCATGTAAATCAACATCAGGCGGAATATGGGAGCCAAGGTGGGAAGCAAACATAGATAACTTCATCAGATTACATTTTAGAAAGAGATGTTGTGAGGATTCCTGTTCACAGTGGCAGAGGGGACATAAAGTGTCAAAAGTGATACCTTTCTTTTGAAGATTGGCTCTAGTAGGCAGAATGTTCTTTGCAAGTCTCCACATGAAATTTTTGATTTTATTGGGGATAAAAGCACGCCATATCTCTTTCCACAGCTTGTTTCTTTGCGGATTTGATGGACCCAGTTGATTTCTGGACTTCTCATCACAAAGGAAGTGGTAGGCTGACCTCACTGAGAATTCTCCATCTTTCTCCCAATTCCACACCATTTTATCAGAGGGAAGCCTCATGGACAGAGGGATACTCAGAATATGCCCTGCTACATTTCTCTCAAAACAAGAGAGGATCAGTTCCCTGTTCCATTGTTTAGTGTCAGCATCAATTAGTTCAGATACGCGTGCATCAGCCTGTAAAGGAAGGACTGCATTGCTGACTTCTATAGCTCTCATATCCGCAACCATTTGTCACCCCAAATCCTCACACTTCTGCCATTACCAATCTTCCACAACCCTCATTTGTCTATCAATCCTCGAGCGCTAATTATGCTCCTCTACGCAAAGCTCTGAAGGTGAGAAAAACACAAGAAGGGGGTTGAGTTGTGTTTACTTTTTCTTCGTTTTCTCCTACTGGAGTCACTGATCAGAAGCAGATAGAGTTCAGTTTCTGAAGTGATAATCAGAATCTAAATGCAGCGGATAAAACACACACACACACACACAGAGAAGAAAGACGCAAAACAATTATACAGGTTTCTTCCATAAACCGGAAGTAGTCCTGTCCTCCTTGCACTTCTAAGGAGAGTTCACTAAAAATGTAATATTTGATTACAATTGCTCATTGCTACAACTAGCAAGAGACTTCAAATTACTCAAGCACAATTGCAAGAGATTTCCTATGCTCAAGAACTAAATCAAGAGACTTCTTATGCTCAAACACACAAGCAAGAGACTTCTATTCAAACAAAATTACAAAGAAATTTGTTTGAGGTTGAACACTTGATATACAATCAGTGGTGTTCACAATGCAAATCAGATACAGACTCTTAAGATTCTAGAATTTCTAAGATATGAACTTTGATAAGAAATTCTAAGTGAACTTTTGATGCAGAACAATTTCAGCAAAGTTTTGGCACTTGTAAATTGTTGTTCTTAAGTCTTGCATATTTCAAACAGCAGGTCTTCACTCCTTTATATAGAGGTATGAAAGATACGTTGGAAATTGTCAGCACATCAAATAGAGTCGTTTGAAGCTTGATCAAATCACCAATGATCTGTTGCATGATTTGGTTATTGTCCTATGAAGGATCAATTTCAAATCCATTCCAAGACTGGAGGAACAAAGTTGCAGGCACAGCTATTGTTCTTGTACTAGCAGACACAAAAACAGAGTAGTGGAGATAATGGTTGTACACTTCGTACAAATATCCTTTTTCAACGCTCTCAACTGAATAAGCATCCAATGCCTTCAAATCCATTTGAAATAGCCGTTGTTTTATTCTCCCAATCTTCTGCAATGATAGGCGTGATTCAATCATCATTTGAATAACATTTGAAGTTCTTCAGTCTTCCAGCTTCTGATGATCTTCAGAATCTCTGATGATGTCAGCTTCTAGTGAACTGCTTCTGAAGAGGTGTCAGCGTCTTCAGAACCGCTTGTCTTCAGAACCTCTTCTTTCAAATGCTTCAAGCTTCCTTCTTGTTGATTCTATTGCTCTCATTTGTTCTTTCAGAACCTATGCCTGAATTAAGACACTGAAAATTTTGTCTATGGTCCTGCACACTTGAACAAATATTAACATATTCAATTGACAATTTTTAATACCTTGTTATCATCAAAACTCAAAGGGTAATGTTAAACACATTTTGTTCCAACAAGTTCGGTCGGTAACCTTCCTTAGCATTCATGAAGTCACCACTTGGATAGTATCTACTTTTGAAAAAAAATTCCAAGACGGAAGGCTCCCCTGATACGAGTCTCCAACAATGTTTACCAAGCAGAGCCTTATTGAATTCCTCCATGCCTCAGAATCCCATCCCTCCATCCACCTTTGCTTTGGATAGTCTCTCCCAACTCATCCAATGTATCTTTTTCTGGTCCATGTTCGATCCCCACCAAAACTTTGCTAACATGGAATCAATTTCTCTATAACACCCTACTGGCATTTTGTAGCAACTCAGAATGTAATTTCGGATGGCTTGGGCAACTGCTTTGATGAGAGTCTCCTTCCCGGCTCTAGATAAGAATCGTTCCTTCCAACCTTTCACCTTCTTCCAAACACGGTGCATGACAACGGAAAAGACAACCTTTTTAGATCTTCCAAAAGGGATAGGAAATCCAAGGTATCTAGACTGAGCCTCTACTGCCTTTGCTCCCATCATGTTACAGATCATATTTTTCTCTTATGTTTGCACATTTTGGCTAAAGGAGGCTTCAGACTTGTCAAGGTTCACCATTTGACCGGAGGCTTGTTGGTAAGTAGCAAGGATGTTGAGAATCTTTGACGCTTCGTGAGGAGTGGCCCTTGAGAAAAAGAGTCTGTCGTCAGCAAAGAACAAGTGAGATAACTGAGGACAAGATGGGAGAGTCATCGAGACATAAACAAATGCAATCAGTCTTGGGCTTATGGCAAAGACAATGGCGTTAGTGGGATCTAAGGAGAGTCTAGACTGGAGATTGGAGAAGAGGAATATGTCGTAGTGTTTCTTTTACTCATCTAATGTGTAGTTAAGTTAAAAAAAAATGTTCTCACTCAACCTGTATAAGCGGTTATCGGATAATGAAACATAATAATAGGATGACATCACGTCACAAGATTAGAATGTGTTATATGAGTGTGTTAGAAAACGTAACCCTAGCATTCTTGTTAAAATTTATTTTTCCTTTTCAATCATTGGCACTAAAGTTCCTTAACGACTCCTTAAAAGAATTTCTTTATACACTTTAAACAGAGTTGAGATCCTATCCATTTATTAAAATAAATGGAGATTGCAACTAGGAAAGAGATAGACACAAAAAAATGAGTTCATCTATGCTCCATTTACCCCTGTTCACTTCTTAGATGTGTGATTGATGTAAGATTTTTACATGTCATAAACTATTTACACGTAAGTATAATAGGATCGTGTCCGCAGGGAGTTGCGTATTTCATAAGCATTTTCACAATATTCATCACGTTAAGTGTTTGGGTATAAATTGTTTGTTTGTGTA
>Ga0228711_1000518_pt1 | contig 48026 bp, 22 predicted proteins | sample MedpolnodulmetaG_2_FD_177996 | JGI IMG/M metagenome (GOLD analysis project Ga0228711, IMG submission 177996) | Root nodule microbial communities from Medicago polymorpha collected in Santa Monica, California, United States - brown nodules | ecosystem: Host-associated > Plants > Roots > Nodule...
CCCCCCAAATTTATTGTTTTTTATTTACTATTTTAATAAGTCTAGGTAGTTTTCTATCGAAACGACAATCAATGTGGAGATGGGTTTACTTAATATTTTATTACTTGAAAACGGTTGGTGCAACTGCCAAATTTAGTAACTTTTTCCAAATAGACAATAGGATTAAGCCACCAATAATGAAAGTCAAAAATGAAATTTGCATATTTTGCTTTCAACCACCAAGACAAAAGCTTAACTTTGTCAAGTAACTGATGCAAAGATTCCTCCTTGTGCTGAAAAATACTACAGTTTTATTCTTTCCAAATAACTCAGACACATGATAACCAAATTATATATAATGACGACAAATTTTTTTCCAAAAAACTACCTAGATAATCAAATTGAATTTGATCTGAAAGACGCGTCTGATTCACATAGTAGATTCCCAACCAATTCAATACCAAAGACCACATTTTTCCAAAAAAAAACCTAGAAAAAGATGATTTGAAATTCCAACTCTACCACAACCATTCACACAAAATCGGTCGATCATGTTAAAAACACCTCTTCTAAACAAATTGATTGTGGTAAAAATTCAATTACTCAACAACCGTCAAACAAAAAGAGTGACTTTCAAAGGAACCATTTTATACCAAATAATATTAGTAAAATCAGTCTCATCGCCAGACTCCCATATGATAAACTTTGATAGTCGTATAACCTATAATCAGTTTAAGTGCCACAAGTACTTGCCATATGAATATCAGCGTACAAGACTATAGAGGTTAGCAACCCAATACACTTCTCCCTCACTCGCTCTTCCTCCTAAGCCAACATCTTTCGTCTTCATTTTCACGTCGTCCCCCCCCCCCACGCGCGCGCGCGCACACACATCCCAACCTAAAGAATGTATCTCTACCATCTGCTAAAAAAAAAAGACACATGAACCTAGCACACAAGGGATCTCCCTCCAGCCAAGGAGCCCACCCAAAAAGTGTTGAGGACCCTTCACCTACCACTTGTCCAAATTATCATCAAACATTTTGCCTCATCCCAACCCAATCATGCCACATAAGTACCATGCCAATAATGAGATCGACACATTAGCAAAATTGATGAGGAAAAATAAAATCCTAGACTTGTTTAATATGGTGACCAAAAAATTTGTTTTAAAACATCGAGGATTATAAGTTCATTTTATTTAAGACACATGGTCGTTCCTATGAAATAGGAGGCTTGACTGTCTTTTTAAAATAGGCCCCCTAAAATAAAACATAATTTTTTTTTGTGTAATTAAGCTTCATTAAAAAATCAGAATCAGAAGAACTTTTAAACATGAAAAGAAATAAAAAAAAATATTAAGTGAATGAGAGATGAAATTTACCTAACGGTGTCGTTTGGATTTATCATTCCTCCGTTGTGGGAAAGGGGAAACAAATGGTTTATGCGAAAAAGAAATTATGGTTGTGATTCATTTTAATGAAATAGCTTTCCAAATCGACTGATTAAGTGATTATACAAATTGTGGTGGTTTGGTAGCATCAGATATATGTCTAGAAAGGAGAACTAAAGTTTAAAAAAAAAACTCAAACGTATACCGAAAAAGAAAAAGAAGTAACATATTTTTTTTTTTGGAGGTCCGGCTTGGTTAAGCTACTTGCGCACCCCAAGGTCGGGCCTGTTAAGACAAGAAGACCAAAAGTCAATTTAAGCTTTTAAAAAAATAAGAGTATCCTATGTTTTGGAGTTAAATAAGACTACCATGTGTTTGACAATCCTTTTTTTTCCGATTAAAAATAAAAAAAGGATTTATTTATGCATATTTTAAAAGATAAACGACTCAAGTATTATAAATAAATAAAATAAAATAAACGATGATGAAGTAATTTTGGCTTTAATGTCGTTATTTTATATCCAATGACGTACAAACTAAATTTGAAGGGATTAGATCCTCTTACTTTTTAGCGGGAATTGCACCATGCCTTCCAATGGCTGCCGAAGATGGACTACATCCGGATGACGCGAGTGACGGAGGTGGCAAGCAGAGTGCGCATTGTGTTTCCCTTCTTGTACTATTGAATGTTGAGGGTATGCATTTTTTTTTTATGAACAATGATATTTGAACATCAAAATTTGGACAATTTTATAATAATTTTTCTTTCTCTCTCTTAACAAAATTAACACTTGATTTGTCAAAATTTTGATTTTTAAATACCAATTGCTTTTTTTTATTTGCCATAAAAAATATATCATGAAGAGGCACATGGCATGAAATGAATGGTTAGATTAATCTGATGGATGAAAACAATTGAGAGGCATGTGCAGTTCCCGCTATTCGAACCGCTTTTGAAACTGCCACTAACCTCTTTCACTTTCATCGTTACCATGCTATGCTATGCTATGATCACATTCTTCTTACGCAAAAATGAAGATACTACTCATTCTCATTTCACTCTATACTCTCTCTTTCTTCCCAATATCATATTCCACAGGTTACCACTTTACACCAACATGGTTCTAAATTGCGGTTGCAGTTACACTACAAACCATAATATTACGATAAAAATGCGGGCATATAGTACTGCAATCGTAGTTTCAATGTCGTTGCAGAGACCTCTAAAACTTTTATCTTACGTCATTATTTGAAGACCGCAATTTAGAACTATGAGCAACACTATTTTTTATCTTAATTTTCTTGTGTAAAAAAAATTATAACATCTATCATTTTTTTTTTTGTTTAATGTTTCGTTGCAGATAGATCACAACTTCCCATGATTGCTTTTAGTTGGTGGGACAATAAGGGAACATTTAGGGCAGGTGAAACTGCAACCATTAAGGTTAAAGTACTTGAGAATGGTGATAAGATTGACAAAAATAATTTCCATCTCATACTTAATGTCAATGGAAAGGATGGAAATAGTTCTTATGTATCCACTGTGTTGTCGAATTTCGAAGGAGATTTTGATAATTGGAAGATTTCCTTCACTCCTATTAGGGTTGGATTGTTAAATGTGCTCGTTAGTGAGGATCATTACAAAGTCTTTGATTCGTCGTTGCATTTCCAAGTTGAACCAGGTGAAATCAAAACCCTTACTTAACTGGCAGAAAGACGAGCACGTTAGTGTGTCTATCTACATTTCTTTGTGCGTATTTTATTTTAGATATTTTATTTTTTAAGAAGTTAAATTAGCCCACATTTTAGGTATTTATTTGCTACATAACTATCCCAAAGTCTGCCATTGTCGTATCTGTTTGCATTTTCTTTGTGTGTATTTTCTTTAGGGTATTTTAGTTGCTATTTTGGCGATTTGAGTAACGAAGTTGAATTGTTAGTGCATCTCATGATGTTATACATAATGTAGGTTGATTCGGTTTTGATACGTGTTTATTAATGGTTGATGTTGTTATTGTATGATTGAAGGGAACATGTATCCATCTGTGTGTGTTGCATCATGGAAGGGGGTGAATTATGAGTTTGAAGCTGGTTCAAAAGCTACAATTATGGTGCTCCTTAAAGATGCATTTGGAAACGGCATATCCGAGACGACTGAAGTGTCCTATATGCCTGATTTTAAGTTGTCTATGTTGAGTGAAAATGGTTCTATTGCAAGTGAGCCTGATATCTCCAATATGGGATGGAATGAGTTTGATTATATTGTCATTGAGTTTGTAGTGACTAAAGCTGGAGACTTCTCTTTGCGCATCGAAGGAGGAAATCAAACCTTGAATGGTTCTCCCTTACCATTAAAAGTTAATCCAGGTTTTGTGCTTTTCGCTTCAATGGATAGTACACAAATAGCTTTGACATTGTGATGTGCAAGTTTGCTGCGTTGAATTGAAATTCTTGGAATGATTTAATTCTCATTGTGATTAGTCGACAGTGTTATAACGTTCTGCACTAACGGTGTATCAAAATTAAAGTCTTATTAGAATTTCGTACTAGGTGTTTATATCTTTGAATTTGATTTTTCTTTCCCGCAAATGTCAGGTGTTATAGATGTTTCTAAATGTGTTGCCAAATGGAACATTGAACATCATGCATGGCAATTATCTTCAAAGATGGAAATCTTTATACATCAGTTAGATCAATATGGAAATCTTGTTTCTGGACTGTATCCATTTGATGTTGAAGTTGTTGAAAGAGACACAAATTTGACAATACCAATAGCAGATCTTCATTTTGAGGAAGTGGATGCTGGAATTCAGTTGTTTTCCTTTGGAAATTGGGAACCAGGGAACTTTATGTTAACAATATATGATGCTAAACATAATAAAAGCATTTCCAATATGCCATATGTTTATACTGTTTTTATAGGTAAAGTTTCATGTCAAATCCTCTACTTATCATTTTCCTTTTTATATATAATTTTTGTTTCATATTTTGTTGTTTTGATTAGGTTATTGTGATGGTGTAAAGAGTGTTGTCAATGGATCTGGTTTAAATAATTCAGTTGTTGGGGAAAGAGCAGAATTCTCTATTTATTTGAATGACATGTATCAGTATCCTTCTCCTGTTGAAGAAGGAATACTTCAAGTACAAATCTTAAGAAATAATGACTCCTACAGTGTTTCGCCGATCATATATCCCATGTTAAACAAAACTGGTATTTCAAAGGATAAACTCTTTTTTACTAGATTGCCTTATACATTTGATAATTGTATTTTGCTTGTTATAATACATTGATATTGATATTAGGGAGTATAGTGGGCTCAGGCGTGAAATATGATGGTATCGGTCGCATGGAAGTCACCCCGTCACCTTCACCTTCAGTAGAGCTAGGCAACAATGTGAGGAATACAAACATAGTTTTTTGGTGCACAATGTTCATAAATTAAGACCCTAATAAAGAGATCTTATCTTGGTTTCAGTCTAATGTGAGTGGGAGTTCTGTAATTACCAGTGCATTTCAAGTAGAATACACACCAGAGAAAAGTGGATTTTATGATATTAATGTGTATTGTGGAAACATATTATTGAATGAGGGTCATTCATTCAGAAAAGAGGTAAAAGCAGGTACCAAAATGTATTACATGATTTACATAAAAATGGTTTCATATGGTTATCATGCACAGTTTGTTTAAATTCTGCTATGCAGTAGTGTTATAGCGCTGTTATAGCTGCTATTTATTTGAAAACACTTTATACTAAATCGTGGAACAATAGCGGTTTGTTCAAATTGCAATACGCTGCGCTATAGCCTCTATTTGACAGCATTATTCATAGGTAATAGAGAAGGGTGGTTGGCAGTGAAATGTTTATTGCTTTTAATATTTCCAACCATTTCTCATGTGCCCTTAGCTTGCTGCAGGTGAAGTAAATATTTCCTTGTCGAGTGTTGTGAGGTTTTCTTCGAAGGTACCAAAGATGTCAAGAGATGAAGTAGTTGTGCAGCTTTTGGATTCCTATTTAAACCCGGTCCTCTCGCAACAATCAAGGTTAAAATTGGAGATTACTTCAGCTAATAGTTCTGGATTTTCCACATGGGACACTATGGATAATAAGGATGGATCATACAACTGTAGCTATATGGTTAAAGATGTTGGCACTTATGAGATTTGTGCTTCTTTTGATGGCAAGCATTTCTTGCCATGTCCTATCAGTATCAATGTGTATAGTAGTAAGTTCAAACATTGCGTTATTTACTAATCTAGTTTTGTAAAATATTCTGCTTTGTATGCCTTAAGGATTCTTTTGTTGGATGACATACAGGTGAATATTTTCCTACAGCCACCGATGATACATTATCGATTTGGGAAGATGAATCTATTGCCTTTGATCCCTTAGCAAATGATTATTTTGCTGGTGATAATGCAAGTATAGTTGAATTCTCAAAAGTAAGATATGTTGTCAATTCATTTGGAACATTCTCATAGCCTTATTTTTCCTGTTGTTCTATGTTAATTCTAACTATTCTCAGTAGAGACTAAAATATCATTTACATAATTAAAGGAAGACATGTTCCTCTAATGGCATCAATTGTATCACGAGTAAAACCAGCGCTGTCAAATTTTGGCCGTGGTGGCACAATGACTTATGGCATGGCAGATTCGGTGTCAGCCGCCATAGTTTGCAACGCCTATTATATCTGTCCTAGGCCACAAGATCATGTTTTTATGGCCAATTTTTTGCTGGCCGCCATAATCCTCCATCAATCATTGATAAAACGGATCAAAACCCCAATAGTTATGACAGAAATCAAGCCTTAGTCCAAATCAAGCTAACATGATTGATGCTTGAGAACATGGGACAAGTTTGTTGCTTATATTTGTGACCGCCCAAACTTTCAGCCCTTATAGTCCTTTTTAAAAATGTATGAAGTTATAAAATTATAATTTAGTCATAATTTCCATTATATCATCCAGTACCTTCATCTTGATTTCTTCATATTCTTTTGGAATATGATAAATGACCCTTCTTGTGCTACTTTGTCAGTCAGATCATGGTTCACTTTTACAGAATGGAAGGATCTTTCGCTACACTCCGTATGCAGATTATTATGGAAATGATTCTTTTCATTATACAATATCTGATATAAATGGAAATCTTGCTACAGCTTCTGTGTACATTTCTGTTCTCAATATTCCACCTCAGTTTGCTTCTGTTCCAAGTCAACTTCAAGCAACGGAAGATTTGATAAGCCCTAGATTTGGGTCTGTATTTGCATCATGTATAAATATTTATGAAGAAATTAAGTAATATTGTTTAGTTAGTTTCAATTGATTAGTCTTTCTCTAGATTATCTTATTATTATGATCTCTTGCAGCGGTTTTTCAGGGTTTGAGATAACGTATTCAAATCTGTTGGAGAATATTTATGTCAATCTGAGTGCACAATCTGGAAGTATATTTCTGTCTCCAATGTTGATGCAATTTGGAGAACCAATGTGGAGTGAACTTACAATTAATGCAGGAAATGAAACAGCAACCAGTTTAATACTAGAAGGCCCTGTGGAAGTTATTAATATTGTGCTTCAGTCAATTCAGTACCTCGGGTAATTTTTATATTTGTGATGAAATCTGTTGAAATTATGAATAAGTAATGTATAAGCCACATGAATCTGCTTCTTCGCAACATATTCAATGTCTGCAAAATTTACCATTTTTCATAAATAATAAAATTTTCTGCTTATGCGTCCAAAATAACTCAAACAAAAATAATTTTCTGTGGAAGCCTTACATAATGTTGTTATTTTTGTTCTTTCTTTTTGTTTTTCAGAAATGAGAATTTTTACGGTGCGGATAGCATTCAAGTCTCCTCTAAGAATAAGAATGGCGTAAATTCACTGGCTGTTCCAATTTTTGTTGATCCTATCAATGACCCTCCATATATTAGAGTCCCTTACTTCATCATATTGAGGAGCAATGAGGATGAGAGACTTATCTTTGACAAAGATAAAGACAAGTTCGATTTTTACATTGGAGATCCTGATCTTCTTACCTTCCCTGGTATGATTAGAAATAAATAGTACTAATGTGATGTTTTATGGTTTATGTCTAATGTAATATTTACAAGATAAAACACGCAAACCTTAAATATGTCCTGTGTTAATTTCTGGTCAATTAAAGCTAATCAGTAAATGATGCAAAACTATACAATAGTAGGTCTTTTGGTTTAATATAGTTTTGGAATCTGATAGACTAAATGTTTTTCAAGCTTCAACATTGTGATTGACTTGGTATCTTCTGTAAGAAAAATTGGAGGCTTGACATTCTGTTGATGGAACATGTTTTAGGTGGCGAGGCTCATTTTCTGGTGACCTTTTCTATGGAAGTAAATGATGGATTATTAGCTACAAATCTTCCATCTCATTTGATCAACACAACTGAATTTAAGCACAGGAATAATTATCAGTGGCAGCCTCTTCAAACATATGTAACAATCTCAAAGCATTTTATGGTCAAAGCCAGTGGAATCAGATTTCAAGGCACAATAAATGATTGTAATACTGTTATGCAGCAACTCTATTATCATGTGAGTGATCTTTTATCTTCAGGTTTGAGCAAAAGCACTACGATTTGTTTACACTTTACATAGTTAATAACCAAAGTAGTAGAACTTAATAGAACATATAAACCAACTTATAGAAGTAAGATACACGAAGTTACAAGCGCGCACGCACACACTGTTCAGCAATATGAGGTACTAATATAGACACATTGTTGTGGAGCACCACAAGGTGTATATAATACTGCATTACTTAGATTAGTATCATTTTGGCAACACTGTTACTTGATTATGCAACATATCAAGTGAACCCGAGAACTTCAATTATAACAATGCTTCCTTGTTTTGTCCAGGGAGATGAGCATGGAGCTACATTAACATTGACATTGAATGACATGGGAAACTATGGTTGTTATCCAGATTGTACGGAGGGAATGTCAATGCCATTATATACCGAGGCTATGGTTAACTTAATGAGAAAGCAACCGATGGGTTCATTTCTTGCTCATGGTAAGTTGCAGATTCATAGTCCGAGTTTAGTTGGAAATATTCATAATTAAACCTGTCTTTAAGTTCAATAGAAAATGGAAGCATACATGTCTTTTTCTCTGTGACTTGCAAGCTCTTTTTATTGTGTAACAGCCTTAGGATCAATTATTGTCATTGAGTTCGTTATCATTTTCTCTCTTGGGTTGTTGCTTCTATATTTCACTTGCAAATGTGCAATTCTCCTTGTGCATGAAAGAAGAAAGAATGAGAAAAGCACTTCAGAGCAATCTACTGATCAAGGTTCCCAAGGACAAACTGTAAGTGTTCAAAGCAACAATGTTTTTGTTTTCAAGAATTGATTCTGATCACATGTTAAAATTTAGCGAAGTCTTGTCACAAGAAAATTTTGTGCTAGCACTCCATAGAAACCAATAACTCATTCGTCATTTCATTCCATTTTTGTAACCAAGTTCCTTTGTTGCCTTATGTCACATTTACATGCAGTCAAGCATGAACATACCTGAGAATGCTACTAATTTCACTGGCTGCTGTTGGAGCTCTTCCCTGAATCGTTTCTGTATGCAATCATGCAATTTTCGCCAACGGTAAGTACTTCAATTCAGTATACTTCAGAATTGTTACATCTGTTTGATCCCTTGAGTAACTTCAAATACAAATTTTCAGGTCCCGTCCGCAATTTGAAGTTGGAGAACTTAACAATGCAGTAAATCCATCCTCTCCTTCAACAAGTCAAACACTGCATACTGCTATGCCAACCCCTCTTGCATTTTCATAAAAAACATTGCTCAAGCAAAAATGACTGATCCATTTTTATTTGGTCAAATAGATGATTGCATTATACTACAACTATTTCGAAAAAAAAATCAAGTTTATCCTTGTTGTGCTTATTAGAGTTTAAGGGGACTAGATCCATTTTACATAGACATCCAATACTAGTTCAATATTTTATCATCCTATACAATAATTTTAAGATGTAATTATAAAAGTGACAAAAGAGTGAACTTACATTAGGTATCAATGTCAAATTGAGTTATATACTGACTGCATTTTTATCATTACATATAAATAAATATTCTTAAATATAGTATTAAATTGAAATGATATTTCTAGTTACGAGTAACTAATAAAAATCGAAAACAAAGTTTTTCTCTTAACTGAAACCACCTTACAATGCAGTGCAGGCCAACAACGGCACAAAACATTGTTGTGAAAGCTAACCCATCAACAGACAACGACTCTGCAGTCAAGCATTGTCTCAGCCGATTAACTGTAGCAAAAATATAAATAGTTAAAAAAATTATACTAGCACTCAGCGAGAGTACTCATCTATCTGTTTTTTTATCGCGTTAAAAAATTGGAATAAATAAATATGGTTAGAGATATAGTGGTGAGTCATCGTGAGCGTAACTTAGTTGGTAAAGACAATGCATAATATATGCAAGGTCTGAGGTTGAGATTAGTTGACAGTGATACATATTTAATCATATGATTCATTCCATAATTGTTGATATTTAAATTTGGGATTAAACAATGCATATTTATTATTTATAGTAGTTGGATCAATATTAATGGATTTAAGAATAAAATTGTTTACTATTTATATACAAAAATGCTAAATCTAGCAAAGCCTGTTTCACAAGGTCTTCACGAATGAACGTTTTTTCATCTATATTTATGCAAATGTCGATGTTCGAACCTTAATTCTATATTTATTCATTTTTAAGACCAACTTCTAAACATTAAACTACCTACAAAATAGATATAGATGATGTCTAAATTTTAAAGGTTAGTCAAATATGTATTCACATTTTCTAAGGTATGAGCAGCAACCCCCCATAACACTAACAGTGAATAGATATTACATGTTGGGACTCAACTTCTTCCCTTTTCGGTACATAGTAATGAGTTTTGTTATTAAGACTTTTATCACAAAAATAAATTGTTGGACTAATTGTTGGACTTTTATCAACTGGTCACAAATTATCATATATATGACTTTGGGTAGATTTGAATAAAATCAAATTATTTCCCTCATCCAACAATTTCATCGAAGGTACAAAGATAATTTTTTATTTTGGTGGTGGCCGGGATTCGAACCCCAAATCTTGCATATATTATGTATTGTCCTTACCAACTGAGTTAAGCTCATGGGGACGGTACAAAGATAATTTACACTTACAGTGCATGAGCGACATTTTTTTGTCATAATCTCAAATCATTTTTATTTAGAGTTTGTCGTACATATCAATTTGTAAATCAAATTTATTGTAAAAACAAACGACCAATAAATTAAATTCTAGATGCATATATATAAAATTCCATCAAACAATTCTCGTACAATACAAGAATATCTAGTCTAGTAAATAAATAAAAATTGCAGAGGAAATGTACAACTAGCACATAATTTATGGCACAAGGTAAGGTACAAACCCTACATGGATGGGCTTGTCAATTGCCGCGCCGAATTGGCAATGCACATCATCACATGCTATGGCCGTAAATTAATTTGGACGGACCTTTTGTTTGAGATCGACCCTTCATGCTATCTCCAGATTCTCCATGTTCATGGGATTATTGTGTGAGAATAAATACTTGGTTTAACTATTATTTGTCATTATTCAATTGGTTATATGTGTACAAAAAAATTACATTATTAGTGTATAGCAACTTGTATCTTTTTAAACAAACCACCGAATTAAAATAAGTATAGTTATATTTTTGAACAATCAAAATCCATGGGTATCCTTTGTCAATTAGACCAACATTTTTAAATATCTTTTATTGATTTAAGTTTATTTGGAGTGATAAAAAAAATGGTGGTCGATGTTGAGTAGTAATCATTTAGATGTGAGTTGGAGGTACATGCAAACGTTCTAATGCTTGAAGATGTATGAAAGCAAAGAATGAGAGGTATTAAAATGATTGATAGTGTGTGCTTTGTGTTGATGGTGAAGAACGCCTTTTATAAGCTTGGGTACGGAGCCATTGGAGAGTTGATGAGAGGCCGTTACAGATGGTGTGTCATCAATATCGAGTTTTGCCCATTACTAGTCGTTGAGACGTTATGAAATGGAGAATCTCAAGCTATCCGTTAAAAAGCAGTTAGCGAAGGGATATGATCCTAGGTTATTGAACTAGCCTGTTAAGGCATTTGTGCTTTTGGATCTTTTATATTGGAAATTTTGGGTCTTGGCCTAGTCAAGAACAAAAGTCAACAATTTTTTTTTAGTTAAGTAGCTTAGTGTTAGAGCTCGCACATTTAAATGTGGAGAAGTGGGGTATCCGGGGTTCGAACCCCGGCCCCTACATATAAATATGCAATATCCCTACCAATTGAGGTAAGCTCACGGGGATAGTCAACATTTTTTAATTGTGATAAGGATACATATATATCACTTGGTTTATAAATAATTATTTGTCATAATTTGATTAAATACATGTCAAAAAATTTACACTCTTTGTTACATAGCAATTAATCTATTTGAAAATAAATCACCGAATTAAAAAAAAAGTATAATTTTAATTTTGAATTCATTAAAATAATTTATAATTAAATGCTTGAACTAAACTCTTAATTAAGTTCCTAAGTTTTTAAATAATCCCTAGGGCTTTGTTTGGGAGTTTGGAGGGAAAGGAAAGATAAGGCTTTGAGGGATGGAAAATATGAGAGAAAATGGAGAAATCTTTTAAAAAATTTAAAATAGTAGTTTTTTAGAGAATGATAAATTAATGCATATGATTACTATATTTTTAATTTTAAAAATATTATAACAACATATATTAAATTTGAAAAATTCATATAATCCCTCCAAAACAACCCCCCTCCCCCAATACAATTTTTTAGTTTCACAAATGAAAAATATTTTATATTATAAAGAAAAGTTAACTCCCCAAAACTCTCCCTTCCTATTTTATGCTATTTCTTTCACTTGCTCATTCTTTTTTTCTTAAATCTTCCCCTCCATTCTCTTCCAAATTCGCAAATAAAGTCTAACGGATCTTGTTAGTTGTTGCTATGCTTGTGCTTGTCCAATTCACAAGTGAATGACAATGAAATAAAAGGAGCGGGTATATATGGCTTTATATTTCAAAAAGTTCCACTTCCCCTACTCTACTATTATTAGTCACATCTTTTGGCATGAAACGTTGTCGTCTGGGCCCCACAGAAACTCCTAAAGAAAATTGCTTTGTTCACTTGGCTTGTCTATAGGTCATTTTTTGTGGCAGTGGCTCAGTCCCTCTCCAATGAGCCCCCATCTTCATGGTAAGATTGGGTCCCAATTAACGGACAAAAATCTTGGAGCTTTGTGTATAACGTGCAAGTTGCAACTAACAATAAGGGTGATCCACATTTTCAGGTCCATAGATAGCTTAGGTTGTTCAATTTTATTAACAAAGAAACTTAAGATTGGTCTAACCAATAAGAAACTCCTAAGCATATAACTAGAACTTATAATAGAAAAGAAAAAATAGTTAATACATCAACGGGATCTTGTGACTAGGGGATTCCATCACATGCTAGTCTATTTTAGTATTAAAGAACGTCTAATAAAAGTTCTTCTAGAAGAAGAAAAAAATGCAAACCTATGATTTGGTTGTAAAGTGTGTTTTTTATATTATCTCTTTTATAAAATAGAATTGTGTTAGGTGATGAAGATTATGCACCAAGGTTTTTATGCCAACAATGAGAGTGAAACTTCAGCCCCTAATGAGTTAACTATTTACCAACTATATCAATATTTGTTGACAAACTTTTCTATTTAGTTTCGAAACTATGATATAAACAAATAGTGTTTAAATTATTTTCAATCTAAGAAAGTAGTCGTTAAACTATCATTTTAAAAAGTTACTAATATACATATTTTAAAACGGTAAATATGAGTATTAGTTTTTATTGAGTGTGGAGATCGAACCATTGATCTCCCGGTATATTTGATAGACCAATCTGAAAAGACCGGTGATTTAGAAACCTAGTTGAAACTTTACACCTAAACAAAACTTAGTTAGGAAAAAACTACTTAATTTTTACCAAACAAAGATCTAATAGTTAATATTTTTTATCACCCCTAAATATTTACGTCTCTCGAACAAAGATCTTCTCCATTTCTCAAAGAATGTTCGGTGTATAAAAGTTCAATCCTAATAAATACATGTCACAATTTCCAAAAAATATGCATTTATACCCTAAAAACTTTAGTAAGATCTCAAATGGGGACCAGGATTTGGTGCTGTAAAAAAGCACACAGTTTGGTGCTGTAATAAATCACAGTCGTTGATATCAGAACAGGCGGTTCAGATTAGACATCAGCTTAACATAGTTAAATGATCTGAGCCGTTGATCTAATCTGACAGCCCTGATCTGTTACAGCATCCTAATGGAGACCGTCTTCCATTGATAGTAAAAGTTATTGTAATCTTAAGTGTGTGATCATGGAACTAGGGGCGGATCTCTGTAGAAACCCCCGCAGTTGCCATGGCATCCTCCAATATTGTTATATATGTATATGATATTAGGCATTAATATATCACAAATTTCCCTTGGTTGCAAAGGAAGGGGTGTCATACTTTCATTGAAATTGCAGAGGTTCGAGTCCTGTTTCTGTCTAGTTTTTAATATTTTAACTGTAACTTTTATATTTTATTCAAAAAAATGTCCCTATGGAGAATCAAACCAGCTCCCACAGACTATAATCAAAAGTGACCAGCCACTAGACTGTTGGTTACTCATTGATTTTTCATGAAACTGCTTAATTTATATTACATACAATTTTGATACCCAAAAAATTTACTCAAGATCCGTCAATGCATGAAACTCCATCATATGTTACTTTTTCAATATATCTCAACATAATATTTCATCATAAAGATCATTATCAGATTCTTTCCAAAAAGCAAAAAAGAAAACTAACATATCACAACATATGGAAAATAAGACATTGGTCAAAAGCAAGCGCACGAGAGCTGAGTTGCATATATTTTAGATAAAAAAGTAACCAATAAACACCAAAAGGAGAATCCACCAATTGATCAAATCAAATCAAACAAGCACCTTTTAGTTAGGTTAAAAATATACTAATAATATCTAAATACAACCAACCCAAATACTAAATCCTCAAAATAAAATCTACCCAATTAAAAATAAACCAAACCATTTCACTTTTTTGATACATGAATTTTAAAGATTCAAAATTCAAATAACCAACAAACAATGCCGATATTATTAAGCTTAACATCTTCATTCAAGTTCAAACTCAAACCTCTTCATTCAAGTTCAAACTCAAACCTCGCAGTTGAATGTGCGAGTTCCAGATGATATTTGTCAATCCGTCTACTACAAAAAAAGATTCAAGTAACAAAGTAAATAGGCATAGCCGAGGTAGACATCCTCTGTTGCTGCTGCTCCATAGTCAGCTCCCTTAAACTCAAGTAAGGTATATCCACCGCACCAATCGCCGGCGGCGTCAAAGTCCCGGCGAGTGGTCCGGAGGAAGGCCTACTAGTAGTCCTGTAAGGAGTAGTGGACCCACTTCTACTCTCAGTCAAGTAAACAGGCCCAGAAATTGTGGCCCGAAAGACCTTAGCCCGGGCTTGATGAATATCATTGCTGTCATAAGGATCATCACGGTGGTTGGCCCATTTCCGTTTGAAGAAGAAAAGAGCATTTTTCCACCAACGTTTCTTCTTTGATTTCGTATGATGAAACTTGTTCCTTGATTCTTCCTTTGAAATGGGTTTTTGTAGCTTGAAGTGTATGGAATCTATGGATCTTGAAGCTTCACGTTTGTGTTTCATGGCTTCTTCTAATACCTGGTTTTGAAAATAGAAAATTAAAAAAATGATATTTTTTTTGTAAGATAGATTTGAATTAGAGAAAGAGAGTTAAAGGGTACCTGAAAATAGTTGATTTGTGGGTCAAAACCATAGTCACTGAAATGTTGAGGGTCTGATATGGGAAAAATTGGAGTCTTGTTTGACATTTTTGTGATAATGGGTTAGATAAAAAAAATTCAGCTTTTTTGTTGTTGAAGAAAGAGTGGAATGAAATGGAGTAGATGGTAGAGAGAGAGAGAGAGAGGAGTCTTTGGTATTTGGAGGTTCAAGATGTGTGAAGTGAGAATTGGTAAAAGAGTGGTGAAGTAAATGCGTTCACATTTCTTGGTGTCTTACATTTATTAACGTTATTTATTAGGCTTCGTTCCACGAAAATGCAGGCAGCTAGTGATAGTTGCATACTTGCATTTCATGTGGCCAAAGGTATGTCATTTTCCAAGGGGTAGAAACCACATGAGGTTCATAATTATAAATTGCGTTAAGCTAACAAATGCTTATGAAATGCAAATATTAGTATTTGATTTGGATGAAATTAATATGAGTCTCACCATTTAATGTAGAATCAATTTTTAAAGTGGAATTCAAATGAATTTCACTCAATAAAAGAATGTATTTTGTTAACGAGTGTTCTCATTCATTATTTAAGACTTTGTTTGAGAGTTTATAGTGGAAAAGATGGAGGGTTTTGGAGGCTGGAAAATATAGAGGAAAATAGAAAGAAAAAAAATCATATTTTTTAATAGAGTAATTTTTTTAGAAAATGATAAATCAATGTTTATAATTATTATATTTTTAGTTTTAAGAATATTATAAGGACATAAATTCAATTTGAAAAATTCATATAAATCTTTCAAAATTCTCCTCCAATACAATTTTTTAGTACCCCAAACAAGAGAGATTTTGTATTATAAAGAAAAATAAACCCGGAAGTTTTTACCCTCTATTTCTACCACTTGCTCCTTCATTTTTTCCAAAGTCCTCCCCTCATTTCCCCTTCAAACTCGCAAACAAAGTCTAATGATCCCAAATTTAAAAATTACTTCGTTAAAAGGTCAAATATTACAAATTTCAATGCATTGAATATACGGATTTACATAAAAATTTACTATTAAAGTCTCTTAAAGAATGTTTCAGAGACACTCGTTAACATTTCCCTAAATGAATAAGTTTAACATAAAATTTCTTTTTTTTTGTTGTTGTCTTCCTTTCATACATTTGTTAGCAATTTTCTCATAGCAGAAAATTAGGAAAGAAAAACCTAATTTAAAATGGAAGGAGTAGAATGACTTACAACTTATAGTCGTCTGAACAGTGAATGTTTTATGACGGTCCACATATCATGATACTTTTTTTTTTTTGACAAAATATCATGATACTTCTTGATATTTTGCGTTGGATGAGTGGTAAGACTAGATATGATAGGATTAGAAATGACACCATTAGAGAGAGTGGGGGTAACACCTATAGTAGAAAAGTTGGTAGAAAATAGGCTTAGATGGTTTGGGCATGTAGAGAGAAGACCTGTAGATGCCGTGGTCAGAAGAGTAGATCAAATGGAGGAGAGTCAAGTTAAAAGAGGTAGAGGAAGACCTAGGAAAACTATTAGAGAAACCATTAGAAAGGATTTAGAGGTCAATGAGTTGGATCCACATTTGGTTTATGATAGAACACTATGGCGTCATTTGATCCATATAGCCGACCCCACTTAGTGGGATAAGGCTTGGTTGTTGTTGTTGTTGCACAAGGAAGTATAACCTTAAGTGAAATTACACCAATGCAGGTGTCAAACACCAATTTTTCTTAATACTCAAGTCATTAGGTGATAGGCCAAGAATGATTTCATTCATTCCTAAACTGGAAATATTTGTATCATTTTTACCCTTCTTAAAATCACTCACAGGAGGGGGAGTATCGAGCATTAAATATCCTCACAAAAATTTATAACACAGTGCAGCACTCACTGATGTGAAGTATAGGCGTGTTCGCACATGGCGGTCAGGTGTCTTCACATTTGCATACCTGGTGGAGAATAAATAGATTAGAATAGAGCATAATAATACAAAACTCATAAGATAACCTGATATTCACTTTGGATCTAAACGATATTTGGTCTCTTTATCATCATCATCGTCCTGATCCATTGATGTTTCACTCATAGTGCTGCATTTTCGTATTTCATCATTCTTATGGGAATTTTTTGACTTGGCCTCTGTATCTTCCTTTTCATTGTTCGTGGATAATGAATTTTCTTGGTTATTCTTTAGCTCTGCGACACTAATTGCTTCCTCCCGAGTGTTCCTCACATCAATTAAAAGTTTTCCCAATAACCGACGAGCTATCTGAATTGAAACAGTAAAAACAAATTAAGCAGGTGGCCATAGCTTTAAACAAATAGGTAGAAACAATGCATTTAATTATAAAACTATATTATTTGCATGAAAATAAAGACCAATTTTTAGAAGGTCTTTAACCTAGCATACTTTAAGAATACCTATTTCATAATGAGATTATTTCTTACTTCTCTTTGCATTTAAAGGACCGTAACATATCATCAATCCAATATTAAATTAGGGGAAATCACTGGGATATTAATCTTATAATCAAGGCGTGGATACATGGTACGACTATAACACTCATACAAGCAAAATTTGAACCTTTACTGAGGCATTTTTCTGATTATCAGAAGTTGTAAAAAAACTTTTCCTTTGCTTATATATCCTTGACGTACAATCTTTTCTTGCTTTTCATATTTGTACAGTATATTTGTTTAGTTAGAGAAGTAGTTTTATCAATAGGAACATTTTGGAGGTAGAAAGGGTATCAACTAAATATTTGTAAAGTTTAGTGGATAGAGATTTCTCTATTGTGAAGGAGAAACCCTTGAAGGAGAGATTTCTCTCCTATTTCCTTACAAAAGTATTATTTCTATCCCAGTCAATTTCTTGATTCCTAATGTTGACAGTCGAATCTTGAATTAGCACGTTGGTAATTCTATGATCTGAACCCTTGGCCTTCAATGATTGGAGGTATAAAATAACTGTTTAAAATTTGCAATGTTAAATGACATTTGGGGATTTTCATACAACATGAGTTTACCTTTGAGCCAATTTTTAGTTTCTGCTTTGGATTGATTCCATATTCATTTGGAATCACACCATCAGCAAGAGCCTGCAAATATATTGGTTGAGTAATCAGGAAAATAAGTACAGAGCTGAACTCAGCCGCCATAGTTGATAAATATAGAGGAAAGCAGTCATCACCATCAAGGAGTCATCAACAAGTAAAATTTAAACGCATATCAAAGGGATTCAAATGTTTCCTTGTTAGTATCTGTATTATATTAGTTCAATTATATTGAGTCGAGAAGCATTTTCCCTAACACGTTTCTTATGTACCTGAGCAACTTTGAAAAGCTCATCCAGTCCTTCAAGATTAAGATGTGCATTATGCAAGAGATCATATCTGCAATAAGTAAGTCAATATTAACTAATCACACAAAAGAACAAAAACAACATGATTTAAATGAAACCTCCAATATTTTCTTCAAACTCAAAGAAACGTAGATTAGTTTGACATATTCACATATCTGATATTGATGATCCGGCACATAAAACACAAGAGTTTAAAGTGTTTCAGTTGACAACAGGTAAATTTTCCTCAACTAAATTTACCAAGTTAAAATTTAGACATCTGTTATTATAAGGTGAGTTTGCTATTGTTATAGTGACATCAAAGATTTAACCTTTTTTTTACTAAGGATTTAACTCGAATAATTGAAATATGTCATCACAAAATTGAATGTGAATACAACATTCCTTGGTGCCTATTATCTTGTATCTAAACAAAATGTTTGGTCATATTTAGCTGAACAGCGCTCTTGGTTACCGAATGCAAACAATGTACAAGAAATGTGAGGTGGACAGTAAAGAAAAAAAAATGTTCAATACAATTTTCGTCATAAGCAACAAAAGACTGTTGGGTTTCATGATTTCTCCTTGAAATCTAAGAACAAGCAACCATAAATTGACAACCACGAAAACTTTTTTCAATTCAATTGCCACCATACAATGACTAAGTTCTGGTGAAGAATCACAGTTAATCTGCATATTTGCGATAGTGCATAAACACTGTAGAGTTGTCTAGAGATACAAAATTATGACTGAAACATAATATAATTGATGCAACTTACTTGCATGAATCATAAACATCAGGAATTTGGGTGATATCATAGCGCCTGCACAAGAAACATAATGCCAGTGAGTCTGCTAATCCAATTATGCATACAAACATGTAACCAGTAAGGCACGGGAATTCACGAGTTCAAGAAATTGTCATGGGAAAATGTGATTTGAAAATTGAAATTACAAACATTATATAAGTTTTGTCGAGTAAAAGAATAATTAATAAATTCTCATTAAAAGCATTTTATCAGTAGTTTAACATGGTACAAACATACTCGACATGGCTGAAAAGTAACAGAATTAGTTGAGACAATTTAGCAGTTGATGCATGTATATCAGATTATAGAATAACTTCATGTCTTCAACTAAGAATTAAGAAAATATATGAGAGACTAATTTATAACCTACCAGTATGTAATGCGTTTTAACTTCTCAAATAGTTTTTAAAAAATTTAGATGTGATTTTGTTCATGATGTAACAAACTTTTTTTTCTTCCTTCATATTAATGGCATTCCAATTCTAACAATGTGAATATATAATATCAGAAACAAAACAAGTAAAAGAAAAATGGCAAGATTAAACCAAATAATAATGCTTACTCCTTGCGTTCATTATACAAGTCCCTTTCAAGCTTTTTCCAGCGGGCATACATCAATAGAAAACCCTCACTACCACAAGGTAATCCAGCAGCTATACGGTCAACATCAATATTTGTCTTACCAAGGGCTTTTGCTTGGTCATAAGGAGGAATGATATCATATAAGCTTCTTTCTGTAAGTTGCTCCTCTTCATCCTTTGCAAGGATTTTAACTTGTTCAGTAACCTTCTTAGTCAGCTTTACCTAGGCAAAGGCAAAATGGAGAAGTAAATAAAAGATTGCCAATTAGGTGTTTTGGTAGGCTATATTTACCTCTGCATTTAATCAAGAACAATTTAACATTTTGTTAATATTGAAAATCTAGAATGAAGAACAAGAAATTAGGAAGGAATAACTGATGGAGAGAACATTATCCTGGATTAATCGGAAACGTAGAAAACTATTTCCTTTAATTAGTGGTCAACATGGAGTGTTTACTTTGCTATAAAAAATTTCTGTACACAGAGAAGACTCATGTTCTTTGAAAAAACAAAATCAACCCTATTATGTTGAAATTTTAAGAAAATTTGATAATTAAACTTGAAAATAAATTAAATGAAGTTCAGGGAAGGACTTAACATTACCCTAGTTGATTTACCTAAGGCATATGCTACTGGTATTTTGTCTTATTTGAACCTGGTTGTCCATTTCATTTAGTAAACTTACTCGCTTTCTCTCAACTATTTCATAACTTTTAATTCTGTCTGTTTCGTTATACACGAGTACTAGACAAACAATTGGAACAAGATTTGAATCACTATATGTGCTATTTCAGCATCTCCTGGTCATATTTATGCATGCATAAGTTAAAGCTTCCGGTTTCCCATCTTTCACATTTGATGTCCTTCGAGTGTGAGTGATGTCAGCTTGGTAAAAGTGTTGGTACATTTTTCTTTAAGAGAGTTAATAATAGAGTTATGTACCCCTTTGATATTGTCCAATTTGATGTTTGGGTCCTAGTTGTGTTCCTTTTCTTCGGATAGAGGGATAATGCCACCTTAATTGATGACTTTTCAGGTTGTAGGTGGTTATTTTTTCTTGGGTAATGTTAACCAGTGCCCCCGGGGCACTGGTTAAGGAGACTAATATAGAAAGTTTGCATTGGAAATTGTTAAAAAGTGGTATGTTCAACTTTATAAAAGTCAAAACTTTGTTGTTTTCAAGTAAAAATTTCTATTTTTTACATTCTTAACTAGTGCCCCGGGGGCACTAGTTAACATGACCCTTTTTTTATTTATCATTCAGAGTTGTGCATTTCAAGCCCTTTAGGGTCAATTTGGAAAAATTATTTGGGTGTTGGATAATGATAATGGAAAGAAATTATTTTCTGCGCCCTTTAAATCATTTGTGACTTCTCATAGCATCATACATCAGTCAAGTTATGACTTCTGACTTTAATTCAGCTGAATGTAAACTTTGTTATATTGTTTTAACGTTCAGATCTAAATTGAGTTAACACCAAATTAAGTTACAGTGAAAAAAGTTTAAAGAACTAATTCTAATCTAGATTTACAGACTTACCAACTCAGGAAGTAATTCCGATGCATTGGGTGGAATTCCAGCCCCATCAACCGTCCAAGGAAATTCATGTGATCCATTGCTCTCAACTGTGTTTGCACTGGAGGTAATCATATCATTCAATCGAGCCTGAAAAAACCCATCATGGACAATAAGTAAAATAAAAGGTATCAGTGTTCTATTGATATTAAATCTTATCAGAAATATGACCATGAAGTGTATGAGAAGTACACACCAATTGTTAGTAGTTTACACTTTTCGCAGCCGACAAATTGGCCCGTTCTCTAGTTACTCTATGACTTTACCACTAAATTTCTTGAGACAAAGATCTATTGTTTGTATACAGTACTATGTATGTCTTTCCCAAGCCTGGCTTTATTTTATTTTTAAATTTCTTTTACATTTTGTCATCTTTAGAGAATTGTACACTTGTAGTATAGTATTATGGTGCTAATCAGGGATTCCCTTCAATATATTAGACAAAGGAAAGATCGTCCACAATATGTGCCCTGTATATTCCTATTGTTTCATTTTCTTTTTCTATACTCTGATTTCTTTCTGAATTTAGCCCTTATGGTATCCAAACAAATATGTGACTGATTTTAATACTTCAAAAATACTTAATAATAAAATAATTTTCATATTAAGCAACCAATCATATAAAGTTTTGGGTAAAATTGCAAAATCTGGTATTAAGTTAGGTTCAACAACACATACTGGAAAAATATGTTTTATGAAGTTGAAAAATATCAAAATGTACAAAACTGTTGACCAATTTCCAGTATGCCATTTGACTCTCCCCTAGCCAGCTAGTATTATCTACATTCTTTGGACAAAATATTAATAATATAAAAGCATGTTCAAATCAATTGACAAATTCTCTGATTTTGGGATTTAGTGAAGTAGTTAATTAATATTTAATAGATAAGAAAAAGGCTTCAAGTATCTATCCATCTGTGGAATGCTGAGAAACAAATGAAACCATAATCCATTTTCACAATCGTTGAAATGCCTATAATCTAGAAGGCGCGGAATTTAAAACCGAGATTGAAAACCTTGGCTTCTTCCATTTCAGTATGTGCATTTTCAAGCCCGTCCAACATGGAGGAGTCCTTGCTAACAAGGGAAACCTTTAAAAAAAGATAACCAAATTAGGAAAACATATACACGCAAAAAAAAGGATTAATTATTTTCTTCAGAGGAAAAACACAAACCAGGATTGGTGTTAGCTGCCCTTCTAGATCAAGAAGACCTTTGGCAAAAGCAGCTGCAGACATCTGTAAACACATGCTATGAGAAAATGATTCACATATGATGCCAAAGGGAAAATTCGGCTTATTAACAACAATGTCCATACATCGAATAGAAGAAATACAGAACAAATGTAGTAACCACCAATTAAACCACTTAAAGCCTTCTTTTGATTAGGAGGAAAGGTGAGTGCTACTCAGGGCATACCTGCACACGACCCTCATCAGAGCTGTAAATCTTAAGGTCATGGCGGTATGTACTATGGAGGCGAAGAAGCCCCGTACCTTCTCCTGCAATATTAAATCACACAGGTTGGTTTTTGTTAGACATAGTGTGGCCACTGTCAAGTAGATGTTCATGAAATAAGAATGCAATATCACGTGTAACTGTAACATATATTACATGGACTATAACACAATTATCGATACCATCAATTTTTTTCGTTGCAACATTATTGTATTGGCATCAAGTATGTATTCACATATCGCACAACACAAGCTTGCTTGGATAATATACAACAGTATGATTATGAGAGACTTCGTTGAATACACAGGTACAACTCCTTACCTAGTATTTTACAAATGTAAAGATGTCTATAATAGGAAACATAATTTAATTAATTATAGAGCAGGCTAAGAAAGGGAAAAACTACCACTTCAAAGTAGACACTTCAGATATTAAAGACAACCATGAAAATTTTGGATTATTAAGGTAACCATAAAGGAACCAACTAAATTTACTTGAAGAAGAGGTATTTGAATTTTACCTGGATATATTTTATTTCGAAAATATCTTCCCAGTTCTTCGGCCTAAAAAAGAGAAAAATTAATTAGGATGACTGGGAAAGAAGATTATAAGTGAAAATTTACTATTTATTCTCAACCATAAAAGCAGTACTATCAAACTCAAGTCTCAAACGGAGTAGAAAATATTTTTCTTGTATACGACTCTGATTATGAACCTGCTTTCTGCCAGCATGTGTAAGAACACCACCATATTTAAGAATCATAAGAGCTTCATCTGGCCGTTCTTCAACTTCACCATTGCTTTTTGTCACTTTGACCCACTTTAGTGGCTTTAATTGAACCTTCCTATATATGCCAGAGAAATGTCCTCCCTGGTAAGGAGCAGAAAAGGCAAACAGATTAAACAACTCAAGAGTCAAGGCTTACCAATCAAAAAAAAAATCAGTTATTCAGGCTTTAAAAGGTAAATGCAGGAGTCACATCTAACAAACTATATCCTGTATCATGTGTAAAAGAGAAACATCACTAGTTTCATTTTTCATGTTGACAACCCATGGAGAAAGAGCACGTCTCTTCAGTTTTCTTTATCCCGTGCAAGAAGACATTGCTTTCAGTTGTAAAACTTAACTATTACTATGAAGAAAATGATTTTTCATTTGCATGTAAGTGTATACTTTCCAAATTCCAAGATGGATGTAGATTATAAAAGTCTCCGGGTAGAGATGTATATGACAATTGACAACTAATGTAGAAATAAAATTTATCTTGTGATATCTAAAAATAAATCCAACCAAAGGGAGGTAAAAGTTAATGCAAAGAAGTTGGATGAAAAATTATGATGCACAGAAATCTATTTTTCAAATTTTAGTTACTAGCGGGTTCATACTACCAAACATATTCATGATGTAACAAAAGAAATACTGTCAAGAGAAATAATAACCTCCTCAAGAACTGCTTTAACTTGAAGAAGCTTTTCAGCATGCTCAAGATCTTCAGCTTCGTTATCACCTTCTAGATCTTGTCTAAATAAACACAAAAACATAATCCATTCAAAACTCCAGCTTAACATTCATTATGTCGACTAAAAAACTGCTTGCAACTACTACTCGTAAGCAGAAGAGCATACATTTGAATCCAAACATGGCAAAAAGGGTAATATATTGTGTATGATATCTTCTCTCTCGCCTTTGTATTTCTTGTCTACAATATCATTTTTCTTTCGTGGGGGAAAGGTAGATTCTACTTTCCTTCCCTCCTTGTCTCATCATCAGAATTACGCACTAATTAAAAGCGTGAATAATCCATGTTCTTGTTTAAAGCAAAGGTTGTTTAGTTACGTAAAGCAAGGACAACCTTAAGGTAAATGTTTTGAGAATGTAGCAGACCATTCACAACATCTGAAATTTGATTAATCATGGGTGTGAAGTTGAAGGTGAGTTGCATGTGATGTTAGTATGATTAATAATGAAGTCTATTCAGGTAAAATACCTAGTGCGAGGAACCAGCATTCGTGTGGCATCCAACAGATCTTGCAGCTGAACAGCACTTTTAAGTTTTGTCTGTTACAAAAGAACATTAGATCATACATATGGGGTTATTAATTCAGTAGCTCATATGCAATTTAATAAACTGTACTGAAGCACCACAAAACAGAGTTACCTCAGATCTTGGTCGTCCACCATTATATTTCATTATTAAGCTCAGTAGCTTTTCCTCAGTAACCTTTAACTTCACCTTCTGTTTAGGAGTTCTATCACCACTGCAAAAAGAGAAGACTGTATAGGAAACAATATCACATTTAACTAATTCAATGAAAAAGGAAATAGAACATACTGTCGAATTACAGCAATTACAGATCGTAGTTCCTCAGATTGTCCAAAATATCCATTAATACCACTACCCTGACGAGTTAGCTCAGAAGGTTGCACTATCTCACTTACTTTCCATGGTAAAGTAGGTGGAATCGCTGAAGAAAGATGAGGAGCTTTTGCATCGAGCAACATCTTTCGCAGAACACAGGCAGAATCATCATAATACCTTTAATAGCAACAGGAGAAAATAATGTGAGTTTCAGCCAATGAAAACGTTGACAAACAAACTATTAATCGTAAAACGGATTTAATAAAAAAAGGATAATTTGCAGCAAAATTTCCCTTAGTGTATTAAGAATCACAGAGAGAGATTGAGATAAAAGAGAGAACTTGGTAATTCTAAAAAGTTTCCACTTATCATTCACTTTAGCCTTATCATTTTTCAAGTATCTAAGACTTTTTTCCCAATATATGTTAAGGATAGAAGACCCAATAAAATCACCAACTCCAATAATTCCCCATGGGAGAGATATTTTGATTAACAGAAAGAAAGTAACTAATAACGTACTATTTTGAACCATGCTGCCAATGTCAAAAACTGCCAAAAATTCTAATTAAAAAGAGTTACTTGTGTGAGTTTTTGACAAAGCTCCACCCATTCACATCACAAACATATGAGCGTCCCTCACTTCTCAGTAGATCAAACCCACAAACCTGCAGGCAGCAAGAAAAATTATAGCAGAATATGATTACTTTCATTTTACTCGCAGAGAGAAGATGCCATTCAAAGGCTTATTGTCAAAATAGTATCACATGTAATAGACTTTAAGTCCATAAAACATTGTGGAAATCTCTTTAATCCACCAACATCTTACATACCATAATATTTAGCTCAAGAGTCATAGTCCAAAGACTTGAAATTTTGGATAAAATGAAAAAGTAGAATATTAAATTATCACTTGGATTTCGTTAAAATAACATATGAGCATCTACATTTTTCCAATTAAATGAAACAAGGTTAATTTTATGTAACATTATAGAACTTCTCAATATGGTTGGTTATCTTAAAAAGGAATTAGAATATATTTTCTAAGCTAATGATCAAATGTCAGTTGGAAAGCAAAGAACCAACAAAACAATAGAAAAACAAGTTACAGATGAAAAGATAAATAGAAATATGACAATTAGTGAGACAGTATAGTTATTTTACAAAACAGAATATTGATACTTCAATTCAACAATAAGATTGTTGATCAGTCATGAAATTGAACATAAATAAATTTAACTGAAGAAAAATGAGCCAGGAAATATGTTTCTGAAAATAAATACAATTAAATAAAACACTGTACCATGCAGTTATCAGATTCATAGAACATACCGATTGCCTGAATGCAATGCAAACCTTTCTTGCCATTTCTTTCTCATTTGGAGTCAGTAATACAGGATACCTAACCTGCCAAATGAGATTATAAATTTGCTTTGTTGATTATAGAATAGATACTAAATGACATGATTTGCTAATTCAAATCCTAAGCTATGATTCTAATCCTAATAATCAACAGATGAAGGTTATTCATTGATTAAAACAATCCCTCAAGCTAAAACATACTAAGCTTTAAGCTTGCTACAATGCAAGGATGTATTGTAGAGAAAATGGAAACAACATGAACACTTATCAGAAAAAATTCTGATACCGATGTCGACGGCAGTTTGCAGCCAGCAGAGACTGTGATGTAGCCCTTTGGTCACATAATCAAAATCTGTTCTGATACCATGTTAAATTTGTGATTTGTGTATCTAAATCAGAACCACACTCACCTCTATTTCTATAACATAAATAGAATAAATACAATAAATGTTAACTGATATCATTTGCTAATTCAAATCCTACTCTTGATTCTAATTCTAATAACAGATGCTCCCTCCGTCTCTAAATAATAGTCGTTTAAGGTTTATGCATGATTATTAAGGAAATGATTAATTGTGTTGATTTTGATAGTAAAATTAGTATCATTTACTAAAACACCCTTATTAATTGTAGTTAGTGGAGTAGTTATGTTTGATGAAATTCAGTAAATAAGGGTATAATAATGGGAAAAAAATAATAAATGCTGCATTGGTATTCTAACGTGACAATTATTTTGAGAAAAAGAAAAAATGGTAAAGAGACAATTATTGTGAGACAGAGGGAGAGTATATAGTTTGGATGCACCAAAAAGAAAAACATATATGATTTGGTTCTTTGATTCTAACATGCTTCAATAAAAGTCAAAATTCTGTTTCGAGCAGGATTCTATCTGGCATTGAAATCAACAATGGTTATGTTTGCCATCAAATGTTTCAAATGCGACTTACTTCCTTCCCATCAGGGTTTCTCATAACAACACCATCAACAACAGGAGACTTCCTTGCCTCAGCATGAGCATATTCAGGACCTACTGTATACACCTACAGTCATTCATCAAACTTCAGAAACATTTGAAATACACTATGCAACCAAACAAAAAAGAACTTAAAAACAATATAAATTTAAAAACCGCAAGACCTTAACATCTGTCCCTCCGGTTGGCATAAATTCCTCATATATATAGGAGCCTTCACGCCTCACACTTCGCACCTCTGAATGGAACTCACTGGACCTATTACCAACCTATGATAATATAACACCATAAGAGAGACCAAGTCCATTAATTGTATTTCAGTCATACGACTCATAAAAGAAATGAAACCATATCAAAAAGTGTGTTGAAAATAGACTCTCAAAGCTTGTGTTACTATGACAAGGCCGATAAATGTTTTTCATTTGTTAACAAAGCATATCTGTTTTTCATAGATTGTATTGCAATATAATCACTGGAGATGGAACAAAGATATTCCGACCGAGTTAACACATCCACTTAAAATTATAATAAATTTATATTATTATATTGATTAAAGCTCTCACTTAGTGTGATAAGGCTTGGTTGTTGTTGTTGTATATTGATTAGAGCTGATAAAATCCAACTCTTCTGTTTATTAAATATGAAGGTATACAAACCAAATCAAAACAGCTTAGTCCCAACCTTTTCAACAAATCTGTAGGAAAAGGATGTCCTCTAGAATACATTGCATTCATGACCCACCTAATTATGAAGAGTGAGTTTCAGCCTACAGCTCACCTTCCTAAATAATTCCTTCATACCTCCACCTGCTGAACTGGGATAATATATCATTATACTGTGGTTATCAGCTTCACAAAGGCACAAAAAAAAAACAGTTACTACCATATCTGAGAAAATATATTTTCGATTATCGCGTGTGCATGTAAAATCAAATTATTTTCACAATAACTGCATCTTGACTTTCATTCATTTAACATATGGTTCAAAAAGAAACTAAATTAGTATATCTAATATCACAGATGTACCTGGGTTTTATAAACATCACCTAGTGATGGAAAGTGATAGATGAGCTCTATTTCTATAATCTATACAGACTCTACATGATATTCCGTTACATTATATTTATTTTATTCTACATAAAATTCAGCGAATGATATGCATTCATTTAGTTGACTTCCTTTATTTCAAGCCATGTAAACTTACATATGCAATAGTCAATTAGAACATATTTGGTAATTGTGACTAAAAGATGCAGACCATATTATCCTTTTTCTAGCTCTTGCATGCTAGATGACACAATGATGAACAAAATATTTCCATCACACTCAATTCCAGCTACTACGTGATATTGCTATCTGTTTCTAATTGCTTGTGCTTAAATTGGAACATCAAATCAGTGCCCATGTTGGCTTTGTAGTAATATTTATATTTTATTTTCTGAATATTTTGCATCTCCACTCTATATATCTCATGTTAACATTAGTGCTCCATAAAAAGAAACAAAGAGGCTAAAATAATTATGCTTGCAAAAAGTAATTCTCATAGAAACAAGCCAACGTAATGGTCATGGGTGGCTTTGTAGAAATCAAATTATAGAAACAAGTTAAAAATTGGAGTTTCAACATGGTATGCAAGAAACAAGCTTACCATCAATAGGCTTCTCTACAAATGGCTTCCAAAAGCGCATGCCATCCACTTCAACAAAATCTTCTTCCTCAATAAAGTAATCAAGTTCTTCGGACGGGACTTCCCTAATTACAAGGGCATATCTTGGAACAGGGATTCCAAACAGTTCAAGGTGCTTGAAGCCCAAAATCAAACATGACAAAAATAGTATATATCAGGACTTAATTGGTTTGGGTTCACACTATAACAACACATAATAGTTGAACTTAAAACTCAAATGAACAATGACATGAAGGTCAGATCTTAATTTGAAACCCAAGCTAGACCCTTGAAAAAAAAGGAAATATTTGTTACATGTGAACCAGATAACACATACCAGCGACAACCACGTAACACATAAAAATATTTAAGCAAAACAAATGGCTCTGTCATAATTGATTTTAACATAGAATCTAAAGCTGAAAACAAATTACGTATCACACTTACCTCATATACTTTCCTTCGGTCATGAAGAAGGTACTGGGGCTCCAATTCATTTATGAGGAAAGGTCTGAATTACAGGCATAATTAGTTTTTAGATTGATCTATAAACCTTTGCATCCAAATATTCAAAAAACACGGCAAAAGGGATATACTAAGAGCAGAGAGATTATCTTGAGAAATTAGATGGTGCATATAAGTGAGCCTGACCAAATAAAACAGAGAAAATTCTCAACGAATTCTCCTCCAAGTGTTATACCCTTAACATGACTATGATCACCCGATGTTAACAAATCTAAATGACCCATTTACCCTTGCATCCTCTAACTGACCTACTTATTATGTAAAAAAATAAAAATTCTCTAAACTAGCTGACTGCTTTAGTATCCCTTACAAATTATCTTCTCTTCTTTACTTAACAAGATTAGTAACACCCTGAGAAGATTTCAAACTCTTCCAAGTTAGATTAAATTTTTGGAGAGTGTTTGAGCTTCCCAAGCATAGTTTAGTTTGTGATGGTAAACACAAATTTTCCAAGATTTATCAGGTTGGTTGTAATAAAGTAAAATCAGTTCTACTTCTGAAAACATGTTTGACCAAGTGTGAAAAAAATGTAGCTTCTAAGTTAGGTTGCAAATTTCAGACTAAGTTCTACTACAAACTTTACTTATGAGATGAAAGTTTCCAAACATAAATCATGTTACTTCAAATCCAATTTCAACCAAATCAACATAATATAAAATCTAATTTTCACCCACTCATCCAAACAGACACAAAGTCTAACTCTAGCACCAACCAGTTTTAATTTTTCTCCAGAAGCACCAATATTAAATATCACATCCTAATATCCAATCTCAGAGTTACAACCACTCCATAAAACAAATTGTATGTTGCAAAGACTATAAAGGTGTGCATATCAGTAGAAGCATACAATACAAAATTACTCAAATTATTTCAAGACACTCGTCCCCAAATCCAATATTTTGGTTACCTTTTACTATATAGGCTTATTATTAAAAGATATACGACATGCAAATCAACAAAAGCTCATAAACAAGCTTACTTCCTTAAAGCAGCATATGCCTCAGCCTTTTCGAGGGGATATCCGGAGGAATAGAAAGCAATCAAACAATCACATATAGGCCAGCTGAAATAATACAATACTTAACCTGATTACTGATAGAGCAGTGACAAATAAAATAATTCTGCTATCACTCAAATATACCATGTGAAGTCAAAAATCTTCAATTGGAGCTGAAATTCAAAATTTGTGGAATTAACAAATATTTCCAGCAATTGAAATGAACTATAGTACCTCTCTATTGGATCTTCGAGAATCACCTTGTCCCCGAAATGTATGACCTATATACGACACAAAATATCAAGACAAATAAATAAACAAATAATACACTTACAAGATTGGAGTGCGCACTATAAGAGACCAACCAACTCTACTATTTCTTTTTTTTTTTTTTTTGGTAGATATTCTACTATTTCTTTTACAAAACAAATATGCATGTGTGTATCAATTCAACCATTTAATATTGCCATGTTGTTTTAACAATCATACATACCAAATGTTAAATTAGATTAATTAAACATTGGTAGTTATGTGATTTTATAATAGTTATCAAATTTTATGGAATTACATAAACTTAATCTACTAGTACTCAATAAAAACATTATTAGTTTCTTGTAAAAAACACATTATTAGTTAAAAAAAGAAGATTATTACTTGTCATAAAAAAAACAATCAGAACAATTCAACCGTTTCCACTAGACTCACGAACAATTGAAATCGAAAATTTTCAAAATCAAACCAACAGAGACAGAACAGAACTTTGAAAAAGCAAAGTAAACACATCCAATTCAACTCACTTCAAATTCTCCAAAAGCTTGTAACCTATCAAATATCTGTCCCATAGGTGCAGAAAACACCTGCAAAAAACACAGTCCAAAAACAAAAACCTGATAAAACAGAGCCACTAAAATCACACACCTTATAAAGTATCAGTCACCGATTCATCGAACACGACAATGACACATAGAAATTAGTAATAATTCAAAAAATTAATAAAACATTTCTGGAGTTCCAACTTGCTTCGGTCCTTTAAACTCGACACTGACACGTAAACACTAGTAACAATTTCATAAAACAAAAGTGATCAAAGATATTATATCAGTCAGAGTATCGTACAAGTGTCTGACACAATATAATCAACTAGTCACCAATTTGACACGACAATGACATGTAGACACTTGTAAGAATTTTCAAAAAATAATACATAAAATAAAAAATTATTGAATATAATCACATGCATTGTCATATATGAACACATTTCTCTAAGTATAATAAAAAAAATAAAAAAATAAAAATAAAAGTGATCGAATGTAATCACATGTATCGGCATCTTATCATGTAGGAACACATTTCTCCGAGTTCTAACTTGGTTTAAACTCGACAAACACATTAGAAGTAACTATAGAAACGATTGAACGTAACTATATACGATTGAAACGATTGAACGTAACTATATACGTTAGAAACGATTGAACGATTGAACGTAACTCGACAAACACAATAGAAACGATTGAACGTAACTATATACGTTAGAAGTGTTGAATCGCGTCGTATACAAACACATTTTCTCCGAGATCCAATTCTTTACACTCAACAATGATACATAACTATATCTATAGAATATAACTATATATATAGGTGTAATATACCGCAAAACGCAAAAACCAGAAAAGAAACAGAGAAAGAGAGTGCGAAGAAGAAGAAGAAACGCAAAGAAAGAGAGAACCTCGGAGCCACATTTCACCTTCTTTTCCATAACACAGACGCCGATTTTGATTTTCTCTGTAATCTTCTCCATGATCTTCTTCTTCTCACAGAATAATCACTTATTCCTTCGAACGCTGAAATTTGATGATTAATCGCTTTTAGAGAGCTTTTGCGTTTGAGTAGTTTCAACCTTTTCAACAAACTCGTTTTTTTTTCTTTTTTTGCAGTCAAATGGCGCGAATGCGTGAAAGTAGTAATAGCGAGTAACGGAAATGATACGGTTTATAACGGAATCGCCGGGTTTTACGGGGGAAGAAAATGTAGCACGTGAGAAAATGACGGAAGAGGTTTGAGTGAAGGAGATTGTGACTTGGTAGTTAGATTATTAATAGCCGACGTATCCGGTCTATATTATACGTCAAATACAATAATTATACTCCATCCGTATTAAAATATAAGTAAAAATTAATCAACAAAAGTTAACGTAATTGTCGATCAATTTTTGTTTATATTTTAGGACGGAGAAAATAAATCAGATAATATTGATGTATTTTATCTATAATTTAGATCATAAATGTTTCTGAGTTAATCTAAAGATGGTTTTGAATGAAGAAAAATGGGTTTTTTATTTTATTTATAACAATGATTGAATGATATGGTGTGTATTAAATGAGTTGTTAGTGGAGTAGAGAGGAGGAAAATCGAGTTGTAAATACTAATTTATTTGATCTATAATATAGATCATAAATGTTATTGAGTTAATTTGAAAAATGGTTTTTTAATAAGAAAAACTAGAGAAAAATGGTTTATTTTATTTTATTTATAGTAGTGATGGAATTGTGTATTATTATAATAAATAAAGTAAGAAATTAATTGTTAGTGGAGCAGAGAGGAGGGATATCGAGTTGTAAAGTAGAGAAAGAGAAAAAAAATCAAATTTTGGTTCATACAAGAGGAATTTATTTATTACTTTTTATTTTCTAGATTTTTTTTGTCAGATTAATATATTTGGTAATAAATAGCGGATAATTGATAAGTTAATTGATACTAGATAAATATTTTTTCATGAAAGGAGGAAAAAAAACGTAAGGAATAAGTTTAGGGATGTACCCTAAAAAAAAGATTTGGGGATGTTGCATTCTATCTAAGTGTAACTTAAGACTGATAGAGAGAATATGACAAATCAAAAGTTTGATGACGCGGTTCCTCTTCCTTTTGCGAATATAATTTGAAATAAAGTAGTTCTTTAAAGTATTTTTCGTATGAAGATTACAGATTAAAAGGATTTCAATTAAAGATAATTTAATTTGTCGTGGAGATTTTCTTTCATACTCGTTGTTGTGTTTTGATGGAGATTACTGAATAAAAAGATTTGAATTAAAGATAATTTGATTCGTCGTGAAAATTTTCTTTCATATTCGTTGTTGTGCTCTGATGGATGTGAGAAGAAGGAATCTATTAATTTACAAATCTTAATTGAAATTTCCTATTACGTACGGTTACGGCTTATATTTTCATATGTAATAAAAAAAGTGGGAATAACAAAGTATTCTTCATGTTGATTCCTCACATGGTTTTGTCATGGTCTTCATGTATTTTGGAAATGGACGTTTTGAGATTCTCGAATATGCAATGGAGAAAAAGGATGGTAAACTTTTTCATGCAAGTTCCTATGGGAAATAGGAAATGGAAAAGTGGCGCAAGTTGAATTGAATTTTTGGATTTCTTGATTCCTTTTGTTGGGAAGCATCCAAGTGAACCTAACTTTTATGTTATAAGCTTTCTGTGTCATTGTTATATTATCCCAGATTTGCCAGGAAAATTACCAGGAATTGTTTTGAAAGTTAAAACTACGTGTCAACTTTAAAATGTTTGGCTGCACGGTGGGAATAATTGATTTTCATAGAATTGATTTTGTAGAATTGATTTTGGTTAAAAGTGATTTTGACTAACAATGATTTATGTTTGGATACATTTTTTCAAAGGGAAATGTTGGGGCACTTGTTAAGGAATTATAAAAGGAAATATCATCTCGAAAATTGTGTATTATAATTTTTGAAAGTTGAAAAATTACTCTTTTCAATGCAAATTTTGTATTTTTTTTTTACTTTTGGTTTCTTAACCAGTGCTTTGGAAGCACCGATTAACAAGACTTTTTTTTAAAGTGAACGGAACTACAAATTTGTGTGTAGAAATCAATTCTAGAATCTAAATCTATGGAACTTTAAAGTGGAATCAATTTATATAAAACAAATTTTATTCAACAACAACTAAACATGTCAAAATCAATTATGATCCCTCTAAAAGTAGAACCAATTATGCATTCTCTTGTAGGTTCTTAATTTTAGGGGCTAAAATTATTAAAGAAACCCAAATGATGCTTATAGGTTCATTTTATTATTAGTGATAATTTTGTTCAAAATACAGTCGAACATTATTTTATATATATTTTGTAAAAATCTTTGAAAATTATTAAATTATGACAGTGAAAATAACTATTTCTATCTTCTAAAGAATAAAATAATAAGATAATAGTTATTAATATAGTATTTACCTGTACTTTCTTAATTTCTAGTATAATTTCATCAACAAAGTTTTTTTTTTAGGGAATTTAATGAACAAAGTTATTTGTTCATGAACTTTTTTTTACAAGATAAAATAGAATATATTTACAAAACAAATGGTTCTATTCTATCTAACACAAGAAGTGTAAGGATGGATAGAACATAAGAGTTATAAAGTCAATTACAAAAACACTAAACAATACTCAAACTATAAAAGGATTAAGTTAAGCAATACTCAAACCCATGAAAGGATTAAGCAACCACGAAGATCAAAAGCTAAAATTAAGTTTTTAATTTTTAGCCATAAATAAGATAATAACTTTACTTTGTCGAACAAATGAGATATTAAGTCTTTATTTTTCGGCTTAATTAATGATTTGGTCTCTTACGTTATTTGTTGGTTATATTTTAGTCTCATAAGTTATTAACGTTACAATTTCGTCTCTTTAAGTCATCTTCCGTCAACCAAATAAATCCCACCGTTAAAACTGTTAAACCAATGTCTAAGGTGGATACACATTGCAAGTTGTCACGTCACCGTTCACATGTACCTATCTAACATTTTGGCAAAAGACTGACGATGAAGATTTATTTGGCTAACAGATACTAACTTAAAGGACCAAATTGTAACGTTAATAACTTATAAGACCAAAATATAACCAACAAATAACTTAAGAGACCAAATCATTAATTAAGCCTTATTTTTCGAAAAGACAATCCCTTTTCTTCCAAATAACCTACACACGAGCTGGCCGAATTACTTGTAATAAAATCGATTATTTTAGACTTAGTTGCTTATTAAAAAATAATTATTCATGGAGTTAGGTAGTATTGTATTTGTTCTTGAGATAAGTACAGACAGCAGTGGAATGTGACTTTTTTTTTCAAGGTCCCCACATATGAGATCATTGACTCAAGTCTACATGTTTTCCAATTCTTTCAACCATTTTTCTCTGTTTTTTCGCCATTTTAAATACACAAATATTGTTCTGGATCATGTTGCAATCCCTTTTCTTTAGTTGGTGAGAATTTTAAATTAGGTGAAACATACCATATAAAGTCAGAAAAAACTATCAAAGCTAATGATAATTTATAATATAGTTTAGTGATAAACCAATCATCTTCCATTTTTGTTAAATCAATTGTATTTTTATATTAAAAATTAGGACGCACTTTGTTGTACTTGTCATTTGTTATTCAAGAGTATATGATCTTGATAGACTCAAGAAATCTTACTTTAACAAGTTGTGTTGCACTTGGAACTCAATTATCCTTCTTAGTGTTAATATTTTAATAAAGCACTGCTGAAAATATTTTAAATGCATTTGTTTAGTTCTATCTACGTGAGTATGTGACTATATCTAAACTTCTAATCGACTGGTTTAACCTGATGCTTATAATTAATTGGTATTGAGAAGAATGAATATTCCACGTTAAAAAACTATGTTGACAGAATGAAGTATATATGTGTGAGTGTACGACTAGTTTAATTGATAGGATCAAATTCCATCTTCCCGCAACGGCGTGAGTTTAACTCATACCATCATATGATAATATTATTGATGAATAATTTATTAATATTTTTGTAAATATTTTTTAAACATTGGATGTTTGTTTTAAACGTGATGAACTTCCGAAATCTAACTCATCTAAATTTTGTAATAAAAAAATATTTTGAAGTTGCTTTAAATAGCACCATGTGGCTTGTGGCATTCAGGTCTCTTTGATTAAAATAAAAAGTCATAAAACAGTTAGGTAAAGTCTGAGATAATCTATTCCACGAGCTTAACTCGGTTGATATGGACATTGCATAATACAAGTAAAATTTCAAACATCTCATTTATTAATCTTAAAATAGTGAATTTCTAGCCGCTATCCTAATCGACAGAAAAAAGTTCAGATAATCTGAAGTAATTTTTTTGGTAGTGAGATAATCTGAAGTTTGATTAGATACTAATATCTCATAGACAAAGCTAATTAAAAATTCATTACATTTTTAAATAAATTACGGCAAAAATATGACATGTCATTGAATAATTGAACGATAAATACTTATACAACCAAACTCCAAGAGCATCAATGATATCGTATCATGGACGCTCGAATGCTTCCATAGTTGTTATTTAATGATATTGTATCACTTTACAAGATTCTACGAAAGCATTCAGAGTATCCATGACTTAACTTACAATAGCTCATCGTTAACTTACCATGTTTTTTCTTGTATAAGCTTATTCATAATGTTTCGAATAACAAATAACGTGTTTTAAGCATAAGAAAAGGTGAATCATACAAAGATGTTATCTTGCCCATTTTACTTGCCCGGTCCCAAATTATCTATCGAATGAATACACCATGAGTTTTTAACAAAGTTTAACTCGTATGTATTCATGTTACCTTCCCTTTAAACAAGTAATAGGTAAAAAGGAACGCATGGAGAATTAGATTAAAAAAATGATGTGGTAAATAAATTTAACTAATTGATTTTTGGGTTAAACACACTTTTGTCCGCTGTTGTTTTAGAGAATTTCGGCTTAACCCCTCTTTAATTTTTTATTTTTTTGGGATTCCAACATTATAAAACCTTGTGGCATCAATTTATAAAATTAAAAGTATTTTCAGGCTCTGTGATTTGGACGGATTTTGGTTTACTCCCTACCACATCATCTGTTTTATATTAGTCAAATGCAACGAAAGTCTAAAACTAAAAATCTTTATACTACAAGGTTGGAATCCCATCTTTTTACAAGGGGTAAATCGAAAATCACTCGAATGGTAGAGGCAAAAATGCACTAAAAATAAGAATTTTTCATATTAATATCTCATCCACTAAACTATTCATGATTAAGGAAAAAAAGAAAGAAAAAGAAAAGTACACCTAAAAATATACTTGTTCCTCGACAGCCCAAAAAGGAAAAAACCAAGTTGGCCTTAAAAAGCATGATGCAACACCAACACTACCCGTTTAGAAGCTTACAAATCAGCATTCACTTTGAACCTAAACACAAGAGTCAAGTGCTAATCCACCAATTGTTGTTCCTGCAATAAATCCTCCCGACCAAGCATTCTGTATATAGAACAAAGAAAAATGGATGAAGCTCTTGAGTTTTGAATATACCATCAATCAATGAGTCAGTGGTTCATGCAAAAAATGGACCCTCCAGTTATGCTACACTTCTAATGTTTCAATTATTCTGTTTTTCTTTACATAAAAGTTTAGGTGAAGTATCGCTTCGAGTTGTTTAATGGATAAAGGTAGAGAAAGACTACGAAAAATGATACGAGAAACTATGAAAAATGACCTTCAGGTCGATGGTTTGGATAAATATAAGATATATGATGGAAAATTATAGTATCGTCTAAAAGTTTGTTGTCGAGAAGCATCTATAACTTTTAGATGAGTTGGAATTCTAAGGCTAACCAAGGTTATGATAGACTTCAAAGATCAAACAATGCTTGCAGATGTACTTAACGATGATTCAATAACCAACTCCTCACATTTGTAGTAAGATTGACGAGTCAAATCAAATCATGCGGGTCCCATATAAAATTTGTGAGACCCGTATGAAGTTTGTTCAATTAAAGAGAGTACATTGAAAAGTCAGTGTCAAAGAGTGTGTTGCTAGTATGACATATACAAAATTATATTATTAAGAACTATTGAACTTGGGGATAATAAGATTGAATTATTTTAGTCACATGGATTTTACCTGGAAATTGAAGCCACCAGTTACTCCATCAACATTCAGTATCTGTAAGTAACAGAGACATCAATTAGATCAACATAAAATATAGAGTTATAAATGCTTCTCCGAAAATTCAAATGAAAAAACACAAGTTAAAGTTACCTCTCCAGCAAAGAACAGGTTTGAACAAATTTTGCTTTTCATTGTATTAAGTGAAACCTTCAACAAAAAAAAATTCTGAGTGAGATTTCTAGCCAATGGAAAGGTAAGGCTGGAATGTAGAGAAATAGTAAAAAAGAAAGAGAACCTCAGATAAAGGAACACCACCAGCAGTGACAAATTCATCTTTAAATGGACCCTTTAATGAACATAATAGAAAACATGTTATGTCAATGATACTTCACAGAATAAATTATTAAATACTCAATTTGGTCCCTAAAACTGTAGGACTTTATCACCCTAGTCCCCTAAATTAGCAAAATACCAAAATGACCCTGAAATTGTAGAATTTTAATCAGATGACCCCCTCTTTAGCATTTGCAAGGACTATAATACCATTTTAGTAATGCCGGGGATGCATTTGAGACTAAGTGAATAATATCAGTTCTTGGGCCGAATACCGAGTTTTCAAAAAAAAAAAAGTGAATAATGTTAGTAATGCATTAGATAACATATTAAGAAAGAGGGACAAACCTGATTAGTATTTTACAATTCTAGCGATCATTCTAAAATATTTAACGACTAGGTTGATACAGTCCTACAATTTCAGGGACCAAATTGGGTATTTACTGTAAATGTAAAATAAATACTAAATAATATAAGGAAATCTTACTTTGCCTGTAATTTCAAATGTGCAGTCCTTTAGCAACGAACCAATGGACATCAATGCATTATTGGAAATTGAGGCCCATAAGATATCTCCACTTAAACCCTACATATGAAATAGTTTCTTTATATAGTTTGTAAATAATTTTTCTTTTTTATTACAATGTACACTTATTAAAAATAACTAGAAATAGTTATAAAACCTGTCGTTCCAACAAATAGCTCCAGAATCTTTTTGTTACCCCGAATTCAAGAGGACACGAATTAACCACTTTTTGTTTCTGCAAAGACACAAACAAAACAACTTACTGCATTCGTTTCGAACAAAACCGGTCACAATCTTTAAGCGAATGATGTCGTAATTGAAATTTACAATGCAACGGCCTATGATCCAACAGCTTATAGTCTATGATCAAATTTTTCATAGTTAAAATTTGATGCTACCTTCTGAGCTAAAGTAACAAATTGTTGAAAGGAATTGTTTTTGTCAATAAAGGATTTAAGCAAAAAAATATTAATCAACAAATTTTTTGTTTTTGAATTAGAACCATAGTTACCGCAAATTGAAGCTTGTGACGCGAAAGAATAGTCTTCAAACTCTCGACATGCACATCAGGGATAAAATCTACAATAAGTCTCCCTGCATCAAAATGACAAAAATATCTGTAAGAGGAAAAAAGGGAATCTGAAAAATTTGGAAGATTTTAAAGTTGAGAAAGTATTCAGTTGAATGGAAATCATTTAAAATCATAGCAAAAGTTACAAATCAAGAGCTATATACCACACATTGATTTGTAAATGTATAGAAATTTTAAACTAGCATAATTCAAAACCAATTTCATACAAGAATTCATTTCAATCAGTGTTGTTAATCACGAATCGCAGAAAATAGTGTTTTGTTCATAGTCCGCTTTGCTACGTTAATATAACACTGCTATATCAACTATTTGACAACACTTCGAACTGAGTTGTGTATCAAGTAACAGTCACAGTTGGTGAAAATTCTGCTAGGCTATAGCGCTATTGTACTGCTATATCCACAATTTGACAACACTAATTTCAATTCCATAACGATTTTAGTGATTCTGAACACAGAAAGGGAAAGGACTTTCATTTACCTTTGTAACCTGAACTAAACAGATAGCGAGCACCCCAAGCAGATAATCGAAGAATAGCCGGCCCACTGAGTCCCCAATGTGTAATTAACAAGGGGCCAACCTAGTAGAATTCCAAAATATTATTATACACAAATGTTTTTCACTATTTTGACAGAAAACATAAACATACCTGTGTAAGCTGAGGTATATTTTTTTGTAGGCTGTCCAATTTTAGTCTCACTTTAACTTTAGGGAATGAAACCTGACAATTAAGTAAAAAATATGATCACCAGTCCAAGTAACGAGTTTATATTGTCTACGCGATGTAGGTAGTTAGATGCATCGATATCAAAATGAGATTCAAATCGTGAATCTGAAGACCTTTTTTTTAATCGTGAATCGAATTTTATTAGGTTGACAAAGAAGATTGACAAAAAAGAAGTCGGTTACACTAAGTTTAGGTAGTGATTCATTAAAATGAATTAGGATTCTCATCATAGTGAACCAAGATTCATCATAATGAATCAGGATTCAAGATGAGATTCATGTCCAAATAGATGCAAACTAGAGATTCGTATCGATTGGGTTCAGACTAGGTTTTAATCGAGATACGACTCGCGTGTATCATAAGATACTAATAACTATGCTTAGATGACCAAATGAAACATCGCCACTGTATAGATGAGCATAATCTGAAAGGCTTCAACTTAGTAGTATTAAGGAAGGACTATGCATCATATGTGAAAGTTACAGAAAATGACTACAAAGTTTCTACAAATTTGAATGCAAAAGTTTAAAAGATTGATACTTAACCCCAGACAACTCCCTCAAACGCAAGTCGTCAATTTTGAATGTAAACAAGCTCGGCATTGGCTCTACGATTGAATGACCAAGCTGAGATGCAATTTCATAACCCTACGACAGAAAAAACTGATTTTAAAAATCATATCTAATTCATGAATCTTAATTCAAATTAATCACTTTTAGACCGCAACCTGTCGGCTACTGCCGGTAGCAATCAATAGATAATCAACTTCAACTTGCTCAGAAGAACCAGCCGGTAGTTGCTTAATCTCAAGAAGGAATTTCCCACCAGATAAAACAGACACTGCAGTTACATTTTTTTTGGTCTGCATAGAAACTAATTCAGAACAAACAGTTAAGTATTTAAAATCTGAAAGTTCATCATTGCAAATTTTAAGAAATGAATGTTTATGACGTCTAATAATTTATCACTGAATTTCATGACGATAGGGATTATGCAACGTAACATTTCCAACTCGGAACATATATTATGCTGACAACAAATTATCTATTTTGTGAAACGGATACTTTCATGTCAATGTAGAACTAATGTAAACGTCATAAAGAGCGGATAATAATGAACTTCAATTAACAAACTACGAATTATAAATTGAAAAATTTAATGATGATTTCCATTGGAAAAAAAACTACTTATTATACAGAAACATAAAAATATGAACGACAGTAAGAGATCTACTACATGTCATAAGTTGTTTCCATAGTTCTCTCAATAGTCTGACAAATGTTTACGCTAGTAGATAAGCTCAAATAAATCAATTGAAATTTGAAATAGGCCCCAAGTAAACATACCTCCCCTTCGCTGTACTTCAGACATGAGACAATCAATTACGGAAGAAGAGCTATTGCTGACAGGAAATGCTCTGCCATCATCCTCAATCTATAAAAAGTTGATCATAAATTAGAAAATTACAAAAAATGCAAAATCGAATAGCAAAAGGCTTTTCAAATAACAACCTTCAGTTCCACCCCATGAGAGGTAAACCAAGACATGGTATCCACTGGACCGTGCACATTAAAGAAAGATCCTCTCAGTTCCTTGTGACCCCTTGGATAGTTTTCTGCCAAAATCTACGAACTAGTCATCTTCCAAACATCGAGTTACAAGTGACAGAACAAAACATTTAAGTTTAAATTGTTGTTGGTTTTTACATACAACAATGTTACACGATAGAAATTCACTTTAAGTTTGAGAGGTACTTTTCTCTCAAATGCCAAACACAAAAGATCGCTCTAGTTCATCCAACCTACTCTGATGCGATGATTGACACTCTTACACAAACAAATAACAAATTAAACAATGCTGGTGATGACCGGAGAGAAATTTTTTGTTCAGTTGTGCTACTAGTAAATGGTAGTTAACAGACTATGCCACAATAAAACAAAGGAGTCAAAGATAATCGTTCCATAATAGAAATTATTCTCTAAAACATATATTTGTTTTTTGCATCACGAGGAAAGGAGGATTACCAAACTGTCAGCACAATGCCCGTTTGTCACATTACAGCGGCCACCTCCGGAAATTTTTACCTGCCAATAAAACTAATGAGAAGATGAACAAAACAAAAGATAACAAGAAAACAGCAACACTGAATAGAACACAATAGCACCATTCACATTTCACATGCAGTTAAAAGGATTATGACAAAAGTCACAGACCTTGGAAAGAGGCTTTCCCTTCTCAATAATGACCACATTTAGGTGAGGTGCAATAGTCTTAGCATGAATTGCTCCATACACCCCTGCTGCTCCACCTCCAACAACTACCAACTTCTCTTCCTTTAAGTGATCAAAAAACAAAGTAACGTATTGTATGTTAGTGCATGTTTATTTCATCATGTTGTGGCAGACTCAATTAACCAAACTAAAGTTTGCAAAATAAAATTTAATTAAACTTACACGTGGCAGCATGAATATGTTTGCTACTATAGCCAGAGTTTCAAATAAAGGTCAGTGTAATAGCAATTTCGGACGCAACGTAACTGTTTTAATGTTGCTCAAACTGCAATGTGACCGTTTTTGAGGCAGCATAGACTGCAATACTGCATTTGACCGCAACTCTCCACAATAAGAATTGTGACACAACCACGACCACTATTTAAAATCCTCACTATAGCATCCTCAGCTTGAATTTTTACTTCTTTTTTTAACTTCTTGTTTTAGGTTATTTCTGAAGCAATTTTAATTTCACTAAAACCTTGATTTGTAAGCATTTTACCTTTCAAGGTTTGTTGCTTTGTTAGTATATTCTGCTGAGATGGTATGAGTAGTGGTAGTTTGTTATTCCTCTCTCTTTCATATTGAGTGATATTAAGTTGACCAGTAAGCCTCAACGAAAATTCGTTTAGCTCAAACAATATTCTTTCTTCTACTTTCTCTCAACCACTCATTCTAATCCAATTGCAACCTATGTAACACCGACACTTCAAAGTGGAGATGTGTCTCGTGTCCTACACTAACATGATACCAACACATACGGGACACTGACACATATGAACACATTCAACTATTCTATTTTCTCAGGTTATCATTATTATTGTCAACGTGTCAGTGTCATGTCCACTGCGAGCTCTTTACACATTGCAACATGATTCATTCAAAAACTGTTTCCAGGCTTCTCAATTTTCACTCTCTAAGATTAAACTTCTATCACATTACATTTATAAACACATATGCAAATTGCAAACATATTCAAATTTCAAAATAAATATCAACTTTAATCTATACTTCAGTCATGCCAAGTAGTGTTAAGTTAATTTCAGTATATAACAAAAAATGTTGATAATTTTTTTTTTTATCAGAAATAAGTGAAGATAATTAAGAACAAAAAATGGAACATACCTTTTTAGCATGACAAAGAACATGGGTAGTGAAGGTTCTTTTCCATGGTGTGAAGACAAGAGGGTCGAGAAGAACACGTGAGGAAAACCCAAGACAGAAAGAGAAGCAGTTGGTTACCGTGTTCTGCGGAGTCCGACACACTACGGCTGCCATTGACATCCTCTGTCTTTCTCATCCCAAGTGTACATCGGTTCAACCGGTTTCATCATTTTAATTTTTTTTTTAAATGTTTGCTTACTTTTTTTGAAAAGTTTATTTTTTTTTTTGCAAAAAAAATTATATTTTATCATTCAAATTGTCAAAGTAGATCATTCAACATAGTAAAAGATGTAAACTATGAATATATGAAAAAGACTTAATAGTAGTTTTCGTCCCCTAACTTTTAGGAAGTTGTGATTTTGTTCCCTTAAGAAAAAAAAACTACAAAACCACCCCATAAGTTTTCTACTGTAGCAGTTTTGGCTCCCCAAGGCCAATTTTTGGTAAAAAGAATAAAAATAAAAAACACGTGGCACCTCACTTAGGGTGCCACGTCAGCGTAGAACGAGTCAAAATTGGCCTTTAGGGTCAAAACTGCCACAAATGCAAAACTCAGGGGGCGGTTTTGTAGTTTTTTCATAGGGACCAAAATCGCAACTTTGGAAAAATTAAGGGGGTAAAACTGCTATTAAGCCTATGAAAAACTTACGGCATTCAAGTTAATGACATACAATTGAAAAATGCTTACAAGTAAAATGATAACATTAAAGTGACTGGAATATCCGTCTTTGGATGTGCAAAGTTAACGTCTAAATTATTTATTGAATAGTCGATCTTTCAATATGAATCAAATGAACACCACAACAAAGACGAGAAATCAAACAACGTTGTACAAGAAAATGAACTACAATCCGCCACATTCATATGACAATATCATGAAGAAAAAAACTCAGTTTTATGTAGATGAGTGATTTTGGGTCAAAACCAAAACGACCCACTTAACGAAGAAAGTGGAAAAGCAAACCTAAGAGAGAAAATTAGAACCGACTTATATTTATTTATTATTTGTCTTATTGTTGAGATTGAATTAGTTAAACCATGATTTAAGATCATAGTCATCTGATCTTTGATGGGTTTTAAAACATAATTTAAAATATGGATAATCATAATGAATATCCTTCAAACATTGGTTAAAATATAAAAGAAGTAAGTTTATATCAAAAGTGGTATACTTATTACATTGATAAAAGTAAAAGATTGTATTTCAAGATAGTTTTTTTAAGTAATGTCCTTCGATAGTGTTTGCATTGCACTACATTCACTGACGAAAAACTGTGTGTTTTGAATACACATCCACTTCTCTTTGTCACATGTCCTGATCGTGAAAAACTAAGGGTGTGTTTGGACTTTAGATAGAGAGTTTGGAAGGGGAAGGGAGATGAAGGTTTATTTTTCATTTTTAAATTACGGACATTATAAAATGTTTTTTAAAAAGTTAACATGTTTCTCAAGGTTTCAGGTTTGATTCTCTCTGGTGTCAATTTGAGGGGGTTAGTTTAGCTTCTTCAAAATAAAGTTAACATGATAAATGATCATATAATACTTCAATCACACTTAATTTATTTTAGAAAAACATATTATATAATCTCTAATTTAAAAAAGAAAAGTAGACATTCCCCTCCCTTCCTCTCATAAACCCTCAATCCAAACACACCCTAACTTTCCTAACACACGATTCTCTACTTTTGTTTTCAAAAGCATACTATAGACAATGTGTTTTATTCGTAAATGTAATTTCAAAAAGTGTACAATTGATATTTTTTGTAAGTGTAAATCTAAACTCATATTGGAGTGAGAAAACTCATAAATACAATCTCTAATTTCCAATGAGTTGCCTTATTTGTAATTTAGAGTAGTTGTTTACCAAAACTTTCCTTATCTTATTTTATGAACAATAGTTGCACTTACAACCTTGATTTCAATGCTCTGATGGAAATTCCCAATGAAGCAAAAGTGGATATGTATTGCGATGATCTCAAATCTTATAATGCTTCTTTTCTTCCATCTTCGTATTTTGGTTGACTTTTCTTGGATATTGCTAATAGTTTACGAATAAGTGGATAAATCGTTAGAGCGTGACACATATAAGACACAGTAAACCTAAAAATGTACTTTAGTGACGTTGTAATCGAAGTTACAGACATAATTGATTGAACTCTGTGATCGAATTTTGTATGTTCTTTGTTTGTATTTTTTGTATCCGTTTTCTTTTGAGTCGAGTTCTAACAACTTCAGGGCTACTTTATTTGATATGGAGAGAAAATTGTTAGTGCCCTAATTAATCACTATTTTAGTGTTTATTTTGCAAGTTGTATAACTGTTACAAAGAATTCATCTTTGTTTAGCGGTGACTAGCCTCCGTGAGAGAATAATAGAAACACTCAATGACGGATCTACCTACAGGCCCATGGGAGCCATGACATCCCCTAGGATTTCTATATATACTATATTAGGCGTATTATATCTATTAGTTTTCAGTTGTCGCATTGGAAAGGTGGTTTAACAATTTGCCAAAGGGCGAGTTAATTTGACACTTCCGCCATCTTCTTTTTTACATCTTTCTCTTGTATTTTTACATATTTTATTCAAACCCGCACCCCCTTGCCGCTTTCAAACAAATTAGACCACTAGGCAAATTAATAATGTTTACTACTTTATGAAACCGTTTAATATATATTGCATAGAGGTTTGACACCCCCACAAATTTACTCAAGATCCGTCATTGGACACAGTGTGAGTTTTGCTCTTCCAATTGTATATACTATACTATGGTATAGTGTGACTCTACTAAAACACATTAGAGCAAGAATTATAGTTGAAAAAAAAGTTAAAAAGGTGAGACAAAGTGAGTGATTCATCTTCTTCATAATTTCTTCTGCTATTTTCTTCATTTCTTTGAAAATGCAATGCAATGCATGATGATACTTTTTTTTCGGTTAGCATTTTTGTTATCTTAAAGCAATGATCACTCGTTTGAACTTTTAAACACATAGAGTACTAATTTATTATGATTTTTTTTAAAGTAATGATGTTGCACTTGTTTTGTTTTAGTTAGCATTTTTAAAGTAATGATGTCGCACTTATTTTGAAAAGGAGATGTTACTCTTGTTTGAACACACACATTAGCACTCTTTTAGAGACATTTTTGGATTTTGGTTTAAAATTGCATAAAACTAGTGATTTCAGAAATGTCACTTCTATATATAAGGTATTACATTCTTACGGTTTGATTGTGTATTTATTCATTAACTATTACTCCTATTTTTTTTTGAAGAAAAACTATTACTCCTATTTACTGTTTAAATGATTGATTTATCATCTCTTTTTCTTTCTTGTCCAGATGGAGCATGTTCCAACTGTTGTTTTTAAATCCTTCCCACTGTAAGTTTGTTTGTATATATCCAGTTTCAAATATAAGTTATTTATTTATTTTTTTCAAGTTTTTTTTTTTTTGTCAAGTAATCTAG
>Ga0228711_1000519_pt1 | contig 47990 bp, 39 predicted proteins | sample MedpolnodulmetaG_2_FD_177996 | JGI IMG/M metagenome (GOLD analysis project Ga0228711, IMG submission 177996) | Root nodule microbial communities from Medicago polymorpha collected in Santa Monica, California, United States - brown nodules | ecosystem: Host-associated > Plants > Roots > Nodule...
AGAACCATATATTAAAAGATCAAGAAATTACATAATAGCTTGTTTGAATACCTCAAAACCCACAAGGGTAGATGTAGCTACATATGTCTATGATAGCTTTGCAAAGGATGAAGAAAATATGAAGATTCAATGCCTAGATCCATGATGTCTCAACAAATCTTGGGTTGAATCTACTCCTAACTACCTTGTTTTGTGTTTCTCTCTAGAAAATGCCCTATTCTCTCTCTAAAAACTAGAAAATGTATTACAAAAATGATAAGTTATTGAGAAAGAGAAGAAAAACTATTTAAGTTGGGCAGAATTCGTGCCTGCACGCTTAAGCGTACACAGGATGCTTAAGCGTGCCTCTTGGAAATCTTCTGTTGGCCAATTAGGAACAACCACGTGTGCCTTATCCACTTGCATCCTGATGAAGTTCACTTGAGCGTGCGTGAAGCGTGCAGTTAGCGTACATGAAGGTTGGCTACTGGAACTAGCACGCTTAAGCGTACGAGAGGACGCTTAACCGTGCTCTCTGAATCTGGGAAGCGTGCTGACAGTGTACCAATGGTGTGCATGAAGTTGCTCTCGACATTATGTACACTTAAGCGTATTGAGGACACTTAAGCGTACTGACTTTGGTTCATGAGCTTCTTTCTTGTTCCTTGCTTGTCATTTTCTGCATAAAAGGGAGAAGATCAGGCATGTAAAGCATAAATGGTAAAAGAACACAATTTGGTAGCTTTTCCTTAGATAACTTGCAGAACAAGTCACTAAAATGCCTATATTAACACATAAAATATGTTACTTTTGAGCACTTATCACTCACCTCAAAAGAACACCCTTGAAAAAGAGAAACCAGTCCTCATCATCAACATCGAGCCACATCCAAAGAACGAACTGCTTTTCTAAAGATCATTCAGCATCCACCACCACGCAACCTCCAGTCCACCGAAAGAACGCCAAAAAAACCCAAAACCAAACTTCATCCAAAGAACTTACTCCCGATCTCGAATCAAAAGCGATTGGCCCACCAGACTTCAGAACCAACTCAGAAGGGTACCCCTTACCCCCGGTCCACCAGGGAAACACCATAGCCAACCAAACAATAATGCCTCTAGTCACCAACTCCCGATCTCGAAGCAAAAGAATCCAGCACGCAGTAAGTAAGACAGCCGACATGTTTTGCGGTGGAGCAAACATCGATCAAAAAAGGGAAAAAACTCAGCTTGAAGGAAACACACCCTCAAAACACCCTAAACACCTTAATAACCCAAAACTAAAAAAAAAGCTAACGACGAGTACGGACCAGAATAACAGAGGCGACCTCCAATAGAAATCACCTACAACAACCACCCACCTTCTCACCTAAGCAACACCAACCACCACTACCACACATCAACACCCCCACCACCACACAACACCGCCACCACGGCATCCCCACCACCACGTTTCACCACCACCACCACTGCATCACTACGCCACCAAACATCCTCACCAAGAAACAGGCAGCAACACAAAACATAGATCTAGAGAAGACGAAATACAACAACAAAACACAGGCAACGACGCTGGTTTGAAGCGAAAACACAACCCAGATCGTAAAAAGGTGACCGTCAGTGACAAAGAGAAGGCGTCCGTCGCTGGAGTAAAAGAGAACCAATGGTGGAGCGAAAACGACGAACACTTCTCGGATACCAAAACCTGTGTCCTCCTCACACCGTATCACCACCACCACACAACCTAAACTGCCACCCCACCAAGCTCGTAACATACCGCGCAAAACTGTGACCTCCTCACATCACCGCATCACCACCACGACAACCACCATCACCACCTCTCCATCACCACACCACCACGGTCATCGCCAAAACCTTGGCCTCCTCACACCACCGCGGCTGCGCCGATGACGGTTTTCAGAACCAAAACACCACCGATAGACAGGACCACCACCAGTGCAGAACATGTTGAATTCGAAAACGACACCCATGGTGCTCATAACAACTTATAACAAATAGATCTGAACAACCATTCCCTTTTACGGGTACAAAACGCAACTGACAAAGCCTTCGACAAAGAACGACGAAAGCTTTCTTAGCTGCATCGATGATGTGGAGAATCTATATGATAGCAGAAACTCATCACACCACCGTCATCTAGATTTACATGGTGAAAGAAGGCTTTTGGATCGGAAGGGAAAAAGTTAACGGTGAGGAAAGAAAGTTAGAGAGAAGGTAGAGATATTTTTTTAGAGAGAGTTGAAAGTGTAATTAATGTGTCTATTTTATGTGTGAATGATACTAAAATGCTCTTTGTTTATTTGTGTATTTAATTTGACTTTTCATACTCCAAGATACTCCATTCGTCCCTATATGTAAGCATCATTTGCCTCTAATAAAAATGTGCTTAGATATAGGGACAGAGAGAGTAAGTTAGTAGTAGTATTAATTAGGGTTATGTTTGAAAAAAATAAAATAAAAGTACCTAGTAATTTGTATAGAGGTTTTGTTATCCAAAAAGGTCTAGCGACGCAACTTATTGTCAACTTGTCTTCTATTCTGAATAAGTAATTATTGATATATGTAATTAAAATGTACCTAGTAATTTATATAGAGGCTTATATTTAGGGACAAGATTTTTTTTGAAAGGATGCTTATAATTAAGGACGAAGGGAATAGTTGTCTAGTAGGTGTTCTAGCTTTATTCATTTCAAGTCTTGTAGCTATCGTTGACTTATGTGTGTACTTCCTTCGATCTCTTAAGAGAATGTTCGTTTTTTAGATTCATTCAACAAATGATCTATCAAATTTTTTATATAGATCAGATACATCATTTGCTAAATGAAATTAAAATTGAACTTTTTCTTATAAATAGAGACCAGGGCAATATTGTATATTTTGGAATTTTGGATTTTTTAAATCATTTTTGAATAATCAAATGAACCAAACCCACTTGAATCAAACTGATTAGTTTGGTTCAGTTTCATTTTAAAAAAAATAGTAAATACCGAATCAAACCAAACGACAAAGCTTTCATTGATTCATACATTTTTGATTGAAAACTGATTCAAACTAAATTATTACACCCCTACTAGCATCAACGTGCTCGTATTTTTGTCAGGTTAAATGCTTTCCACAAACCTTTAAGTCAGATTATTTAACAAATTAGTTTTTAAGTTCCTTTTGCAGTAAATTTGTCCTTTAAATCATAACATATTTTCATCGTTACCATTTTTCATCCAACTTAGTTAAAAAATATTTATGTAGACGTTTAATGTTAACTTAGTGGGTCTAAATTCACTGCTCTCAAAATTAATGTTCACGTGTGTATTATTCAGGTTTAATTTGAAACAAAATATTCTGATTACTTGATTTGTAACGTAGTTCATGAAACATTTATCTTCAAAATCAGGATTGAATTCGGAAACAAAAATGAGAAAATGTGTGCAATTAATCATATTTGGTATCATAAACATCTTGATCTGTCACATCAGTGTTAAATAATAATAAGGTAAGCACTTTATAACGAAGTTGGATGAAAAATTGGTAACATTGTAAATATTTTAGGACATAAAGATCCTGAGATATATTTGACATTTTTTATTAACTATTACCCCCTCAGTTACTATATATAAACGCTTATTTGATTAAAAGTTTATCCCTAAATATAAATCTCTTTTCAAATTACTAGATGAATTTATTATTATTTACCGTGGGAGAAATAGCTTAAAGTTCACCTTAAAAATAAACAAGCTAGGAATCCAAGTTCAAGTCATTACTAATGTCCATACCAATTTAGATTGAATTATTTGAAAGGTTAAATTACACCATGGGTGCTTTAAGTTTGAGGTTTGTAATAGATTGATCATTTAAGTTATTTTTGTCACACATAAATCATTTAAGTTTGAGGTTTGCAACAAATTAATCCTTTAAGTTATTTTAGGCACACATAAATCCTTTACATTTGTAAACATTTTCAATTTAGTCGTTCTGACACATCATCGTTTTGATTAACAGAATGACTAAATTGAAAACGAACTTAAAACCAAAATAACTTAAAATCAATCTTCCCACTCAAAGCAACCCTATGTAATTTAACCTATTTGAAACTAGTAACTTATACAAAACCTACCTTGGCAGTCAATTTTTACATTCATTCATCCAAACTATAAGTAACCAGCGCCGCTTTTATTTGCTTCATTTGTTTTGTTATATCTCTCCGTGCATCTTCTCTGCTACAATGTGCGGAGAGACTGAAAGCTGCACCAGCAGCAGCAACGGTCACCAGAAAGTTGAGGATGTCATCGGTGGCAACGCCAAAGCTATTCAAATCCTCAGAGAACTCATCACTTACCCTCGTCTCTTCACTTCTGAAGCTAAACACCTTGGCCTTAAAGTTCTGTTTTTTCAAACTCTTTACTTTTCATTCATTTTGGATTATTCTTCTTTCATTCCTTCTTACTTTGTTTTTTGGGTTTTGGTTTCAGTTTCCAAGAGGGTTGTTGCTCTATGGTCCACCTGGCACTGGAAAGGTATTTTTAAATTATAATTGACCCATTTATTTTTAGTTGCATTGCTGTGTTTTATTTCACTACTGATACTTAGGCCCTGATTGGATAAACAACTTATTTGCAGCTTATCATGATAAGCGTCAATGTATAAGCTTAATAAGTTATTTCCATAAGAAAAGATGAAATTAAATTAATTGTTTCTGTATATGGGTATAAGTTGTTTTCATAAGCTATATTGTGGAACTTATAAAAAATAAGCCGAAAAAAGATTGTGAAAATTATCAAAAGTTGCTTTCATCAGTTCTTCCAAACTGACAAAACTTACCCTAGTAGATAAGCTCAAATAATCCAATTCAAACGGGCCCTTAGTTAATTTCATTGTTTGGCTATCAAATAGGGGGGTTTAGAGTAGATAAGCTCAAATAATTCAATCCAAATCGGCCCTTAGTTAATTTCATTGTTTGGTTATCAAATAGGGGGATTTAGAATTTGAAAATTTGGCTTCTAATAGTGTCGGGTTCAAGTATGAGTCGTTACCCCGTATCAATGGGTTAAATCTTGGATACATAAGAGAGACGACCCATATTTCCAATGTCTTACAGTTTTGGTGGAGATGTGGTGTCGGGATCTTTTGTTGGCCCTAGATCATTAGCCTATTGTTGCTCCCTAGGACTCCCCAGCAATTAGTTCAAATATAGGTACTTTAATCTATGTTGAATGCGATGGTGTGTGTAAAGCTTAGAGGTAGGAAGATGGGATAATTTTGTGATGCCAGGATCATTGACGTGTTTGCATACACCAAGTAGATGCTAGTATAGTTTAACAGCCATAAATATACCATTTGGTACGGTACTTTGGACATTGGGTTTTGGTTTGAGTGTTGAGACATGAGATGGTTTGTCCTCTTTGATTTGCATATAGTAATCTATATGAATTTAGTGGGAAGTTAGCCGGTCTGGACGTGCAACAATGGTTTTGATTGCAAACTGCAAGTATATCTTTCAATGACAACAAGTAACTTAATATACATAAGATAATTATGTGAGATGCTTATTCCTAAGAAATGTGATTAGGCTATGAACCAAACTAACATTTTGCTTATTAATTTAAAATTAATTGTACTCATCTATCTTTTATGTGAATGTGATTGCAGACCAGTTTGGTACGGGCAATTGTTGAGGAATGTGGAGCAAATTTGACAATTATCAGGTGCGTGTATTTTGAATATATAATTTTGTGGATCTTGTGTTTCAAAAATCTACGACTTGAATCAATTACTAGTTGTTATTAGTCTGTTTGTTTTGCAGTCCAAACACTGTTAATAGCGCACTTGCTGGCGAAAGTGAGAGAAATCTCCGTGAGGCTTTTTCAGCGGCATCATCTCATACAGCCTTGGGCAAGCCATCGGTTATCTTTATAGATGAAATAGATGGACTTTGTCCTCGTCGAGATTCCATGTATGGGACAATTCACAACTTTTATGCTGAATAATAGTTTTGTGGTTTTTTTTTATTTTTTTTTTATAGCTTTTGCTTCTTTTACCCCGTACTTCTTTTTATTGAGATCAATTCAGTTGTAATCACAATTAAATTTAATGAAAAGTAGAGAAAAGAATAGGATAAAAACTCTCGTTAACAGAATTCCCCGGTCTATGCACAATAAATTGGCGATGGACTTTGTTATAATCTTTTTTCTACTCCTGAATTTGTTTTATGTCGGTTATGTATTGCCTCCGTATTTTCTTAGCATATATTTGAGGGGACGTACTGTAGCTTGTGTGTGGGTATGCAGTACGTTATAAAATGTTTGTAGGTTTTGTGGTGATTCAATTTCATTGATAAATTTGTGATATCAATAACAATATATTTTTCCTGGCTGCTCAACTAATGCGATGAAGATTTGGAAATGGATCACTAGAGGTAGGGGTGGACCTAGAAAAACTATAAGAGAAACTATTAGGAAGGATCTAGAGATAAATGAGTTGGAGAAAGACATGTTTTTTGATAGAACAGTATGGCGTTGTTTGATTCATGTAGCCGACCTCGCTTAGTAGGATAATGCTTGGTTGTTATTGTTGACATTTGGAAATGACCAGAGGTATGGACAAAAGTCCAACTAATTTGTTAAAAACTATGTATTTGTATATTCTCTAAGATAAAGAAGCTGCTTATTGATTAGAATGTCATTGATATTCTTGGGATATTAGTGCCGAATAAAGGTTTAAACTTTATGAATGAAAGTTCTGTAAGTGATGTTTCTAAAGTGGTCATTAACATTAATTGGGACTAGAGTTGGATATAGCCTGTCAAGTTTATGAATCAAAACTGTATCAGGTGTTGTTTAACTTAATTCACACGATTGCAGATTTGCTCTTGGTTTTCTAAGCTTTGTCATGTCTTATGTTTCTTTCGTTTGATTAGAAATTATACTGGTAAGGTGGTGATTTAATGTTGCTATATGCCAACATGTGAATGTGATCATCTTTGGCAACTTTGTGATTTTGCTATCTATTCTGTTATTGATATCATTTTGATATCAATGACAGATTTTCAGCAACAATATAGTATTATTTAGCTATTCCTGGTCCAGTTTTATCAAATTATTAGCCTCAAATTTCTGTTTTGTTATGCTTGTCAGTTATTTTAGATTTAGAAAGAATTTATATATGCATGCAGCAGGTCTATTGATCCCACTATTTTACACTGTCTACATGCAGAAGAGAGCTAGATGTCCGAATTGCTTCCCAACTTTGTACTTTGATGGACTCAAACAAAGCAACCTCATCTAATCCAGGGGTAGTTGTGGTTGCATCAACTAACAGGTTACCGATTAAATTAATGTTGAAGTTGTGGGATTTAAGATAAAAGGAGGAGAGAAAATAATAAGAACTTTGAATACTTTTGATTGGTTTTTTATATTTTGTTTATGCATGCACAGGGTAGATGCAATTGACCCTGCCCTAAGAAGGTATGGACGTTTTGATATTGAAACTGAAGTTACAGTACCTAATGAAGAGGAACGTCTTCAAATTCTAGAGGTAACTGTGAGAGACACTATTTTTGGGTCTCGTCTGTCTTGATCTTGTAGAATGATTCGAGTCTCGAGATAATATTAAATCCTCTGCAAGTAAGAAGCTAGGAGCACAAACCTTGAGATGTGAAGGGTGTGTTTTGTATGTGCGCGCGCGCGCGTGTGTGTAAATGACCATTCATGGGTCTCTACCAACACATTATGTAGTTAGGATGATTTACTTCCTTTTTCAGATTTGTTTATGCAATTCCTAAGACTGATATTTTAGTGAGAAAGTCAATCCATACAACAATGAATTTATGCTCTTTTTATGTTAAACTTATTTTAGCTGTATACAAGGAAGATCCCTCGGGATTCACGAGACTTAGAATCTGTTGCTGCATCATGCAACGGATATGTTGGAGCTGATTTGCGGGACTTGTGTCTTGAAGCTGTCAAATCTGCAATTGAAAGGTCTGAAAATGCAAATAAGGATGTTAATGATTCCAATTTAACTATGGAAGATTGGAAGAATGCAAGGTCACTTGTTCAACCAAGCATAACAAGAGGCATTACAGTGGAAATTCCCAAAGTGACTTGGAAAGATATTGGGGGATTGAAAGACGTGAAGGTTGTACTTTGATAATTTTGCATTTGATTTTTACTCTGAAAATATCATTGTCTGAGTGTATCCTTCCTTGGACAGACAAAGCTCGAGCAAGCTATTGAGTGGCCTATGAAGCATCCTGCTGCGTTTTCAAGATTGGGAATAACCCCTATCCGTGGAATTCTTCTCCATGGACCTCCAGGATGTTCCAAAACTACTCTTGCTAAAGCTGCTGCAAATGCTGCTAATGTTCCTTTCTTTTCCTTGAGGTTTGAATATTTTAAGTTTTTTAAGTACGGTTGATCATTGTAGTGTGGACTAGGCATATATAGGACTGACGTTTATGATGAAGATAAAAAGATCATTTCCCTTTCTTTAAAATGACAATCATGTTATTAAGATGCAAACCCTATGTACCAAGACTATTTTATTTTCAAGGTTCCACAAACCCTCCTCCTCACAATTGTTTGTATTCTGAATTTGATTTCCTTCTCAAGTCGTGTTCTGAGATACATGCCTCTTGGGGTGCGGGCAAAAAACACAAAGCACTATAGGATCTTGTATGCCAAGCAATAAACTTGGTTTGAGAAATTGAGATTCAGCAAAATATGCCGTCTTTCATACATGGGTAAATAATGTGACTAAATTCTTGGCTGTTAATTTTGAAACCCGTTAGTTCAACATTTTCTCCACTATTATCACCCTGACCCTCCTATTTAAAGTGGCACTCTTATTGTTTTCTATAAGATGTTATGTTTTAATATGTTCCACATTCCAAGTTGTACAATCATATAATGCTCAAATCTCTGTTTATATATATTTCTTCACGACATTTTCTTTCTTGCGATTCAGTTCTTATAGAAACTGATTTCCACATTAAGGCAATATTTTGAAGTAATAAATGATGAAACAGTTGTGCAGAATTATTTTCCATGTATGTCGGAGATGGAGAAGGTTTGCTTCGTGAAATATTTCAAAAAGCGCGGCTGGCGGGGAAGAGCATCATATTTTTTGATGAAGCTGATATAGTAGCTGGCAAGCGGTTAGTAAGCTTCCTATGCATGTGTTATGGAAAATAATCAGAAGAATTATTGTGTAGTTTTGGGTCTTTTACACATTGTGATAACATTTCATGATTAGTTTTCAATTGTTTAGACATATGGAAAATGTTATTCTGTTCGATTTTTCTATGTTGAACGACGCACTGAATAGGATCTTTCATGGAATCTGAACTGTGTTTTTGTGTTTTTGTCAGAGTTGTAGCAACATACTCTGACATTTTTGTTTCCAACTCTCCTTATTATTGAGTGAAATTTACAGGAGTCCCACTATTTGGGACTGAGACCCCGTATGTATTTCTCTGAATAATAATGTGTTGGAAAGAGAGTTAGAAAGTGCGTTGATGACACTTATCTTTAATAAATTTTCCGTCTCTAATGCTACAAAATAGAAATCTGATATTTTACTTTTTTTTTAGTGCATAAGTAATGTACTTGAGTTTTCCTTAATTGCAGGGGTGATAGTTCGAGCGGCGGTGCTGTAGTTGGAGAGAGGCTTTTATCCACTCTGCTTACTGAGATGGATGGCTTAGAAGAAGCTAAAGTAAGTTTATCTTTCGAGGGGACATTTTTTCATCCAACCCTTGTATCCTCTTTGTCTACCCATTGAATTCTTTTATAAGAGATTGGTAGATAAAATCTAGTTTCTTTCTGTCCTGTAACCATATTTTTTTCCTTTTTTTTTTACCCTCTCTCCAGGGAGTCCTTGTTTTGGCTGCTACAAATCGCCCTTACGCAATTGATGCTGCACTTATGCGTCCTGGACGATTTGACCTGGTACGAATATTTACTACTATACTTTTAATTCATGTTCTTATAATTTACAACACAAGTTTGTCGAGAACTTGAATCCTTAGCCAATGATGGAATAATAGAGTTTACCTCATTCTATTTTAATAACTTGTCTCACTCTAATATATTTTTATGGAATAATAGATTTTGTATGTTCCGCCACCTGATTTGGAGGGTCGATTTGAGATACTTAAAGTACACACACGTGGGATGAACTTAGGGAGTGATGTTGATCTCAGAAAACTAGCAGAAGATACCGAGCTCTTCACAGGAGCTGAACTGCAGGGATTATGTAAAGAAGTTGGAATAGTAGCTCTAAGGGAAAACATAGATGCTAGCGTTGTTTACAACCACCATTTCAAGACCGCAAAGAATTCTTTAAAACCAGCATTAACAGCAGAAGAAATTGTTTCATACTCGTCTTTTAAGAGGACCTCGTCTCGAGCTTTGTCGAACAGAGGAAATTGAATAAAAACAAAGAGCCAACTGTTTGTTAGATAATAGCTTTATACGACAAATAACTTGTTTTTATCTATGGTGGCATTTTAACTGTTACTTTGAAAGTTTTAACAATCAGGAAACAGATCCCTGTGTGTTTCATTAGTTGGCCACAAGGAAGAGTTTTAACTCTCGTCATGCACGTTTTAATATGATCCTGTAAAAGCTTAGTAAAATATCAACATCTTACATGCACGTTGAGTCGTATTAAGTACTCTTTCCGTTTCAAAATACATGTTACATTTTGCAATGTGCATTATTCGCATGACCTACTTTGACCCTACTTTTTAACTAATATATAAATACAAACGTTAACATGTAAGATGTTGTTTGATTTGTTTCGACAAATTTTTTAAAAAATTATATAATTTTTTGTTCGACAATTTTTAAAAAAAAATATTAAATTTTATAATTTTCTACTTTAGATAATTAAAGATATTAATGGTCAAAATTATGCACGGGCGTGTGTGAAGTGGTTGATAGCGACATGTATTTTGAAACGGAGGAAGTATCAACTAAGGTTAAACAACACCGTCATATGTCCTTGTGAGCTTAGCTCAGTTGACAGAGACAATGCATGATATATGCAAATTTCGGAGTTCAAATCTTCATCACCACAAAAACCATCGTATAATAATAATGATGATGATGATGATGACAAGAACATTGGTACAATTACCTACAACTATGAGTTTTGATAGATCAAAGACTACGTTGATAGATCAATTACATTGAGTTCATGAGAATAGGAAACAGTTTTTCTTGTAAAAGATGATTTTTGAAAAAAAAACAATATTAAATAGGATAAAAGTTTGTATCTTTTCCTCATATTTTAAGACAAAAAAAAAATTTGAACTTTGAGCTTTTTTTTATTTACATTTTGGGACGCAGGTATTTTGGAAGGATTTTGGGCTGATTTTTTTTGTTATTTCAATTAAGATACTCCCTCTGTCCCTATAATCTAAACACTCATTTGACTTTATTTTTGTCCCTAAATGTAAACCCATTTTCAAATTACTAGATGCATTTATTATTTTTTCCTAAAATACCCCTAATTAATACTACTAACTTGTCTTGAAATATGAAAAGTCAAATTTAATACACATACAAACAACGACAATTTGGTAATATTAACACACAAAATAGACACATTAATTGAACTAAAAAAATTCTTAAGAAATGTGAAAAATGTAAAAGATTTTTAGATATAAGGACGGAATGAGTATTACATTGTTGATGCTAATAAAGAAAAGGGATTTTGCTAACCAGTGCCCTAAGGGCAATGGTTAAGGAATCCATTAGTAGAAATTTTATCTTAGAAATGTAAGTTTTTACTTTTGTTTTAGCAATAATTACACAATTTTTAATTGCAAAGTTACTTATTTTAGTATTTTAATCAATGTCTTAAGGGCACTGGTTAACATTCTCCATAAAAAATCTAAGAATTTTTATTATATTATATTATGTTGTCATTTATAAAGATAAACATGATTTGTTATGTTAAAAAAATATGATTTATTGAATTTGTTACTTTTGAAAATTACAAATATTATTAGTTCTATGGGTTTTATTTAAAATTTTGAAAGAAAAGAAAATGAGGAGACGTGTGGGAAATAAATGGATGATGTGATTGTGGAATTGTAGAAAACCGAACCGTACAAAGAAGATAATGCGGTGACCCTTTTTACATTGGAAATATAATAAATAATTTCTTCACCCAATCAAAAAAGGGTTTGTTTTTTTTTTTTGTTTTTTTGTTCTGTTGAGTTTTCTTCTAATATTCATTCATTCTTCTATCTTTCTTTTTCTCCTTCTTCACCCTTCTTATTATTCCTTTCCCTCATTCTTAGAGGGAAGGAAAATACAAAAGAAGAGCAATATTATTTTTCAATAATCTTTTTTGTTTTCCCCTTTTTGGGTGAAACAAAAAAAATCCAAAAAAAAAAAGAAGAACCATGGATTCATCGTTGGTTTCCAACAACGATGTTGCTTCTGGGTTTGTTAAGGAGTCAATGGTTGACCCGTTTTTGGTTGAGGCTCTTCAGAATCCTCGCCATCGTCTAACCAGTTAGTTTCTTCTGAAAAATCTTTCTTTTTTGTTTAATTTTCATGGGTTTGCTTCAAAATTGGTAATTTAGCTCGATTTAGGTTTAACCCTATTCGATTTTTTTACTGATTTTGTTTTTGGTTGCATAGATTTTGCATCAAGGTTTTGGTTTGGATTAGAATCTGTGTAGGTTGAATCATGTCAGATCTGAAATTGTTATTGTTTTTTTGTGTTATTGTGAAATTTTGAGATTGAGACTGTTAATTAGATGATAAAGTTGGGGTTGTTTGTTTCTGAGGAAATTAAATCACTGAAACTTAGGTGTTAATTGGGGGTGTTCGCGTTCCAATTTATTCAAATTTCATGTTTGTTAATTTATGTGAAGTTTATTGAAGATAATATCCTCTTTCAAAGGATAAAATGTAGACCATGACCATGAATTTGAATGTCTATGTGATTGAATTTTTAGGGATTAGCTCGATATGATGTAGGGAAGCACTATGATTTCCAAAGATTACAATCTATGTTCTAGGGATTGTTGCCGAATAGCTATAGCGTAGTGGAACTTGAACAAATCGCTATTGTTGGCGATACACTTTATAGTACAAAGAGTGGTCAAATAGCAGCTATAGGGGTGCTATAGCACTCTAGCACAATGGAATTCGAACAAACTGTTATTTTCTGCGATTCACAATTGATAACATTGGTTGTTTACCACGGTTTATTGATGCACTCCTCCTTACTTTCCCCTTCCCCCCACTTTTCATGGCTTATAAAGTCAAGCTTGTTAGTTTCTTTTGCACTTGTTGATGCAAAACATTGTCTGGAAATAAGACTTAAGCTACCATCTGATGGGACTGGTTGTGAGGATCATACTCATATTGGTGATGTTTTTAAGCTGTCTACCAGTGTCAAGTGTACATTTTTGTGTAAAAACTAAACTTAGCCATGTGAGGCAATATGTAGCTTAGATTTTTTTACATAAGACCGTCGAGCTGGAAGTTGTACAAAAAATATATGCAACCTGAGATTGTGATTGAGTTACTTTCAAAAAATGTCTGTTATAATCTATTTTTACCCCTGGAGTAGTTGATGACTTGATGTATAATGTACGATCTATTTTTTGTCATGACTCATAAGCTCAGACTAGTAGCCATTCGGTGGAGGATGGCAGTTGGATTAGAATTTTCATAAGAAAATAAATTAGCTATTCTTTGATGATTATTCTTCATTTTAACTTCCCCTTTTCTGGCTGTGTTTTGGTTATTTTCTTTCATTTTTTCTTAGTATATTAGCATGAATCATGATATTCTGTTAATTTTTTTTTTTATACTTTGTACCTTCAGTTCTGCGGATGGAGCTAGATATCCAGAAATTTATGAACAATGCTGATCAGCAGCATTTTGAGTTTCAACATTTCCCTTCTTCTTATCTCCGACTGGCTGCTCACCGTGTTGCTCAACACTATGGTATGCAAACAATGGTTCAAGATATTGGCTTAGATGGACAGAGTAAAATTCTGGTCAAAAAGTTACCTGAAAGCAAGTATCCCGTGGTTCGCTTATCTGAAATACCTGCTAAACAGTTGGACAATGAGAAATCCGAGCTGAAAAAAATTGTCATTCAATCTAGGCCTCATAAAACTAGTTTGAATGGAGCCAATGATTCCACAAAAAAAGGAAACCCTCTGAGAAGTGTCGAAGAGAGGAAGGAGGAGTATGATCGGGCAAGAGCACGTATCTTTAATGGCTCTACAAGCTTTGATTCACTTGATACCTCATCCATGGTTCCGACAGATGGGAAGAATTCTTTTATGAGCAAGGATGAGAGTGAAACTAGCAAAATCCCCATGGCTGATTCAGAAAGATTTTTTGGTGTCAGGGATAATAGTTATCCTCGAGTTGCCATTATCAGAGATAGGGAGAAGGATCGAAGTGATCCAGATTATGATCGTAGCTATGGAAGGTGAGTTCTATCACTATATCTTACAGAAAATGAATGCCATAATTGCAAACATAGTTATTTTGCTATTTTGTTGGGCTACACTTTGTCTCGCATTAGTATCAGTGAAAATAAAAATAAAAGCTATCTGTGTTCGTGAGAGACAAAGGATGTTGGGAGCTAAGAATGACATGTCTTTTGTTTCGCTGGCATGTTAAAATGGAACTCTGGATTCTATAACGTATTAACTTTTAGAGATGTCTTTTTTTTTTTGCTATGTTGTAGTTTATGCATTTGTATTGGTTTAAACTTTAAGGGCCTATTTAGGTTGACTTATTTGAGCTTATCTATTGACACAAACACTTATGAGACTGTTTGAGAGAGCTTAAGAAAACATCTTATGACAAGCCTATAAGTTGTTTTCAGCTTATTTCCATCAGCTCTCAGGATAGTTTATGAAAACAACTTATGGCTTATATGAAGACATTTTGACTTTACAGTATCTTTTGTTATAGAAAAAACTTATGTGATAAGCTCTTATGCTATAAACATAGCTGGCTTATTTATCAAATTGAATTTTATTGTTGGTTCAGGTATGCTAGGAGTTTATCTGCCTCTGCTGTTAACCTGGTGCCTTTTAATTTGCCAAAAGCTCAACCTTCATTTGCTCCGTATGAAACTACTTTTAATCAGTTGGGTCAGATGCCACAAGCTCAACCTTCACTTGGATATGGACCTCCTTCAACCCCGATGATGAGTCCTTTTTGTACCCCAGGATTGAATCCGGCATCTGGGGATGGTGCTTACCTACAATGGCCAAGTCCTACAATGATGTATGCTCATTCATATGACCAATTTAGACATGCTGTTTACCAGGTAAACCACATTTATTTTACTCAATTTTTTTACCATGTTGAATTTGATGAGTGATTTCTGTACTAGCCTCAAATACAATGACATGTTTGAAATAAATCTAATAACTTACATAATTAGGTGTTGTGGGTTTACCATTTTGATTGTTTTAATTTCATCGTGGGAATGACTTGGCTCTTGTAACAGAATGCTAATAGATTTGGGTAGGCTATTTCAATTCTCCAACTTGCATTGTAACCGAATGCTAATAGATTTGGGTAGGCTATTTCAATTCTCCAACTTGCATTGTAACAGAATGCTAATAGATTTGGGTAGGCTATTTCAATTCTCCAACTTGCACTATTCAAATTTTGTTTGGTGGTGCTTTAATTTTATAGTTTTCCAGGTTTATATGAATTTTCCTGAAATCACGGGTGTCACTTTAACTGTACCTACTTCCCCGACTACCCTTGCTAGAACTGCGACATCTAACATGTATCGTTACGCTATGTTGTTAATATCTGATAGCGGCATAGAGCTATGTTGGGAAAGGACAGGCAGTCCATAATAGCTAGGGTTTAGCATGACACTATTGGTCATTACCGCTCAGCTATAGTGCCTCTTTAGTGTGACCACCTATTGCTGACCTTTGATTTTTATTAATAAACAATAACGACTGATATACTCATCTAACTAGTTTTTAATCTCAACCGTTGGTGATCTTTTATTATGATCTGATGGTACAGCGTATGCATTTAAAGAATCGGCTTGTATTGTTATTTTCCCTTCATATCTATCCATTTTGTTTTTGCAAAATAATAGAAGTAAATCGTCAAATTGAAGGAAATTATTTTGTTGAGGATTAAAGTTTTTACAGGTGCACCAAACAATTTCTTGTCAGATAAGCTGTTAAATTTGCCTCCCTGATGAAGATTTATTTTTCCCCCTTATTAAACTGTCTGATATTAATTGTTCTATTATCATGAATCTGATGTTAATTGTTCTACCATCATGCGTCTGATATACTTTTTGCTGCTTTTCAGTCTCCATTTGGTCAACCATTGAGCTTTGACTATTCACAGAACTATTAGATGATATTAGGGAGGAAGGTTTGGACTTGGATGCAGAAGTTATGTTGTTAGCCTTTTAGGGAGATCTCATATTAGATTCATTTTTCAGTACTCCTCTATAGACCTTTGTTTCTGTTATTGTAGTATGTATGTCTTTGGTTTTCAGTTTTGATGGTTACAGTATATGGTTCAGTACTTCTTATGTGACAGCTTATAAAATAGTTAACTCTAGTGGATTATGCATTTGTTATAATATATATGATGATAATGTTTCTATGGTGGATTTAAAATATATATACATATCTCTGTCTAATGTTGTGGAGGCACAGATCAGTGCTTTGTTTACTACATCCATACAAAATAATGTTGCAATTGCATAAATTATTGTATGTCCTGTTGATTTGTATTCCTACTCTGGAAGGATAAGAACACCAGTTGGGGGCTATTAAAAAAAGCTGGCAGATTAGTTAATTTGATCAGTTTGAACAATTAAAAACTACTATTATGAATTCTTGGACATGGGCAAGATTTGTATTCCACCCTTATCTTACACACAACTTGCTGAGTGTGATGTTAAGAGTTACAACAGAGCCAACTTGGCTCAGTTGGAAGGATTCATTTCACATCTCATAAGAATGAGTTCAAATTTGCTTAGTTATTTCTGTGTTACTTTAACTTAATATTGAGATTCAAGTTAGTCCCTTAAATTTTGGGTGTCAATTGGTGCTTTTAACTCAGTTAATTTATAGCTGCCTTTTTATTATTTTTCTATTTAAGTGGTTCATCTCCTCTTTAGATCAAAAGGTAACTTTTCACTCTTGATCATCAATAAGATTAGGACTATTTAGAATTTGCCAATGTACTTTTCATTTCAATATCCCGAGACTCTGTTTTGCACCCTCTATCGCCCATCTAATCGTCTCCTATCAAGATTCAACATTTGTTTGAACTTTGTTACATCTACCTTTTGTCACTCACGTTTGGTTTATGAATCTCAACCATTGTTTTCTTCTTCGATTACACGTCTCTTCAGTAAAAATTTCTTCACCATATGTGAATTTTTCCAGAGCTGGCATGAATACATAAACTTTGTGAATATTCGAAGCATCATTAACGTAATATCCATAGTGCATTTTTTATCCAAAGGAAGCATCATTTTAAAATTATTTGACAAGAAAAGGAAGCATATCTGTTGTATCCATTATTCATTTGTCAATAATAGATATTTCTTATTACGTACTCATAACTGTATAAATTGAATATATGAAAATAACAATTAGAAAAATGTATTTGAGTTTAATCCCTTTTATTCATATTATTATGTTTTAAGAGTAGTGTCAGGAATACTCTCTTTTGAACTTTTTAATACTCACTCTCTTATTGGTTTAAATCATTGTAGGTTTACACTTTGAAAATTGAACCCACACAAAGTGGTGAGACATATATTGATTTCATTCAATAATAAAGTGAGTGTTAGAGAAAGTGTTGAAAAGTGAGTGTTGCTAGCATTTCCTCATGTTTTGTATTTGTTTTGTTAAGAAATTACTCCCTCCGTCCCAATTTAATTGAGTCATTTTCTCATTTCACACAGATTAAGTAAAGTGTATAAATGAAAGAGAGAGAAAAATAATTTTGAGTGTCTTTATCAAGTATTGGTGAATTCTTCTTTATCATAAATGTAAAATAGAATATATTGAATTGAGAGTGGTGAAAGTAGTATTAATTAGAGTTATAAAGGGAAAAAATAATCAATATTGTATTAAAAAGTAAAATAACTCAATTATTTTGGGACATTTTTTTGTGCAAATGGCTCAGTTATTATAGGACAGAGGGAGTATGTTCTAATTGAAACTGATGAGCAGCAGGAAAAGAAAACCAACGGACTACCATGACATTTTTTCAAAAATCCCACTTGACCTTCTTTTAGATTTTAAAAATATTTTCTTTTGAATTTTCCAAAATATGCGAAAAATTTGAATAGATCTATAATTGTGAATTTTGGTGCACGGTGTTATTTAGTTTTCCGTCTTATTGCGGTGTTTGTTTGATTTAGATCGTTAGATTAGCTTCGATCTATTAGAGTTCTAGTTCGGTTCAAATTGTTTCATCAACTTCAATCTATTACAAATCTAGTCAATCCAAAGACACGAGTATTCTGGTCTTGTTGTGAATTTGATGAAAATCACACCAATAATAAACTTGATGTGTGGAGCAAGTGATAGTCAAGCAACCAAAACAAAGTGTATGGAAGTTATAATCACAAACAAAAGTAGAAAACAGCGAGAGAAAGAAAGAGAGAACACAAGAGAATTTGTTTACCCAGTTGGTCCAAATTGACCTAGTCTGGGGGAGAGAGCAGCTCTCCGTTTCACTATAATAATGAGTAACTTTACAAAAGAGATATCAATGGATTACAAGAATAAGTCTCCCGTCTAATTCTACCCAAACTCCCAATCTCTTCCCGTGACCAAAAGACTCAATCCCTTTTCTTTTTTTTTGAAGAAGCTAAACTAGCCTACTCAAATTGACACCAGAGGAAATCGAACTTGAGGAGGAGCACACTCCCAAGTCCCAAGCCAATACCATTAGGCCAACCCAAGTAAGAGACTCAATCCTAATAGTGTTTTCCAAGGTGAGTCAACCCAACCCTGGTGTTTGTTGCCAAGAGCAAACTCTATACAAACCCTAGTTTGATTTCTAAACCATTGTTTCAGCCCCCTCTATCCCCCGGTTTACTCTGATACAATGTTTATATTTATAGTAAAAATATCGCTTAAAATTTGGAACAAATTTGCACTGAAAAATACGTTTCTGTTTTTCGCCTCCAGCGCACCATCGTGCCACGTTGCGATCCCATTGTGCCACGATTTTTCCAGTGACTTGCTTCAGAACTGAAACATCCAATCGTGCCACGTTGTCCTGCAATCGTGCTACGATTTCTCCAGAACCTGATTTTAAGTTAACTCTCACAGGTCTTTTTAATTTTATCACATCTTTAAGTATTTTACCATTTTATACTATTAACTCAATTGCTTTGAATTTGTTTCCAAAGCCATCATTTTCAATTTTATGGAAGTTAAGTTTGTTTGTTTTTTTTTTAGAATGACAAATGTTAGTATGATAGTAATGAATATGTCAGCATTTTTGTCTTTTTTAGGATTTGTATCCTAAACTTTTAAACTACCCCACACATTAAAAAGTTAAGTTTGTACTGTTTTCGTAGCATTCTTCTATGAATGAACATCATTTCTGTAACAAAACATGAATGGAGTGAATCAAAAGTGTAGTAATTGATACATGGGCTGTCCAAAACTATGGAACATTCGAGGCAAATCTGTTACTTCTGTATCAAAGTTCTTTACTAACCAATAATTAGAACCGTCAGTAGATGTACCATAGCCAACTATTGTTACAGGAAGGTTTGGCTTAGTTCCACATTCTCCTGTAAAAACCCCACTTGAGTAAAATCTAAACATACCTCTTTCACTATTTCTAGGGACTTGCTCATAGCTCTTAATCCGAACTTGGGGATACACATTCTCACAATTTCCTTTAACTCTCTTGAACCCATCATCGGAAGCCCCAATGGGTTGGTCCGCAAATCGATTAATGTCGAGTTTGTACGGTTTGTTCCCTGCAGCATTGAAGGATTCAATGTATTCCACATTGTGTTTGAATATTTGGAAGTGTTCTTCCTCCTCTACAACATCCTTGTAGACCTTTCTATATCTTGTCCTCCATAGCTCGTATCTTTCTGCTAATGATGCCTCATCAACTTGGTCTTGGATGCCATTGGACAATATCCAAATTCCTTTTAGTATGTTGATTAGAGTACAAAGATACTTGTTTTGTTCCATCAAACCCTAAATATGTTTGGCTACGCACTTCCAAATTGTGATGGTATTTTTTTGGTACAATCAATATTTTTATAGCATATAGAAACTATAAATTGTCTATGTGAAAGAAGGTAATGTGTGATGAGTTTTTTGTGTTTGTAATGCGAAAATTATATCAGATATATTTTCATTGTGAAGATACTTTTTTTCAATGGAGAATGGACTCTAAAATTTTGTTCATGACTCTATCTATATATTAAGGAAAATTGTAATACAAAACAGATTTCTAAAACAAACATTTATATAAAAAACATTTAAATCTTACATTTAAATAGAAATATAAGTTATAAATTCTAATGATATTTTCTTTTAAATATAATTTTAAAATACATTTATATCTAAATTTAAAAAAAAATAAAAAAAATAAAACATTTTATTCTCAACACCATGATATTTGACAAACCCAGCACCAAAAAGAAACACATGCGTATGTAACTATAAAACGACACAATGGAGCTGAAACTTCTAGTTTCAGGAAACATAATTTTTTTAATAAACCAAAACAATATATTAATGAAAACAACCTAAAGTACAAAATGTGCCAATAAGTGTATATTTTTCATTTGAGCATAGGGTGGATGATCTGTACTTTATTCCATTAATCTCTTTGACCTAATTACAATCTGAATTATAAATGAGATATGATACCCCAGGCCCCAGCTAGGGGTGGGTGGGTGTCTTCCACCTAGCTTCCTTCTGTGCTGGAATCCAGCACATCATGTTCTTTTGTCAGCCGGCCCAAATCTGAGAAAATAGTCTATAGTATTAATTGAATAATACCAAATAAAGGAAAGAAACTTTTCATACCCCTAATATCACTTCAGATGGACACATTCAAAAAAATGTGTATTTTGTATGTTTAAAAGTAAATTTCCGAAGGAAAAAGTATACGTCAAAAAATATGTTGTATGAAGGTACACGTTAAAAAATGAAAAAAAATGTTCGGTAGACGTCTCAATAAGTATATATTACCTTAGAGAGAATGGTGAAATGGAATGATGATATAATAGGAAGAAAGAAAATAAATGATGTATTGAATGAGATAATAATTATTATTATTGTTAACAAATATGTGTATTATTTTTTCTTTCAAAAAAAATATTTTTATTTTGAAGAAATGTGAGGTGAAGAAAATTGATAGGCAAGTGAACGTTGCAAGATTTGTTTGGCCCACCCACATGTGAATTGTACTTTGGATGAATATGAAATTTATTCAATTTGTACCAATCATCCATCCTGTAGAGGAACCAAGATGCAGAACTAGATTTTTGTTTCTGGTCCACAAATAAGATTCCCCTAATCCATTTCTATTATAATGCAGACCATATATTTTTATGTAGTACTATAAAGTAGAATCAGAACTGACGTTTACCTAAACTTTTCTCATTTATATGGCATAATAAGAGGATATGTCTACTTTTCTTTTTATCCCTATGATGAGGTCAGAATTTTATGATTTACTCAAAGATAGGAAATTATCTTCATGATTAATTATATGAAGATTTGTATTAAAAAGAAAATAGGTACATTATCGAGTCTTGTCATATAGCATTAGATATTTGATTGGAAGTTAGTGCACTGTGAGGTAATTGATTTGTCGTAAGTGGAGAAAATATCAATCTTAAATTTGACAAATGCTTAGCGCATAAAGTTAGTAGTGACTAACTAAGATGAAGATAGTTGGTGGTTCAAGTTTCTTATAGAAAACGACTTTTGACATTGAATCAAGAATAAAACTTTACTCTATCGAGAATAAAACAATTTATTGTTGTATTATTCAATCTTAAAATGTTTTTCAGAAAGTTAATTTCACATACTCCAATAATGTAGCCGCTAAGAAAACAACTGAGAGTAGTATAATAGTGACGGTAAAAAGCATATTTTAAGTGCATCATGCCAATTCTGATGCCATTTTATACTAACTTGTTGGTAGCCAAAAATAATTAGTAAGCTAGTGCCTTCATTTCCTGGCAGAAACATGAAGAAAATGTAAAAGTACAAAGGTTGAAACTAATTTGATATTAAAAGATGACTCGGTCTAATGTGCAAAAACAAATTAATGTTGCACCAAGCACAAACCTATTTTGCATAATTGAATCATTAAATCTCATCATATTTCATTTAAATTAAGAGGAAGACTTGTTTATCCAATAATAAAAACAAACTTACGCATGGTGCAAGACATACGTCCCTTGTGAATCATAGATTTGGATTTCATAGATCGCGTATGTTTAAAAACGTGGTGGCACACCAATTCTCACATTCCGATGCAATGTTCACCGTGAAAATCAAAAGCTCAACCCTGGCCGTGAATTTTCACCATGAAATTGCCTAAAGGCAACGCATCTCGAAACATTTAATAAAATGCTTTTAATCTCGGCAAATACATCACTTTATTTAGGACTAAATTGACTTGCAATTGTGATTCTTAACGACTAAATTGACATTTTTTTCTCAAAACCAAACCGAACCGCTCGGAGAGCGATTTGAATATTTATTTACTCCATCTAATCTAATATATCAAAAGCATGTTTTCTCCGTATAAAGAACGGATATGGTTCAAGGAGTAAATGTTAGACGAATGCACTCACAAACAACGAAAACTAAATTGCTGATTTTTTTTGAGAAAAGAGGTAACAATCATTAGTAGGCGAACTTCTCATATTAAAAATGGAGAGATAAAAGAAATGGTTGCTGTTGCTAGGTAAATTGCGCATCAAAACTGATATATCAACTATAAAAAAACAGAAGGAATCAAACTTCAAGCACTCAAATAACCACTCATTTTCTCATTTTTCAGATTGATTATATGGATAGACTTTTTATAAACTTCAGCAAAAACAATCCTGTCATGCTGAAACTATGGAATTCAGGCACATAACTGGAAAAGGAAAGTTAATAAGACCGAACTCAAGAAGCCTCACAGGAACACGCGATTAGAGTAACTTATAAGTGATGCTTATCCCCCTTTCAAAAAAATAAATAAATAAATAAATTGACGGTCCTAAATTACATTAGGCAAATGATCAGAATCTAAATTTTCAAATATAGTGGAGCCAAATGTAAGTAATAATCAAAATTCTATTATACAAACATTCCGGGGCGCACCAACCTGATGTTTATCACAGATACAAGAACTCCACATTGTCAATTTAAGTACATCAATTTGTCATCCAAAACTAGAAAAAGAAAGTCAATATGAACAATTGGAACTTGGAACATTATACCTTATTATGCCTCAAAAACATAGTATGCTAAGATACTTGTTATGAGCAAATGGATAGTCAAATAAGAAGAAATACACAACTAAGTAAACATGAGCTTATTGTGTTCTTTAAGCAAAGGTTATCCAGAAACTATGGAAACTAATGTCTAGTTTAGAGAAATTAACCCCACATTGGAGTAAGATTAAATTTTAAACAACTGCCTTACATCAGGCTTTCAAGTCTTCTATAGAATCAGACAATGTACAGCTCACCTCTATAGGATACGACACGACACGAAAGAGACAATTCCTTCATAACAGTCTCCCGAAATTTAGTCGAAGAATTCACAATCATATGTGCCAATCAGATATGCTTCCATCAATTCCTGCCGAGGGTACTATGTGTATTTATTGCCATCTGCAGAGAAAAGTATCAAACTTACAGCTTTTACGACTCTGCCAAAAATGCCAATTCAAAAACTTCCCAAACCGTAACACTCTGAGATACACTGATCTGCAGCCGAATTCCCAAACATCCGTGGGATAAACCAACATAGAAGAAGCCCTATACACCAAACAACTACTGATTCGTCAAACACATGCATAGGCATAATCCCTCCCATAAGTGACATCATGATGAATGTCGGTCACCAGAACCCGACAGAGACTATATAGACCGCCATGAACAAGGTAATTACATAACTAATTTTCTACAAGGACACCATAATAGACTGTGGAGCTTTTGGATCTGCATACTAGACTCCAATACCAATTAGTGACATCAACACCGAGATTACCGATGACACTTAACATAAATTAACAACTAAAAACCTGACTTAACATCAAATACACCACCAACCAATGACCCAACATTAATTAACTCAAGAAGACACAATTGAAGGTGCAATGCAACTAATGAGACAGATCAGAATCAGAATCAGATCACTATAATGTATTTATAATAATTATAACCCAAATTCAATCATCTCCGGTTGGAAACAAAGTCAGAACCTTTCTCCCTCCAGTTGCATTAGCTGATTCCATATCCTCCACATAACCACCACCAACACCACCACCTAAAGTGTTATGATGCACCTGTGCCCCAATCCTATGAAGCTGCTGCTGGTGCTGGTGCTGGTGTTGATGCTGATTTTGCTGTTGATGATGTTGCTGTCTAGACAAAAAAGGATTATCAAAATGTCCATTCGGCGGCGACCCAAAATGCCCAACTGGCCGATGATACTGAGCAGCAGCCATCTGCTGTTGATGATGAATAGCAGGAACAGGAACAAACGGCATAAAATGATCCGAATTCGGACGAGCAACCGGATGAAGAAAATGCGGCGGTACAGGGGAGCTGGCAAATAAATGATCAGTAGCAGCATCATTAACAGAAGCAGAGCCACCACCGGAACCACCACCACCACCAGAAGAAATCCCTTGCATGCGTTTAAGATAAAGACGATATTTCTGAAGATGACTCGCAACGTTTTCTCTCGTTAAACCATCGACACTCATAAGCTGCATTATCGTCTTGGGAACAGCGTTCTTGATACCGAGATGCGCCACGGCATCGACGAAGCGTTTGTGGAGCTGTGGGGTCCAGACAAGACGAGGGCGTTTGAGTGTGCGAGCTGGTTCTTCGCCGGCGGTGCCGGAGGTGAGTTCAGTTGAATCGGCGAAATCGGTGGAGGAAGGAAGAGAAGAAGGTGGTGGTTGTTGTTGTTGTGGTGGTGGGATTGTGGGTGGATTAGGGTTGTTTCGTATGTCGAAAGCGATGGCGAGATCAGGTGTGATTAGGGTTTGTGATAGAGGCATGAGTTCTTCTGGTGGTGGAAGTTGTTCTTCCCATCTTGAAAACCAATTTGAATCATCTTCTCTCATTTTTTGTTTTTGTTGGAGGGGGGGTGTGTTGAATTGAAGAGGTAGGTGTGTTGGTAATTTAGTAATGGAGATTGGGATTTGAAGTGATTAGTGTTTGAGAAGAGAGAATCAGTTTGTTTTTGTTGAATTTGATTGAGAGGTTAGAGAGAGAAGAGAAGAAGGGATGATTGTGATTGGATTTGGAGTGTAGTGGGAGGGTGGAGAGAGGTTCGAGGTGGATCTTGTTTTTTCTTTTTTCTCTTTCTTTTCGCCTTTTTATTGTTAGAGTGAGTAAGTCTAGTAATGTTTGTTTCTTTGTTGTGGGTAATCAATTTTATTGCATTTTTCTTTTCTTTTTATTTTTTAGGATTTAGTTCAAAATGAGTCCAAAATTAAAAAGGATTTGACGCCCATCAATTATCCGCAAATAATAATATTTTTATATTTTGTGATAATTTTTTAACAATTTTTTTTTGGGTACAAAAGAGGGCTAATGATCCAGCAGATAACTAAACAACTAATTGAACATGCTTAGGAAAACAAGTCCCAGAAATATCATCAAAAAGAAACCTATGGAGCTCACTGGGTGGATACTCCAATCTAGTAACATCGAAAGGGTCTAAAGAAAGACTAAAGGTCGCCAGCCAATCAACACAACGATTATCATCCCTCCAAGTATGACGAAACTGACATGCCAATCTAAAGTCAAAAGGTTGCGAATACAACTCACCAACGTGGGAATGGCTCCACTAAACATACAACTACCAGTAACCATATCAATAAGAGTTTTAGAGTTGCTTTCCACAATGAGACGTGGAATATGTTCTCGCCAAGCCATATCCAAACCAAGGTACATGCCCCACAATTCAGCATGAAGCACGTCACAGACTCCAACCTTTCTAATGTAGCCTTTTAGCCATCTTCCATCTGAGCAGCGAAAAAGGCCACCACAACCTGAATTCTCTCCACCAACGAAAAAGTCTATCTGTTTAGTAAAGTTTTGGATCACCATGACAGGGTTGTTTGGCTGGTGAAAATCATTTTCAAAGATAGCCTTGTTTCTCCACGTCCATAAGAACCAACAAGATGTCATGAAAATTGTCTTCCAGTTCTTAGTAGTTGCACATATGCCACGCTTGCCGAGGTTGTTGAAAATCCAATCCCTGCAATCAAAAGTAAAGAAATCAGTAATGAAATAAGATAGAACTAGGCGGAGCCATACCTGAATTGCATAGTCACAATCTCGAAGCACATGAATGGTAGTTTCATCTTCTCTCCCACATCTAGAACAAAGTGGAGATATGCCCGCTCCCCACTTGCTTCTACGAAAATTGGTAAGGATACACTTTTGGGCTGCAAGCCAGATGAAAGTTTGAATACGATGAGGTCCTTTCCAGTCCCACAAAGAATTCCAATCTCCTTCCAAGGCATGAATGTCTCCATGTTGCAACCTATAAGCACTTTGAATGGTAAACCGATAAGTATTAGTGCCTTCCCATCCCATAACATCAGTCCCATCTACATCAATTGGGGTTGGTAAAGCAACCACTTGATTCACAATATTTGTTGGCAAATTTTCACGCAAAAAACTTAGGCTCCAATCTCCCTCTGTATTCAAAACATCCTGCACTGAAATGGTAGTATCAATGAAATTTTGGGAAGCTGATGGGAAGAGCTCGCTCCTGTTAGGGACCCACTTATCAAGCCAAAAATTTGTATGTCTTCCATCCCCTATTTTCCAAAAAATATGGCGTTGAAAATCATTCCAAACTCCAACCAAAGCTTTCCATACGGGGAATCATAAGGCTGGGAGTTGCAAGAAACCATCAGATCGTTGTTTCTACCATACTTGTTGATTAGAACTCTGCACCATAGCTCATCTGGATTATTTATGAGGTTCCACAACATCTTCATCAAAAAAGCCTCATTCATACGATGAGGTCTCTTAGAACCCAATCCACCATCACATTTAGGCCGGCAACACACATCCCAATTCACCAAATGCACTTTACGACCCTGATCTGTGTCCCCCCATAGGAAACCACGCTGAATTTTCTCAATCTCATCACAGATAGTTTTGGGCAGCTTAGCATATTGCATATGATAATACGGAATAGAACTAATAGCTAACTTAGAGAGAGTAATTCTCCCCGCAAGACTCAAACATTGTTGTTTCCACTCACTGAGCTTATTTTGGATTTTATGGACAATGTGCTTAAAATGCCCTCTAGTGGATCTACCAGTAGTCAAATTAGCCCCAAGATATCTACCCAAACTATTGACATGGGAGAAACCAATATGAAGTAATATATCATCACGAAGCTGATCATCCACATTTTTAGAGAAAAAAATCTGAGTTTTTTGACTATTAATCTTTTGACCCGAAGCTTGACAGAAGTGATCAAGGCAATGCATAACACAATGAGCTTACTCAATAGAAGCCTCTGCAAAAAGAAGAAGATCGTCAACAAAAAGAAGATGGGAAATTTGGGGACCATACCTGCCTGCACGCATTGGTTTCCAATACTCCGCTTCTACATGGTCAGCTATAATATGGGAAAGTTTATCCATACAAATTACAAATAAATAAGGAGACAAAGGGTCCCCTTACCTTATTCCTCTTGAAGGGTTAAAACTATTTGTCTTCTCTCCATTCCATATGATCTTGTAGGATGGAGACGAAATACAATGGTGAATTACCTCAATAAACTTAGGTGAAAACTTACACTCCTCCAAACATTGCGCAATAAAGTTCCAGTTAAGCCGATCATAAACTTTCTCCAGGTCAATCTTTATGGACATAAACATTTTGTTACCTTTCATCCTAGCCATGAAGTGGACCATCTCTTGAGCCACAATGATGTTATGATGAATGCTACGCCCCAGAATAAAACTAGATTGATATAGGGAGATAATACTAATCAAGCAAGGCTTAATCCTGTTAACAATAACTTTAGATAAAATTTTGTAAACCACATTACAAGAGAAATAGGCCTAAATTGGGAAACAAATTCAGGTTTATCAATTTTAGGAATCATAACAATCAAGGTATTATTAATAAAAAAGATAAGAGAAGGATTAGCCCAAACCTGATTTACATACTCAAAAAGGGAACTAGCCACAGTGTCCCAACATTGTAGGGAAAAAAAAGGCAGGATAGCCATCTTCTCCCGGAGATTTATCGGGACCCATCTCAAAAAGAGCTTTCTTGCATTCTAAAAGTTGGATAGGGGCGCTCAGACGATCATGTTGACTTTCAAGAGAATTTGGATAAGTATTCCAAGCAACAACCTGTTCTCGGTCAACCTTATCTTCTGTGAACAAATCAATATAGAACTGGCGAACAAAAGCTTTCAAGCTCTCAGGATCGTCAACCCAATTTCCAGTACCATCTCTCAAGGACAAGATCTTGTTCTTTCTTCTTCTAATAATTGTTTTAGAATGATAGTATTTAGTGTTTCGATCACCATCGGTAATCCATTGACTACGCTACTTCTGGAACCATAAACACTCTTCTTGATAAAGTGTAATATCCAATTGATCCTGAAGATCTTTCTCTAAACTATCCAAAAAGTTACTATACCCATAATGCGGACTATTTTGAATTCCATTTAACCTAGCTAGGAGCTCTTTCTTCCGCTTGAAAATATTTCCAAAAGTATCCTGGTTCCAATACTTTAATTGAGTAGTGAGGTTGGAAAGAGTGTAGATCAAATCAGGGTTACCGTTCCAATTCTCTGCCACTAGTCTACTAAAATCAGCATGAGTAACCCACGCATACTCAAACCTGAAAGGACGAATTCCTCCACTGGAAGGCACCCCCTTAGAAAGAATCACTAAAGGGTGATGGTCAGATTGAACTCTAGGATTATTTTTATTGGTCAAAAATAATATAAAGAGAAAAATAAAGAGAGTGAAAAACAATGAGCATGGTAAAAAAGTTGTCCAAAAATTGTCACAAAATAATTGTATAGATTTTTTTTGACAAAAAAATAATTGTATAGATATCATTTCTTTTTTCGTAATGAATTCTGGTTGTGGATAGATATGTGGATCATATTCTAATTTAACATGAGAGAAATACTTACTTATTTAGATACTCATATATGTTACACTACCAAAAAAGATACTCATATATGTTTAAAAAAAAAGATAAATAATTTTAATTTGAAGTTTTTTAAAATTATTTTCTTTATATATAATATAAGGGTTTTTCTATCATGTGCGAATTTGCACATGATAGAAAAACCCTTAACTAATATGTATTAAAATATATTATTGTAAAAAAATGTTTTTTTAAAAGATTATTGTAAAAATGTTAAAATATATATTTACTAACAAAACTTCCAAATAATACATGTGAACTAAACTCAGTTGGTAGATACGTTGCAGCATACATGACTAGAGTTTCGAACTTTAAATTTCTCTATTATTCATCTTAAGGCTTGGTCAACAAGTCTTGTTCTTTGAAAGATTATAGTCCATTTTGCACCATCCCTTTATATACCTCTTATTTTACCTAATTATTCAATAATAGAATAAAATGTAAATGAAACTTAGACAAAATATAAACCCAAAAGCAATATGGCCTTTTCGGCCTAACCCATGTAACTAAATGACATGGTTTTCATATAAATTTGGTGGGATTCATATGCATTTTAACTAATAAAAGAGATTATATATGTTATAAAATGTGTGTTAGAGAATGTATTGTTATCATTATTCTACGTTCATATTAAGGAAAATTACATTGACCTTCCAAAGACAACTTTAAATGTATGTTACCCTCCTTCTAATTTTCATCAAAACACCCACCTCCCATACACTCTCTAAAATAATCACATCGGATGTTCTTTTGCCAAACTTACATGTCTTCCTCGTCGTTTACTATATTTTTTCAATATAATTTATAGAGATATGATCTTACATCGGGTATATACAATTTGATAGTTATAGCTAGGTTCATCGTAACACAGTTGTGTGCGTTCTAGTGTTTTTTTTTTGGCTAATAACAGATAGAGACGTTAGTGTGACGGAAAAAAAAATACTATTCACAATTTTTTTAGCGAGTATATGAGAGTTAAGTGTATTTAGAAAACTAGACATATCCTGACCAAAAAAGAAAACTAGACATATGTGAGTGTCATTTAAAGAGACTTTTGGAAAGGTTAATGCAATTTCTCCTATATATTATTAGTAGGCTGAAAACGATATGCGACCAAATTCATGACAACAAAAACACATCCATGTTTCATAGACTAGGTATGATATAGTGGCGCGTGCATCACATGCTTGGTAAATGGTAAAAAGAAGTTTTGGAATGAAGTACAATAGGGATGAAATGTGCATGGGAAAAGTTAAAAAAGTTAAGTTGAGTTGAGATGAGCAAAGAGATTAGGAGAAATATACAAAGATTCTTCACTTTTGTGGAATTTTGTTTTGTAAAAAGGGAATAATTTGAGCTGGTGTTTTTCCTTTATTTCAAAGTTATAATTGATTTGGCTGTGTGTGAGATAGGATACATGCATGCACAAGGAAACTTAATGGGTAAAGTTTTGTTTTTTTGCCATTAATTAATTAGACCAGATTTAAAAATACACACAAAAGTCCAGACCTAAAATAAGATAAGGACAATCCTTAATTAATGAGTGAAACTTAACAGATTTTCTAAGGCAATTGGACAAGTGCAACAACTGTGGAGTCATTAAATCAAGTTTCAAACTCAACCACATGCATAAAATTCTTGATTTCATGGCTCTATATATCATTATTATATTTGTCCAGTTGCTATGAGATTTTTTTTTTTTTTTTTATATATAAACTATATGAGTTTTGTTAATGAATGCCCGGGCACATTTCTAATAAAGAAATATTCTTTAAAAAAAAGTAAATCTTCAATTTTCAATGCATTAAATGCACAAACTTTCATAAAATCTTACTACTTTGGGTGTTTAAAGAGTGCCCCGGGGGCACTCGTTAACATTTCCCAACTATTATTTACACTTGAATAGAAGGCAAACAGTCAACAAGTTGCGCCGCTATGCCTTTTTGGATGGCAAAACCAATTCTCGTAAACATAACATTCATGGACCTAGGAGACATGACATTGATATGCATGACTTTTTGAACTCTATGTAGAAGGTCAACCAGTGGCGGAGTCAGGAATTTCATCGAGCCTGGGCAAAATTTTGACCGCAAATTTACATGTGACATAATATATAAATAGTCATAAATCTAAATAAAAGAGGCTCGTCATTTTGTCGATAAAGGTACAATTTGAAATAAGAGAGATGTAACATAACCTATCAATAGTGTGCTAAATAAAATTAGGAGGTAAATGCCTTTTCTGAGACATTCTGCGGTGAATGTTCGAATAATATCAACATCATCAAGTGGGTTGATTATCTCCCGCTCGACGTAATTTTATATTGATTAAACTAATTTTAGTAGTAATTTTATGAATTATTTAATTTTAGAATTTATAGTAGAAAATATAAAAATAAAATAAAACAATGATAAGTTTTAGTCACAGCCACAGCCGTATGTAGAGGTCCATAATGTTTTTAAAATAGTCTTCTTAGAATCACCTACGTTTGTCGTAGGTAAAAGTGGAAAACATGCAATGACAACCATTTGGCAATGACAAATGGATTTAGCTATGGAAATTTGCCCCAAAATTTATAGAATATATATTTAGTTGTTGCAAACTATTATTGAGATCATTAACTGGCCTAGTGGTTAGTTTTCACTAGAATCTAGTGTAGGGGTGCGTGTTCGATTCCCCCTTAAGAACATATTTTTAATAAAATTAAAAATATAATAGAAATATAAAAAATAGAGGAAGTAGGACTCGAACAAGAGACATCTAGAAGAAAATTGTACTTCCTAAACACCGAGACAGAGGGAAACTTCTGTTTCTGTTACGCCAGATATCATATATATAGAAAAACTGAGAGATGTATGGCTCCATGGGTCTAAGAGAAGATCCGCCGATGAGCCCGGGCGAGTGCCCAGGCCCGCCGAGCGGTAAAACCGCCCATGAGGTCAACAACCTCTGGTGCTAAGAAACCGAAAGTGTCAAAAGCAAATGGTATAAAAGCATGTTAATTGTCCGAACACACTTTCTCGTGTATGGCTACTTTGCTTGACGCAACTTTTAAGGCTGCCTATCATACCGTAAAAAGCCCGACACCTAATCCCACAAGTGATAAAACACCAGTCAAGTCTACACAAGTTGCTATATAAAAATCTAAAATCCAAAACCTATTGTAATGTTTATAAGTATATTTTATTACTTCGAACTCCCTTTGTCGTAAATTAGATATCATCTTTCTTACTTTTATGTCTCTTTTATAATATCAATATAACATTTACTATTCTTTTCTACTAACATACTCTTAGTTATTTGCATTTCAATCACTTGTCTTTATTTCATTAACTATAATTAATAAGAGTGTTTTAGAAAAGAGGAATGCTAGCAACACACCTTTTAACACACACTTTTCAACACACCCTCTTTGATTGGTTGAAATTCACATGGGACCTACCAAATTTATATGGGGCCCACATGATTTGGTGGGACCCATGTGAATTTTAACCAATCAAAGAGAGTGTGTTGAAAAATGTGTGTTAGAAGATGTGTTGTTAGCATTTCTCTTTAGAAAATAAGTAGTACATATGTCCTCGTGACTTTAGCTCAGTTGGTAGGGACAATGCATAATATATGTAAGGCCTGAGGTTCAAACCCTAGCCACCACCAAAAAATGAGTAGTACATATTTTACTTTTAAAATAATATTATTAATCATTTTCTTAATAATCGTGTAAAATTTAAACCAAAAAATGAGTAGTACTTATTTTACCATTAAAACAACATCATTAATCATTTTCTTAATAATCGTGTAGAATTTAATCGAAACATCTAACATGAGATGAAGGGAGTAATTTTCAGTGCTTTCTAGGGATAGAGTGATGCATGTTTGAATTAATCATAAGATTGATAGAATCATATACAAATTCGACAAAATTTACATTTTGAACCTTTAATAAATGTATGTGACACCATAATTTAACCAAACTCACTTATATTTAGTTGAAAGAACTAATTACACCTCAAACATGTGGGTTATAAAAATAATTTTAAAAAAAGGACATATAACAATGAGTGTCACAAATTAATGACACACGATTACTAGGCCCCAAAATAAATACATAAAAAATGAACTAAAGTGAAGAAGTTTATGATTTATTTGGAGTTGGAACAGAAAGCACGAAATACCCAGAAAGGAACTGTTGCAAGTGGGATACCTGTTGGGTGCAGAAATTGATTTATACCCCAATCACTCATCACAGGTTGCATTAAACAAACATGAGATCGAAACACAAGACGCATGAAGTGATATCAAGTTTGTCTACCTATTATTAGCAAAAAGAAATGGCACAATTATTTGTCCCTAGAAAGTGCATGTTTCCTTTTTGCAGCATTGACAACAGTACTATTGGACCAATAGAATCAAACTAAATATGATAAGGGTAGTGTGCTAGTACTACTACTCCCATGTGCTACCCATGTTTTCAATTTCAAAAATACCAATATCATGACAGGTGTATCTTCTATCATTAACATTTTGGCATTTATGACACTTTATTATATTGTTCTCATCTCATGGGCTTTATATTATTTTACTTTTCTCTTCTCATACCAGGAATATTCATGAAAAAATACCTTTCACTTCAAATCTATTTACCTAAAACTAGAAATGTAGAATTTCCTCTTTTTTATACAACGTGTTGGACTACTTTCCTCAAATTAAAAATTAATAAAAAAATTGGAAAACTTAATCAATTCACTAACATTAAAACAAGAATTCTCAAAAGTGAACAAATTTTAATAGAGGAAATGACAAAGTTATTATAAACTCACACACAAGTGGAGGTGTCGGGGTTTAAACTCAGATTATGACGTTCGGTCTAACAATTTCGGCGTTTTACTAGCTGGGTTAGGACTTGTGAACCAAAAGAGAACAATTTACTTTAGAGACTAATGTGAGTAATATCAACTCTTGAAATTATATGCATATGCAAAACAAATTTTAGGAGTTACATTATTAATAACTAATTTTTTCACATTACTAACTACTCCATCTGACATTATAAGAAACATTTAACTTTTTTACTTTATTGAATAACTAATATATTTGGTCGATATTACAAACTATATTCATTAGTTATTCAATAAATTTAAAAAATGATTTTTCGCTTCTATTTAAAATCGGAGAGAGTGATGATTAGAGGAGGCAAGTCCAGTTCATTATAGTACATGGTTAAATAAGATTGTAGTGTTCAATAAACAGGTTGGTAGCGGTTATACATCGCTCACATGTCTCTAAATATTTTAACATGAATTCGAACCTAGTCATGAAATAAATCGGATGATTTAAGGTAACCGCCGTGTCTGAATAAAACGTAATGAGATTGGGACGTTGATATCGGAGAAGAATACTATTATATCACTTCACATATTTACATATTTTGATGTTTTGTCACATTACTATAGTTTCAATCAAATTAAAAGCCATTTTTGTTGAAAAGCTATGTATTACAAAATATAAAATCAGTCAATTTCACTTGAATTTTTTTTCACCTACGTGCAAATTGGTCCACTTGAAAATTTAGTCATTTTCATCCAAAATGATCCCTATGATATGGCAATGTGCATCGAATGTTGAGTAGTGATGTGGCAAAACATTAAAATATCAATTTTCATTTATTTTTATAAATGGAGTGGATCATTACTTATTGCTATCATAAAAAAAATTGAGGTTTAAAATTTCAAATAATAAATTGTATTAGTTTTTATCTCAATTTCAAAAATCAATTTCATCATTTATTCATTTTTTCTTGGTGGACTGGAAGCTCGATTTTTTTTTTCTTTCTTTTCAATTAATCACTACCGGAGCTTTTAGAGTCAAATTCTAAATTGGGAGTTTTGGAACAGGATTGATGCTAGGGGTGGCAAAAATACCCATGCCCCTGGGTACCCATGGGTAAAATCCGTCACAGGCACGGGACGGGTAGCTAAACGGATATCCACGAGTATAATAAACGGGTATTTAACAACCCATTATTATATGGGTATACCCACGGGTACCCATACCCGATAATAAATTAAGTAAATTACTAAAATATCTTTATATATCTTGTCTTATTACTTAAAGTTGTTACCTTATTGAAGGAAATTTACCGCCCACCTAAGACTACTCATTAATAACTTATTTTAATTTTTAAATTTTTAGATTCATCTTATTAAGTTCACTGTTTTACTTTATTAACATCATAAAACATATCTTAATGGATTATGTATGATTAATGAAATTTTGAATGGATTATGTATGAATATTTAAAAAATGAAGTCTTTTGGTAATTAAAAAAAAGTTATTATTTGTACCAAAAAATAAATAAATTAAAAAATTATTTAAAAAAAAAAATTAATTAAAAAATCCATGGGTACCCATGAATGCCGATGGATACCTCAATACCCGCAGGTACCCACATAGTGGGTACCCACGAGGGTATGGGGCGGACACGAATATCATATTTATCAAACGGGGGGATGGGTATCATACTATCCGTACCCCTAATTGATGCTCATTGAGTAAGTGGACTCCACTCTTCTTCTACTCGTTCTTGTTTTTGACACTAATGAGGTGTGAGGTGCATTTAATTTACAGATCTACCAAATTAAATGCAGCTCAAACAGATAAACTGAGAGAAACCAAAGAGAAGAAAGAAATCATGATCATACCATTACCAGTTTAATAATGCTTCTGGTTTTTGCTGGATACTCCTCCACTCATAAGGGGCATAAATGTGAAACGCAGCTCATTCAAATAAAATAATAAATCATGATATTTCAGCTTCATGAGATCATTTTCCAATTTTACACAGTGAAAAAAAAAAAAGCGAAAAAATCTAAATATAACCTAGACCTCCCAATTGTCATAAGAAAAGGAACTAAAACTGAATATGGTCGAAATCTCCCTCGGAGAAACTCTCTTAACTTTAGGGAGCTAAAGCCGCCCACCTTTATCTCTATCTATCTTTACTCACCCCTGCTTAATCATCTTGGCTTTTCATAATACTCATCATTCTCTCTCCTCTATGCACTCAAAGTCACCGTTCTCTCTTCTAAAAAACTCAAATTCGCCATTCTTTCGTCTCTATACACTGGTTAGCCACTTCGAGCTCAGTCCTCAAACAGAAAATGACCGCTTGAATCTGATAGAGCCATGGAGAAACAATGTGCAAGGTTTTATGGACTTCCTACAGAGTAATGAAAAAGCAAGATAATTGGTCAGTTCAGGTTACCGGGTGTTAATTAAAGAGGGAAGACACAGTAAAGATTTTGAGTAATGGATTGATATGATTGATGGTGATGCAGAAAAGACTAAGCACTTGTGTCTTCATTATACTCGTACTCAAGTCCTAAGTCCTAACTATATAGAGAAACAAATCAAAACAACAACTAAGAAATATAAAACTAATCTTAAAACATAAAATAAGAAACTACAAAATAATTTCAAGATATTTTTCATATCTTCTAACAAAAACTTAAGGTATAAAAAAAAAATTATGTTTCTACATTCTACAACATAATGTTTCAGTAAAGCCAATGATTAGAGACATCGGGGGCGCAACGTCCTCGACCTATTCTCAAACTTTAAATAGGTAGGACGGTGTGGCTGCTCTGTTGAGCCATGCCATGGAATCGAGAGCTCCGGGGTTGAGGAGTTAAAGGTTCAAGACATAGCAAGGAGAAAATACTAACACATTGTAAACAATTAACATGCTACCATTTGCCGTAAAAAAATAAATAAATAATGTTTCACCTGAAATCAACGAACACATCCAATTTTTAATTCCGCAGTACAGACTCCAAAAGAAATAAGATATTATAAACATGCCTGGTGGAATAGGAAATATTTACCAAATGTGTTGTAAGTGCATGTGATTAAGTTAACCATTTAAATCGCATCAGAGAGCACGGCCCTTTGAAATTTTGCTGACAGCTTTTGGTAGGACTGAAATTCTGAGGGATGAACCTGTTCAATTGCCATCTTAAAGTGCTTCATTGTTACAACGGAAGCATCAAAGCTTTCCTAATAATGTCACAAAAAGATTTACATATTAATATATATATATATTTTTTGTCAACACATGCATCAGAAATCATGCTTAATGACTAACCTCCAATGCTGCAAGAGCTGCTTGTCGACATATATGTGCTATATCAGCCCCAGTATAACCATCTGTCAGTTGAGCCAGTTCTTTCATGCTAACATCAGAATCATATGGAGTTTTGCGCAAATGAATGCTAAATATCTCTTCTCTGTCTATCTCATTTGGAGGTCCCACATATAGAAGACGGTCAAAGCGTCCTGCAAATAGAGATATTTAAGCTGATCAAAGTCATACCTACTCATCCTCCTTAGTGCATTTGTGTGTGCGCTTGCAGTGACAGACACGGAATAACAAAACGGTCAATACCTTGTCTTAAAAGAGCAGGGTCAATCTTGTCTGGCCTATTTGTAGCAGCTATGACAACAACATCAACTCTTTTAAGCACACCTGTAAGACATGATTTTTTGGTTAAAAGAAAATGTGATTAAGTCATTTTAGGGCCAACAACTATATAAGCAACCAGTCACATTTCAACTAGCTCGAGGTTCATTACTAACCATCCAATTGAACAAGAAGTTGAGCCATGACCCTATCGGACACTGAAACACCGTCACCATCTTTCCCACGAGTTATAGCAAGACTGTCAATTTCATCGAAAAATATAATTGCTGGGGCATTGGCCCTTGCTTTATCAAACAATGATCTGACGGCCTTCTCAGACTCGCCAACCCATTTGCTGAAGAGTTCAGGACCCTTGACTGCTAGAAAGTTCAGTCCTGCTTCAGAAGCAACTGCACGTGCCATGAGGGTTTTGCTACAACCTGGAGGCCCAAACATCAATACAGCTGTTGGAGGATCAGTCCCAATACGGGTGAATGCATCACGGTGCTTTTGGGGCCATACTACTGCTTCCAACAATTGATTTTTGACCTCCTTCTGGCCGCCGATATCTTCCCAATTAACCTTTGGAACCTCAAGGGTCACCTACATAGACAAAAAAGGAAGGAAAAAAATTACCATGATAGTACTTTTTTTTTTTAGGGGATACCATTGCAGTATTATTCTTCACATTGCGTTTAGGAAAAAAAATATTGATAGCACAAATAACTCACCAGACTTTTGACATAAAGTGATCATACTTTTTTATCAAGTGCAGATCATGAAAACACAATCACAAAGAGATTTATTTTTTCTTGAGACGACAATTCCGAAGTCCAAAAGTTGACAATTGTTTACCTTTATAATTACAAAACTATGACTAATGACAATTTATAGTTGAATGGGGAACTGATTAGAATTGACATCACTTGTACAAGTGATTTCAAAGAGACAGGTTATACATTTTGGAAGCTTGTGCATTTTATTATGTGAAAATTGAAGGGGATTATTAAAAAATTTAGGAAACCAAAATGAGCCCAAATCAGTTGGGCATATCCCCGCTGAGAGATATTTTTTATTAAAAACTGACTCCCATAATTCTAATTATGCCATTAACCATACCTCTCTCATGGCACTAGGTCTTATTTCAGGCCTAGCCTTCTGAAAATCCTCAAAAGTCACTTTCAAAACATGCTCTTCTTCACCATGATCAGGCGTCTCATCTATAATTTCAGAAGTTTCTCCCATCGGGAAGGAAGGTAATAAAAGACTGGAGGCCACCGACATTTCTGAAACAGATGAAGTTATAATACCTGAATGGTCTCTCGAGTTTGTTGCACTTTTCAATGGGGTGGGTTGCTCTGTTATGTCATCAGAACTAGCATTGCAAGTTTTCTTAAGTTTCTGTTCAGCATAACGTCGTAGACAAATAGAAGCTGCCCAATCGCGAAGGCCAACTAAATCAGCACCTACAAATCCATGAGTTATTGAGGCAAGCTCTTCAATTTGTGTCTCAGAAAGAGAGTGATTTATTTCACAGAGAATAGCGTGCAAAATATCTCCCCGTTGCGCTTGTGATGGCACACCTGCATTGCATATATTCTAAGGATTATATTTATTTCAACAAACCACACCAATACACAATGGAAAGAACAGAAAAACCAACAGCGGTAATTTACACGGATTCCTTCCAATTTTTACAGAGCTTGGATCTCTCCTTCCCAATTCATAATCCAAATAACCAACCCCTTCCTTTTTTCCATAACTTCTCTATTTATTGCTCACTCCATTTCAAAAAGAACGTCGTTGAAGGTTTTTGCACACAAATAAAGAAATGCAATAAAGTTGTTAAAAGATATGACATTTTTACTAAACTAACCTTATTAACTATTGGTGTGCTCAATTCATAATCCAAATAACCAACCCCTTCCTTTTTTCCATAACTTCTCTATTTATTGCTCACTCCATTTCAAAAAGAACGTCGTTGAAGGTTTTTGCACACAAATAAAGAAATGCAATAAAGTTGTTAAAAGATATGACATTTTTACTAAACTAACCTTATTAACTATTGGTGTGCCCCCAACCATCATAAATGCAAAGTGAAACATAATGCTTTGAAAGTAGTGTGTGTATTAGTTAGAGGGCACAATTTGAAAGAAAAATAATAATAATTAATTCCAAATTGAAAAGTGAAAATGACATTCATTTTGAAACAAAATTTCTTTGCTAAAGTGACACTCGTTGTGAAATAGAGTACAGAAATAGATAACTGCCACACATAACCGTAACCTTCCTAATTAAAACATAATATATAACTGCCGTAATTCAATAATCAGGAACCGACTCACTTACTTGGGTTTATTATGATATTATTTATCAGTGATTAATCTAACATAATATTAAAGATATTATCAGATATTTCATATACTGTAACAGTAACTATAAGCAACATCTCATGTAACTGCCTCTCCTGTACTATATAACTGAATCCCAAATACTCAGGCAACAATTCAAAAATCAACATTTTAAAGATTCCTTTTTCTCTCGGTTTTTTGCATTTTTCTCTCTCAAGAACCCTGCATCAGATTCTTATATAGTATCTAGAGCTAGTGAACCCATAGAATGTGATATAGATAATATTTTTACTGTAGTAAAATGTGCGGGCAGAAGTTAGGAGAGAAATTCATATGTTTGCAAGAATAGGTGTGCATTTCAAGATAATAACATGCTATTCATAAGGAGCTATTAGCTTAAATCTTACCAATTTCAACTTCCTTGTCAAATCTTCCAGGTCGTCTGAGAGCTGGATCAATACGGTCAAGCCTATTAGTAGCAGCAATCACAACCAACCCTTCATTTCTTCTAATTCCGTCCATCAGACCCAATAAGGTTACAACCAATCTTTTAGATAGCTCTTCACCCCCATCTTTCCTTGGAGGGGCAATTGCATCTATTTTATCAATAAATATCTGCATGTGACACAGTGACAGAAATCCCATTATTGAGATTCAGCAACATACAAGAATTTAGAATATAAAAATATCAGGTAAAAAATAAGTGAGACTGTTCCTAACAAATCAAGTGCAAAGCCTTGAAAATAATTAACCATGCAAACTAAAATAATGAAACCTTGAAGAAAAATGTCAAGCTTGTAGGATCATTGATATAGAGAGCAGGCCTCCTATAGGTCGCACTATGTCAGTTTAAGAAATTCTAATAATAGTGAAATAGAAATTATCATTCATTTACATTACATCTGCCTAAAGATGTAAGTTTCACCTCTAAGTTTTGTATAATGGTGCTCACAGCAGAAAAAATATACAAGACATTGGAATAGACTCTTGTCACACCATGAAAGAATTCATTTTTTCCACCATTGCTTCCAAAAGTTATAGGAAATAAAGAATTAGTTTAGAATAAATTTCAAGATAATCCTGGCAAGTTCAAGGAATTTTAAATCATAAAAGAGAATCAAACAAAACATGACATTTCGATATATTTGTTAGCCTTTTTAACTCTAAAACCAAATCAGAATGTGAAACACAAAAACCAGGTCACTGACAATAAAATGCTTAAAAACCAGGGCACTAGTTAACAAACTAAAAATAGAAAGAAAAGTCAAATTTTGCATTAAAAAGAACACTTTTTTAACTGCCAAAAAGTAGAATACACAATTTCAAAGAGAATATTTCCTTTTATGATTTCTTAACAAGTGCCCCAGGGGCACTTGTTAACATTTCCCTTTATATAATACTAATGCCTATAAATTTTCTTCATTTCGACAATTAACAATATTTTGTATTAAATGCTTCAGCCATCAGGCACGTTTTGACTTCTCTTGATTGATCAAGACCAACATGACAACAGCACAATTCTTATATATGTCATGAAGCCTTATAATATTAGGTGTTCCACAAATTTCACAAGTAAGGACCACACGCACCACAATTCATATGACATGCTTTCAGAAAAGATCTCATTGTAAATAAATATATTGATAACATGTATGAAAGAGATAGAAATAAAATTACATTCAGAAATTATCAGTACCAACATGCATATGAGTTGTTTGGAGAAACTCTTGGCTATGTTCCAGAACAATGTACAAAACTACTCCATCTCATGAAAACTGTTCTATATTATCAAGAAAAGTTGGTGAAAGCCCGAAACCAGACCATTGAACAACATCCGACCAGAATTTGAAAACATTGGCTTTGACCGGAAATTTGAAAATATCACGGATTTCTGCACTACGCATTTGCTTTCAGTGTAGATACTAGTCTAGCACCGGGCAATTCTATTGACAGAACTTAAAGTTAGTGAGGGAAGAGGTCAAACTTATCTAAAGCTAGTAGCTTGGACTTTGGAACCATCTCAATAGTGACGTGGAGATTTGAGAGGTGACAATTTAGAGAAAATTGAGGAATTAGCAGTAAAGTGATCAGCTGTACTAGAATCCAAAACATATCCAATAGAAGTGAGAGAAATTAGAATAATGAGAGGCATTGTGTGTTTTAATAGAAGTGAGTATTATGAGAGGGCAGCTCTCTGTGTTCTTCACTTGTTGCTTGATCTCAGTGGAGTGTTTCTAGATTAATCCAACAAGATAAGTAAAACTACCTATGTCTAACTCTTCAGTCCAATACAATGCTAACGTGCTAAGGTTAATATTAAAAGCCTTAAACTTCAATGAGAAGTTAATAGCTATTTTTGTTGTGATATGTAACTCGTAATACACGTATGAACCAATATAAGAGCATAAATTATTCATTCAAACACAAAATGTCGAAATACGGAAACACATTCGCTTGGCAAAATATCTAACCACGGCAGGTGCAGCTTGAATGGCTGAATCAAAAACTTCTTGCAATGCTTTCTCACTTTCCCCATAATTCTCGGTAACAATTTCAGGTCCGTTTATTGAGAAAAATTTGACCCCAGCATCATGGGCACATAATTGAGCCAGGGAAGTCTTTCCAGTACCAGGTGGACCATGAAGAAGGACCCCTCTGGTATTCTGCTGACCAAATCTACATATTGCGAAAACAAAAAACATAAGCACACATAAGTTCGGAATTGTTGGCACATGTGCATAGAAGTATGTGAGGCACATCCCTATTAGAATAGATATTCAAACTACAGATTCAACAATTGACTGGCAGAAATGTATATAATTGCTTTCCTTCATATTTAATTTTGAAGAATTAAAAACTCATAAATATTCAAACTCAAAAGGATAAAATATCTAAATTCACAACCATAAATTCAACGACCCTTTCCAATCAGATTTTTTTATGAAATAATCCATTAGAAAACATGAGCAAACAAGTACATGATCAGAGGACATTCCATAATTGTTCTGAAGCAGAAGTGTTAAATGCTCTCTTCCACAGGAATACAAAATGAGAAGTATGTAAATCAGTGCTGTAAAAGAAGCCAAAAGGCACAACTAAGGCACTGAGGTGAAGTGTTAGAAGGAGCTCAATACCACTTTCTAGTTGATGTGCCGCACCTTTACTGATGTGTGTGACTTTGTGCCTTAAGTCTTCGTTTGGGAGATAGAAGGGGAAAAAGAGGGGAGGGGAGGGATCGGAGGGAATGGGAGGAATGAAAACATAGATGAATCTCTCACATTTTTTTAGGAGAGTGTTTTGAAGGGAATGGGATGAAAATAATTATCAGTAATTTTTTTTTAGTATTATTAAGAGAAATAATGGATTTGAAAATTTATTCAAAATTCTCCAAAGCTCCCCCCTAATGCATTTTTTTAGTTACCCCATATTGGAGGGTTTTAGTCCAATGAAAAAGAAAAAAAAATCTCAGGCAAGGTGGAGGGCTACTCACCCTTCTCATACCCTTTACTCTTTCCTTTATCCTCAAAACTCCCCCCACTCTTTCCCTCAAAACTTCCAAACATAGCCTAAATGTACTTAATTTTAGGTGAAGATAAATTAATTATCATGCCTAAACAGTAAGCCTTGGAGAAATAATATCAATTGTTAATAAATTTAAGGTTAAATGAGTTTTTAGTCCCTGTAAAATTCATGATCTGTCAAGTTAGTCCCTACATAAATTTTGATCAATTTAGTCTTTATTTTGCTTTTATGGGACCAAATGCAGGGACTAAAAGCATTACTTTTTATAGAATTAATAAAAACAGGGACTAAAATTGAATAAAATTTATGTAGGAACTAAACTTACAAAGTTGTAATTTACTTACTTTACAGGGGCTAAAACATACTTAATTCATAAAATTAATATTATTACCAAATTTCTTAATTTTTGTGATTTAGTCAATAGGATCCTATATTTAGAGACGGATGTAGTATATTTTACTTTGTTTGGAAGTGAGGCTATTGGGTATTTGCTTTGCCACCCAACATACATGAATAGAGAGCTGAGATTCTGTGTGGAGTGGCACCAAGAGGAAAGGAAGCTAGTGCTACCTAAGATCCAACAGTACACTCGTCTAAACCACATCCTTATGAAATTATGAGGGATACATACAACAGAGAAGCCAAATAAAGAATATGTCAAGCCTTCATCTTAAACATTAGACAGAGTTTGTTGCAGGAGCCATAGTCTACTGTCAGCAATACTTGAATCCACCAAACATAATATGATGCATTAAACAGCACACAATATATGGCAAGAAAATTAATAAGTCTTCAACTTTATATGACACACAAGTGAAAATATAAAATAGACAAGACATACCTTGATAAAATATCATTCAATGAAAAAGAAATTATGCGCTTCAAAAGAATTTCTTCTTTAGATAGACCACCTAATTTAGAAATATTATCAAGTTTCAGACACGATAAGTCCCTTTGAATTGACTCTTCAAATGCTACATCAGACGGCAAAGATAAAAATAATTTTGTTTCCCAATTGACAGTGAAAGCCAGATTCACATTCTCTACCATAGCCATATCAGAATCCTTAAGATTTAAATTACTGCTCCCATTCAATGAATAGTCAGATATGGTAGTTGACACCTTTTTAATGTCCATCACTCGGAAAATGAAAAAATCAGACAACATTTGTACAGTGACAAGATTCCCCAACAATAAACAACGAGAGTATAACAATCCAGTTGCACATGTTTCTAGTAATTTTTTGGAACTTTCATTTCCTAATGCCTTACTAACATCAAATGAAGCCACCGATTGACCATTATTATCAGTTACACTTGATGCTGAATCTTCATATACAGGGGAAGAATACACGCTGTCATTAGAAAACCTTGATCCATAAGAAGGTGTTTTAGGAGATGCAACAATATCATTCTCAGATTGGACACGAGATTTTGACTTAGACAAGTCCAATGAGGGGGAATTATTAACTTTCAATGGTGTTCCACTCTTACAAGTAGCCAGCTGAAGATATATTTCTTTGCAATTATATATCAAGGATTGTTTATGTACTGGGTGAACAAACACACATGTGCCTAAAGGAGGACGTCCCATGGCAAAGGAAAGATTCGAAGAGAGGCATACTCCATCCTTCAATACCTAAATAAATACCACAAAATATAGGATTTTGATAAAGATAGATCTATTGTTATACATAATTATCAAACATCAAAGAAATAAAGCCACTATCTAGTATCAATCAATCATATTTCAAATGAGCAAAATAACAGCAACTTCAATGAGCTATTTGTTAATCTCAGACTTATCCCTTTTCATAGTAGTTTTCTAGATTGAGACAAAGTAGAACTAGAAGGTAAAGGTGTTTGAGAGAGCATCCTTTGTTGAGGGTGTACGAGGTAATTTTCTTTTGTTGTTTGTTCTTCTACAAGTTTAGTCTACAGGAACAACATATTGTGACTTCCGGTTTAGGTTAAAGAACAAAATGTGATTAATGAAAATAAAAAGTTCCAAAATCTGAACTAAGTTATCTAAATATACAAAAACATCTTATATTTATTTTGTCATTTCTTGTCTATTATGGTGAAATAAAATCTGATTATTAACAAGTCCTTCCTACTAGGATTACTACTAACAGCAATATCACTAATAATGAATGTATTTGTCATTCTTATTTTCCTTCTAAATTCTCCTCCATAATACGAAATGAATAAGAGTTTAATAAATATGCATTGATACCTTCATCCAATCATATTTCACAATTGTGTCACTTCATATATATTACTTTCTAAAACATCTCAACCAATCTTGTTAAATAGTGTATATAGCGGGGAGCTGCAGCTTAGCGGAATTTGAACAAATCGCTATTGTTTCACAATATGTTATTTAGTATATAAATTGTTATCAGATATTGACCAGCGGCGCTATATCACTATTGCATAGCAGAGTTTAAACAAACCGCGGACGAAAACTAACCTTCTTAGAAGGAAAAACGGTTGCAATAGCAAAGTAATTTCCTGCAGCATCATCATCTAATGTCTTAGAAGTTTCCAATCCATAGCATTTGACACATTCATTAGTCAATGAAGTGAGAGGAAAATTATGTGAATCCGCAATCCCTGAAGAAGGAATAGAAACCTACAAAACCAATCAAAATATATTAAACATGACATGAATAATCAATCATAAACTAACTAGCATAGCATAGCATAGCATAGCAGCATAATAATTCGATGAAAAGAGAATTACAGAGACAAGTGAACCGGGGGCAATAGAAGAAGCAACCATGGATGATTCAGAAAGCCAAATTTTGGCGGCTCCTCTGGAAAGAGAATCGGTGGATTCAATGTCGATGATTTCGGCGACGAAAGCGGAATGTGAAATGAAGGAAGGGAAGATTCGAGAAGCATGTTGGAGGAGAGAGTCGAATTGAATGGTGGTGGCGGCATCTGGAATTGACGATTGTAACCTTGATTTGGATTTTGATGATTGCTTCTTACTGCTGCTACTGCTATGCTTTGAATTTGAAGAAGGCATGGTTCAAATGAGAGTGTGCGCTTTTTCTCAGAGAAACTTGGAAAACATATACAAGGTAGAACCCTTTTCTCCCACGGTAGGGTTTTACTTTTACACTCACTCATACGCTCTATGTATCTCACTCTTTTTAAAAATTAAAATGTCCAAATGTAATAATGGAGAGTTCTCGATAACTAAGCCCACGAGGATTCACATTCTTCTTTTTTGTTGATGAATATACCGTAGTCACATTGTCAATTTAAATATTGCGAAGCTAATTAAAATCTATCTCAGCTTTGCATTAATAAAAATTTAACTTTATTCGAATAGGTTTACCATTTTTTCTTCTTTTTGAACATTCAAGAAGTTTTTGTTTTTTCTATCAATTTTTTTTATTTTACACTTGAAATATTTAGCAATGTTACTGATCTTATTTATAAAATTTCAACTTTTCAATTGATCTTATCATGAAACCATTACTACCATAGATAAAATTTAGTTTCACAAAAGTTTAAATTTGCACATAACAAAAAATAAAATAACACCATCAACTATCATACTTCATACTTACTCTAAAAGCTTGTAAGGTCAAGCAATAAGTAAACCCTAATCACTTTGCTAATTTCCCTCCTAAGCACATTGCTTAATCGTGCTTTGCAATCTTTGTATCATTAAATGTTGCTTCAAATTATTTAAAATTTGAATTTTCCCTCCTATCTTGCCAATGTGACTATTGGGTTTCTAACCAACTTACTTAATGCATCAGAATACTTTTAAGCTTCCCATACTTCTGTTAACCAATCACAAATGCTCCATTCCTCTATATATATATGTATGGCATGTCCATGCAGTCAATTGCCAAACTCCTCTCATCTAATTGCATCTGCATGAAGTAAGAAAGGAAAAAACATGTCTTACCGTGAATTTGAAACGTTGCTTGCACTCCATTGCTTGAAAGGTGAGTCCTTTTACGTTAATCTACCATATATAATCTTCTTATGCTTGACCTAACTTGAACTAATGATGTGATCTAATTTTTTTCCAGCTCCTTTGAATCCAAATCCAACAACTGATTTGGACAAAATCGTGCATGAACTAAGACTCCAGTACCGAACTATTTGCTGTGAATTCCATGTCAATGAGGTGTTAAGTTATTTTATTTATGTTGTTTCACGTGTTTGTCCATCAATACTTTGAAATGGTGCTGATTTGGATCGT
>Ga0228711_1000520_pt1 | contig 47979 bp, 21 predicted proteins | sample MedpolnodulmetaG_2_FD_177996 | JGI IMG/M metagenome (GOLD analysis project Ga0228711, IMG submission 177996) | Root nodule microbial communities from Medicago polymorpha collected in Santa Monica, California, United States - brown nodules | ecosystem: Host-associated > Plants > Roots > Nodule...
ATTTAATTAATGATGAGAGCAATTTTTTCATTTAATTATAATGATATCCTGTTTGTTATCATATGCGCATCAAACACATGATAGGATTAATGTTTATCATGTCCTTATCATATCCTATCTCTATCCAGCTTTATATCATATCCTGCCTCTATCCTATCCTGACCATCAAACGGGCCCTAAATTCCTCAAAAACATGATTATAAAACAACAAAAGAAAAAGTTTAGTGCAGACTGCATATTATGTCCTTTGAGAACAAATAAAGGTTGAAGACCACAATAGATGATTTATTTTATTTTTTCTGATACGAGAGGAAAGTAATACCGTGTATATTTTTTAATGCTAGTGAATGGCTATCAATCACGATTCTCGTTAGAAAAATTATGGAATACACTTTTCCTCCAACAAGCAGTCGGGGGATCTTTAGGTTACAAAAAGGAATATGTCAATTATTTCCACAAAAAATGGTAGTGGGAAAGTGCATGGTCCTTATTATTATTTCGATTGATCCAGTTTTATACAATAGCACATGAAAGTTAAGTGGATGCTTTTATTTTACTCACATGTGTGTGTCTATATATAATTGTTAATAAGTTGAATAAAATGAATGTTTTATGAAACAAAACAACGACACCAACAGTATTTCATCCTTTTATGAGTACTCGGTGCTAGTCCACAAACTAAAATTGACATGGGTTGATATGTATCAGTACAGGGAAGCAAAAAGTAAAAGCAGGAAGGTGTAGCCTCTATATTTGGAAATTGTAGATTTCAACCAATCTTTTTCACCAAGTCACAAAGCAATGCCTGATATTAATCAAACGTCTTAGAACGAGTTCACTTTGGTGAAGCTATCCTATTCCTATTCCTCCCACCAAAATATCAACCTTCCCTTCCCGCTCGGATATAAACACAAACACTTCACCTACAACTCATTCATTCCTAAAAAATGAAGTACGTTCTCATCTCCGGCGGAGTCGTTAGCGGCCTCGGCAAAGGCGTCACCGCCAGTAGCATCGGCGTCGTCCTCAAAGCCTGTGGCCTCCGCGTCACTTCCATCAAAATCGGTTCCCACTCTCTCTCTAACTAACTCAACTTCTTCGCTTCATTCACCGTTTTCAAAACTTTTTTTTTTTTGGCAGATCCGTATTTGAATATTGACGCCGGTACCATGTCTCCTTTTGAACATGGAGAAGTTTTTGTTCTTGATGATGGCGGAGAGGTTTTTTTTTTCTTCTTATTTTTTTCTCCGTAAATTTACTTTTGCGAAGTTTAATTTGAATTTATTATGGTTATGGAAGTGTTTAATTTATATTTTATTTTTTCTTTTCTGCTTTTTGACTTTTATAGGTTGATTTGGATTTGGGAAATTATGAGCGTTTTCTTGATGTTACACTTACAAAGGATAATAATATTACTACTGGGAAAATATATCAGGTGCATACTTGTTTCATTTTATGTTATGGAATTGATTACTTAATACTAAAATTTATGTTGATTTTGCTTTATGGTTTCATGTGATTATTTTTAGTCTGTGCTTGAGAAGGAGCGCAAAGGAGATTATCTCGGAAAAACTGTTCAGGTGATAAATCTTGCGCGTGTTTGTGCTATTTATACTTGTTAATTGATTGCTGAATAATGGATATTTTGTGTGGATAATGAAGATCATATCACTGAGTTGTTGGGATTTTTGATGAAATAGGTGGTTCCACATATCACCGATGCAATCAGAAACTGGATTGAATCGGTTGCTGTGATCCCGGTTGATGGAAATGAAGACCCTGCTGATGTTTGTGTGATTGAGCTTGGAGGCACTGTGGGTAAGATTTTACATCACCAATTATGATTCTGTTTTTTTGAAAGTTGCTTTATTCACTTCAATCAATTATGAAAGAGCATAATGATATTTTTGTTTATCTATAGGGGATATCGAGTCCATGCCTTTTATTGAGGCTCTGCGGCAATTATCCTTTCAAGTGGGTATGACAGCATCTTTTGCTTTTTAACTAACTTTAGCTATTTTTGTATATAGATACCCCATGTACACGTTTTAACTACTACAGAGTCTTTGTTCAACTGTTCATTGCTCTCATGTGTGATGAGGAAATCATTTTAGTAACTTTTAAGTTCCTCTAGTCAATATAATACTAAAGGTAAAGATACTTTTGTCAAACAATAATAAACAATAACTAAATTGAGTAAAAAAAAATTCAAGTAATGTCAATTTTGTTGGTTTTCTATTGCAAAATACATATAATCCAAATACTTAGGTAAGTGTGAGTTTGACTGTGCTTGATAATCTGAATGCAAATTTTATTTAAGATCAATCTGGTACATAATAATTTTATGTATCATTTTTGGTGTAGTACTAATGTATAATCCATTCAAGTATACTGCTGTTTTTATGCTGCTGAATTCATTTATGTATCATCATGTGTATGAGTCCATATGCTTAAATTTCAAATGTATTGACATTTTAAACTTTACACTGTTGATGCTCTTATTTTTTTAGAAATTATTTTAAAAGAAGTTATTGACCAATACATTTGGGATATGACTTTGATACTTCAGGATACACTATTGGAGTGCATACTCTTTAAATAATTATATTTGATTTTAAGAGAAATAAAATGCACCCAAAAAGGCTAGATACTTTTATTTATGTTTATTCCATCCTTTGACTGTTGTCGAGGAAAGATGACCGATGCACTAAAGGAGAGAAAAGGTTGTGGGACATTCACTTGATCATATTGGTAGAACTATCTCTTGGTGAATTAATTAATCTTAAAGGATGTACATTTATGGATGTTTAGAAGGCTGGTGATGAAATTGGTACAAGTACAACTAGTAGTAGTAGTCAATTGAATACATTCAAGATTCAAAACTTCTTTTAAATAGGCTTATTGATGTTTTATTTGATATTATGGCGTTGGTTTGGGAAAAATACGTAATTTTAGTTACATTTTTGTAGGGAAAAAAAAATGTTGATATGCTACATAAAAATAAATGTTTTTGTTTTTATTACGATCACTAGTTTCTCTTTGGAAGTTATGATCATTATGTACTGAATACTGATATTGTTTTATACTAATAAAGAAATATTATCTTTGCATAATACAATTGTCACATTTTCATATAGACATGAAATGTCATCTTGTCTCGACAAAATAACATTTTTACCTCATTATTCCTTCTCAGGGCCTGACAACTTCTGTCTCATCCATGTTAGCCTGATACCAGTGCTGGGTGTAGTGGGGGAGCAAGTAATAATCAATTACTTGTGCATTACAGTTTTAGACTTTTGATTACTTTTCTCTCATGTTGAGTGCAATATTTTTCTTCCAGAAAACAAAGCCGACACAACATAGTGTCAGGGAACTAAGAGCATTGGGCTTGACGCCTCATCTTTTAGCAAGTCGCTCTGCTGAGGTATAGCTATTAATTTTAGTTGTTGGATCATCTCTATGCACTAGAAGCCATGCGTTTTAGGTTTGAGTCTTAATCTCAATTCAACCTTCTTATTATTCCTTGTAAACATTGCACCAGTTGGTGCCTAGATGCATTTAAAATTAACTGTCTAACAATGGTTGCTCCAAAGTCTTTAGGTTGTAGTACTGCATAAAAATTTTGCTTGCTCACTCGTTCTTAGCATGTACATCATACTGCTCTTTTCTTTTCAGCCACATGAATTATTGATGTTAACCACAGTTACGAAATTCAGGCTCCACAGTTAGCAAAGAACATAATTATAATCATTATTTTGCATCTTGTAGTCTAGAAATATTTGCTGTATTTTTCATCCCAAGTCTATGTGAAAAACACTGAGCACAATGGGTTAATCTATATCTTAATGGGTGAAAAACTTCAATAATTCTATGCACATGAGCACACACCGACAGACTTTTATTCTTTATTTTTAAAATTGTTGCTTCTGAAACAATTTAAAAATTGATTAGAAGATAATATATTTCTTTGTTTGGTTGATTATACTAGCACTAATGCATTGAATCCTATCAAAACACTGCAGTGAACTTTAGTAAGGGTAATGCTAGGATGGGTACTGTTATTACTTATTAGAGTGAATGTTTGTGATTTTGGGCCTTACCGAGGAAATTTGGTTTCTTGGTAAATCAATAAATAGATTGTGGTTTTTAAGACCAAAGTGGTTGAAGCTGAGTGCTGTTGCAAAAGCCACTTATGTGCTTATGTGGATTTGACAACTTATGTGACACTGGTTTTGCTCTTGCTTCCCCAATGAGATTATGGTCTGACAATCAAGTAGCTCCTTTTAAAAGGATTATTGCCTCATTCTATATTTAGGAGAATACAGTGGTTAATTGAATTTATCTTTTTATGTTCATATTTTTTTCCATGAAATTAACTGGAGATTATCAGTGTAGCTGTGTGTTTGATGTTAGTTTCACTATATCGGTAGTTAAAATACTTTTATTCAATGTGCAGCCTCTGCTGGAAAGTACCAAGGAAAAACTCTCACAGTTTTGCCATGTTCCGGTAAGTTTTCAGTGAATTATGCTTGGTTGTTTCCCAGATAATCTTTAATTTATTAGTTATTGATCTGTATTTTCTGTATATTTTTTCACAGGTTAACAATATTCTGAATATTCATGATGTACCAAATATTTGGCATATTCCCCTGTTACTTAGAGTGAGTCTTTAGTAAATTTTTAGTGCCATTGAATCTTGGCTATTTTTAATCTGTGTAATTGTTTTCCTCTTAATGTCCGGCTTCTATTTTCAGAATCAAAATGCCCACCACTCAATTTTACAGCAGCTTAACTTACTTAGGTGAGTTCTTGATTTGTCTTTTATTTCCATAACTGGCAAAAGCTAAGCACAGTTTCACATGTAAAAGTTGCTACAGTAATTCAAACATCACCTCTCTTCTTATTACAACATTGTTGATCGCGCTCTACAAATCGTCTTTTCCTTGCCTTAATTGATGAGAAAATTTGAGATGTAGCCCAACAATGAAGAGTGCGGCGTTGATTACATTCTCAACAGTAATGCAATGACTAAATGTAGCATTTGTGTTCCAACTGTTCCCTGCATCCCGTCGTCAACTTGAGTTTATCTTATAATTGTTCACTTCTTATGAATAACTGTAGCATAAGCACAAGTCTTTTGGTTTTGGGGTTGATCTTATAACTGTTCACTTGTTATGAAAATATACTTTGAATATCTTGCAACTCTTTTCTATTGTTGTTTAAGTTTCTGAAAAACTACAAGTCATATGTTGGAATCTCTTAATGGTTTGAACTAACTATTAAAATCTGAACAAAATTGAAACACGTCATATGTTGGTCATAATTGGGAAGGTTCTGCTGGATATGTCTATTACTTGTTTTTCTATCTTTTTATTGAAAAAAATATTTAATAATTGGAAACATTAGTTTGTCTCACTTTTAAATTCCTTTTCAGCCGTGCTACGCCTCCTGATTTGCGGCAATGGACTGATATGGCTGAGAGCTATGATAACCTTACTGAATCTGTTAGTACTACATATGCTGTTTACAATGCTTTTTGTAAATTTATCATAATATTTTGTGCATGTGAATCAGAGCATTTTGAAATTTACAGGTTAGGATTGCCATGGTGGGAAAATATGTTGGTCTAACAGATTCATATTTATCTGTTGTAAAGGTGTGCTGCTCTTTCCCTTGATATTTATCCCAAGAATAGCATGATAGCAATATATGTTATGGAAAAATTGTTTCAAGCTTTTTGTGTATTTATCATGTAGCTATCAACATTGTTTAGATGATAGCATTTAATTTTTCTTTATATTTTTTTTCGTTTAAGTCTGGTTCTTTCCAAAAGTTTGATGCCATATTCACTAGCAATAATCTGATTTTGACATCTTTGTTGTATTCTTAAAACTGCTATCACTTATTGGTTTATGCATACTTTATCTTATAAAAGCTATAGTGTACATATCACTGTGGAACATCAACATATTTGGATTTTAGAATTGTTATTTCTAAAAAAATAATTAAAAAAAAGGGGTTTTAGGTTGTTCTTATGTCACTGAAATATTTTGAATAGTTTGATTTTTTTATGCCTCATCTGTTTAAAGGCCCTACTGCACGCTTGTGTTGCACGCTCATTGAGACCATCAATTGACTGGATTGCAGCTTCTGACCTTGAAGATGACAGTGCACAATCAGTAATGATTTCTTTCAAATTGCATTTGAAGAAATTTGGTTTCTTCTCATTATGCTGGCAGTCAGGCTTATTTAATTTTATTTTTTGGTCTTATTGTTTCAGACACCAGAAGCACATGCCGCAGCATGGAAGACTCTGAAGGTAAGTGCACTAGAAGCACATACAATTTATGGAAGTTTAGTCTATTCTATCTAGGAAGTTAGGTGAGAAGATGTTGAGGCCTTCAGATTTTAGTTATGTGATCCCGCTATGTGCTAGACGGTTTTTGGTTGAGAAATAAACAAGAACATGTTTTCTCCATTGCTTTAATATCTATGATGGAACAGCTGGACTTTCTGCGATGAAATTGGATTTCTTAGAATTTAGATTGGGCTTAACTCAACCTAAAAAACTGACTTGTAAACATTATTCAGTTCATATCACTATTTAATGCACAACTTTCATCAGTCAACACACACACCCTTTACGTTACTGGCTATCTAGAGTGTGATCTGATTGGCCTAATAATTGGTGGTCTTATGGATCTTAGATAGACTCTGATACCAAACTGAATTTGAAATTTTGTTGAGCCTGCTCAATCTCACAATATTGGCTTGTAAATACTACTATCCAATGTGGGACTCTCCACATGATTAATTCAATACAAAGAAATATGTTCTGCTTTTGAATCCATGATGACAATATTTGTTTGGGGAAAATTTACTTGCAGAGTGCAGCTTGTGTCTTGGTTCCAGGAGGATTTGGAGATCGTGGTGTGAGAGGTATGATGCTAGCTGCCAAATATGCCAGAGAGAACAATGTTCCTTACTTGGGGATTTGCTTGGGAATGCAAATTTCTGTAATTGAGTTCGCTAGATCAGTAAGTAATTTTCTGTTTGTGATATTTTTTTTATTTTTTTTATTTTATGACTATGTTTTTCTTATAGTAATTTAAAATCCATTCATAGGTTTTGGGCTGGGAAAGAGCAAACAGTATCGAGTTTGATGCCCAAACACCAAATCCTGTTGTAATTTTCATGCCAGAGGTACGTATACTTGTCTCCCCTTCCCTCCTCCCCAATTTCCCTAATCATTATCCTTGTTGTAATGCCTGCTAGTCATAAACAGGGTTCTAGGACTCACATGGGAAGCACCATGAGACTTGGATCTCGAAGAACACTCTTACAGACACGGGATTCTATCACTTCCAAACTGTATGTGATGTAGCTATCTTACTATGTAGTGTTTTAATAATTGATGGAATAATGAATAAAAAATAGATTAAATATCCCTTTCACAGAATAGGCCATCTCTCTTTTCCATTAGATAAATTTTTTTTCTGGTATTATCTGCATATATTAAATCTCAGTTTTCTTGTTCTGGGCCTGTCTGGTTGTTCTGAAGGACACATGTCAATAAGGATGTCTGGTCGTTGACCAAATGTTCGACCATCAGAGAATCGTTTTATGTAAATGAATATCAGGCCCGATTCATTATGTTCTGTGATATTGCATTTCAAATGTGATTGGGATTCAAATTCAATTCTTCCTTACTGTAGATAAGGGGTTTCAAGGGAAGGGAAATGGGAAAGGTTTGGTCATATTGCACAGCCTACTGTTCAAACCTACACATCCCCCCTTCCCTTCCTAGCAAAAGGTGAAAAAAGAATTTCTATCAACAGTGTGATATATAGTTCTCTTTTGTAATCCTAAAGAATATACTACCTCCGTCTTTAAATATAAGACCACATTGAGTAAATCAAGAGATTTGAAAAAGTTGATCGTGGTATTACATTTGTTGAGAAGTTTACCCTTCAGGAGAGAAAATTACTTAATGTATTCATCAGAGTATTTATTACAGATTGCAGAAAAAGATGCAATAGAATTAGGAGTATGTTGGTAAAGAAATAATTGATGTCGTTGAAAATTTGAAAGGAGTCTTATAAGAAGGGGAAAGGATATTTTGGGACTGAGGTAGTATATAGTTGTATAATGAAAACCTGTGCTGTAGAATTTTTTGATACACTTGCGTGTGATGTGTCCTCCATATATTCTTCAATTGATTGTTCTTTTGTGTGTGGTATTAGACTGTTTAGTTGGACTAGACTCCAATATGTAGATTATGCTCTCAGTACTCACTTTGTCCATGCTAATATCTTCATCTGTTCCTAATTACCAGGTATGGCAATTCGGAGTATGTGGATGAACGGCATCGTCATAGATACGAGGTTTTGATGTTAACCTTTGTTTTTGGTTACTGGATGTCCTACAAACATGTGTAGTACCTGTTTTCTAATTTAGTATTGACATTATTCAGGTAAATCCGGATGTTATTGAAACTTTAGAAGAAGCTGGGCTAAAATTTGTTGGCAGGGATGAAAGCGGAAGACGAATGGAGGTATATTTTCCTGCTTGGACAGGGTTTTGATGTTAATAAAATAGGCTTAATTGCAGTTTTAGCCCCCTAACTTTTCCAAAGTTGCGATTTTGGCCCCCTAATAAAAAAAACTACAAAACCGCCCCCTAAGTTTTGCAACTGTAGCAGTTTTGGCCCCCCAAGGCCAAAAAAAAATAAAAAAAATAACACGTGGCACCTCACTTAGGGTGCCACGTCAGCGTAGATCGAGTCAATATTAGCCTTGGGGGCCAAAACTGCCACAGGTGCAAAACTTAGGGGGCGGTTTTGTAGTTTTTTTTCTTAGGGGGCCAAAATTGCAACTTTGGGAAAGTTAGGGGGCTAAAACTGCAATTAAGCCAATAAAATATTAATCGGAACTGTAGTTGAAAACCTGGCGGTTTCAATTAGACACGGCAGTATTTGTTATCATGCGTTAGTGTTTCTATATTTTACTGTTACACATAATTCACTTTCTTCATTGCTTGTTTCTCTGCTTGAAGAATGTAACCTTAAGAAATTTTCTCTCTTATGCAGATCTTAGAACATCCAAGTCATCCATATTATGTAGGCGTGCAGTTTCATCCCGAATTCAAATCTCGGCCTGGGAGACCATCTGCTTTGTTTTTAGGTACTTTTCAGTTATGAATTGGCATTTAATATCTCGTGCATGAACAATATCAAGTACAAACCAAGAGCCATTTACACCATCTGTGTTAATATTGTGAGATGAAGATGGTCTGTTTGGACCTTCACAGCACTCTTGTGGTTGCTTATCTTCCCGATATCATGTTATTGCTTGCTTAAGATTAAATACCCACCGAAATTCCCATGTGCATTGATGCTTATAATTTCTTGAAAAATTACGAGAAGTAATAAGTAAAAGAATTTGCGTTTCAAATTATTATATATTATCATCAATCCCTGTTTCGATTATTTCTACTCAATTAAATATTATGATACTGCACCTATACTGTAGGTCTCATATTGGCGGCTACGGGGAAGTTGGAAGCACATATCACTAGCATTCATGAGAATGGAAGCTGATCTACGATTCTTTACCATAGGGCTCATTTCTATATTACTTTTCTAAGGTAAATTGATTCTCTTTAGGGAAAATAATTGGGAGCAAGGGAATGGGAGGTAGGAACTAGGAACTGAAGTAGGAGGAATGGGAATTGGGAATCCTGAAGTGGAGTATGCGTGCAGCCACCCCATGCTTCTCTAGGTTGGATCTGATTCATATCAGTCACAAAGGAATATTATTTGCATCTCGTCCATGTATTTCATCACCCGAAGTTCTGAGATTTATAATTGTTAATATTAAATTAACTTAGTAATAGAGATGCTAAAAGGTTGCAAATACTGGTATTGCATCTACAGCCGTGACGTAATGAAAACAATTACGGCATCTTGAGACTATCCACTTTGTCAAGCTAAGGAGGTCTCTGCTTTCCTTAGCTGATAGATTCAGCACTTGGTCACACTTAGCTAAATAGTATGACCAAACCTTTTCATTAGTTGTATAGCTTTGCTGTGGAAGTAATACCAATATCATGCCTTCTGATTTAACATAATTCGTGTCATCTTTTTCGATCTTCATTGCAGAAAAAAAAAGTATTGATGATTGTTTGATGTGCATAGAGGTCTGAAGTGGAGCTAATTCCTTGTCTACACTACACTATAAGCAAGTTTCTTTTCATTTCAAAGCTGACCATTAACCTGACACTTACAGGTTTATAATTTACTGTCAGACAGTTTAAGATTGTTACCTTGTTCAGTTTACCATGCCCCAAACGTGCGTGCTCCCTTTCTTTTTATGCTCGCTAATTAGGTTTTAAACTTTCTTGTTCAAAAATTGTAAGTAGAATTGTAAGATGATACATGTGTATTTAATATTATTTTCTTACACTTGTGTTACTTACTCGCTCACTTATTACGAAGGTTCATTAAGAAACATTTTAAACGGATGAAATTGTTTGAAGATAATAATATTATAATTATGGGTTATGAGTGGAATTATGTCGCATACATTTTGGTGGGTTCTTCAATTGATGAATATGCTTCCTTTTAATATTTGAATTACCATTCTATCTTTTTTAAATATTGAAATTATGTTGTAAGAAACTTGCACCAAAAAAAAGTTTAGAAGAAAATTGATAAATGAAAATTAAGGACTTGCACTTTGGATGCTATGATCAAGGGATTTTAGGTAAAAATAATTTTATGTCATTTCAACGGAGTCTCTTTAGAGCATCTCCAATGAAGGTACTAAGTTTTAGAAGGTTAAATTCTTCATTATTTTTATCTTCGTAGGAGGAACTTAGCGTGACAAAGTGGATAACATAAAAATTGTAGAAGCAATTTAAATAAGGTTCGATATCATTATTAATATAAGGTAAAAATGTGTATAAGTTGCATAAGTATGACATAGTGTTGCAGAGACCACTTATTATTAATGGTTAATAGTGTATGATATGAAAGTAGTTTCCTTATAAAAAGATCATTGGAGATGTTGTAAGCTAATTTTATCACAATCATGTCATTATTATTATTAAGTCAAAAAGTTACTATCCCACAGTGCGACTAATACCTCAAATTCGTCCTTGAATTTTTAAAAATTTAAAAATTGGCCGATTTTTTAAAATTCAAGGACGCATTTGAGGTATTAGTCTCCACAATGCACCCAATAATACGACTACTTACAAGCAGTGATTTTAGGATTTCCTCTTCTAATCATAATCGTTTTTGACAAGGCATGGGAATTCCTTATTTTATTTTTCTTCGGTGTTGATGAGAAACATGGACAACGTTCAAAGGAAAAAGAGGGATATGGACAAGTGACAATTATAGTAGTGACATATTCTTTTAAATTCAAAAATAACCAGTAACACTAGTATTTTATTGAAATTACATCTACAAAACAATGTAAATACCAGAACTCCAGAGCAGCTCCTTGTATTTACAAACATCCCGCTGTACTGTCTCTCTCTCATTTCATGGGCTAAAAAGTTCTATTGATCATAGTATCAAAACTAAAATCAAAGAAGGAAAATTGAAGTTGAATGCATAAAAGAAAAGAAAATTTGCATGTATAAGGTGCCAATCAGTTCGTGTCTCTGCTGGGTGTTTCCTTGTATTGTAGAAGAGAAATCTGGCGCTGTAGTCTCATTTGCTGACGGAATTTAGCAATGAACTCATCAGCACGTTTATCTATTCCTTCACCTTCTTGCACTTCTTGTCTAGAACCCATTTCTTCACATAATTCAACCCCATGATAACATTCTTCGTCATAATCTCCTGCATCGACTAGATCACTCTTTCTCCCATTGTCATATTCAACAATACCATCATCGTCATTAAAATCATAATCAAAATCAACATGTGGGTTTATACACGGAATATGAGGCAAATGAAAGCGCAACGATGATGGACGATACATCTTGACATTGAACATAGGTGTCTCATCAAAGGAGAGCTCACGTTCGAAGTAGTGAATTTGATTAGTACGTGTGGTTGTGTGTCCTAAACGTTTCAAATACTTTGGTACAAGACGCAGCTCTGTCGCTAGCTTGCGCCTAAACACACCACTTTTACGTGCCCACAACAACGAGAGCCGCAGCATATTCCATGCTCTACGACCAACATTACGGTTCTTCAAAGACATGATGTTATCTTTAACTATATGCTAAAATGTGCTTGAATTAATGTATGTAGATGAAAAACAAAGTGATGAAGAGTATAGTAGCTATAGCAAGTGTTTGTAGAAACTTTTTTGTGTGGATGATTAATGTTGATGATGTATGGAAAGTGGTGGTTGCTCTTTTATATGTAAAAATAGATAGATTGATCGATATATTTTGGTGATTAAGGACGCGTAGCGTGGTGTGATGAGAAAAAGACAGTGTATAGTTTTTTTTTTTCAGTTTAATGTTTCAATGTTTCAATATAATATAGTGTGAACTGTGAGCTAAGGAAAGGACGAAGAGCCAACTCGTTAAGGACACGTCTTTACTGTACGTGGTTGGAAACAACCTGGAACATAACATTATTTGTTTATTGCTAACTATTTTGCCCTTAACTTGTACTCATCATTAGTTCACCGAGTTACCAACCAACTATTTTAGTCAAAAACTTAGACTGATAACGTAAAACAATCTGATGTTGTGTGTAAACTTTTGTGGATTAAACTTTTTTTGACGGCGAATGAATGGTTGAATTTTAGAATATGTAAAATTGTGGTTGAAGGGGTCTTTGCTATTTTTTATTTTATTTCTAATAAGTTCCTTTCTTAGGAAATAATTATATTTGTGGCACTCTGAGCTCCACTCTCAGTTAAAATTTGAATTTGAAGTCGGTAAATTATAGAAATCTAGTCATTTCTGCTAAATTCAATTCTTTCTTATTGATGATGTCTTTGTTATTTTACTTATAACTTTTTGAATTACCATGCTATAAGTTTGAAGTTTACACCGCTGCTGTAACTAATCTTTCGACATCGTTTTGGATACATAAGATGAATTCTCTCTTTCAAATTGAAATATAACTGATAAATGATAAACATAAGATAAATTCTCTCTTCCAAATCGAAATATAACTGATAAATGATAAAGAAATGATATGATGATAACAAGAAGAACTTGAAAAGGTAAAAATTACTACACTTTCGTGGTTGAAAGTTAAAAATGTATGTTTTCCTTTCGGTTACCATGTGGTGGCATCAACTCTTTGTTTGTTTGGGGATTGGCTGACCGTTGTTTTCCTCTTTATTGATTTCAAGGATTGGATGTTGTAATTTTGTCTTGCTTCTTTCCGCACTTCTTATGCTAGAGAATAAATTTTTTTGTTAATATATATATCATTTTGGCTTGTTCAAAGAAAAGAAGAACTTGAAAAACAAATATTTTAGGAAAGCCGGTAAAATCCTTGGTAAAGGCTATTTTTGTCAATTAAAATGATGTGCAAAATTAGAGATGGGACCCATGGCCACATGAAATGAAGGCTGCTTATAGTTGGATTTTGTTGGAGCATGGTTGAACGCCGTTTGAGATTGCTTGCTTTCAAATTAATGATTTTTTTTTCTTCCACCCCACACTTCTTACTTCTTTTTTTTTTGACATACACTTCTTACTTCTTAGAAGCTCTTGGTTGGAGTTTAAAATTCCAACGTGTAAAAAGTTTTAAACCTCCTCTCTCTCTTACACATTTGAATTCTAAAACCCCAACAAATTTAGAGACCTCTAAAAAGTGTAGGCTAGAAAAATAAACGGTCTTCAAATCAATGTAACACAAAATTTAGTTTTTTTTTTTCCAAAGAGAAATAAGTTGTTTAAGCACAAAGTTAAGACACTTTCGTTTGAATTAAGTGTATTTTGAACTTATGCAAATAAATAAATTGATATGTTAATTTTTAAGTTTTCACTAATAAAAATGGTATCTTTATAAATTATTTTTTTCATAAACTACATTTGCAAACTTATGAATAATACATAAAAGCTGATTTATTTGTATAAACTATTTTATATAAATTTAAAATAAGTTTAATTCAAACGAACCATACAAGCAAACGTTTGCTTAATGCAAATGGTCTTTATAAACTAGTAAACTAGTATTATATTGTGGACCCACTGCTCCAACAACCATCCGCGGTTGAAACTTCAAAGGAACTTTCTGTTGCATTGCAACTGCACTTGCATTGGTTGGGAGAAATGAATTCAATAGTATGATGTACACAATTTTTACTTATATTTATTGACTCAAAAGTTTTCACTTAATCTTTTTTTTTTTTTTTAACAAAAGTTTTCACTTAATCTTGTTGTGTAAGGATCTAATGTAAAATAATCGAATCACCCTTGACTAAAAATAGTAAATAATTCATTCCTCCTAGTAGTTTTTTCTTTCAAAAACCTTAATATTCCCTTTTTTGCAGTTGTACTTGTTATTACAAATGATAAAAAATGTGACTTGACTTGTCTTTATTTATTTTTTGCTTCCCTTTTCTTGTATGTTTAAATTCATTCTCCAATTTTAAACTCTTTTATGGCAACATAATTTTAGTGCTTTTATTTTGGGTAACAATAACAAAACAAGATTCTAATCACACACCGATTTCACATCACTAAAAAAACGGCTATAATGCAATTGCAATGCACATACATAGAAGACTCCGACTTTGAGAAGTCAACTAAAATACAGAGCACAAAAACTATAATGTAATGATGATTGAATGGGTTGTTGGGGTACATCGTGCCATAAATTGACTTGCATGCCCCTTCAGTCCCACATTATTGATCTCAATTCCAATGACGACAAAACACAATTTCCGTAGCCTATAGTTATGTACAACATGTACACATAAATGAACCTCAATTATTCAGAGATTAGTCCTCGCACTTGTGTATATCCAATGTTGATGTCAAATTTTGTGTTCGAGAAAGATAATAGTTAATTGATCATGTTGGAGAGTTTTTTACTATAACCAATTATGGTCTATTGAGCATAGATGGAATGAGTTATTAACAAACACTTTTGGTATATAGATTTTTTTTGTGGTGTCCTAGATTCAAACCTCATACATTATATATATTATGCGTTGTCTCTAAGCTAAGCCTCACATAGACTTATAATTTAGGTTTAAAGTAAGGGAAAATATAAACAAGATAAAATAGAAAACCAGGTGCTATTTGTCCACAAAAATTAAACAAGCTAGATACACTGATACATTTTATGTTGCTGCGCCATTCACGGAGTTTTCTAATTTTCATTCCTTCCAGCAAGACATGCAGACAACTAATTGCCCATAAAAGTGGGCCAGAGCAAGAACAATATTATATTTATTTTTCTGTTTTAAATTTTTTAGAATAAACTAATAGTTTAATCTTTAAACAATCACTTTCTCTTCAATTTAGTGACTAAATTATATAAACATAATAAATAGTTTATGAAGTATGTTAAATCTGTCAATTTAGTTCCTAATCATTTTAATGCTAGATACTATGCTCGTGGAATTTTCATATACCTTAGAAAATAAATTGGTGCATTTCATAATTTTGAGAACCAGCTCTTTCAAAAAAAATTGAGAACTAGCTATTATATTTATATGGTTTAAAAATTAAATTGGATAGAACTATAGTTTAAGAACTACATTCATGATTTATTCATTTTTAATAATTTAGAGTGTTGGAGTTGATTGAAGTATGGTAAAAGAAGATGGAGACAAACAATACTATAGACTATAGTTCCTCATTACTAGACGCACTAGTCAAAAAGATTTTACCTTGTATTTTACTTTCTTATCTTATTTTCTCTAACTCCAATTGGTCATGAAAATTTTGCTTTTCACTTATATTTAAGATATGGTGAAACATAATCTTGTTTTAAGATAATGTGAAATGTAGGGTGTGTTTGGTTTGCAAAACAGTAAGTACTGAACAGAACATTACAAGACAGAACATCACAAAATAAGGCAGAACAGTACAAGACAAATTTTAATAACATTGAATATTTTTTTGTTTTATATGAATTTTGGGGGACGAAACGCTATTTTGATATTTTAGACAACTTGTATGTGGGACAAAAAGTTGTGTTGTGGTTTGGTGAGGGACAAAAATACCAGTTTGTGTCTTGTCCCTTGCCTCAAGTTTGTTCTGTACCTGAAACAGTTTTATAAATCAAACACTGGACAACTGAAGCTGTTCTGTCATGTCCTTCATTTTTTAGCAAATCAAACGCACCCGTAGTTTAATATTTGCTTTGGTGACAATGAATGAACCGAGGATTGTGAGCTATTTGAGACAACTTCATGCGTTGTACAAAAATTTCACTTAGGTCAGTGGCTCCCGGGATGACCATGGCCTCCCCATTATTTTCATGAAATTACTATTATACCCTTGACCTTATTTAAAAATTACAGACATGTCAGGCCGCGACCGTCACCTTCTCTAGTGATTGTAGTACTACCTCTGTCCATCTCCTACCGTCAGCCAGGCCGCGACCGTCGCCTTCTCTAACTCTCCATCGAACTCGAAATCCACACTCATCTCACTCGTCTTCTTTTCTTTTCTCTCTATATTGATCTCTGGTTCCTCTTCATTTGTCTCCATCTCTCCCAGAAACCCTAGCTGAGTAAGTGTAAATTATTTTTGTTTTTGTTTGGTAATTATACTGCTTCATTTTCCTATTGTTTGTTGATTAATTTCGTTTTTTGATTTGGTTTTTAATTTCAACTTTCCTATAATCCTGAGAAAAACAAAAGGGGGGAAATGAAAAAGTAAATCACAAACTGTAGTGTTGATTTAAATCGATCTTGATTCTCAATTATAATGTTTCAATTGTAATGTTGATTTATAATAGTTGAACTGCTTGCTTGCTTATTCTTCCCATTTAATAGAGGTGTCTCACAGAAATTGCTGATTGATACAAAAGAAAGGCAATAATATATTTGAATGAAACAATTAAGACAACGTGCCATGTAGGCCTGTAGAATGTTGATATATACATCTTTTAATCAAAAATCTTCCTAGGTAGTTAGGTTGAAATCTTTCTTCTTCAATTGTAATGTTGATTTATAATAGTTTTGAAGTGCTTGATTGCTTATTCATACCATACCAAAACAGAGACATAGTTGATTTTGAAATTGAAATTCACTTCATTAAGAGTCTTTAACACATTATATCATTTTGATAAGTGCATGCATTAGTTCCGAGTCAATTATTGATGATATAGTATAAAAGCTATGAAGATGGAGAGATGACAATAGATTTTTTGGGTAATTTATAAATCATATATTTCTTTTAAAGGGCGAATTTTTGCTATGAAGATGGAGAGATGGCAATATATTTCTTTTTGAGTAATATTACTTGATCAACTATTTTCTGGACAACTTATGAGACAACGAAATACATATAAAAAAATATAGGTATTGACACAAAAAACAAAACATTAGAGAAATAACATAATAAAAATTTGAGAGAATTGTCATAAAATAGTTGTTCTCTATTTTTTAGAGGAATAACAATGATCCCTTCAAAAAAAAAAATGATATTTAGTCACATGTAAATACTTGTTGAACATCTCATTTTTTTGTCATTCTCTTTTCATCACACCATCAATATATTATCACATCTATCACACTATTTTTTTGTCATTCTCTATTCATCACACCATCAATATATTATCACATCTATCACACTATTTTCTCTATTCTTTTCTCACTCAAAGTGTACGGTGGATGAATGAATGTTCAAATAACATTTTTCAAAAATGAAACAGTGAATAGAGTCGCAACCTCATTCAGTTTTAAATAATTCAAGCAACTAAACATACAATTTCATTGGGTCTGACTTTTCCTTCTCATTCATTAGTACAAAGGTTTTGAAGCAAATAGAGTCGCAACCATTCAAACTTTACAGCTAGCCAACTTTTGTCCTCATGGGATGGAAATAGTGAAACTGGACCAAATGGGCTGGTGCTGTCAAATAAAACAAAGAAATAAGAGTACCATGTAGTCACTCATTAGCCAGTGAATCGAATTCTAGATGGCTCACAGAGCTAGCCTACATGTTTTTTGTCCATCTAGGTACATTGTTTACTGTTATCGAAAGAGAGCTATGAAGTTGAAGACTCTAAAAACAGAGACGCATCTATATCAAATACCTTTGACTATATGGATACTTGCGGTTGCGGATATCCATCCCATAAATATCAAAATTATTATTATTATTTTTAACATTTATCACATACTTTTTTTTTTTGAAGAAGCTAAAATCGAATATGTAAATAACACTAAAAATCTTCCCTAGCATAAGGTGTGCAAAAGGAAAACAAAAAAATCTGTACAATATTTACAAAACCTGGAAAAGAAAAAGCAACAAAAACGAAACAGTGAAAGAAATAACAATTAGCTATTGTCTATCATGTCTAGAGGACTAAGTCACCATCCATGGTAATTGAAAGAGAAATGAACAAATTTCTCCTTCAACCACGAAAAGGAAAGAGACTTTATTTTGTTCACTATACGCATAATCGAGCAATCTTTGTCCTTGAAAATTCTGTTATTTCTTTATGTCCATATTTCCCAAACTGTAGCAAACCAAATGATGTTTAACAAAGTCTTCCGCACCTGTGAGGCTCCGCTACTACAAATAAACTGAGTATAATGGTCTGAAACATCGAACAGAGCCATTATGGAAAGGCCAACCCATTGGAGAATACCATTCCATACCGAACCAAAAAGAGAGCAATGAATAAATAAATGATTAGCAGTTTCGAGAGAACCGCATCCAGAAACACACAGACAAGAATTATTATCTAACACGTTACGACGAAGCAAGTTTTCTTTAGTTGGTAATCTATTCCAAAACAGACGCCAAGCAAAAACCACAACCTTTAGAGGGATATTGTTTTGGCACAACATGTTAACTTCTACGGGGACGACTCCAACAGGTTGAACAGACTGAATATTGTACGCAGTACGTACAAAGTACACATTTGATTTTTCTAAATGCCAAAGCCATTTGTCCTCCTTTTCAACCTGCAAAGATACATTTTGAAGTAATAAACAAAGTTCCCCCACCTGCTCCTCCTCCCACGCAAACAACCTCCTCCTCCACTTCCACGCCTCGCCATTCACACCCCACCCCAACTGACACATATCGGACACAGACACCCATTTGTTTACCGCCAACTCAAACACCCTGCTGAACCTTTCCCTAAAGGACACCCCACCAACCCAAACATCTGACCAAAAAAATATATTTATCCCATTCCCCAACAATCTACGTACATGTGAATCAAACCACTCCTCCCTCCGCAAGGCAGCAATATCACACCACCAAGCCGAGGCTAACCTCCCACCATCCAACAACCTTCCTCCCTCTTCGCCATATCGCGCCGATAACACCCTATACCACATACTTTCTTTTTCAATTAACAACCGCCAACACCACTTCCCTAATAATTCACTATTAAACTCCCTATTTCTCCTTACCCCCAAACCATCAACCTCCTTTCTCAAACAAACAACATTCCAATCAACCCAATTTACTTTTTTGTGGTCGTCACTCCCCCAAAAAAAAAACATTTTAAAATAGATTCAATAGAGGAGACAATACCTGAAGGAGCCTTGAAGAAGGAAAGCGCATAAACAGGCATAGAAGACAAGACAGATTTCAACAGAACCAAGCGACCACCAAAAGGTAAATGTTTAGCTTTCCACCCTGACAGTCTAGTTTTGATACGCCGAATCAGTGGTTCCCAAAAAGAAAACCGACGCGCATCACCACCTATAGGCATCCCCAAATACACAAAAGGGAGATTTCCAACCTTACACTTCAAAACCAACGTCGCCTCGACTAACCAAGACCCGTGAACATTAACACCAATCAACTGACTCTTTGTGAAATTCACCTTCAGCCCAGATATAGATTCAAACAGATTGAGAACAACACGCATCGCTCGAACATTAGCCCACGATTTCTCAGCTATTATTAAAGTATCATCCGCAAATTGTAAGTGGGAAACAACTGTTGGATTAACCGACCCCACCTTGTAACCATGAAAGAATTTTTTTTTCGGACATTGCCTTCATTAAAACATTAAAGCCCTCGGCGACCAAGAGAAAAAGGAAAGGGAAGAGCGGGTCACCTTGCCTCAATCCCCTCTTCAAAGAAAACTCATCCGTTGGAGAACCATTAACCAATACTGATGTAGTGGCCGTGCCTATGCATTCATTTATCCATTTCCGCCACAAAACTGGGAACCCCATCTTGTACATCACCTCATCTAAATAACACCAATTTATAGAATCATAGGCCTTCTCGAAATCTACTTTGAAAAGAAGCAATTCCTTTTTACGTTTGCGAGCTTCATCGACAACCTCATTTGCCACCAGGATACCATCTAGAATTTGACGACCTTTAACAAAAGCAAATTAAGAGTCTGAGATAATCGAACCAATAATAGAACGAATTCGATTAGCCAAAACCTTCGCAAGAATTTTATACATACTTCCCACCAGAGAGATTGGGCGAAAGTCATTTAGCCGTTGCGGGCTCTCGACCTTAGGAATAAGAGCAATGAATGTGCTATTGATTCCTTTAGTGAGTCTCCCATTCATATGAAATTCGCCAAGAAAATGCATAACATCATCCCGCAAAATATCCCAAAAATCTTTAATGAAGCCAAAGGTAATACCATCAGGACCCGGACATTTATAATTATCACAGTCCCACACCGCATTCTTGACCTCTTCCACAGAAAAAGGTTTAACCAAGGAAGCACCCTCTCTATGAGACAACAATGAAAATTGAAGGCCCTCAATACTAGGAAGCTGAGCAAAACTTGCTTGAAAATGAGTAGAAAAATGTGAAAAAACAGCCTTGCGGACGTTGTCGACACCCTCAATCAAGACATTGTCGACCAGAAAACAAGTCACTGCATTACCTCTGCGTCGGCTTGACATGATTCCATGAATTTTTTTTGAATTAGCATCCCCTTCTCGCAACCAAAGAGCCCGAGATTGTTGCCAACATATACTAGCATGAGACCAAGCCAAAGAAAATAAATCCTCAGATAAACCATGATACTCTTCTAACTTACTTTCTAAAAGATCCTCCGTCTCACGTTTTAGATCAAACGATGAAATTTTTTCCTTTAGCGATAAAAATTTTCTAGGTAAATTTTGAGACTGCCTAATATGCGAATCTCTCAAAGCCAATTTGATCAACTTGAATTTTTCTTTCAAAACATAACCGCCATATCCCTCCAGTTGAAAGGAACGCCACTGATCACGAACAAACGTTTTATAACCTGGAAAGTTTGCCCAACATTTCAACAATCGTAACGGTCTAGGCCCCCAATTTTCCTCATCTATAGAGAGCACTAACGGGCAATGATCCGACAACCCTCTTGCAGTAGCCAACTGAAAACAATTCGGCAATGTCAAGCACCACTTCTCAGATAATAAAAACCGGTCAATACGACTCATAGATTTACCATCACCCTTGTACCAAGTAAAATTGCGACCCCGAAGAGGTAAATCAATCAGCAAATTATCATCAATGAATTGGTTAAGACCTGTCGTCCCTAAATGACGTTGAATACACCCCACACTACGCCTTTCTGACACATTGCGAACCGCATTGAAATCACCACAAATACAAAGATTTTCATCATCATAGTTTACCAATCTGGTAGAAATATTATCCCATAGAGAACGTTGACGAGAAACATAACAAGGAGCATAAATATTTAACACCACAAAATGATCATTTGACTTGGAAAAACGGCCTATTATCATCAACACATGATCAAAAGAAGTAGTCGACCATACTTCAACCTCCGAACTGTCCCATAGAGTTACTAAACCACCGGATGCACCCAACGAAGGTTGAATAGAATAACCGACATTTGCATCTCCCCAAATAGATTTACATAACAAATCATCAAACGAAACACACTTTGTTTCCTGAATACAAAAAATAAAAGGACGTTTCTCCCTCACCAACTGACTCACCTCCTTCCTCTTCTCTATACCTCCCAAACCCCGCACATTCCAAGAAATTAGCTTCATTTAAAAAACCACAACACCCACTCCACCATCCGAACCCGACCTACCTCCTCTCACACACCCTCAACTCACTTCCCTTTCCCAACTCCCTCTTTATTTTTTCTCCTCACACTAGACAAAACATCAAACATATTGTTACTATCTACATTAAATTTTATCCCAATCTCCTTCCCTATCCCCGTCACATCCTCTTGAGCCACTCGTTCAGTACCATGCAGCACCAACCAATTCTCCCAGTCATTATTAACAGATGATTGAGAAACACTTTATTGTGCTACTTTTCCTGTCGCTTTATCTTGAATCTGAAACACACGAGACGACCTCATCTTCTTTCTAACATTTCTTTTTAGAGCTTGTAATACATCTTCACGATCTTTAGCCGGTAACCGAGCAATCCGCCTCATACTTTGTGTCGTATGACGCAAATACCCAGCTCCCTTTTTCTTGTTTACCCGCGGATCTTTAGAGGAAGAAGAATTGATAGAAACATGTTTAGTGGAAGGCAGGTTACCTCCAACGATATCCAGGTTTTGGCTATTGGCCCATTCCAAACTCCACGGACCAGTTGTTGCAGTTCCATCTCGACCTGGATGGCACGACGTGGTACGTTTAATAATACACGGACCACGTAGGATCTGATCACGCCTGCTGCCCCCTACCCCATCATTTTTTGTTGCATTATGTGAGCCAGCCGAAAAATTGTAAATAGGAGTGTTACAAGTATTATCCGTTCCATTTGCAGCAAGAACATGTGCATTACCTTCCTCATTGGGAGACAAAATTACTCTCGGCAAAGAGACTTGAACATGACGTGTAGTAGCTAAATCATTAATAGATAATTTAGAATTTATAGCTGGTCCCATTTCTTTAAGTACCTTATCACTAGAGTCAATAGTAGGAACACCAATATGATTATTAAAAATTGGAGACACATCATCATCACGCTCATTTGCTTGCCAATCCTCAGAGAGTTGCTTCAAAAATTCATCTACCTCTTTTCTGCCATCAAAGGCATCATGTGGCTCATCCATGTCTGAATTAGCATCTTCATTATCACCATCTTCGTCTGATAAGCATGCGTCTTCACCTAAGGCAAAACCCCATTCCTCAATGATTTTAAACTCAAGAAGAACCCCATCCACCACAATCTTTGCATCAACATTAAGCACCTCTAAAGACGACATGGCAACCAGAGCATAATCAAACTGTGCCTTCTCTAGAGTAAAGTCATCAGCACGCATAAATCTTCCACGGTCCAATACACAAAGTTTGAAAAAATTAATATTCCAAGCATGGAGTGGCATACCATAAATACGAACCCAGACTCCTCTTTCGCGAGCCACAATTTCCTTATTCCACCTTACCGACATCGAGAAGAAATTGCTAAAATATTCCGACGCTTTCTTATAAAATATTGCTAACCTCCCCATCATCGGAAGATCTCAGTAGAACCTTGTCAGCACCCAACGGAATAAGGTCAAGAGACTCAAAGCCAACATCATAAATACGGCGTTGTAAAACAGGTATTTCCTCTCCGTTCAACACCGTCACCACCAAACCCTTTGAAGCCCATCACACATCTTGAATATCCGACCGATACATTGGAACATATTGTTGTTTTGAGTGCGTCACCACAATAGCTTCCTTCCTTTTATCATTTTCTAAAATCACATTCTCACGCCTCGCCACATCTGCGCCCTCCTCCTCCCTCACCACCGTAATTTTGTTAACTCCCTTGTAATTTTTTGCTCCCTCATGCTTACTCTTTTCTCCCTCAATCATTTTATCTCCCTCAGCTCGCTTCACACCCACCACCTGTGACTTCCCAAATTTATCGAAACTAGCCACCTTAGCCACCACTTTCCAATCCCCAAACCAAACTTTATTTATGGCTTTCAACAGCTTATCCACATCCTTCACCTTGCAATATCTCACAAACCCAAAAACACCACCATTCACATTCCGTTTTCTAGCTAAATACACGTCTTCCATAATACCGCATACTTCAAAACCTTGTTGTAACGAAATATAAGAGATATCATGCGGCACGTTCGTAAAGTAGAAAGATACACAGTCAGATTGTACCTTACCAGTGTTAACATGGGGAGCCTGATCACGACGACGAGAAACAGATCGATTATCCCTCCTATGATGAGTGTAATCAGGTCGGACTGCTCCTGCTGTTCGCGTATCTTCCTCCTGTGTAAATCTATTATACCATCGTAACTGTCTCCTACCGTGCTGAGCTTCGTCACGCAGAATCTCTGTGTCGCGGGAATGGATTTACCTAGCATAAATATCGTAGAATCCCTGCTGATCGTAATAGCTGTCTTCATCAGAAAAATAGTGCCATTCTGGATGTATGAACCGATGCACTGAGCTTGCCCTAAGCCTAACCCTAGACTGCCTGTAACCCTGCTTCCTTGAACCTCCATATCGCTGCTCCTCTTGAAATCTGTCCCGTCTTCCGTGTACCTGTTCCGACGCTTTCAACCTTCTCGGTCTCACAACCTCCATATCGCATACTTAGAAGATATTTCATAAATACACATATGTACATAGAAAATCGAAGGTATGAAAGTCATGTTCTTTATTGAAGATGGTAATGAGAGACAAACATAACCAACCAATTAGACTAAACTTATTTTGAGTTATTCTAAATAGGTTTTGTTGATATTCTAACATATGGAAGGATAAAAATAGATTATAAATTATACAAAAACTCTACAATGTTTTGATCGTAAGTATTATTTTTTGAAAAGTATTATCTTTAATTTCTATGAAAAATGATCAACACGTATTTCTTTCATGTATATATATTTAGGTTTGTATACCTTTAAATCCTTTAAATTAATTTTAAGGTTCACCTTAGTCTCATAACTAATATTTTTTTGGTTAATAGTGTTTCAACCCCTTGTGATATAGACCACTTTTGATTTTGCCCCTATAAAAAAAAATGGATTCCGTCCCTGTAAAATGAAGATTCTCTAGAAAACCCTCCTGAGTCATATGACTAGGCAAAATCTCTTATGTACGTGAAAATTTAATATATTTTTTTAGGTTGGCCACGTGTGTAAATTTTTGACACATCATTAATTAATTAAAAAAAGCATAAAAATCATCCCCTTCTTCTCGACTCCTCATCTCTGTTCCTCATCTTCTTCTCTATGAATCATCATAGATCCAACCTATACAAAATTCATCAATTTGTTCATTGTATTCATCCCAAACTCAACATTTCTTTTATTAAAAGATATTAGTAATTCATTAGAAAACAACACAGTCCAGATTATTTTTTGAAAGAATACAGCCCAAATTAGTGTTTCTTCTTATTTTCCTTATTTCATCACAAATCCATCTCTTCTTATTTTCCCTCTTCATCATCTTTGTTCCTCTCTTCTCCCTTATTTCTCTGTTGGAAAAACAACAACAAATTCATCCAAAAATCCATAGAACTGCTCGGAGAGAGAGAGAGAGAGAGAGAGAAAGAGAGAGAGTCGAACACGATACATCATAAACAGGGACCGAGGTCCAATTTGTGACGATGGTAGGGAGGTGGACGGCCAACGGCGGCATCCGCGACGACATTCGCGATTGACGGCGGCGTTCAAGGTCGACAGAGGCAGTGGATTTCTTCCTTTCCTCTCCTTTCTTCTTCGGTCTTCTGGTGTTGTGAGACTAGACTAAAGAGAGGAAGAAGAAGTAGGGATACACGAGGGTGTAGATTTTTTCAATTGAATTGGGAATGGTTGAAAACAGGAAGAAAAAAAAAAGGATTTTTAGGCTTCGTGAAAAAGAAGAGATAAAAAAGAAAACTAAGAGAAGATCTGGTTTTTAATTTCATGGATTTTTGTGGTTTTTTTTAATTAATCAGTGATGTGTCAAAAATTTGCACGCGTGGCCAACCTAAAAAAAATGAAAAATTAAATTAAATTTCCACGTCAGCACCACATAAGAGATTCTGCTGAGTCATATGGCTCACATGAGTTTTCTGGAGAATCTTCATTTTATAAGGACGAAATCCAAACAAGTTTTTTTACAGGGGGCAAAATCAAAAGTGACATATATTATAGGGGGTAAAACACTATTAACCCTATTTGTTTTCTCTTCATATTAGTGTTGGTTTTTTATGGATAACTTTAATTACATTGATATTATATAAAATATAATATCAATTATTATTAATTGTTAATGCACTTGGTTAAATAAATATAATGAATATTTGTATTGGGCTTAATTGAGAATGATCCATGATGGGTTGAACCATTCTTATTGTTAGCCTGTTGAGAGGTCTCTACCCTCATAGTCTTGTAACGAAGAATGACCCGTGATGGTATATCTTGTAACGAAGAAACATAGTCTATATATAGGCATTGTTATGCTTGTCTTGCACTTGAAGAAACTTGTCAAACAAGAAAGTAAACATGTGAAGAAACTACATGCTTGTCTTGAACAAGTCTGTGTCCTTCAAGACTTGTCAAACAAGAAAGTAAACAAGTGAACTTGTCTTGGACTTTAAGAAACTCCTTCCATTTACTACGCACCTTCCCCATCCCCCCGTTGACTATCATTAGTGAAGTATAGATACTAAGCCAAAAAAAGTTGACATAGACGGCCCCCTAAAATGTTGCCAGTAGAAAAATAGATTTTTGTAAACTGGAGTCGCGGTAGTATCACACTCAATTAATATTTTCCAATCTTGTTAGAGTTACATATTAGGATATTGCCTTTTTAGTTATTTTAATGTTAATGCAATTTTATGACATGCAACTTTAGTTGTTGCAAGTATTTTACAGTGGAGTTTATTATTTGATATTATCATTTATTATTTTATAATGCTAAAAATTTAGTGAAAATAAGTTACACAATTTGTTAGAAAATAAAAAAGTAGATCATTTTTATGTAAAATTACGATGAACTGTCATTTAGTCATTTATTATTGATAATGATAGACAAATAATTTGGGCAACCCACTACCTAATCCAACCCAAAACTTAATTAGTAGGTTTATCCAAACCGGCTCAATAGTATAATGAGTGGTTACTTTACCTCACCCAAACCGAATACCCCATATAGTTTGAGTTTGACCAAACCCAACCAAAAGTGATCCCCTTACACCCCTAATTCAAAATGAGGGAAACATAAATCAACAGCAACAATTAAATCCTTCTTTAACAAAGATCATTCTCTTCTTGCACCCATTAACATATGCACAAATTAGCAAAACCCCTTATTTTAACAACATACACGAATCTATGTTAAGTTGGGTGGGGGGAGGGGGGAACTTCCTCCGTTCTGTTTTGCTTTTTTGTTGTTGTTAATTATAAGATGTTTTATTTTGTGCTCCACTTAAAAAAAATGTCCTGCTTTTATAAAGCGAAAACTAAGACCATGAAAGTAATTTATCTCCCGTCAATTTTGTGTATAATTGATCAAATACTAAATGTCTAGTGATGATTTTTAGGATAATTGTTTGGAGAAATACATAAAGAGATATTATTTATAGTGTTGTAAATGTAGAAATTCCCACATTCCCTTATTTTGTAAAATAAAAAACTTAACTGAAAGTACTAATACACACTAAGTGCAGTTTGCAAAGAAGAGAGACACATCAATATATCAAAGGTTTTTGCAACCTTTTACATTCTAAATGCACTTACATGACATTCTTACGACAACTTTAAAATATAAAGACACATCGAGATCAATTATAATTCGTAGATTTTAATGTCTTCAATTTTTTGATTATACAATGGTAAAGTTTTTGTAATCTCCATTATTGGCTAACTAATAAAGATATGCCATTTTTTTTAGCGCTTATATATTAATTTATTTTTCGTATAAATATATTTTATAAATATAATTTTGACACATACTAAAAAAATTCTAGAAAGACAACCCCTAAAAAAAATAAAATCTAGAAAGACCATTTCAAAACGAGGGAAACAGAAATTAACGGTTACAGTTAAGTCCTTCCTAAACAAACACCATTCTCTCCTTGCACCCAAATCCTTCGCCACAAAAATCGCCCACACACTACCCTATGCAATTACCATTTTCCCCATCCTTCTCCATACTAAAATTAGAAAAATTCAAAATGTAAGAAACTCCAATAGGAGGTTATTTAAGTCATTATACAATCCAACCGTACATTACCACGTAACTGTACGTCAAACCTGTTCTTAAACATCAACACTTGAAACTGACAAGAACATTCGTGCTTTGTTGTCTTCACGTCATAAAACCAAAATAACAAATCATGGTTCCTAAATTTTCTTATTATATAAACTTGTTTTTGTTTCCTAACTTTCCCATCATACTAATTCATTTCTAGCTCCCAAATATTCCTCTCCTGCTTGTACGTAGCAGGAAAAATGTCACATTAAATTTAATATCCTTTATTGCAATCTCTCCTTTTTCTCCAACATTTGTTAATTGTTTCAATTAACACCTATTCATTATTTATATAATGGAGAAAAAGGTTGAGAACGCTATGATTAGCTATGATCCAAAATCAAAAACAACCATAGATCATATTCCTCAACCCCAACCCATTCTCAAGAAGAGATCATCAAAATTATCTAAGAATTTCTTTAAGGTTGTTGTATTCATGATGCGAGGGCATTCTCGTAAAACAAAATCGATTATGCCTATTGATAATGTGTCCAAAGGCATGTGGAAGAAGCTTTTGGGGTTCATGAGACCTATGCACCTTCAAAGCAACCAATCTCCACCACAAATTCTCAACGGTGATAATAACCATAAAAAAGTGGTTATTGAAAATAATGTTAATAGCACTATTGATAATCAAGGTGAGGATGGGTTTCATAATGCATCGGAGTTTCTGAATTCACCGTCTCCGACTAGAAGCGGCCTTGCTTCGGTGGCGAGTAGCCGTTACGCTTCGGCAGTGGGGCTAAGTGAAATGGTTGAGGAGGAGAAAGAGGAAGAGATTGTGGAAAAGGATAATAATAATAATAATAATGAGAATGATGATGACATGATTGATGCCGATGCGGCGGGGCTAAATGAAATGGTTGAGGAGGAGAAAAAGGAAGAGATTGCGGATAAAGATAGTAATAATAATGAGATTGATGAAGATGACATGATTGATGCCAAAGCTGAAGATTTTATTGCTAAATTTTATCGAGAAATGAGGTTGCAGCGTATGGATGTTCGTTACAATGAGATGAGTATGAGGTCATTAGGGTTATGATCATGAATATTGTGGTTTCATACTTTGTCTAATTGGGCATGCTTGCATGGAAACGAGATCGATTCAACTTCTTTCATTCTTTTTTGTTTTTCTTTTTGTGTAGAAAGATGGGCCTGTAAACCCTTCTTAAAAACATAAAAGAAAAAGTATATATGCGTGCGGAAAAATGTATACATATATAAAGTGTTGTAACCTTGTTTTTTGAAGGAAAAAAAGTTATATAAAGTCTTGCCAAAATGATCTTTACAATTACATGCTGATGTATATTTGAAAATATGTAATCACCCACGGGGGGTGGGGGGGTCAATTTTTTACTTTATATTAATGCAAATTGCTTATCTAAAAATAGAAATACACGCTAGCATATCATTATTATGTGATTAAGATAAACGGAGAAAGTTGATTTTACTAAAGGAGTGTTCTGTTGATGTTGAATGTAGAGGAGTTCTATTTGCAATCACTCTCAATGAGAGAGCAAAGAGTGTTAAGCTTAGAGTAGTAAGATTGTGTGTCTTGCATTTTTGTGAGAAAGAGTATCTATATTATCCCAAGATGGAGTCGTTGAAAAGTAAAGGGAGGATTGTTACATATAACGTCCTTCAATGGTGTGTTCGATTGCCATTGAAAAGAATTGGACCCGCTGAGACGTTACAGATTACAAAGAGGATTGCTTTTCTGACATTAGATATGTCTTAGCAACATAAGTAAAAGACCAAAAAAACAGTTAACTGCCGCTGGTTTTGTAGTTATAACTCAACGGTAGTTAACTATTGATGGGGACATTTTAGTAATGTACTTGTGTTATTAGGAACTTCTGAGTGTCAAAAAAGCAATTCTCGATTACAAAATCCTATGTCTGATGGGTTCTTCCTTGAGCTTAGTCACTTTAGAAGTGGATCGTGAGGCTGTAAAGGACTGAGTCTTAAGTTAGTATAAATCTTTAAGAGAAGATTGATGACATTATTTTAGACTATTTTTTGAATAAATTAATATTGAAGAAATTGCTATGATTTTGATTGCACGCAATTCTATTTCTGTTTATTGTGTTTTAGATTTTGTTGTGGATTCAAATTAAGCAATTTTTTGAAACTTACATTTTTTATTAACTTTTTATGTGCACCTTTTAATTTGAGAAAATAAACCAACATTTAATTTGATGATACAAGAGCTTATTAAGCTACTTCAATATTTTTTTCTACTCAAAGTGGCACATCATAGTTTTTTCAATAACGAACAACCATTCTATGAAACTCACTTAGATACCTTCTCTATTAGAGATGCTCAATTATAGTATCCAAAAGAGTTTAAATGACAGAACACAAGTCTATTTCAACTTAAACAAATTAATGTCTCAAATTTGAACTCTGAGAAACTACTCTCTCGATCATTTTTATAAGAAATAAATGAGTCAATCAAAGTTGATGTATTTGATCTACATTATGAACCAAACATCAACTGTAGTTTACCAATTTGTCTCTTATAAAAACGACCGAATGAAGTATTAGCCAAAAAAATTATGATACCTAGTGTTGTCGCCTAAGTGCCTGTTTGGTTCCCCGTTGGAAACCAGTAGAAGCACGTTTCAGAACTTTCAACAAGATTTTTCTATTTTGAAGGGTGTTTGGTTGTCTCTTCCAAAAGCCATCCAGTCTTGCAAACGCGATTTTGGGAGAAGCCGCAAATCCTAGCTTTTGCGGTGAGCCCCAAAATCAATTCATTGTTTACTATAGTCTATCAATTAAATAGCCCCTTTCTTCCTTTATTACTCTTTTTTTACACTCTTAACATTCATACACCATAAACGAAGTGTTAGTTACATTTTCTTTTCAATATTCTTTCTAACACTCAGTCTTTTATTAAGTAAGATCGATGTGTGTTCTACACTTTAAAAATGAATCCCACATAAAATGATGAGACTCATATGAATCAGTGTAAGTATGTTTGTTTTGTCAAAACAAAAATTAAGTATATTTTCTTACCTAAAATAAAATTAAGTATCTTTGCCCCCCCTTTTTTTTTGAGGTCAAGTTTTGGTGCAATGAAAAATTGGTGCACTCATGGGTCGACAAACTTGAGATCACCGATTAAGATCGAACAATTTAGATTTTTTAACTCAAAATTTTATATTAAACAAAAAAAAATTGTGTTGAGATCTGAACCGTCTTAATTGGACAGTTTTAAAGTGCAACTATACTTGACTACATTCAATCTTGACCACACTTAATTGAATTTCACGTTATAGACCTAAAGTTTCCAATGACCTTGGTAACCTCTGGGATCTAGTTCGCTATTCTCTTTCTAAAACAAAAATCATTGCTCACACTTTTTTTGAAGTTCAAATTTGATGGATGCCAGTTGATACAGTTAAATCAAACACTAGTTTAACAAACCCCACAATACAATACAACCTTAAACCCACAAATTAAAACTTTAGGATTTAATTTGCATACATTTAATGTAAAATATCTTACATATCCATTCAATGAAATCATACCATATATATATTTTTGAAATGACAAATATTATTTTCGTCGAGTAAATACAAGACACATAAACACTTACAAAACCGGACACTCAAATCAACCTAGTTTATCATGAGGCCGGAATATACATACGGGCAGCGAACTTCGCTGAAACCGGATACATATGCATACCCCTGCCTCATGACAATCTCATCCACCTCATAAGTAGTATTTTTATAAATTTTATCATTCCGTTCCGTGCTTTCCACAACATCCAAATCGTCGTATTATATAGATATTGTAGAACTAATCTATACAAATGGTGATAGAAGAAAGTTAAATTGTACATAGTGATGTGTCAAAGTCAAGGAGAGAAATTGAAAATGATACCGGTACCAATTAGTACCCATGGACAATCCGAGAACAAGTATGTTTGATCCATCGGATCCCATTTCTAAACGTAGCCTTAACCTTACCTTCAACAGCATAAACCTTATACCTCGCTATTCTCTTTCTCCTCTTCGTTGCCGCGTCGTTGAAGCTCCACGGCTTCGCCACCGGTGCTGCTCCGTCGTGACTCGCTCGAGTCACCTCACCAGATGACTCACTCCGACCCACGTAGTAGTTCTGACTCAAACCGTAGCTTCTCCCGCTCACTATCTCGATTCTTCTTTCACTTCCGTATGAACTGTGATCCGACCCGTACCCGTACCCTTCCATGAAAGTTGAAATTTTTAAGATTAGGGTTTTGTAATTGTAATTAGACAAGGAATTGATGATGTGCGATATTTATAGGGATACATGAAAATTATTACATTTCGTAAAGAATGTGCCATGTTTTAATATGTTTTTTTTTAATGTTATTCAAGTGGTTTTGGAGTAATTAAAAAAAAAAAAAAAAAAGATTTTGGAGCTGGAAAACTGGGATAGTGCTTTCCATTATACTATTTAACAAATAATATATAGTGTCTGTTAATTTCATTTTTATTATTATCACTAATCACTAATTCATTATAGTATTGAAAACTTTAAACAATATTTTGACTTTCTAAAGGGAATAGTCAATTTTCTAATGTTGCAGATTAATTTATATGGGAAGGTCTTGTGTTTGAATCTATATATAAGATAATAAAGTTTAATTTGTCGGTTTATTTGTTTACAAGTATATGATATCAAAGATTATCAAACAAAGATAATATGATAGAAAAGATTTTTTTAATTGAAAATGGAAATTAAGAAGGGAATAAAATGGACACATAGAATGTGTGTTTGGAATGATTAGGTCTTGATCATTGTATGAGAGGTAGGCCAAGTTTTGAGTGGCCAGCCAAATAGATACTGGAAAGTGGAAGAGATGTAATGATAAGTTCAAATGGACAACTTAAAGTTAATATTATATCATGGATGAATATTATTACTTTCTTCTCAAATTAAATTAAATGAGTAATTTTGTGAGACAAAATTTAGTCACTCAGAATATAAATCTTCTAAATTAGGCTCTGAACTTGATGCACTTGACATCATGTTACTTAAAGACGTGTTTGTTAAGTGTAATATCGGAAATTTTGGTTAGATATCTTGGTCTTATAATGAAGAATACAACATGAATATACCATAAATTTGGTCTCTAATTGGATCATAACAAGAAAACAGACACTATATGTTTAGAGAATCACACACTATTTGATTTCTACGATTAGATTAGAATGATGAAAGTACATTATAAACTCCTATTAATTTATAGGAGAAGGGAAGAAGAGAAAATTACATACACAAGTCAAGTGTTATTCATGCAATAAATCAAGAGCATCCCATACAATAAGTCAAATGCATCACATGCAAGATAGTAGCGTGATACTTTAGGGACTAAAAAGTTCAATTTTAAAACGAGAAAATTATTTTTGCGAGCTTCATAAAATATAGAGACGAAAAGTACAATTAAGCCCTATCATTATAATAAGGATTAGAAAGAAATTATCTCCACCTAATTACTTGGAATGTACACTCTAAATATAACACATTTTCTTCTGTTTGAAAATTTCACTTTTAAACGGAAGTGAAAATAAAGGGAGTAAACAAATATACTACCTAAATCTGCAACAAGAGAATGTATAAAAAAAAAAACAAAAAAAATCTACAACAAGAAATATAAAAACCCTATTTGTTTTTCCTTTATCATTAGAATTGCTTTCATACATACATTCTCTCGTCACTATTATAAGCGAAAATCTATATTTTAGATTCATTCAATAAATGAGGTATGTTTTGACTATATACATTTTTATTGAATGAATCTAAAAAATATATTTTTAGGCCAAAGAGTGTATATCCTAACACTAGTTCTAGTGTATGTTTGGATACACGGTAACTTAGATTCTACACGTAAATAAATTGGTCTAGTTGTAATTTATAATGAAGCATATATATGTCGCAGTAAACCATATTCAACTTACATACAGCTACTACAAGAGATATAGTAACATATTTTCTTGCAAACTAAGCATCTTTGTCATCAACAACCACTTTGTATGTGACCTTACTAAGCCTGCTTGGTGATGATGTCATGGAATCACTGCCTCTAGTTTTTCTGCTTCCACTGCGTTGAAATCCACTAGAGCCATACACTGCTCTGAATGCCAATGCTTTTCCAAAGTGAAAGTTTTCAAGATGTTTAATGCTTGATGATCTTTCAACAGAATCATCCTCAGTTTTACCTGAAATCTCAGCATTTCCTTTCTTAGTATCCATTTTTTTCCCTTTGAATATTGGATGATAGGTGATATTAACTTATATAGTTTGGAATAGAAAAAGGAAACAATTATTGAGACAGTTAAATTGTCTCTTGTGAGTTTACTTTTAGGAACGACAAGGACACAGTTAAAGATGCCAAAAGATCCAAAGAAACAGAGAGAACTAATACCTGTAGAGCGCTCTTTAATCTTTATTTACTACTTGTAAGATTCTTTTACAAATTGTCTTCAACTTGAAGAAACCAAATATAACATTTTAGGTCCTAAACCAACCACAATGTGAACAAACATGTTAATTATATCTAGAAAGTTCCCTATACATGTCATTTTTGTAGCACACAAAGTAGCAGACAAAATTGGATTAATTGCTTTTGTTTCTTTCTTTTTCTTTGGCCCTGATTGTTGTTATCGTTGTTGATTGGAGTTGTGTTTGTACTTTGTAGGCATCAATCTGCTTCATTGTAATTTATTTTGAATGGGAACAAGAAAGCTGAAGAAATTCAATTATAAGTATACATTTCTAATTTCTAAATGTTGTGTGTTCACGTCAATCTAAATGGAAATCAATTGATGATAGAACAAGAAAGAGTATTTTGACACTAAAGATAACAAATTTTGTATTTTCCCATTTCTCTCCTGCTTTTTTCTTTTTAAACAAAGTATAGAGAAAAGAACAGCTTCCATTACAAACTTTCTTGCTGTCTCTATCTTAAACACATTTTTCAGTGAAAGCAAATTGTGCAATTCATAAAACTAGATTTCTTGATGCTGATACAATAAATTGTCTCAACTCATGTGCTCCTTTCGCACAGCTGGAAAGGTGAAACCAACTGCATGTTCATCACTGAAAAACTAACAAAATCATTGAAATTTATTTTAGTAACAAATCTGTCAATTGTCATCACACACACTACAAAAATAAGAACGAAAAAGCCTGATTCCACCACTCGAGGAACCCCTAGTCACCTGTATTAGTAATGGCTTGAAATTCATGTGTAAGTGGCTAATTCTAGAACTAGGTAGAGTTTGATTATATTTAAGATTTCCACCAAAAGATTCTAAGTAGAAATGTGGTGTTTCTGTCTCTAATTATTTGTTCAATATTGCTTTTGGTGTTCTCTACACTAACACTCCTCAACAGTTGGCCTTAAGATTGTCAAGACACGATAATGGGATGGGTTTTAGACATTCCGATGGTAAAGCTAGGAAAGACAACTTTGGCAGGTTATATAGGAGAATCAAGAAAAATACCAAACAAGATATGTGCTTGCCAAGAAAGCATTGCTGGTTTCTAATAGAAGATATCTACAAGGAAAGTAAATGTACATGTTATTGTCTCTTGTATGATTGCATCATCTGTTACAATTTTATATATATCCCTTTCTTGTGGAGGAAACCAGCCAAAAGACCCCAGAATAAAATCTCAATTATTACAAAGGCCAGTGTACCCCACTTCTCGGAATGTAATACATTCTGTATTAAAGCTTCACTGGCGTCAACCTGCACGTAAATAAATTAATCTAACGTTGGCTCCTATTCGGTAATAAAAATTTTACGAAAATCAAATTCCTGCTTAATTTATAAAGAAAGGGTAGATATAAAGAACCTTTAGAAAATAAACATTACCAAGTTATTTTCAGGAGAGCGCCAATAGAAACCCTGGATAACTGCTGGGAAGATGTCACAAGCAGCCAATGCATATACGATAAGGGCGTTCATTCCCATCCATTGTAGTAAAACTGTAGGCTTTCTGAGTTGTTTTATGTCAACCTGCAACAGTATATGAATTTGAGTTTTAATCATCTGTCGTGATCAGAGTCACCAAGTGGTTGAGCACTAGAGCTACCACTTTTCACTCCTCATGTGAAAGCCTATAAGCAAATTATATGCTTTTCACCTTGGGATATAATATATCTATATACATTATGACCCAAGTACGAACTTACAATGTAGTATATAGCAGTCAAAACCAAGCCCGATGCTCCTGCGGTGATGAACATGAAGCTTAATGTGTACAGCGCTTTTGATAAAGGAATTCCTGAAAAACTTCACAGTTGTTAGTTGGAGAGTCAAATGTATCTCAATCTTGAGAAATTTAAATTAGATAATACCTAAAATTTCCAGAATATATCCGACTACCAATAGAGAGAAGGAAAACACAGACCACAGAAGTACCCTCTGCTTGTGTGCCTGAATGGAAAAAACAGTAGTGTATATAGTTTTAGACACATCTCAGAGACAAATTATATGTCACTAGGATTGGATACTTGTACATCAGACCTGAAAAATTACAAGTACATGCCCAAATTGCAATCCCACGAAACAAGTAATGGCAGCCATCAGTGAACTGGAAGATTTAGCAAAATAGTTAGCAACCAATGCATTAACGAAATTTTATATTGTCAAAATTGGTCACATGTGAAGGGTCAGATCCAATAACTCAGTATAAACTATGAGATGGTTGGCCCAAGCTCGATCTCAGCAAAGAGGGCCCAGCCTGAATTTGGACTGGCCCAATGAAAATTCTAAATGACTGATAACCCAGCCAAACCCAAGATGAGATCCCTACTTCTAAGAATCACTAAAATTTCCTGTGTTATTTGACTGAAGATAGTTAATGAAATAATAGATCATGAAAGATAAAGATCCATACATCAGAAAGTGGATGGAAAAAGAAAACAAAAGAGATGATAATAAGGCATGCAAAGTACACTGCACAACTGAAAGAAATAAAATACCTTGACTATGGCAGTATGGATATTTATATCACCATAGATTTCAATGCCAACAATGACCCACAATGAAAAAGAAAAAGAAAAAAGAGGAGAGAGCTGAGAATGCTATTTACCTCAAAATACCCTCCGGGTCAAATGGTGCAAGGCACCATCCAGGTGAATCTGGAGGCAAGGGTCCATAATCAGGAGAATTGACACTGCACTCCTGAAAATGAAAAGAGGTCAAGAATAAAACTATTTAAGGGGATAAAACAAATTATTTTGGAGGTGGCAGTAGATTGATTCAATACAGGAATTACGCTAGAGGTTATATAACCTTTGTTCTTCTGTAGACAGGACGCTGGTACATATGATCTTCACCAAGAATTAATCTATCAATAAATCCCACAGCATTACAAGGAGGATCAAGGCTACCCCTCATATCACAATGAACCTGGAGAACAAATATTACATGCCGAGTTTATTCTCCATGAAAAATAAAATACAAAACAAAAACAGTGACAATCAAAGCCTTTCTTTCCACTAGGTGGGTAGAGTCATAAAATGAAAATAACAGGATTAAAAATAGCTAAAATGAAAGTAAAATTCAAGAAAACTAAGAAACTATATTACAAGAGGCACGAAAAGAAATATGAAACATCATGATGTATCGCTGCATGCATACCTCTATATTCTTCATATTATTATTTTCCTAGTCCAAACATTATTATTTTCATATCCAGTAAGCACCTTTCACATTTCTTACATAGCATGAGTACTGACGCTAGTCTATGCAGATTCATCAATTCATGAAATGCAAACCTAAAATTCCTTTTTATTCATTAAATGCAAACCTAAAATTCCTTTTTTTAAGAAATGAGAAGGCATGTATTAGGCAAAGAGATGATTCAATACTTCTTGAAATACAAGGCAGAAGCCTGCAGACCATACTATATTACAGAACAACTTAAAAGTGTACTGGCTCTTCAAAAAAAAAAAAAAAAACTTAAAAGTGTACCGGAACTATTAGCAACAAGAAACCAAATTGCATGTTAACTCCATCTATTGTAGGGAATGAGTCATAAGCGACGTCATGTGGATATGAAAGCATAAATATTCCTTCAGTACTCAATGACACAAAGTGACAAAACCATGCCAACTCACATTTTGAATAGTTGATACAGGACCAGACCACAGCAAGTTAGAATGTTCGAACTCCCAGTTTGGAACATAGAGGCCGTAGAGCAAGCAAAGATATACTGAGCAAAGTAAAATAGAAAAAATCCTGGACAAAAAAATAAGCAGTTAGCACAAAGAAAGAATATCATAAGGCAAGCAAAATTGGTGCATGCAGAAGTTTAATTTGACACTTGACATAGCTATTTTGGATCTATCAAAGTGACCTGAATCATTTTAATATGGGTCTAGCTAACTTGTGCCCTAAGGGCACAAGATAAGAAACCAAATATAGAAATTTAATCTTGGAAATTGTGGCATTCATAATCTTAAAAGCTTAAAAAGTTATCTTTTCAATGTAACATTTAATTTCTAATTCTATTTGTAGATCCTTATCTTGTGCCTTTAGGGCACAAGTTAGCATTTTCCTTTTAATATAAGTTGTCTCAACATATCTGAATACTTAAAATCAATTTCGAAAATGAAATTTTTAATTGCCATGCTCAGCTCGTAGGTGTTAGATGAAACATTAACTGCCACAAAAATAAACTAACCACTGGATGGAGTATTTCCTGACAAAAGCTGCTGGTGAAGCAACCAAAATATTATTGTTCACAAGCCAAATCTCTGAGAATGAGGCCAAGAAATATCCAATGGATATCCTCTGCGTGCCATACAAGGGATTATTTGTTAAATTAACAACACATTTAGAAAACAAAAGCAACAGGCAGTTGATTATTTTCTTGTATTGACCATTTTTCAGTTGCAATTCCAATATCCTACCATAAAAGAAAAACCAATTTCAACGACTATATAGTAACTAAATAACTATTCTTCCGACTGCAAATCTGCAACCAGCGTTAAGTCAAAACTTGAGAGAGAAAACTTTGTATTAACTTTTCCTCAAAACAATACAACAGGCGCTGGTATTAACAGTCATGGAGTGGCACAATAAATATACTTGGTTTATTTTTCTTATTAACAGCATATATCAAACAAGTTATGGCAGAAAGAATCGATGAATTTGAGACTGTTAATAATAAGCAGCACAAAGCAAATCAAAGAGATAATAACATGTACAACAATATTATCAAATCTCCTGCACTAGAAATAACCAACAATGACAAAAGGCTTTTCCCACTAGGGTGTCTATAACATATAATGAGCAATGCTATACCGTCTAGAATTGAAAAAAAAGAAAAAGAAAGTCTAACAAGTTAAATTGTAAGGAGTAAGGATAACTACGCTACCGGTTGGCATTACCTGAAGTACACCAAACCAGCGTAACTTGGTAAAATCAAGTCCATAAGTTAAATTACCACGGCCATGGAAATACCCACCTATGAAATGAACAAGTTTGAGAAAGAAACATCAACTCAAAGGTTGTTGATTGCATCACTTAGCACACAAATACAGAACATACCTTGTAGCAGGAGCCCCAAAAGAAAAAGCTTAATCGTCCTCCATAATATCTTTTTTGTGGCATTTGGTTTACTAGAGACTTTCTGAAAGGCTATCAAAGAATTAGAATATTGTTCAAAATTCCAAGATAAGGCAATAGAAGGATTGAAAAGAAGTTGTACCTTGAAGACCAAACCGATGGAAACGCCAACCACAAAGAGAAAAAAGGGCATTACAAAATCAGCGAGTGTCACTCCGAACCATGGAGAATGATTCAAGGATGGGAAAGCCCGTCCCACATCATCAACCAATATCATCAACTGCAAGGGGGAGCCACTGTGTTGATTAATAACAAAAATGAAGCAATTGAATTGAAAAGAGAAAGAGACGAACCGCAACAGTGAGACCGCGGAAGACATCGAGAGAAACAAGGCGCTCATTAGTAGTAACAGAAAGTGACGATCTATCTTCTCCATTTTCATGGACAGTCAGAATTGAGGAATCAATAAGAGCTCTTCTTTCTTCTTCTTCTTCTTCGTGTATCTGATTCTCACTTGACATTTCCGATCACACCAACTCGATTGCTTTTGGTTCTTCCGTCACTTCATTCTGATGAAAACCGCCGCTTTCTTTACAATTCATGCGAAATTTCCTTTTATTGTCAACTAGATTGTCTTCCCGTCATGTGTCGCACGGGTCTTATGAGCATAAAAAAGATCAATTAAATATTAAAATACCATGGTAACAATATATATATATATATAGCATTACATAATATCTATGGAATAGTAGAATGTAACAAATAGTCGTTGTAGTTAAATTAACTGTAATAGAAAACAATAAATTATATCATATATTTTTATTGATGTTAAATAAAAAACCTAGATCACAGGATCACGCAACCCATGCATGAGTTAAGTACAAACATGATTATGATTATACAACCACTTAGCAAACATATTTGATAGGGAAAAAGTGTATATACATGTTTTTGTCAAACAATATCATTATACAATTGAACAGAAAAAATATGATGCAATTTATCAAAGGCAATTTGGTATTATTTACAGGATTTTCATGTTGCTTGCCATACCTACCAATCCTCATGAAGTTATTTTAGTGCCATGAAAAAATTAGAAGCATTTGGCGTAGGACTATCAAAATTCTATTAATAAAAGTCTATCTTATATTAAGGCTATATGTCGTAAACAAAATATCAATACTTAGTTACAAACCAAACATAAATATACAAATTGATATCACTGATAAAGTTTCCTTTCAATGATGTTCCTCTCAAACCATTCTATACCAGCAGCTGAAAAAGAAAGAAAAACGCTAGAAAATGCACTCCATATCACCGTAGCAGCTCAAATTGAAGATATCACTGAAACAACTTGAACAATTGACCTTAAATTTTTGAAGGATAAAACATAAATTGCATGTGAAAGAAAATTAGTGTTGCCACTTATAGTAAGCAAATCACTAAATTTAAATTACATGATATCAAAGCCTCAATAGCTTATCGCCAAGCAATTTGAAAAATGAATAAAAGTATCATAATAAGCTTAGAACACTTGCTTGAAAGATAAGAACAACTTTTACAACAAAAAAGCGATAATTGCATAGAAGATTGATAGACAATGACATTAAAAAAACAATAATATTAAGAAGCATTTCTATTTAATTACCATATTTAGAACATGCATTGGTTTATAGTATCAACTTGCTTGCTTGAAAATTTATAGTTATCCTTCATTGCTAAGCAGTTAACAATGGTTTATAGTATGATAAAAACCAAATATTCATCTCTTAATTTATAAAAGCTTCTTAGTACTGCTTCTCAACAGCTTGATCTCCTGTTAAACCACAATCAGACATAAGCATTGCATATCTCTAATAGGATCAAAAGTACATTTATTAACCAAATACAAACTACCTAGTTACTAGTTTTTACATAGTCTAATCTTGGTCAAATTAACCATATTACAAACTTTATTAATTCAAACAAAACTTTGTATCCTCAATCTTCATAGCGGCTCCGTCACCCATTATTCTTTCTTCCAATTTAATATAGTGCAAGATGCCCTTCGGAATCCAAAAGCTTACCTAGTTTTTCTGAAACCGCAGCCAAAGTTGTCTCGCTCTTGCAGAATGCAAACCTGATGTATCTCTTCTGGTAGTTACAGCTTGCACTAGAAGTTTCATTTGATGATAGGCTTGTGTGAAAAAATCCCTGTCCTGGAACAGCCACCACCCCCGCTTCTAGTATTAACTTTTTAACAAACTCTGCCTGAAACCACAAAAATCATTTATTGGATAAAGCCACGGCAGAATAATGTATAAATCTCTACTCGAATGCATTGTGACACTTAGGTCTTAAACTAATCAACACGAGATCTAGAAGAGAGTAAAAGAGTGCACATACATCAGAAAGGGGACAATCCTCAGGAAGCTCAGCAAATAAGAAGAAGGAACCCTGAGGTATAAACTGTATCTTAAAACCCACTCCCGCAAGCAACTTGATGATATAATCTCTTTTTGATTGATAATCCTACATAGACAGAAACATCAGGACAAATGACCTATTTTACATTGGCTTATTTGAGCTTATTATCTACTGACACAAGTACTAGCGAGAGCTTATGGAAACAGCTTTTGGCATGTCCATAAGCTGTTTTCAACTTATTTTCATATGCTCTCTATGGTAGCTTATGAAAACTGCTTATATCTTATATGAAGATTGTTTGACTTAATTTCCTCTTTTGTTGTAGAAATAGTTTATACACAATCACTTAATTATATGATAAGCGTTTAACTAAGTTGTTCGTCCAATCGGGGCCTAAGACAAGTAACAAACATAGCATTGTTATGACAAGTAAGAAACACTAGTAACAGTGTCTCCTAAAAGTGTATCTTTGATCTCTTACTCTTCTCAGGGATTCAAAGTATTCAGGGGGGCTTCTCAAAGCCGTCAAAGCAGCTTCCTGAAAAGGAGCTGGAGCAGAATCTGTAACTATTATATGAATGTTTCTGATAGCAGATGCAATAGAGGCTGGTGCAATTGCCCATCCTATCCTCCAACCTAACAGATACAAACCAACAGTGAGCTAATGCTATTCTTCTTAGCAAGGATGAGATAACCCAAAAAAATTCAGTGCAGTTTTGTTTCACACAGCTCTGAGTTGTTACCTGTGACGCTAAATGTTTTAGACAAAGAAGATGTTATAATAGTCCGTTCTTGCATTCCTGGAAATGAGGCAAGGGATATATGTTTTTGGTTGTCATAAGTTATATGCTCATATACCTGCACAAAGAGTCCAGAAGAAGGGAAAAACATTACATTATTCAAATAGCATACAACAATTTTACTCTCGCAGAATTAAAATTCTCAGTAATTTTTCTTGTGCACAAGCAAATTCAGGTTGAAAAGTATGATAATCCAAATTGAAAGCTAATAAGAACCAGCAATTTCTATTTATCTATGAAAACCAATTAATCATGAAAAGAATTACTATTGTCAGATGATTAAAATGTTTAAGTAGATAACTGATTCATGCAAAAACTGTGGTCTCCTAAAACATATATGTGCTCCAGCCTCACGGGCACTCATTTTACAATCAATTGAAGTAGCAGGAGAAGATTCATATGGAACATGAGTATCTGTTTTTATCCATTCCATGAATATGCTGTTTAAATCTTACGACTGAAGTTCTGAGTGGAAATTAATTGAGTGTCATACTTCATCTGTTATAGCCAGGCAATTTCGGCTGCAGCATGCTCCGGCAATAGTCTCAAGTTCATCTTTTGTGAAAACTTTTCCGGTTGGATTGTGAGGACTGTTTAAACTCTGTGTTAGTATTTTGTAATTCATAATGTGAGACTAACCATCTCTTTCAAATATTTTGAGGTATGACAACAAAATTTATACTAAGTGGGTGCTGTTATATAACATAGTCAATTCATGCATCCAATCGAAAACAATTTAAGAAAGTAAAAACATAAAAGAGACACCAAACTTCTCAAAAGATTGCAAATTTCTCTTATGAAATTCGAAGGTGGCCTTTGGGAATACTTGAGATCAGAATATAAAAATGGATAAACTGAAACTCTTGTAACATTCATAAGTTTAATCGATTATGAGCTTAAACCATGAGTTGATAGCACTGGTATTTCTTATTAAAATGTTTTTATCTTCTTTAAAAAATGATCCATTCAAGAAGACCAATCTGCGGATTTCCATTATGAGGATGAAGTCTATCTAAAGTCAATAAAATCATGGATTTGTGTAATTTCTAACCTATTGAGTACAATGGCTTTAGTTTTCTCAGTAACTGATGTAAGCAATTTGTTTGGATCCAAAGTCCAGTGTGGCGGGTCAAGCTGCACATGTATCTGTCCAATTATGTTGACAAAAAATAAGGGCACAATAGATATAGAGGGAAAAATGATAAAATGTTAATATCAATAACTCTTAACACTTAAAGAGACAGCAAACATGCAGGATCATTGGATTGCGCAGAGATTATGTGCTTCAAATTTTAGACTCAACGCATACATAGATCAACTCCATATATGAATTTAGTGATGCAGAAATATTAATTTTTTCTTTATGTAACAGGTTTGTTTCTACAGCTCATTTCTTTATGTATAATATTTGAAAACCAGAGTTAAAAGATTTAATCCGAAATCTGTACTGTTTGAATAAACCTTCAATTTGGTCCCTATACTACCACTCTCTCTTACTTGGTCCCTTGACTATAGAAATTAAGTAAATAGGTAGTTCCTAAACTATTTTCAATCCATCAAGTTAGTCATTGAACTATCATTTTCTCTCCTGGTTTTAGAGCAACTGAGAAACTAACTTGATGGATTAATAATAGCTTAAGGACTAATTATATTTCTGTAGTTCAAAGACCAAATAGGAGAGAGTGATAGTTTATGAACTAAATTGAGGAATTACTCATTGATTATTGTTTTTGAATCATGACAATACAAGTTTGAACCGTTAAACAAGGCTTGAGTTTGGTGGCAAAGCAAGCTTACAGGAACACCACCAGCCATGGTAACACATCCTTGATATGTTTCATACGAAGGGTCGAAGAGTATGACTTCATCCCCGGGGTCAATTGCTGTTTGAGACAGAACATACTATGATATTAGAGAAAAGGCCAGACTATGCATGTGTCTGTGTAAAAAACTTGTAAGCACTCGACACTAACACCACGCCGACACATGTGCTTACATTCAATTATTGCTATTATCTTAAATGATTACTGGTGTCTTAGAGAGTTATATGCTGCGATTTCAAGAGTTACTTCAAGAGAATGATTGAAAATTTTGATAACCGATGAAGATGGTGAACATACTAATGTAAATTCAAATATGGTCTATATAGGAAAGTATTTCATAATTTATTACTAAGTATGTTAATGTAAAATCAAATTGTATTATACGACTTATTTACCATCAAATCTATAATGCGTGTGTCAGCTTGAACTAAAACAATATATAAAGAGCATACTTGCAAAGATTGCAGCAGCAAAAGCCTCAGTTTGACCACAACAAATAGCAACATCCGTTTCAGGGTCAATATCTAAACCATGCATTTCCTTCACCATCTTAGCCAAGTGTTCACATATACCTTGGACATGCCTTGAAATACAAAGAGTACATATATTCTATCAATAAGTGGAAAATGTATTATTAGTTTGGGTTGTGTGTAAAGAAAAACCTGTATTGGTTGAAGTCGGAATTGATGGCGGAAACGGCGGCGTTTTTTATGTAGAGAGGAGCAGGGAAGTCAGGGAAACCTTCAGCTAGGTTGATAGCATTGCATCTCTGAGCAAGGTGAGAGAGTTCTTGAATGGGTGATGATGTAAGCTTCTTTGCCGCACGCGACAATTTTCCTTCCATTCTTTCTTCCTTCCTTATCACTATCCCTGTTACAACAAACAACTACTGTACTATACGTGTAATAGTGTGTGTTAAATTGGTTTCAAGTTTTTTACTTAAATTTTAAAATTAAATATTGTAATAGGTGATCAAATATGTTGTCATACTCATACGCGACAATTTTCTTTCAAGTAATATTTGAAAATAGTTTTACTTCAATTCTAAAACCACAAAAATATATTTTTGTTTTAACAATAATATGACGCGACCACTCTAACCACTACTACGACCATCAACACTTAAACCATATATGATCACCTTCTACAACTACCAATTATTGAAGACACATAATTGTCGATGATCATAGTGACACTCGCTATTTCAAAAGTATTTAAAATCCACTAGTGTCAAAATTGTTTCAAAAACATTCACAAGCATGGAATACATCACGTAATAACCATGCGAAAAATACTAAATATCAACTACAAACATCTAGCTTGCCAAGTACTAATTGATTTTTCTCATTAATCAGGTTTTCTAGCTTTTAGTAATCAATTTCCTTTAACTTAAGCAATTATCTTTTTTATCCTCAATTAATTGATTTTCAAATCTGCTAATAAAAGGTTAACCTAACTATTTGATTAACAAACCAATTAAGGGACTACGAACCATAATTAGTTTATTAATAAATTTGGGATTTTATTTCATTAATCGTTTTTTCTCATTCAACTAGTCCATTCATCTTAACATTTCTACAAATTCTAGCCTGTTAATCAATTTTTCCTATTCAATTAATCAAATTTTCAACGCAGAAAATAAAAATAGAGTTATCAAACATCACATAATCATCAACCACATGTAGCAAATCATCAATGCCAACAACTAACAACAATCACACTTTGTACACAATAATATACAACAAATAAAACAACAACAACTAATATCAACAAATAATTCATTAGATATTCATAACATGCAAAACTATTACAAGATATAGTCTAAGTTGTTTAAGAGAGAGAGAGTCTAAGCATATTACAATTACCATATTCATTATTCAGTTGTCCCCGCAGCGGTACTAAAAACACATGAGTAGTTGTGTGAGATAAGGACCACGAAACAACTTTATTTAATACTTTTACTCATTACTCATTATACGAATGAATTAAACTTCTAACATATTTTAATATGAGGAATAAGTGATTCCACAAAAAGATTAACATAGACTATGATGTCATGTTAGGGACGATAGCGCTTTACATCGATAGTATAGTTACTTCCAATTGTACATTGGCTTCTTGAAAATGAGTTCTTAGGGACGATAAAGGAAATTTTCTCGTTGGTTTTGCTTCAAAGTTAAGATTATGTTTAGCTCCTGAAGTTGAATTATAGGCTATCCTAAATAGTTTGAAGTTGGCTTGAAATAGAGGTTTTCTCGAAATTCATGTGTGCAGATTCTTTGATTGTGATCACTCTTTTTAAAGTTTTTTTTCTTTTACTGGTAAATGTTAATTGTTACATTAGTATTTTTTTTCTCTTTGTCGAAACTTGAACCCTAAAACTTTAACTCTCAAACTACTTAAATCTCTTAACTCAAGCCACTCTAGCTAACCCCCCTCCCCTTTCAAGGATAGTTGCTTGCACAAGCATTTCTGGTGATATTTCTCAGGCAACCTTTTTAGAGAAGCTATAACCAAATTGTTGATGGGTTGGAAAGCATAGTTTGACATTGGACACTAGTGTCAAAATTATTGAGTTTGCTCCTTATTTTATTTCTAAAGCCATGTGTGGCATATGTTGTTGATACTATTTTTTAGTAAAAAAATATCGCTTCTTTTAGTAAAAAAAAAAAAAGAATTTGAGATCAAATTGGATGGTTCAAAAAAAAAGTTTTATTCAATCACCCGATCCCTTAACTTAATTGATTGTCTCAATTTGGTCCCCTAACTATAATTTGTACCAATTTAGTCCCTTATGTTTTGCTCTGTTACTAATTTTAATCTTTTCTGTTAGTTTCTCTAAAAAAACGTTAACTTATGTACCAATTTGGCCCCCTATGTTTTTCTCTGTTACTAGTTTTAGTCCTTTCTCTAAACATTTTTTTAGAGAAACTAACAGAAAGGACTAAGGCCCCGTTTGGATTGGCTTATTTTGAGCTTATGTGGGCTTATCTACTCCCATAAGCCTTTTTAAAGGTGTTTGGGTAAATAAATAAAAATAGTTTATCATAGTTTCATAAGCTGCTTATGC
>Ga0228711_1000521_pt1 | contig 47930 bp, 28 predicted proteins | sample MedpolnodulmetaG_2_FD_177996 | JGI IMG/M metagenome (GOLD analysis project Ga0228711, IMG submission 177996) | Root nodule microbial communities from Medicago polymorpha collected in Santa Monica, California, United States - brown nodules | ecosystem: Host-associated > Plants > Roots > Nodule...
ACTATGATGTTGAGTTGTTGTTGTGGTGATAACGTGACATCCTTTACCGCTTGAAGGTTTGTTGTTTCAACAAAAAAATAATAATTTAAAATGCATTTTCATTTTTCTTAAAAAAAAAAAAAAAAACATTTTCATTTGGTATGCACTATCCTTCAAGCGGTAATGGATAAGAGAAAGAGATGCGATGGATATATAGCATCAGTTATCGAAAATTTGTTAAAACCTTGTGAGATTTCATTTGTGGTATTGGCATCACAGTATTTAAAGGTAACTTTGGTATTTATTTATTTTTTGAAAAAGTTAAATTAACTCACCTAAATTAATACTAGAGAGAATCGAACTTAAATAGGCACTAGAGAGAATTGAACGAACACTCTCAAGTCCTAAGCCAATACCACTAGACCAACACAAGTGGATTAACTTTGGTATTTAATTGATTATGAAAAAAAATTATATTAGTTGTGTTACCCTTTTGCTCTTCTTGAGAGATTTGGATACAATTAATTAATTAAATTGAGTATGTATCATTTCTAAAATTTCCTTATAGAAATATATTTGAACTTTTTTCTTTCTCAGGTAAGTGTTTTACACCTTCGAATTAACACAACTTGTATATCATTGTAATTGGCAGATGAGGTTCAAATACACGATTGATAGACGAGGTTCAAATATTAAATCAATCACCACCTTAGGTGAAGAAAAGAATTCAACAAAGATTAACCTTTTGTTGTTGCTGAAACAAAATGTGGTATTGTATGTCTCATATTAATGTGCACGAAGTTTAGTGCTTTTCAAATTCAATTTTTTTCTAGTATGAGATTATCAATATAAAATTTAAGTAGCAATTTTGAAAATAAAAATAAAATCAACCGCCAAAATAAGATTTATAAAGCAAGATTTGAAGTATCAAATGGTTTCTTATTTTAACTTGTACAGTATAATGAAGATATGTCCCAACAAATGGCCACATTTTTTTTAATGGAGTGTAAATGAATTGCAATGCCCTGAGTAGATTAGATAAAAACAAGAGAAATGACAAGAAAACCGAGGGGACATGAAGCCTAACCCAATATAAGCGCAAAAAAAAAAAGATTAAATAAAATTCAGCCCAAAAGGGTTTGCTAACACAAAACTTAAACCTCTCCAAAAAAAAACTCTAAACTTAATCCAAAGTGAATCAATCACTACACACCCAGTGCACTATTCAGCGTGTCCACGTACAAGCACGAAACCAAATTGCAAAAGAAAGAGGTGCATAGGTTGACCAACATCGGACCAAGATTCTTGAGAGTAGGGAGTGAATCTGACCACCAACACGGTAAATATAGAATCAACTCGAACCAAACCATTTACCGCAACAATCCACAACAAATTAACAGCTATTTCTGGACCAAAACTCCGAATTCAATCACTATGGAATAAACTGGATTTCACGACGAGGACGACCACCAAACACAAGCGTTGTGTCGACAAACCTAACCAGGAAAACAGCAGATCTCAACAGATCTGGAAGAATCAGAAATCAAAGGTGGTGAATCAATACGACGACGTGTTTGCGGCAGCATAACAACTCACATTCACAACATATCTCACAGATGTGATACAAGGTAAAATTATAACAACCACTACAATCATATTACTCTTGGATGTGCGAAAGCAAGAAAAAAATTATTGGTTTATTCCCCAATTGGAAGAGTATTTTGTTTATAAATTATTGTCTTAGTCCAAAATCTATATCCTACAAAACTGAGCTCCTCGACCGTCAAGGTACTCAAGTCAATACAAACTAGTATGCCACCCTTTACTTTAGAGAATATATATCTCTTATTTCTAGATGTGATAGGATGTTAAATGCAGGGTAGGGGACAAACAATGTAGAGTTTAGTCCATGGTTCTTTCACTCCAATTTCACCCAAAATTGATAGATGAAAAATATCATTTTTTTCACAATATGATATTAAAGCAATGAATCCATTTAACGCCACCAAATCTTTCCATGCGAATTGAAAATTATGACTATGACACTCTGAGGGTATGGGTGTTATCATGAAGGCCTCTTTGCTTAGATCAAATGATAATAGATCTATGTCATCATCTTTATCATTGTCATAGCCATCTTCACCCAACCAATGACACACTTCATCCAAGCAAATTCCATATTCTCTATAATTATGAGGGATGACTTTAGAATCAAGTTTCCTCCATGAGTTACTTCGTAGGCTGTATATCTCCTAAAAGAGATCGTAAGATACATCCTCTAATGATAAATCATCAATGTCATTATCAATGTCAGTTTTTGGATTATACTTTGCCTGTCTAATCAGTCTAATCAGCTTATATTCATCTCCAATAGAAACATAGCCAAAACCATGCCTAGTAATTTCAACATCCACATAGTATGCAGACTCACGAAGGCTAATAGGAACAACCTTAAATTCATCGGTAGTTGGATTCCACAAACAACTCTATTATTTGGTTGTGATTTACTAACTAGACAAAGAATACCATTAATGTTACCGGATCCCACCACATCAAATTCAGGGTCAGCCTCTTCAAATGGATTTGGCCAATCTAATTTAGTTTTATTCTGACACCTCTCGCCAGAAAGAGAATATAATACAAATTTAAGTTTAGAACCGATGGTCGCAGTTTCAAGTTGGAGTAAAGAGGTATCATTGTAATAAGTATGATTCTGACATAATAAATTTTTGCGAAACATGCTCATGAAATAAGAATTTTTAAATAAGCTCGACCACGATTTGCGTACGCATCCAAAACGATTCAATGATTTCACAGATCCAAAATAAGCGTTTTACAACTTAGAATTCATGATCCTTTGCCCAGAATGGCCAACAATCATTGACGATTCGAGTTAAAAAAAATTAACATGACTTGTATATCATTGTAATTGACAGACCAGGTTCAATACACGATTGATTGACGAGATTCAAATATTAAATCAATCACCACCTTAGATGAAGAAAAGAATTCAACAAAGATTAACCTTCTGTTGTTGCTGAAACAAAATGTGGTACAATACAAACAAAGAGGTATTATATGTCCCATATTAATGTGCACGAAGTTTAGTGCTTTTCAAATTCAAGTTTTTTCTAGTATGAGTTGATTTTCATCAATATAAAATTATAGTAGCAATTTTGAAAATAGAAATAAAATCAACCACCAAAACAAGATTTATGAAGCAAGATTTAAAATATCAAATGGTTTCTTAATTTAACTTGTGCATAATAATGAAGATATATGTCCCAACAGAAGGCCACATGTTTTTTAATGGGTGCAAATAAATCTGCACTACCCTAAGTAGATTAGATTAAAAAAGAGAAATTACAAGAAAACCGAGGGACATGAAGCCTAACTCACTATAAGCAAAAAAACAACAGATTAAATAAAATTCAGCCCAAAAGGGTTTGCTAACACAAAATGTATTCCAAAGTGAATCAATCACTACACACCCAATGCACAATTCAGCTTGTCCGCGTACGAGCAAGAAACCAAATTGCAAAAGAAAGAGGTGCATAGGTTGACCAACATCATAAAAAGATTCTTGAGAGCAGAGAGTGAATCCGACCGCCAACACGATAACTATCGAGTCCACTTGCACCAACCATTTACTGTGATAATCCACAACAAATTAACAATCATTTCTATCATAACAGTCTGAATTCAATCACTATGGACTGAATTGAATTTCACGATGAGGACGACCACCAACCACCAACGATGTGTCGACAAACCAAATCAGAAAAACTCCAGATCTCAACAGATCTGGAAGGATCAGAAATCACAAGTTATGAATCAACACGACAGTGTGTTTGCGGCAGGATAACAACACACATTCACAACATATCTGACATCCGCGATACAAGATAAAATTATAACAACCACCCCAATCATATTACTCTTGGATGGGCGAAAGTAAGAAAATAATTATTGGTTTATTCCTCCAATTGGAAGACTACTTTGTTTGTAAATTATTGTCTTACCCCAAAATCTATATCCTTCAAAATTGAGTTGCTCGACCATCAGGGTACTCAAGTCAATACAAACTAGTGTGCCATCCTCTACATTAGAGAATATATATCTCTTATTTTCAGATGTGATAGGACGTTCAATGCAGTGTAGGGGAGAAACAATGTAGAGTTTAGTCCATGATTCTTTCATACCAATTTCACCTAAAACAGATATATGAAAAGCATCATTTTGTGTATAATGTGATATTAAAGCAATGAATCCATTTAAAACCACCAAGTCTTTCCATGCCATTTGAAAAATTCGATTGTCACACTCTAAGGGTATGGGCGTTATCAGGAAGGCCTCTTTGCTTAGATCAAATGATAATAGATATACCTCGTCAACTCTATCATTGTCATAGCCATCTTCACCCAACCAATGACACATTCCATCCAAGCAAATTCCATCTTCTCTATAATCATAAGGGACATTAGAATGAAGTTTCCTCCACGAGTTACTTCGTAGGCTATATATCTCCCAAAAGAGTTCATAAGATACATCTTCTAATGATAAATCATCAATGTCATTATCAATGTCACTTTTTAGATTATACATTACCTGCCTAATCAGCTTATATTCATCTCCAATAGAAACGTAACCAAAACCATGTCTAGTAATTTCAACATCCACATAGCGTATAGACTCACGAAGGCTAATAGGAACAACCTTAAATTCATCGGTAGTTGGATTCCACAATACAACTCTATTATTTGGTTGTGATTTGCTAACTAGACAAAGAATCCCATTAATACTACCGGATCCCACCACATCAAATTCAGGGTCAGCCTCTTCAAATAGATTTGGCCAGTCTAATTTAGTTTTATTTTGACACCTCTCGCCAGAAAGAGAATATAACACAAATTTAAGTTCAGAATCGATGGTCACAGTTTCAAGTTGGAGTAAAGAGGTATCCTTGTAATAAGAATGATTCTGACATAATAAATTTTTGCAGAACATGCTCATGAAATAAGGGTTTTTAAATAAGCTAGACCACGATTTGCGTACGCATCCAAAACGATTCAATGATTTCACAGACAATTTTGACAGAATAGAGGAGACAAGATCATCAGGTATATCATTTCTAACCTTTTTAATTTTTGCCGCAACAGATTTCTCCATCTCCATCAACTTTAGGGTTTGGCTTGATGTTGTAAACGGCGCCGTGAAGTTAAGGGCTGTTTTTGTTTTCAAGAGTTTATAGATCAATATGAATATTAAGGTTTATATAAAAGTCAATCTTCTTATTTATAGATGGAGAAAACTTATGTGTGGTACCCTACATCCGGTTAGTGTTGTTCTCCCATCAACATATGACACGTCAATTATTTTAGGCTTAAACGCACTATTCACCCCTTAAGTTTGCAAAAGTAGCGATTTTGGCCCCCTTTTAAAAACAAGTGGCAAAAGTGACCCCCATGTTTACCCCCTTTTGCAAAACCTCAATTTTGACCCAATCAACCATACGTGTCATGCCACCTGGTATATTTTTTATTTTTATTTTAATCCATAAATTCCAAGCGTATAATTAAAGAAATAAAAAAAAAGTATAATTACGAAGAGAGGGCACGTAAGTGAAGTGACAACAACATGAACATAGCACCAAGGGTGTGCGATGTGGAAGAAGAAGAGAGAAAACTTAGAGAAGTGAGGGACGTGGGAAAAGCGGAGAATTTAAGTTTCTTATATTAAAGGGAAAATAAATTGATTTTTTGCATTCGAGACGGGCTTGGGTATGGGTTCGAGGTGGATACTTATATCCCTATGCCTGTCCCGTACCCGTGTTTTAAGATCGGAGAATACCAAACCCATATCCAAATCCGGTCAAAGCGGAAAGAAAAAAAAAACCCGTCAATTTGAGTTTGGTTCGGACAGATACCCACATGTATGAGCTTTGTTACCATGTCTAAATAGAATAGAAAACTATTTATGATTTGAACATTATGTTGAATCATTTTCACAGAACCCTATGTATAGTTTTTAAATCATCTAACGTTGTTTCATGGTCGTTTATTCAGAATGGAAGTGGTTATTATAGCTTTGATTCAAACATGTTTGTTTTCATATTCATCACAATAACCCCTTTTCATTTTATATCATCTTTATGCTTTGAAAAGAACATAGTACATGGCGTTCTACATTCTCAGAATATAATATACTGTTAATATTTGTATAAATGAAAAGAGAAAGCTGTATTGGTTCAACTTTTCCCTGCACTGATTGCAGCTTGCACAAAGTCTTCACACCGGGTGATCCCACCGGACAAAACCTCCGGCAGTACCCCAACAATATCAAAGGCCTCCTGTAAATCACTAGCAGAATTAATCTCATCAAGCCAGGAAATTATCTCTTTTGGGAATCCGAGAAGCTCTTTTACATTCAAGAGTCGCTCTTTCATTACCAACTCCCATCCTTCCAGGTTCCCACTTTCGTCTTCCCCTTCTGCTGCAGACGAAGCCCCATCAATACTTGCTGGTGATGCACTGGGCAATTTCTTGACCTTGAAGAAATGCTGTAACTGCTCAATCAAACCTGTGTAGACAAGCATCGGACGAACGATAGACAAAAGCTCATCATTCTGCCCTGTTTCTGTTGTAGCACATTGGCCTGTACTTCCAGATTCCACGCCTTGTACAGAAGCTGAAACGGATGATGAGCGAGCAGTAGTACGACCATGTGTGTGCTGCATGTATGCATGGTAAATTCCACGTTGCAGAAAAGCACGGCGGTGCTGCAGCCAGGACTCATAAGACTCTGAGAGAAGTGAGTTCACCATCATAAATTGGACGGTTTCTTCTGTTCCCAATGTAAGTTGGGTGCCGGACGGAGAAGAGGGTCGGACATCTGATGTAGAAGAGGATATATATGCTGATACAGCCCTGGCCATGGTTCGACGCTGCAAGGGGCTTCCTAGATCAAGGAGATGGCGTGCCATTTGGAACATAAATGGGAGGAACCGAGAATTACTGTCCCGTCCCCCACCTCGGCTATCTGCACTGAACGATGCTCCTGTTGCAAAGCGAGCCAACATCTACAAACAAATAAATAATGCTTAAGCACCGGGGTGAGGCAAATTCACTTAATTCAAGCAGTGTAAAAATAATTGTAGGGACATCCTTTTATAGATAATATTTAAACCCAGTGAAGTGAGTTATCTCAAAGATCTAATCATTTATATATGTTGTCATAAACAAGATTTCTTCAGTTTCTCCTTTAATTATCTTGTCTTATCAGTCCAATTCACCATTAAAAAAACATAAAAATATAACATGTTGAGGTTGAATAACATACCAAAACAATGTCATAAGTCAGAAGGCGGAGCCTGCTTCCATCAGCTCGTCCAAGACCATTAAGGTTGTCCCAGTGTTGGTCAACAAAGCGGATATACTGTGCCAGAGGAACAGATGGACCTCTGACAGGGAATAAAGAATTACAGAGAGATTCATTGTTTCTAAGTGTTGCTCCATCCCACTCTTTCTTAGGATTCTTCAAGGCAGCATCAGCTCTTTTGGCCTCTTGATGGCACTGGAAATGAATAATGTTAAAGTAGCTTACGGTAGTGTAAACACACTCTCCACGACCACTTCCTGAAGCGCCTACGCCTAGATTCACACGCTTACTATAAGAGTAAGCACCCAGTAAATCAGTCGGTCTTAAACTGTATCCTTCCCGGCACACCATGCATGCCAACCCATCCTCCTCCTCCTGCACATCTTCTAAACCTTCAAGGACAGGCCGGGAAACAACAATGCGTTCACCTCCATCTGAAGACAGTTCTTGTCGCATTCCTAGCCCCTGCATCATACACAACAGGCAAGGCAAAATATAACAAGAAATCAGTTTCTAATACATTTCAAGTAAAACAAGTAATACAATGCTGTATATATTGTCCAAGCCAAATGAAAATATTTTGAGCACAATCTCCAACATAACATCAAACATTATATTAAGAGTTGAAACAAAATAGGCCTCTAGTCCCTAATTTATTTATTTGTCAAGGAAAATGCCGATTTATGTAAACCTAAATCAAAATAATGTAAATTAAGGTCTTCTATATAACATACCTGAAGCAGCTCCTCTCTTTTACGCAAAGCCCGGCGCCTCATTTCATTTCTAGTTGCATGCCGCAACTTACTCACCTCCTCCACCAGGAATCCATCTCCTTTTCCTTCCTTGTTAGATAGTGTGTCCAACAAATTTTCAGCCCTTGCCCCAATTTCATTTTCTCCTGAAACTCCTTCCAAGGCATGCAACAAGGGTAATATACCTTCCTCTTCGATACACTTCTGAGTGAGGAGATGTCCCATTGACAAACCTCTCAGCATCGACAATATAAGAGGGACGGAAGGCAGTGTTAAACCCTGTGCCCATTCAGCACTGGTCTTGTAGCCTGCCTGCCCAGCATTGGCAAAACTATCCTTCAAATGTTTCATTGCAAATTTAGTTATACCCTTTTCTAGGATAATGTCCTTTAATCTCTCACCACAGGAACTTGTCTTAAGGGACTCTGAAACTCTAACAAAGTTTTCCAGAGTGAACCTCTGCTTCGCAGCTAGCTGAGCAACATTATCATCCTTTGGATTGTCCAAATGTTTTTTCTGCAAACTGTCAAATGCATCCCAATCTTGCAGGTACGGGCTAAAATGCTGGATTAGAGCATCCATTGCAGCAGGTTCACCATATGTCAAATAAGGTAGTATTCGAGCAACCATCTCTGTGTTCCTCTGCTGTTTGTTTGATTTCTTAAGTCCCAATGGATGAGATAATCTGTCCAAAAACATAAGAACTATCTTCTTGGCTTGTTCACCTGTCCCAGCTTCTTCACTAGTGACAGTAAAGGCACCTTGTGTGATGCTTATACTGTCACTTTCATTTGCTTCTAAAGTCAAACTTTCAACAATCAAAAGTATGCCTTCCGCTGGCTCCATGGCATCAACTGAGAAAGCCCGCCTTGCAGTTTCAAGAAGCAAACCTAAAGCTCCTAGCTTCAACAACGCTCGTCTATTTTCTCTAATTTTGCAACAATACATAAGAAGATTAAGAACTGCAACCAATTGCTCCTGATTGGACTTGAAATCATCTCTCAGACGCTGTAAATTAAATCGAGAAAAGTGAGAACTATATTAACACTTTCAATTTGCAAGCAGCAGAATAATGATATTTAATAAAAATCGTAAGATACAGAGTAGCTGTGCATGAGAATGTCTGTAGAAAAATATATATTAAGCATTCCACAATTATTTTTGAAGTAGATACCTTAAACAATAGAGGTCAAAGACATAATCAAGGCAATCACAAAAGAAGAATGCTAGATACATATTTGTTTGACTTTGTAATGTATTAACAAACTTGTAATAACTACAAAAATCATATTACTAGCAATGTGGAAAAGCACCTTATTGGCTTGACTTGTGTGTGTGTGTGTGTTTGTGCGCGGAAACCAAGCCCATGGATATAAAAGATATTCCTGTGTACCTGAATCATGCCCAACAGTATCTCCAGTCCACCACAATCACGAACAGCGCCTGCTATGGCAAACTCAACCTCTGGATCCTGAGACTCCTCTCTATCTTCCTCCAATTCTTTAATCATAGGCTCAGTTGCCTCACCATCCAATCCCTGGAAATTGTATACATATAACAGATAAATTCAAAACAAAGTGTTTAAACAAATGAACTGGCTCACATGATCACTGATAGAGAAACACACCTGGAGTCGATAAGTCACTGTCATAGGTGGGCAATATCTAGATGAGGTGACAGCATTTGAGGATACCAAGTTGGAATTAGTCACGTTGGAAGATTGATTTGATTTCTTCCACACAAGCTCATAAACGTGGGCAATGCTCAAATCAAGAGAAATGATATTACCGGCAACCAACAATTCCATTCCATAGTCATCCTCAAGAAGACCTAACAAATCCAACTGATGACAGATCTTATTCTTCACATCACGCATCAATGGGCCAATCTCAGTACTTGAATATGGATTCTTGGTCATTGATCCCCTGATGAACTCTTCCTGAGTATGTGCCTTGTTTAGGACCAACAAATATACAGGCTCGGGCTTTGAGGGGCATACAAGATTGCAGAGTTGCTCTAAGATAAACTGCAAATGCAGGTGCAGATCGATTCAGAGTTTAAAATGACCCTATTAAAAGGTTACTATAAATTTGAAATCAAAAAACAGGGTTACTATAAATTCAATATCTAATATCTCTGTTAATTCCAATCCTATATAACCCAACTGACACTCTGTTCAATAGAAAATTCCCACAACTAATTTTAGTGAAATGAACAAGTTATAAACGAAAAATGAAAAAATTAATACATACCAAACAAGCACGCCCTTTCTTCTCCTTTGCATGTATTTGCAAACCATTGATACAGGCCCTAATGAATTGTCGCTTATTATCAGTGCTTTCTAGTAGTAGACTATCCAAAAGATCTTTAAGGAGACGATTGCAGTCACTTATCAACTTAGTCTTTTGAACAATCAAGCCACGAATTACAATAAGGGCTTCAAGAATTTCAGAAAGTAAGTCCTCTCGCATGAATCTGGAATTAAAAATTTACTTCAATGGATGATGTAAATCAAAAAACTAACCTCAAAACTAAAACTATTCAAGCAACAATCATACCTGGATCTTACATTTGGAACCTCAAGAAATTTACCAAGAAGCTCTATCATTTTGTGAAGGATAAATCCCTGAGTTATATCAATGTGTAGACTCCTTTCCAAAGAATCAACATTATTTACTTCTTGGGTAATTAAAGTACAAATTGTCCGTAGACAGCCCTGAACAGTCAAAAATAAAAGAGCATCCTCCGAATCTACCATCTTGAATAACAATTCAAAATATTCCGCAGCACTTTCACCAGAAGAAAGTGTTGCAGGCAACAAAGAAACCACTAGATTCAGCAGCCGAAATCGTTTGGACGAACTTTGACCACAAAGCAAGCTTATGAGTGAGCACATCTCTGATCTGATAGATTGCGAACATGCACTCAGAACAAGTTCTTTAACCCATGACCCCAACTCAAAAACTGATAACTCACTTTTAGCTGCTTTACCAACACGGCGCTTCCACCTTAGAGCATATTTAAGTGCCAGGTAATCATGGCGTTGGGGTCTTGACCTCTGGCCTGTAGCTTTGACCACCTGAGACACTTTGTATTGCCTTCTAACAAAATCAAGATAAGTAGCTCCACTCTCCCATTCTGAATAGCTCAATAACTGAATATCTTGAGTCTTAGGTGTGGCATCCCAATTTCTTTCTGACGAGTCTGGAAATGTCTTTGTTCCACCGACACTGACAGCACCTGCCAAGGACCCGGGTACAGTTTGAGATTTCTCATCCTTTGCCTTTGCAGAAGATTTTCCAAGGCCTTGCTCTTTGTCTGGCGTCTCAGGTTTTGGAGGTGTGCATGCCTGAGAAATAATTCTCAGACAAGGAAGAATGACATGCTCAGATATGGCAGGATGTTTGGCACCCAACTTAATGGAAGAAAACAATAACTGAAATACAAGACGTAATCTTGATTCCCAGTATTCATCAGCCAAAGAACACACCTCAGAAAGTAATAGCAACTCCTCGCGTGTAGTAACTGCAATGTCCATGGAGCGATGATGCTCAAGGCAGTACAAAACTTTCTTTTGTATCAAACTGTTCAGCTCAGTAACTGCATTTACATCACCTTCAGATAAAGAACAAAGTACTATTCTTGCTTGAACCCGGGCAGCTTTAGGACCTTGATGAATGTTATTCTCAAATAGCTCAGACAAAATGCCAGTTGAAACAAGTTGTTTCTTAGAATTCGGATGCCTTGCAAGCACCTGTAAAAGTTCTAGACACTGGGTTGCAAATGTAGTTGCACAGCCATAACAGTTATTTGGTGATCTGGACACCACAAATCTTGAAGCCACGCTATTATCAGCGTTCTTCTGGTGCAGATAATTCATCAGCACCTTGCGTAGCCCTTGCAGTGTCTGGACACTTTTGGTGACAGAATCAAAAGCTGCTTTGCACTTCTCACCATAGAGAACTCCAAGAAGAGCAATTTTCCGGTTAATTTTACATGAGGGGCCAGGTAACGAAACCATCATTTGCTGCACGGAATCCTTCTGCTGTGAGTCTATTTCACTGTCACCAATGCTTGACACAATTTTAAGCAAGGGCTTTTTGAAGCCCAAAAGTTGCTGATATCGCCGATGAGCATTCTCTGACTCAGACTCTATGGCTGCTAATCCCTTCTTCATGTCTTCATCATTCTCCATATTATCGAATGTAAAACTAGGCTTCGCCATGAAATTAAACTCAAACCGCCCATATTTGCTGTACCCGCACTCATTACACAGAAAAGAGTCCAAATTCTCGTAATTGATGTTGCGACATTGCCTGCATTGATATGCATTTTCATGACAATTGCTACATATACCATGCTTATCTGTGACTGGACGACTACAGCGTGGGCATTGCAATGGTTCGAGAGACAATGCCTGAAGATTTTCATAGAACGAATCCAGTTCAATCATGAAGTTACAAGCTGTAATTGGAATAGGGAATTCAACTTTAAGCTCTGTCTGATCAAATGCAAGATGACAACTTTTTGCACGCTTCCATAAAGACCAGTTGTTTTTCAACTCTGATAAGTCAGTAACTGGTCTGTTGTTATAGTATAGGTTTAAAACCTTCACTGATTTTGACTTCCTGGTATCATGAACATTCATGGTCACAGTCTGGATTGTGTAACTTCCGGTGCATTTCACTATTATGCGATTGTCAGTGAATTTTGTTTCGGATTTCAGGGATTCTAGCTTCATCCTGCTGTAAGGTACTTCTGGAGAGCTGCAGGCAACGCAGGGTTCACTTTCAAGATAGTATCCATCAAATTCCACTAAGCCACTCAGAGTATTATATATGCGAGAATTTGGATGGTTAGCTAACAGCTCATTCTGTGAATGAAGTGTCTCAAAGATGCACCTAATTACATCAGGAGTCAAGCATCGGTCTACAAGATCAGAAATCTTGTGTTTTGAACTAGTATCAGGGGATCTTCCAAGCAAGCAAGTAAGAAGTTCTGTATACTCCACAATATTCTGGCCAAACATAGGGAGGCACTTGACTTTCTGCAAGAGAGCCATTAGCATAGTTTCCTTAAACATTGGTTTGGCATGATGCCAGACACCATATAAAACTAATTTAGCCTCTGCACGCACAGTAACTGAACTCCACTCTAGAAGGAAACTATCTATGAACTGCTTTAAGGTATTGCCACTCTTGTCAGTGAAGACATCTACTGCTGCCTCCATATCCAAATAGGACTTTTCCAAACCAGAATCAGCTCCGTCTTCACCTTTCTTTTTCTTCTTTGAATCTTGAGATGCAATACTTGATTTGGTTGAACTTGAGTCTCCTGACTCTGTTTTTTGTGAAGTCTGACCAACATCTTTTCCAGTATAGAAGGCAAAATTGAGAAGTTTAAGAGTCTGAATAACAGACTCTTCACCGAAATAAAATATTCCATTCATCAGGAACGACAAAATATCCCCATGCCTTAAACAGTATTTCTGCCAGTTCCGAGGACGTGCAGCTGCTACTTCTGCCATAGTGGAAAGGCACTTCACAATCTTCACACTTCTTTCATATGGAATGGGATTATTTTGAAAACCACCAGACTTAGTTATGTGTTTATGAAGTCTCTTAACTTCACTAGCATACTGCCAAGAGTCTCGTACACTGTAATAGTGAGACTTGCTCCCACAAAGATGCAGAAAAAGTCTCCTGGCATATCTTCTTACAAAGTTGGTATGAGGATTGTTGATGTAACTGCAGAGAACATCTTGATATCCATCTAATTTCAAATCCTTACCATAAGACAACTTGTAGACCTTTTCCTTTTCTCCGGTCTTGTCATGTTTTTCTGGCCGAACAAGTGTGTACACCAGTCGAAAAGCATTCTCTAGTAGAAGCCTGGGGTAGTCCATAAAGATGTCTGTTCGATGCACTTTCACATACGAATCAGAAAAGAAAGGTGAAAAATTACCAGCTGGCAAATCTCTACGTACTGTAAGCAAAGCCCCACATCCAGGTCCAGCATTACTATGCCCACCTTCACTGCTAATTGGAGATTTGAAAACATGAACTAGCTGCTGCAGTATATCCATCAAATAATTAACAAAAGATTGCTGCCTGAGAGAATCACAAGCTTGAAGCAGCTGCGATGCAAAGTCATTCTTCTCTTGGTCATCAACTGATGTCTTCGAAGTGGACGAAGAAAGTTGGATTACATTTTTATCATGGACATCGGCAGTTCCGCTGTGTCTTGGCAGGGAACCATCACTACCAGGCTGATGCCAATTTCTAAGCATCAATGTGAAAAACATGAAGACCAGAATTGCAACTTCCCCAAATGATGACCGGGCCCTGGCTACAAATGGTCTGTTGAGATTAATCTCATCCAAAAACCATTTGATTAGTTTCTCTAAATCTAAACTGTCAGGCTTTGAGCTGTCTATGAAAGGCCCCCCCACGGCAGATGACAGCCTGTAGAAAAGCTGCATAACAGGGATTGCTCGGACTCCAGAAGTTGTATCCATCCATCCTTTCAATTGTTCAAGAAGCTCAGAAAGTAGTAAGGAATTTATTTCCCGTTTTGAAGCAGAGATTGAAACAGGATCAGTCAATGCAGAAGCAAACTCTTCAGAATCATTGGGCTCCAAAATATGAATTGATGGAGAAGAATTCTGCATGTTGCTATCAGCCGGTAAAGGCAGCGAGTCACTAACATCATCAGGTGTGAAGTGAAATTCATTGCCATCTCCCACAGAGTCCACTTCAATTGGAATTGCTGTCATAGGATGATCTCTAGAGTGTGGTGGAGGAAGTCGGTCTGCATCTAGTACTTCAAAGCAAGCCTCACACAAATCAAAATCAGGACAAACAGTGCAATGCCATCTTCGCCTGAGTATAGGTACAGTAGAACAACCATCACAACAATATTGAACAGATGAAGTGATGGTGTCATCTTCAATCATGACTTGGTTATTTCTAGCACTTGTGTCTGCTGAGCCAGGAACTGGCACTGCACTCTCAACAGCATCATCTGGAGCTAACAATGTCTGCTTTGGGAAAGGGACCTGAAGCAATCTTGAAGATATGGCCAAACTGAAAAGGAAGAAAGAAAAAAAAAATGTGTAAACACCTGATTATCAAAGTTAGAATAAAAAAAAACACAGTGAGAAAACACACCTGCTAGCAGTCTGAACAGCTTCATCAGACGAAAAAAGAAGTTTCTTCAGTAATACAACAGCAGGTGCTACACAGTGCACTCCTGAATCTTTTACATGGAGAGCCAAGCATTCAGCATAACAATAAATAAGTTCAACTGCAGACATAACAATGTTGTTCATGGTTTGCGTGTCGGGCTGCTCAAAGTCCAAAATTCCCCATAAAACTTGCATCAGTGCATCCACCACTTCTGAGCCTACACCAGCAAAGGTAGTTTAAATCATGTAAAATGTGTTGCAAGTATAACCACATCGGACAGATGACTTCAATATTTATTCACTCTATTCTTGATTCATAATAACAGTACCTCAGTCACTTAAAATTACAATAATCTAATAAGCAGTATACAAAAATAATGTAGTAAAAACCAGCCATGAATAAAATATAAACATTAGAAACCCATTCTTACAGCAGATATGAACGGTGCAGATATCAACTCAGAAATTTCAAGAATCACTGTTGAAGTTTAGTTTAGACCCTTATACTAAATTTCAGTAGAGGAGAATACTAAATTTCACAAAATTACTACATAAAGAAATAGAAAAGCATCTCAATAAATAATTGCATGCAAAGGATTGTTTAAATTTACTAAGTGTGTGTGTGCTTATCATTTATATATTTAAGATCCAATCAGCGAGAACAAAACAATACCATTTGTCTCCAGAAATGTTGCTAAATTTGAACGGCGTTGCAATGCTATCCTACAAACGGCACGCATCTGAGCAGTGAACTCTTCAATGATCCAACTTCCTGCAGTACCACCTATCCCAAGCCTTGACAACAGTAGTGAAGATGATTTGACCACTCCAAGGAGCCGCATGGTATCCTTAATCTAATGTGAGAAGAGTCCAGATGAAATAATTAGCATAACATTGACATAAAGTAGAAATAACGAAGTAGAAATCCAAGTGATACTGTATATAGATTACCTGATGGTATATCTCTTTCTTGGGAAAAACTGCTTGTAAAACACAACTAGCAGAAGCCTGTAGGATAGGTTCCCTATCACTCTCAAATATTGTTTCTAGTAATTGCTTACACTTGAGTTTTCCCAGCTCCGTTCTTGCTTCTTCAAGCCTTGTGCAATCTTGTTGCCTACATGATGAATAAAACTTGGTAATAAGCTTAAGCCCATCTGCTATTACTTGCTCTTGAATAGGAGCAGATTGCATTGATCGGCGCTTCTTTCCAGATCCACCGAGTGATGCATTTGAACCAAGTACTCTTGCTTCCATATCTAAAATTGCATCCATTTTCTCTTTCCAACCAAACTCATCTTTAGCTCGGCCATAAACTTCCAGTGAGTCTATTCTGGGAAGTGTTAAGCCATTAAAGGTTGGCCCAACTAACACTGTAAATTCTTCATCTGCAAGAAGAGACTCCGCAACAGTAAATGGAATATCATACCACGACCTCATTCCTTCGTCTAATTTAATAACCCTCTGGAAAATAGAAATACTAGAAGGTATGTGGCTTGCCGATGTATTACCCACTTGAACTCGAAAACCAACCATGACAATATCAGGGTTTGAGTTGAAGACGGATATCTGTTGAAATGCATAAAAAAATTAGGGAAACAAAAATGCTTCATCAAATCACTTGAAAGACAGGCAAACATCATCAAACGCAGCTGACATTATTGCAGTGATGATATCGTAACAAAATGAAATTGTTCGGAACAGCGTCATATGATATGACATGTGAAACAGAATTCACCTCTCATGTAACCATTTTAGAATGGGTATATTTTAATATTCTGGAAATAAAACATGCAATTATAAAAGATAAATTTTGACTCATTAATAGCATTAAACTACATACCTAGAAAACTATTTAGTATTTACTTAACTATCACTAAATAAGAACAAAAAGACAATTGTGATGTTGAAGTTTCCAGATCATGATGAATCAAACACAATCTAGCGCATGTCTTTGTGACTCTCAAACCCCAGTGTGGGGTGTGTAAATTGGGTTTCATCAACAAACATGTTTGTCGAAATCATGTTAGCTTATATTTTTTTAGAGGATTTTGAGTTTAACATCATTGCTTATGAAAAAGCAAAACAAAGTTGTTCTCAGGGGATCAAAACAACGTTTCCAAATTGTTGTCCAAACACACTCTTATTCATAGTTTTAAAAGCCGGCTCGGACCGGCCGGTTCGGCCGGTTCAACCGGAAACCGGACCCATCCCCAGTCCGAGCCAGTTATTCGATCGACCATGTTATTAACCCGATGCCACGTCATCGAACCGGTCGTTGAACCGATGCAGCAAACCGGGTCGAAAAGCTAAGCCTTAGAATTTCTGAAAAATGTGTAAAAAATGCCCCAACAAGAGTCGAACCCAAGACATTGTAGAAAAAAACACATCAATTAACCACTGCGCTAGAAAACACTTTTGATTATTAATGCCATTGGATTTATATAATTAACTACAGTGGGAACAATTTCACGTAAGAAGAATTTAAATCAATTTGTTTCCTACATCTTCATTTCTTTTTTTTTAGCAATGAACCCATCGTTTTTTTTTCAAAAAGATCACATAATCTTTAAATGTCATATTTACACAATAATAATAATAATAAATATACATATCATCTTCCCCCTTAAAAAATAATGTACATAAAAAAAGAATTAAAAAAACCACATATTATATTATTATTAATAGATATGAAAACAAAATCTATTTTCTGTCAACAACTATTAGTTTTTTTTAGTTTTTAAGTAGCCGAGTCATCGGTTCAATCCGATCTAATCTGGTTAAATACCTATATAGATTTAATCTTAAGACCGGGTCATATAACCTAGTTATTCGGTTTAATCCGATTCAGTCATGCGGTTCATCCAGTGACTCAGTGGTTCGACCATTAACCCAGTACCCCTGCCGAGTCGATAATCGAGCCGAGTTTTAAAACTATGCTCTTATTCCACTAGTAAGCATACACACGCTTCCCCCCTATACTTAGGTTTCATGGAGTATTAATTACAAAGATCAGCACTACATTATTATAAAAAGTTCAATTTGTTTCCTCTTTCAAAAGAATACCAAGTGTCATTATTGATATCATATAGGGAGTGTTTGGCAATTTCTAAACTAATTTAAAATGGTGGTGTTGGAACTAGTTGCACAAATCAATGCAAAAAGTCAATCAAAGCAGAACAACATTATTAGGGTTTAAGTTAGGTTAAAAAATGCTTAAAATTATTCCAATGCAACCAAAGCCAAGCCTCTTCCCAATAGGTGGGATTCAAAACTAACTCTAGTATTGAGCATGTGGAAGATTGTCGATGTCAAAATTCAAAAAACTTGGCATGCTTATTATTGAACAGCAGAGGAATGAGTGGTCTCCACAACTAGATTTCATCTAATAACCACACTTAGATCTAGTTGAAACTTGAAAGTAAGGGGAAGAGAATGTGAACACTGAACAGGAAGAGAATGAAAGAGAGACAACAACAACCAAGCCTTATCCCACTAAATGTTCTATCATAAACCATATTTCGGTCAAACTCATCAACTCCTAATCTTTCTTAATAGTTTTGTAGGTCTTCCTTTGCCTCTAGTGATCTGACTATCCTCCACCTGATCTCCTCTACTTACTACAGAATCAACAGGTCTTCTTTCTACATGCACAAACAATCTAAAGCCTATTTTCCACCATATTTTCTACAAGAGGTGCTACCCCAACTCTCTAATATTGTTGGACAAGATAGTGAGTCTGGATAATCTTGGACAAGAGAATGAGTCTGGATAATCTTAGACAAGAGAAAAAGAAAAAAATAACTTGAGTAGCACTTTTTACGAGCTAGCTTGATCTTAAACTTAGTTCACTGTTATAAAATTCATGTAATAACACTAGAACCTATGTCTAAAAATAGCAAGAGCGCACCCAAATATCTAGCATTTAAAAGCTGCCAAAGACGCACTTAGGCTATGATGTTCTACAGTGTTATTTCTAATCTAAAAGACTAAAAAAGAGTATACCACAAAATACAGTAATATATTCGCTTTAAACTGCAAGGTGATAGAGGATACCTTAAAACCTGTAGGACTTGGACTTTCTAGAAAGCCATCCTCATTCACCAAACTCTGTTTAGCTCCTTCAGAATCTCCATTTCTGATGGCGTCACCACCCAGTTTCACATCTGGTGTGATGCATACAGTCCTCTCAAAAAAGTCAAGAGGAAATTCAGGATTTGTTCCAGCATAAGCTTTAGTGAGGATGCCAGAACCCAATTTCTTAACTTTCTCAGATGCTGCAATGACACCAGCATCCACACCCACAGGAGCATGCGAATATATTTGAAGGCTACCATCATCATGTAAGACAAGACAGTGGATTTTATCCTTAGACAGTGGTTTGTATGCAGTCATACCGACTATAGGGGAGGCTGAACCCACTGAATGCCTCATACTCTGAGCAAGTATCTCATGTTCCTCCATGGATACCGCAAGTGCAGAATTTGATTTCACAGTTGATAAACAAACAAATAAGCCACTGCCAGCCAACAATTCTTTCCAATGATGTACTCCAGCAGGTCGCATCTTACTTTCTTGCTCCTCAAATACAGAAGACATCTCTATTAAAGAAGCTGCATCAGAGCTTGGTCGACCTAATAGTGTGGTACCATCTTGAAAAGATATGAAGAGTAGCTTGCAAGTTGAAGAGAAGTACAACGATGACCCCTTTGCATGAATTTCTCTTCCCTTGAGTTGTACATGTTCTTTTAATGGCACAGCCCCAACATTCCCTTTGACTGACAACTCGAACCTGAAAATGTTTCCATTTTCTGACAGAACAACAAGAAACATTCTGCCCCGGGAAGCTGTATAGAGAATGGCATCCACAATCATGTCATCTGACAAAGTGAAGTAGTGTACTGGACTGATGTTGTCCAGGGACAGGTCATATATCTTGACAAATCTGTTAGTCACAACCATTAATTGAACCTGTGAACCTGGAACCCATTCCACCCGTCTAATGTATGCACCTTGCAAAGCAAGTTCAATGGCAAGGCGATCAATCACTTCACCACGAGGATTCAATGTCAGGACCTGACAATCCTCATAACCGGCTACAACAAGATAGTTCTCAACAACAGGATTGAATGCAAGTTGTATAATTTCAAAGCGGACAACGTTTTTAGACAGATGTTTTACATTGGTCTTGTCAGCTGTCACAGGAGAAATGGTGGCCTGACCAATTAACTGTCCAACATCATATATAGCAACTTTATCACCTTCACCAACAGCAAGCCGACCTCGTACACTAACACTGAGCAAGGACTTCACAAGAGAGCCATTTGCTAAGTGAGACTTGAGATCCTTGGCATTAGAATAGTCAACCTTTATCTTGAGATCAAATGATCCACTTTTATAAGCTTTCTTCAACTGCAAGAGATCAATGCCATGAGAAATCACCTTGTCTTCTCCCAAACTGATATTCTTATCCTTAGAATGGTGGGAGTCTCGTCTATTAATTACTGAAGGCATCAAGGAGGAGCAAAGATTGAGCACTTGACTCTCAACATCAAGTTCTTCCAGTAACAATGGAATCATTTCTTGAAGCTCTTTTGTAATAGATAATCTGAGTGAGTTATCTACATCTGAATTTATGTCCTCATCAAAATCTGAATCACTATCTGGTAGCTGATCTCCATCTTCAGGAAAGGGTAAAAATGACTGAAATGTGTTAGAACCACGAACAGGTGCACTGTTATCTGCAGTAAATTTCCGTGGTTTCAAACATTGACAGTTACTACCCCTAACACCCCCAGCTCCACAGTCACAAAAGAAGCGGCTTGAGCGTGAGTAGACTACACGGTGACCCCGATGACAAACCTTAGCACATACTGAGCAGCAACCTTTTGATACAGTAAGGTCACATGTATAGCAGAAGTACCAATGCTGCTCCATGAAATTGCTTCCACTGGAAGTGAATGTGCAAACTTTAGAGGCAAGGGCCCTTTCACTGTTGGCATCCTCATCATCGTCCTTATCTATGCTAAGAACCTCCCCATCAGAGGTTGCATCATCCTCATCCTCGTCTACCGAAGTAGCATCGCATTCTAGAGAGGTTGATCCTCCTTCTTGATTGGAAGAAACAATGAATGCCTCAGAAGTTTTCCTGGACCCAACCAGTCGAGCAGACGCATGTCCCACCCCAGCAGTATTGCCAGAAGAGCAATTCTTAGTTATCCTTTGCAAGGAAGTTTTACCAGATCCACATTCTCCCAAGACAGTTGCAATAAAGCCAAATAGAAACTTAAGCCCCGGAAGCAGATTTTCATTGCCTGCCAGTTTCCCCATCATCATGACAGTCCTCGTCAAAAGCTGTTTCATCAAAAGCTCTCCTCTTGAAATTTGAACAATGAAATTGAAATAGGACTTCGCCACATGAATATCAAATAGCAAAAAAGCATTATCAAGTAATAGAAGTGCAGAATTGAAAATATGATGTTGCAACTCTTTTGACTGTTTCTCAGATGGCGGTGATACAAGGGACAGAATAAAATTCATAGTTGAATCCCGAAGAGAAATGGAGCTCCCTTTTGCACAGTTCACCCCACTATCTGATTTCATTAAGCTTCCTAAAAGCCTTTTCTCCAACCATTTAGATACGCTCTGTATATCTCTGTCAAGGAATTTCCTTTGTATCCTCATTCTGAGATGAGGAAATTGTTCTCCAGATAGAAGGTCTACAAAGAACCCAAGAACTTTCACGTTCACTGATTCAGAGAAACATGTATCTAAGGAATCAATTAGAACCAAACAGTCACCAAGATGCAACTGCAAAAGCTTACTCGTCTGCCCTGGCACATTTTCAATACCAAGACAAAAGTGAAATATAGCAGACTTTGAAGGATCTTTTCTAAGACTGCTTAATATCTCAACAATTTTGCAGATTATCCATTCATGGACAAAGCAATCACTTGCTCCTCTAGCATTCATATCCTTCAAAAACCCTTCCATTTGCTTCATTAGAATTAAGTTTGTAAAATTTGACAATTCCAGTTCTGCACTTGAGCTGTGATAGATTGTGTCACATTTCTGATGAACACTTTCAAAGACTCTATCACACTTGATAATCATTATTGTATCAACTATTTGTAAGAAGACTTCAGTCTCAGAGTCAATATTTCTTCCTGATTCTTTTATTTTATGTAACCCGTCAAGAACAAAGATGATTCCTCTTACACTAAGAACACAAGAGAGCAGAGTCGCACTAGAAGTAGAATGGTTTAAAGGAAAACCAAGCAAAATGCACTCCCAATAAGCTTTGGGAAGAGTTTTTGAAGATTTTTTATCAACAGCAGTATCCAACTTGGATATGAGGCTCAAAACAGACTGCAGCTCATCTGCATTGGAGCCACTCCTCTCCAGTAGCTCATCCTGCAGGCTTTTGTCAATTCCAGTATATTTCAGCAGTAAGAGTGGTAAAAATCCAGGAGCCACCTTCTGTTTGTAACTTAGGACATCAAGGAAAGCTCTCTGATAAATTTGCATGTGTTTGCTTAGTAAGGATGAGAACAGCCTTACTAGCAATACAAATTGACCAGAGTCAACCATGGAGGAAATCACGCGTCCAGCAAGTTTAACATATTTCTCATCCCCAAAAGCACTCTCAGTCCAGGTTAAACCGTGCCCAGAAATTGCAGTGTCTATACAATATCTCCATATGCCAACATTAGTGAAGGAAAGCACTAGAGACAGCCACATTTCACTTCTGAGGAAATCCCAACCTAATTCCTCAATGCCTTCTGGTATGGGCAAAGCATCTAAATTCTGAAGCAAGCTCAGTACAACATCTGGAATATTAGTGAAGTTTCCGAAGACCTCTGGATGGCCTAGGAGTAAATGGCTGAAGTGGAAAAAATGCAACATATTAGATAGATCCACGGAGTGCCCTTGATTCCACGATAAAACTGGATGGTCAATTTCAGAGCCTATATAAGGAATATCCCAACAAAGGTTGAAAACATATCTTTCAACAATTTGATCCTCCACTGCATTGGCTTTTTTGCCTCTCCAAAATCCAAGAATCAGTGAGAAAGTACAGTATATGTCCTTCCAATTCAAAGTTAATTTCTCAATCGTCAAATCATCCACACTGAGTGAAGCAGAAGACTCAGAAACATCAATTAGTTGTCCAATCAAGCTACCAAGAAAAACCTCATCTCCCGCCAATCCACCAGCAATGCTTTTTAATGCAGTTGATGACCAAGATGACATGTTATCATTAACTTTATTTAGCAATGATGAGCTAGACAATGGTGCTTCCCTCAACTTAGACCGCACATCTACAAGCAATGATGTAGGACAAGTCTGTTGGTGAAATATCATATGGCGAAGAACTAAGATCAACCTTGAAACCACCAAAGCCCAACATGTTAACAGTGAGCTGTTCAAATCCAAGACCGGGTTAGCAACTTCTTTGAGGGTTGAAAAGATTAAGTTTGCCATCACTCCCTTTTCTTCTGCACAGGACAAATGGAAGGCCATAAGAACCACCTCAATGTGAAACAATGAAGGAAGAGTACCAACGAGTTCATTGATACTTGGGCAGTTTACACAAACAGATTTCGCCTTCTCAACAACAAAAGCAACATAGCCTCTAAAAATCTTGGTTCTCAACTGACTGCCAACAGAACCAACCCTACTGAATAATGCGTGAGCAAGCAGGGTGAGGGTCCTATCATTGTAACTAAAAGCACCATTTTCAACAATAAGGATCTTTTCCACAAGGTAATCTTCAAGTGAATCACTCAAAGCATGGTTTGTGAGAAGGTTGTGCAGAAGATCAAAGGATAATTCATGGATGATCCCAACCTTCCCATCTTCATGTGAAGGGATACAAGCATCAGACATATTATCTTCAGACCAACAGCCATGAGAATCGAGTAGGGAAAGCAAAATATCAATGTCTGTATTACTGAGTTTGCTGCAAGCATCAACAAAAAGAGAAGGATGCCATTCAGTAGAGAAGATGCATGTTTTAAGAAAGTTCAGAAGTTCTATGGCAGACTGAATTGGCATATTCTGATTGCTAGAGTTAGAAACTAAAGCAGCAGCAGGTGGTTGTTCGCATCCATCTACAGATCCAACAGAACGCGCTGTCTCGGAAAAAAGATCTCCAAAAAGAGCCTCATCCTCATGGCACACTGCATTTTCAATTTCGGATGGTCCAGCAACTTTTGCCAAACTAGAATGGGACCTTTCCATTTTTTGCCTTAATTTCAATCCTTCAGAATGAAGGAAGAAAGCAAGTTGCATCAAATTTTCAACCCATTGGCTTGATGCAGGAAATATCAATTTTGTAAGCTCCTCTAAAGTGTATTCCTTGAGCAAAGGAACAGATCCATGATGAACAAGGTATGAAAGAGAATTGTTTTCTGAGTCAGTAGAACTGCCAACAAGCTCTGCATCGAAGTCTTTCCGCTCAAAAGGAATCTGGTGCCTTTGCTTTTTCAGATCATTAATGAGTTTCAGAGTATAAACAACAAATCGGGGGAAGAAAGACAAAGGGGGCTTTGAATTTGGATCATTTTTGTCATATATCCAAACAGAAGGATCCAAACTCTCTAGTATAGATGCTACAACACATGCTTGGATATTCTGAGCTACATTGCTATTACCAAAAATAACCTGAACATCATGAAGAAATTCTTCGGTAACCATTAAAACAATGCTCTCCAAACTTCCCTCGATAGTAGCATAGGTACTCACAAACTCGAGCTTAACTCTAAACAAATTAGACAAAGTATCAGTAAATGAGGCAACTGCCCTCATCAATGAGGCGTCATATTCAACATACGGAACATCTGTCGTGAGACTTCCAAGTATCTTCAACAATCTCAAAATGAATGATAGCCTCCTTCGAAAATTTTGGCCCAGTTCCCGCTCATCAAATACATCTTGTACTTTAGCTAGTTTATTGCAAAGCAAGATCAGGCGAGGAGTGCATTTCCCATGGACAACTGCCCAGTGCTGGGATAGAAAGACAAAAGTGTTGAGATATTGAAAATAGGTCTGCTCGCTGAATCCAGATTCTTGCCTGTCATGTGGCATGTGTTTAGAAGCTAATGTCTTCAGAAGCCAATCCATTGATTTTTCTTCCATTGAGCACGGGAAGCCTTTTATGAATCAGCAAAAAAAATGAAAAGAAAATCAGCACATGGTTAGGTTAGCAGGAAAACTATGACGAGGCAATGATGGGGTGATTATTGGGTATTAATATTATACCTTCTAAACGGCATTTTTTGTAGTCATCCACATAATCACCACAACAATCATCGACCATTGGCAGCAAATCTACTAAGGCACTTGCAGTTGTAGGTTGTAGTATGTCCACTACCATATTTACTCCATCAACCAAAGCTATCTCTAAAAGATGTATCATATTGGTCTGAAAGGCTCAAGGAGAATTAGTATCACAAAAAAAGAAAAAACACATAAAAATGACCACCCTACCAGAAAAGTACACAAACCAAGACACCAAGTTCTAACACAGAATAATATAAATTTAAGCTATACCAGACTTTTTATTTGTTCTATAAATGGATTCTCCATCCTTACTCAGGTATAGAAATCAGAAAAAACCTATTACCGCACAGTACCATACATCAACTATGCATAAAGCAAGATAAATAAAATCAGACCCAAAAATCAATTTGATATTTCTGAGAATCATGGTCAAATGTAGCCTTGGTTGCAGTTTGAAAATTTTGGCAGCAACACCAAGGTATTTGAAGTCTTCAGGGCCGCAATCAAGGCTATATTTGACCATGATTCTCAGAAATATCAACAATCATGATGCAAGTGCTTCCGCAAACACAATTAAAACATTGAGTGGGTGTAATGAATGATTATCGATCAAACAGAAAACAAACAACTCCAGAGAAAGGTTAATGAAAAAGGACTGAATTAAACTTTCTTTAGAACCCCTTACCATTTTATTAGTAGTCTTTTTCGGCATACATATAAAGAAATAAATAAATTATCTATTAACTTTGATATTATTTAGCATTTCCTTCTTTATTTCAACAAAATAAATGCTCAAAATTCAATAAACCGGGCACACTACTCTCCAACGCACCCTTGTGGAGAAGCAGTCCCTACGATTTTTAAGTTAATAACTGTATTGGGCATCATGTTGATTCCCACCTCCCAATTATGATTATGCAAATAAGCTACGATACTCATACAACGAGCAGGATTTTAAAAAACCAAGTTAGTGAAATGTCGACTGCAACACCATGGTGTTTGAAGTCTACTACCGCAATTGAAGGTCATTTGACCTAGATTATCAAGATGCAGCCACGGCTACAATTTAAAACCTTGGCAATGAATTCCTAACGGACCTAATGATTGATGATCAATCAAACAAAAAACGACAGAACAAATAGAATAAAGGAAAAGGAATAGCAATCTTTTTCGGCATACGTGTAAAGAAATAAAATTATTTATTAACTTGAATATTATTTAGGATTTCCTTCTTCATTTCAACAAAATAAATGCTCAAATTTCAATAAACCAGGCACACTACTCTCCGCGCACCCTTGTGGAGAAGCAGTCCCTACGATTTTTAACTTAATAACTATTGGGTATCATATTGATTACCACCTCCCAATTATGACTATACAAATAAGTTACGATACTCATACGATGATCAGGATTTTAAAAAAACAAGTTAGTGAAATGTCGACTGCGACAACAAGGTGTTTGAAGTCTACTGCCACAATTGAAGCTCATTTGACCTAGATTGTCAAGATGCGGCCGTGGCTACAATTTAAAACCTTGGCAATGAGTTCCTAACGAACCTAATGATTGATCATCAATCAAACAGAATACAACAGAAAATTCCAGCAAACAAATAAAGAAAAAGAAAAACTATTCTTTTTCGGCATACGTATAAAGAAATAAAATTATTTAGCAACTATAATATTATTTAGCATTTCATTTTTTTATTTCAAAAAAATAAATGCTCAAAATTCAACAAACCAGGCACACTACTCTCCAACGCACCCTTGTGGAGAAGCAACCCCTACAATTTTTAACTTAATAACAGTATTGGGTATCATATTGATCCCCCCTCACAATTATGATTATGCAATTGAAGCTCATTTTACCTAGATTATCAAGACGCAGCAACGGCTACAATTTAAAACCTTGGCAATCAGTTCCTAATGATTGACCATCAATCAAAAAAAGAGCAGTATTTAAAAAAATTGAAAAGAAAAAAAAAACAAGAATGTTTGTGAAATGTTGGCGGGGACACTAATGTGTTTGAAATCTAGTGCCGCAATTGAAGCCCATTTGACCTAAATTTTCAAGATGCAGCCACGGCCACAATTAAAACCTCGGCAATGAGTTCCTAACGGACCTAATGATTAATCATCAACCAAACAGAAAACGACAGAAAATTCCAGCAAATAATAAAGAAAGAGGAATAAACTAGACATCATTTAATCATACTTAAAATTCAATAAAACCATGCACACTACTCTCCATCAAATTTTCAAATTACAGAACTTCAAAACTATCGTAAGCATACCTGAATTCCTAGATCATCATCATCAAATCCAGATTTCTCCAAATAACACAAAGCAAATTCTATAGACCGCTGCACAATCGCAACAAGTACTCCTTCTGCTTGCTCCACTGTTCAAACAAACAACCAAAACAAACACCAAAAGAAGTCACTACAAATATAAAATCAATTCCAAACTATGAAGCATGCACAAAGACACCTCGACACAGGCAAAAATTTGAAAAAATGAATTCATTTAAGTAATCACGTATGTCGGTGTCAGAACACCGGACACGCCTTCAATCAGAAGTTTCGGTGCTAGAGAGTTTCAACACACTTTGAAAAAATAAAAAAACAACAAAAAATAATTATACTCTTCGAACAACAATTTGCAACTTCAACAACAAGGATCATACACAAACAAGTTAAATCACGCAAAAGCAAAAAAGAAAAAGAAAAAAGAAACAACAAAATTAAGTTAGAAAACTAACACTGCACACATAAATTCATTTCCAAACACTTCAAAAAACAAGCAACAAAATAATGTTCATCATCGATCAACAACATGCAAGGATCATATGAACAAGCTAAATCGTGCAATAGCAGCATAACGCAACAAAAATGAAATTAACAAAAAAAAAAAATTTACTCATCGATGAACAAATTACAGCTTCATTTCAACAACAACGATCACACGAACAATCTAAGCTAAATCATGCAACAAAAACAAAATCAACAAGTTCGATGAAACGAAAACAAGTACCTGATAAAGATCTCGAAGAAGAAGCAATAGCTAACGCGAGAGAAGAAATCGCGTGAATCTGAGAATCAGTCCATGACTGAAGACGCAAAGTATCATCATCACCACCGGAAGATTCGAGTCCGCGGCGGAGAAGGCAGTAGAAAGCGTCGAGACCTGACCTAACAGCGTCATCGGAACGGAGTTTGTGAAGAAACTCGCCGGAGGGATTGGAAATTGCGTCGGCGACGGCGATGAGGTTGGTTTCCGCCATGGCGATGCAAATCGGAGAATCGAGTGTGTTATCAGTGTTGCATTGAGAAGAAGAGAGAGGGATTTATGGTAATTTCGTAGAGTGTTGAAAACGGTTATGGTGGAAGACTGTGATTGAAAGAAATCGAAAGAAGTGTTTAGAAATGAGTGAGAGAGAGAGAGAGAGGTTTATTACAAGGATTAGTGTTGAAAGTGTTTACTTAAGAACGAAGGAGATTTGTGCTTGTCTTTGTCCAAAAGAAAAACAAAATGCTAGTTTACTACATCAACAATATCTTTTATTTTTGTTTCTTACACCTCTAAATTACCTGGGTACACCTAAATGATATTTAAAATTTATCGTAAATAAATTTCCAACCGCTTTCTATTTTTCGATCTAATGGTTTACTTCTCTCTCGCAAATATTGAATGAAGGTGATGAAGTTTGATGAAAGGTTTAAGATTGAAGCGGAAAGTCATCGCTTAACATTCTATTGTGTAATTGCAGGTTTGGTTGTGCAGTGGAAATGAGAAACGTGTGTTGCTGTGAAATTCGCTCCAATTTATGAAAGTTACTATTCTAAGTTTTGGCGGCAACGCGGTTTCGCACTATGTTTTTTTTCCTTTCTGGGTATATGAATTCGCTGCAATTTATAAAAACTACCCTAAACGCTAAAGCAGACACACAGTGAGTAATTGAACTTTTGAATTATATCATGTGCTTTCGCTTTTTTCCTTCATGGGTATATGAATTGTACGTTAATTAAGTTCACGTATTTTGTTTAATAAAAAAAACGTGCGTGAATTAAACTCGTGTAGATGGATTTATACATTCAATGAATGAATGTAAGTGAAATTTGTTCCAGATATGTAATCTGCGCTTGAATTAGAATTTCATGAAAATAACATTTTTGAATTCACGTACATCAAAAATTGAATTGAAATACATATGTGTCCCTGTTGTTTTATCTTGCAGTTTGGCCGAAGAGAACCACCGAAACTGAATTAAATCTTATAAGTGAAGAAAAAAATAGGTCAAGTAGATGTCAATCTAATTGAATTGCAACATACATGAATTGGATTCATCCTTTTTAATTATCTTAAACTTAGAAAAATTAAACCTAATTATATCGAGGGAAAAGATCTAACAAAAAAATTGGGAAAAAACAATTGAACGCAAAAGAGAAAAATTAAGAAAATGGTTTGAATTTGAAACTGAGAAGGAGAGTGCGACAAAGGAAGAGAAAAATCTGACAATGATTTCCTTAATAGACCGAATGATTAATCATCGATAAAAAAGCATGATTTAAAAATAAAATAAAAAGGTTAGAGAAATGTCGGTTGAGACACTAATGTGTTTAAAGTTTAGTACCGCAATTGAACCTCATTTGACCTAGATTTTCAAGATGCGGCCATACCCACTATTTAAAACTTTGGCAATGAGTTTCAAACAGATCTAATGATTAATCATCAATCGAACAGAAAACGACAAAAAATTCCAACAAAAAAATAAAAAAAGGGATAACCTAGACATCATTTAAATATATTTTGCTGTCATAACGATGCAAAACGGAGAAATCGGGAGAGTGATATCAGTATGGTTGTTGTGAATGTGGCATTAAGGAAAAGATAAGGGGTTTTATGGTAATTTTTTATAGAGTGTTGAAAAAGGTTTGGAGAAACACGGAGAGAGGTTTATTACGGTATTAGTCTTGAAAGTTTACTTAAGAAGAAGATTTGTTCATGTTTTTGTCCAAAAGGAAAATAAAATGCTAGTTTTCTATTTCTAATATCTTTCAGTTTTGTTTGTTACACCGCAAAATTATCTCATTAGACCTAAAAGATATTTAAAATTTATTTTAATACTGAAACTATCATTTCTCGTATAAATTTTGTAGACTCCTTTCTATTTCTCTCGATCTAATTATTTACTTCTCTCTCAAAAATATCCATTAAAGGTGATCAAACTTGATGAAAGGTTTAAGATTGAAAAGTAACGTCATTCCTTAACGTTATATTGTATTGTTAAATGTTTGGTTGTGCCACATAAATGAGAAACGGGCATCTAGTCTGAAATTCACCACAATTTATAAAATCTATTATTTTAAGCTTTTGCGGCAACACAATTTTGCAACGTGTTTTTTCGTTTTTTTCTTTCCTTGGTATATAAATTCACTGCAATTTATAAAAACTACCCTAAACGCTAATCAAACAGACACTAAGTAATTGAACTTTTGAATGATTTTCAGTGTTTTTGTTTTTTTTCCCTTCACGGTTACATGAATTGCATGTCACGTGTCTTTTTTTTTTATAAAAAAAATAAGTGTATGTGAATTAAACTCGTGTAGATGGATTTATACATTCTCATTGTAAGTGAATTTTGTTCAAGACATGTAATTTGCACTTGAATTGCAATTTTATGAAAATTACATTTTTAAATTCATGTACATTTAAAATTGAATCGAAACACATATATGACAATGTTGTTTTCTCTTGGGTGTGACTAAAGGGAACCACCGAAACTAAAACTGAATTTTATAAGTGAAGAAAATAGAGTCAAGTTGATGTCACTATAACTGAATTGCAACATAAGAGAATTGGATTAATCTTCTTTTAATTATCTTAGACATTAGAAAAATTAAACCTAATGATATCGGGAAAAAAAACTACAAAGAAATTGGAAAAAACAATGAAACACAATAAAAGTTAAGAAAATGGTTTGAATTCGAAAATGAGAAGGAGAGTGTGCAAAGGAAGAGTAAACCTTGACGGTGATTTGCTAACGGACGTAATGATGAATCATCGATGAAAAAAGCAAGATTTAAAAAAAAAATCAGTGAAATGTCAGCGGAGACACTAATGGGTTTGTAGTTTAGTGCCGCAATTGAAGCCCATTTGACCTAGATTTTCAAGATGTGGCCATGACCACAATTTAAAACCTTGGTGATGAGTTCCTAACGGACCACGTGATTAACCATCAATCAAACACAAAATGACCGAAAATTTCAGTGAACAAATAAATGAATAAACTAGACTTCATTTAAATCATACTTAAAAGCCAATAAACACACTTGACCTATATTTTCAAGATGTGACTACGACAAAAAATTAAAACTTTGGCAATGGGTTCCTAACGGATCTAATAACTAATCATCGATAAAAAAGAGCAGGATCTCAATTAAATGAGAAGAGACATATGAAGAGAAAAATAAAGGTTAGATGGGGAGAAAGGAAATCAAAGACAGAGGATAAGAAGACAAAATATGGTAATAGAAAATTTGAAAAGGGACTACGGATATTTTTATCAATTTGAGGTATAACCAGAAATATTAAGGTATAATTAAAAAATCGTATCTTTTTATTAAAAAAGTATATTAACATCTTTTTTTTATAAAGAATAATAACTATAGAATTACTTATTTAGAAAAAAGTATAGAATAATTGTAAGAAGAAAAACTTTTATTAATTAAAGGGGCATTAATGCTCATTTTGCAATGGTTATAAGGTTTAACACTAAACTAGCATAATAGTATAATAACAACAACAACTTTGATTTTTTTAGGAGATAACAATAATTTTGATTGAAAATATGCTTTTAATTATGAAAAAATGAAAGTTGAGCCAAAATACAAGACAATTTTCTATAAAGTTGTCATTTTAGGGAGGTCATTTGTTAAAGTTGTCAATTTTAGAGGGCCAAATGCGCCACCTAAAGTGATGGGAGAGTGTTCAACATCTGGAGATTCTTAGGTGTCTGCAGGCCTGTTTCTAAGAGTTTGGTGGTAGGCTCGTTTCTTAAATATTAACATTAGCTACACAAAATTGTAGGTATTTCACAAAGAGGGATATATGTACATGATAATCATCTACGAGAAATCCAATGCAATAAGTAGAAATAATTATAAGGCATAAGAATTTACAATGACTTCATAATCATTGAATAAAGGAACCTTTTATTAAGTTCCTCAGATGCGAGTCGCTTGCGAGATCTTAATTTATGAGTAAGATAAGTCAGATGTCATGTCCGCAGTAGCCTTATTTACTTGCTATTCCCTTACTAAATCATCTTTTACTGAAGGAAAATTTATGAGGGAACATACCATAACCACTGAAATCATGTTAATAATATGATCCTTATATTTATTTGGACACCTATATTTCTCAAACACCCATTCAATGCTTCATTTTATCTATATATCTCTCTCTTATTAACACATCTATCACATAACTCTCTCTATTTCTATCGTTCCTTATACTCAAAAATCATTCATATCAGCAAATTGAAACCAAAACTTCAAAATCAAAACATGCATGCAAGTATTAATATTGACTAAAACACATAATTAAAATTGTTCCCTCAATTACAAAACCTATTCTAAGAACATCAACACTGATAAGTGCCAGGAAGTAGTAATTCTAATGAAGATTTATGGCACTTTTGTAACTAGTTTTGCAAGTTATTAAGGAAAAAGCCGAGAGATAATTGATTTTTATCCTTTTACGCTTTATCTATCTTACTTTACCTAATTTTGCAGGAAAGTTACTCAAGGCACTGAGCAAAGATGGAAAACAAGAAACAAAGTGCAACCAGGCCAAAAATAGGTAGAAAGACAGGTTTGCTCGCATCCAACTCGCAGTGGCGAGTTATCAAAGGAAAAAATAGGCAGAGAGGCACATTTGCTCGCCACCAACTCGCACCCTGCTCGCCATGGCGAGTTAGCAAAGAAAAAATAGGCAGAAGCACAGGTTTGCTCGCCATGGCGAGCGAAGTTGCTTGGGAGGCGAGCAAGGGCGGCTAAAACTCCCCCAGGATGACGTGGCACAGACCCAATGGGGAAGAAACCTCAACTCGCCATGGCGAGCAAAGGAACTCGCGAGGCGAGTTGATGCAGATGGGAAAGCTTATAAATAGCCCTTGATCATTTCTTGAAGAGAGTTAGCTTTTATTGCATAGTTTTCACAGATAGACACTTAGAGAGAGAGAGAGAGATAGGGCTTGGTCTTCATAGAGTGAGAGTGATAAAAGTTTGATTCTTCCACATTTGGTGAGAAATCACAGGGTTGTAATGAATCTTTTCCTTTCAATTCATTCTTGCAAGGCTTCCATGACAATGAGAAGCTAAATCTCCATTGTTGGGATTAGAGGTACTTGATCTTAGCTAATCATGTAATCAATTGATCTATAAATGTATGGTTCTAGTATTTCATTTGATATGGAGATTATTCTTGCATTTTATTGTTCATGTTTGATTTAATTGTGATTGAAAAATACTTTTGAATCTAGGTTTAGAATAATTCTCTATCCAAACATAAATCCTAGACATGGAATTGATGTTTAGATAACCACTCTTTGTATCCGAACTTAATGCTTTTCTATCATTCAAGAGATTGAGAAATCATCGATTGAATGATAGGAACGACTCTTAGATCGTTTAATAGTGTGAGACATCGACGATTAAACGATACAATTGAAGTCACCATATTATTTGGACACGAATGATATTGACGAAGGATACGTGGTAATATCAAAGGAAAGCTAGAATCCATGCATGATCTTTAGGTTATGTGTGACGCTTGATTAAGGAACTCTAATCCTAACAAGTTTTACGCCCTATCAATCTCAAGTTTTAATCTTATAACGTAGATATTTAGGTTTTAAACAAACAAACAAATTACTCTTTCAACTTAAAATGGTAATCGATGTCGAATGATCCATGATATCGCACTAGTCCCTGAGGAGACGATATATAAATACTTACTTTTGATATACGTAAATATGCTACATCAAACACCTTCAAGAATCAAAACATATATATCATTCATCAATATCAGCAAGACAACAACAAATTCAATTTATCAATGAAAAAATCGCGCCCTAAAATGAGATTTTCCAAACATGCAAGAAAGGAGGATAGAAGGGGACTAACCGCAAAGTTAATTCCTTGTTCCTAACTGGGATACTAACAATGCTCAGTTTACCCTTTTTATCTTGAGTGTTTGTCCTATGATTCCTTTCTACGTGTAGCATGCATGTGGCCATGAGCCTACAGCTAGTTGAAGTGGAACATGATTTAGTGCATGTGTATTGAGATGGGTTTACAAAACTTACCCTAGTGCATTAACTTTTGTCACGAATGAACGCGCTCTTTCTAACATTCACTTTTAAATCCCATGAAATTCATGTAAGTCTCTTATTTTGGAAATGGATTTCATAAAAAGTTTTAAGACCCAACATAGATTTCACCCAATACAAAAATGAGTGATGAAGAGTGTTAAAAAGATAGTATTCTTATCATTTCTCAAGTCTAAAATATAACTCTTGTAAAATGATGGTAGTTTTTAAGCCTTAAGGTGGTTCTTGATAAATTTATTGGGAATCCAAACATGCTATGAAGTACTCTTTTCGCTCCTTTTTAAGTGTCGTTTGACTGCGGATTTAACGTTTCTATTTAATCGTCGTTTTGGTATTTTAAGGCTACAATTTGTCACTTATACATTTTCTTAATTACTCTTATCTTTTTCCATAAAACTAGTAATGCTATCTATTTCGAAAACTAAAGTTTGTTATTTTAAACAAAGTTTATTTTGTTATCTTCAACATTCAAATCTATGTCATATAGTGTGAATCTAGTATTGGTTGAAACCATAATTGAAGTTTTTTGTGTTAAAAAAATAAGAATTTTTTGAAGAAAAAGATAGTAACTAACAATTGTTTGTTATGAGAGAAACACATTAAATTTATTGAAAAGAGAAAATGTATCCAAAAAATAGAAATTTATTGGTAGATTAAAGTAACGGTATAATAGGAAGAAAATGTGTAAATATACACTTCCTTAATTTGGCGTTACTATTTTAAAACGACACTTAAAAAAGAACGGAGGGAGTACAAATATTTGACACAATATGAATACGGCGATATAGGAAATTTTTTAAAATATGATATTGTATAAGATATTTTAATAAAAAAAGTTAAATTTAAAATTAAATATATAAAAAGACACCTGAGTTATATAAAAGGCCACCTAAATTTATATCAAAAGAGTGTAAAAATTCTTTGAAAACAGAGTAAAAAATAAAATAGAAGGTCAACTAAACCTAGCGGCCTAACTAATGACTCTTTTAAGTAAAACTAAACTCTGACCCATGCGATGCACGAGTCTTACCAAGTAAAACAGACACAAATATGTTATATCGTAATAAAAAAAAGTTGTAGTGAAATAAATCATATAACAAAAATTAACTACATTGATCATATCTTTGTTAGATCTCATATGAAAACAAATAAATATGAATGAGTTAAATTAGTCATATCATGCTGAGACTAATACGTTTTACATTAGTCATCTTACATTACGAAATACTTCACAATCAACAATATTTGAAGTCACGTTAGTATTTTCACAATCTTCATCAATTATTAGTATCTTCAACTCATCTTTTGAAATAACTCTTGAAATTACAACATATAATTGACCATGTGAAACACCGAAGTTGACAAACATATTCTAACATTTTTAAGTGTTTGCCATTGACTCTTGTTAATAGTCATTGCAAATAAAACAAATAAGGAAAATTGTCTTGTAGAAACTTTAAAGAAATTGTGACTTATGTAAGAGAAAAAATTGTTGTATAAACTTTTTGGCAAATATTACTTCCAGATATCACAATTTTTATCTAATTAATCATCATCATAATAGCATTTCTTTTCATATTATACTTTTAACTTTGGATATTATTTCTCATTTCCTGCCATTGATTTTACTTTTGCTAGTAATGGTGGAAATTTGCTAAAATTTAAGTCAATATATCTCAAAATTTTTAACAAATGACAAACAAATAATACGTGACTATCATGGTAGTAGTGCTGTTTGGAGCAACGTGTCAAATATAAATTTATTAGTTGAATGAAATTCAACTTAATCATATTTAAATGCTTTGCTTTAAAAAAACTTAGACGACTTAATATAAGTTTTTTCAATTGCAAGCAAAAACTATTTTTATTAATTATGATCAAATTGAAGTTAGAAACAATCAATTTAATATTTCTTATCAATGAACTAATTTCAGTTACTGAACTCATCTTTTGGTTGTTTTGTGATAGAAGCTTTGGTGCCATGATAAAAGCTTATGAACTCAGAGTGCTGCACACACAAAATTCTTATGCAGTCTTAACAATCATTCATTGTTGTGGTATTGTAGAATGTGTATCTTTCTTAATTTTTCCAAAATTCTAATACTATTTTACTACACCCCTGCCATTTACATTTGTATAGAACAAACACATTAAGTTGCATTTGAAATTAGCTCCACCTTGAGTTCTATAACAGCAATGTCACTCTCATCTGTTCTGCAATAGAAAAATAATATTGATGAATTGAAAATAGGAAAAGAGAATAAGCATAAAAAAATGGAATAAAGATTGGTAGACACTCTTAATGTGTACACCTCTTCGTATCACTCTTGAAAATTTTAGTTAACCAAATATATGGTCTGTGTAACCACATTTTTTCAGTTGCATGACCACTATTTAGAAACTGAAAAATGTGGTCACGCAACTAAAATGTCCGTGACCATTTTTTTTTCCACTTAGTTAACCAAATAAATTCTGGAAAAATAGTGGTCACGCAACTAAAAAATATTGTCACACATATTATATATTTGATTAACTGAAATTTTTTAGAGTGGTACAAAGGGGTGTACATATTAAGGGTGTCTACCTATCATTGCTCTAAAAAATGACCTATAAAAAATGAATAAAAATGACTTAAAAGAGAAAAATTAGGCTCATTACTAATGAGTAAAAATTTGTATAAAAAACAAAAATAGAAAAATCAATTGAAAATTGAGCCATTGAGGTCATCTTGTAGTAAGACCCAAATTACAAAATTGTTTATCTCATATACAAAATTGCTCTCCCACACATTAGAAAAAAACTAAAATACCTCCAACAACTATCGATGGCTCTATCCTGACAATAGTTAACCGTCGCTCCAAATCAAAACATGCATGAATAGAATAACAAAATTAAAAAAAAACCCCAGCAACACTTAAGTGTCGTGGGAACTTAAGTGGTTTGGGAGCCTGAAATCGTAAATGAGATGTTCCGTTTAGGCATGTTAATATTTCTTTATGTTAAAAAAATGTTCTTCAAGAGTTATTTATAAAAGGTGTTAAAACTAAAAAAAAATCCCTCAGAAGATTATCTCCTGGACAATTTTAGGGGCCTTGGAAGACATTACATATGCCTAAAAAGCACATTCACAAATACTACTACTACATAGCTGCCTCACATGTTTTGGTATCACTGCCACTTCTGCGTATTTCTTCTTCTGCATTCTATTTTCTTAACATTTCATCTTTATGTGCATTTTATTTCCCGTTTTATTCTTCTGTGTCTTTCTTCTCTTTCTTTTGGGTCTCTTTTACAATTGTTTCTTTTTTTCATTTTATTTTTTAAAAATGAAAAACATAAGAAGGAGGAGGGTAAACTAGAAATTTTTAAAGATTCGTTTGTTTTGGACCTTCATGACATTAAATAACAAAATTTATGGGACTTTCACCCCTTTTAATTTGAGCAAATTTCGGTTTACCCCCCTCTCATATCACCGCTTTTGTATGGTCAAAATTCATGAAGGGGGGTAAACCAAAAATTTTCAAATTACAAGGATAGAATCTAAAACAAAATTATAGGTGGTAAACCGAAATTGACCTATATTACAGGGTAAAACACTATTAACCATAATAATTATTTTATGGAAAACTTCAGGTTATTGGGAAGAGGATTCAATGAATTTCAATTTGCTTCTTATGTAGACTTACACACTCTTTGGGTGATGAGCACCGTAACATCCCATATTTTCCCATAGATAAATATTCCATATAAATGTCCTTAGTGACAGTGAACTTAATTGATTTAGAAGGTAAATTAGACAATAGGTAAAGAAACTTAATCTAGCACCATCATTTTAAGCCCAACCTTAGAAAGAAAGAAAAAAGGGAAATTTGATAAGTTAGTAAGGGTAAATTGGTAATTTCACCTCACCTCTATGTATAAACTAGGCCAATAGAAGAAATCTGATTTTAACATTTCATTTTTTCCATCTCTTTCTCCCAAAACTGACCCCTCACCATGATAGCCACCTTCATGATCCTTACATGCAATTGACTTATTAGAATTGTTGGCTTGTTCTAAGGCTTTAAGGAAACTAATAGAAGAGGAATTGGAGTTTTGAAGATTTGGAGAAATTGGAGAGGAAAGCTAGGAGTTGAGGAAACTAGAAGCAAGGAAAGATTAAACCAAGCTTGAATCTTATCATCCTAAAATTAAGGTGGGTTTCCCTTTTCCTTTCCCTCATGCATGTAGAAATTTGATGAATCTAGAGTTAACTTTCATTTGGGGAAAAAATGGAATTTTAGGGTTTTATGAAATTGAGTAATAAGAATAGTGAGAGTGTAGAATTATATGAATATGCATTACTTTTATGGAATATGATTTTGAAGGAAAATCTCTTGTATTGACCTTAAATTGGGTGGAATAATTTGCTAATGATAAATGATTTGTTGTATGAAGTTATTGACATGTTTAGATTTGAGAAAGAAACATGAAATTCTAAAAGTTTTTACTTAAAACAGTTACAGTGCGTGAATTTTCATAATTTCTTGGTTTCAAATTTTAATATGGGACCAGTTGCATTGTGATTACATGTAAGTATACTAACTTTGGTAAAATATATAAAATTTCTAGACTTCAAATGACTGTACATTCATAGTTTCTATAAATGACAATTATGCATATGTGCTTGTATTGATCAGTCTGATTGCATGATTTTTTTTCCTGAATTATCTATATTCTATTTTGATATGGGATCAACTTCAATGCCTTGGTACGAGGAATGTCTATCTCTAGTAAATTGTACAAAAGATTATGACTTCATTTCATGAGTCGTTCATAGCTTTTAGTGACATATGGTTTTGCAGAAAAAATTATGGCATGTCCTCTGTGCATACTTTCAAGTTATATGCTTCACTAAGCTAGTGATAAGTGAGTAAATGTATGGGCGTTTATTTACTTATCTAATTGTTAGTGTTTTAAAATGGTAATGACCTGAGAAAAAAGAATTGAAAAAAATCTATAATTCATACAATGTATAATTAGTTATTGATTATTTCTTGTAAGTATGTGCTACTGAAGTACGTTGAATGAGGTTATCCCCTTGAGTGTTATGTGTATTACACTGATTTATTTATGTTAAATGTCACACTACATGTTGGCATAAATTATTTAAAAAATCTGGTATAACTAGATGATTATGTTTAGTATGAGGTTATTGAATCATGTGTACATCAAGTTAAAATGATGATATGATAAATGTTATAACCTGACTTTAAAATTTAGAGGCATACTTTGAGTATGAATGTTATTACACATCGTTTATATTATTTATCTGATGTGTATGAGATATCTAATCGGGAATAATGAGATTCACCCTAGCTAAGTGAATTCTCTGTCTACGACGAGACATGTAAGAAGGGGTAAACGGGGCACCGTTTACCGGAGTTAATCTATCTCCGCCTTACCTAATGATTTATAGAATAGTTTAGGTTATCGAGGTTTTCCCACGTTCGGTAACTTAGAGGATTGCTTATATTATTTATAAGTATAATTTTAAGATCAAGTAATTGGATAAAAATGTTTATTGTAAATAAATAGTTGATGTCTTTCAATCGATCACATTTAATTTTTTCACTATGTTTACATCTCATGAAAAATCTTCTTCAATGGCAATATTGTATTTGTATCCCATCTGGGAAGCTCACTGAGATATTCAATATCTTACCCCATGTTTATTTTATTTTTACAGGTATAAACTTTATTATTCAAAGAACTTGAAGCCGGACCACAGTCAATCACCATTTAAGTCTAGCGATTTACCTTAATTTTGTATCTATCAAAGAGTTGTAAATCAAAATGTTCTTTGAAGTCAAATATTGATTTAAGATTTTAACTGTAAAGCTTATTTTAACTTTGAAAATTTTATATAAGATTTACGTGTATGGATGAAAATTCTTTTGACATAATTCCGCAAAAAAAGAAAAAGTAGTTTTAATTCCGCTTTGAAAATGAGGTGTTACAAGCACCAGGAACATCAAGCCTAGAGTACTTCATCTTTCACAATGGATGAAAGATTTTAATCCTTACACCCGTCAAACTCGTACACATATTTGGATACGTCTTATGATCCCGTTACATCAGAGCATGTGTTGCAGCTAGTCAGTCCTGCACTAGTGCATGTAGTTGCATCGAACTGGTCCAACAACATGAGAACCAGTCGATTGCCTTCGATGAACATATTATTTCAAGGCAGTTGGTAGATTTAACTAAGAACCAGAGAAAGAAACTCAATTGTGTTGCCTATCTGGCCCACTATAAGGGTGAATCATCACCTACCCCCTTATTGGAATATTTCAGGTATTGGTAACTTTAATGTTGGGGTTGCTCTCACCGACTGAATTTGCAGTCTATAAATACCCTTTCGGTTTGCCCAATTTTTGTTTCTCGTAGGACTCTCACTTTATATACAAATGTTGGTTTCAGGTAAAACAATAACTTGAAAAGAGAATGTGTAATTTAATTCTGTGTTTTCACCCAAGTGCCATATATGGTAGTTGTTAGGTTGTTAGTTTGTAATCAAAGGGGCCATTCTTTAATGCATGTCATAATTATTATTATTATTATTATTATTAAGTTTAAGACAAATCAAGAAACTGGTCGATGTTACAAATTTGCCTTATCGATTCCATTTTGACTATCTACTCTCTTCAATTTTTGTAGCATGGTTTTTTTTAATTCATTGAAAGGAACACATAATAGAATAAAATAAATATGGAATTATGCACAAGTATTTGAATCAAATGCCTTTGTTAAATCCAACTCAAAAGGCTGAGGATTGACACTAGGATACAACATTTTTTAAGCATTTACGTTTAGTGAAAAAATTCAAAGAAATATCCTTATAAAAAATATTTGTTTATGGTTTTTCTTTCTTTCTTTTGTTTGAAATTTATGGCCTTCTTCCTGTTTAGTGTAATTTATAGTGTATTTTTTTAATTGAATAATTGGAAAATGTGTATGACGTTCGATAAATTAACAAATTTTTTGTCTTCAAATATATCCATACAACACCTTATTAGATTAATACTAATTTTTCAATGAAAATTTATATAATCTGGTAAAGGTTTATCGTCTATTTTTAGGAGATTAATTTCCTCTACTTCTATAGAAAAATACATTGGTCTAGTAAGATTGATTATTTCCACTTATATCATTCTATTTTGAACTTCATAAATAATTCCATTTACAATTTTTTTGGATTGTCTTTCTTAAATTTTTATTTTATTTTGGGACGAAATATATTGTTAAGTTACATTAGTCTTTGGAGATGCGGGTACATGATACTCGGTTCACACAAAAAAAACTATTAAATTATTTTAATTTTTGGTTTTAATTGTTTATTTTTTCATGTTTAGATCATCAATATTTTTGTGTGTGTTAACCTTCCGGTATTTAGCTTAAGGGGTCCTAGGTAATTAGGAGTTCAGCTGATAAGTAAATAAAGTCTAAACAAAAATTGTTCCACTTCAAATTTAAATGTAGGTTCTGCCCAACTATATATATATATATATATTTGTTTGTAAAATGAGTTATATCAAAATTTTACCTTTCATATATGTTGTTTTTACCACTATAGTTCATTCCTTACTTTCTAATATAATTTATCCTTTTTATTGTTATTTAAAAATAAAGATGGCCCAACCATTTATAAAAAAATAAAATAAAAGAAGGCCCAACCCGTTATAAGAAACCCTAAATTTTCATATGACTTCATTTCTTCTTGTTCTATCAGCCGCCTCTTTATTTCCTCATCGTTAACCTCTTTTTTATTTCAAGTGGCGCCTCCTTCTTCCGGTGTGAATATGGAGAAATCAGTGATTGCAAGAAATAAGAAGGTTAGTAATTATATACCTGATGATCTTTCCCGATTAATTTTGTCAAATTTATCTCTGAAATCTTTGAATCGTTTTAGATGTGTTCGCAAATCCTGGTCTACTTTGTTTGAAAACCCTTATTTCATAAGCTCGTTCCGCAACAACTTCTTATCTAATAATCATGCTTACTATGAGGATACATCACTCCTCCTACATCAGACTGTACCCGATGATAAACTTGTGTTATATTCTCTTTCGGGCGAGAGGTTTGAAAATGGAACCAAGTTAGATTGGCCAAATCCATTTGAGGAGAACGAACCTAGTTTTGTTATTTCAGGATCCGGTAGTATTAATGGTATTTTATGTCTGATTAATTACACCCAACCTAATGCAAGAGTTGTATTGTGGAACCCAACTACTCAAGAATTCTTAGTTATTCCTACCAGCCCTTTTGAATTAGTCCCACATATGGATGTTGATATAGTTCGACATGGTTTTGGGTATGATTATGTTACAAATGACTATAAGATAATTCGGCAGGTGATATGTTATCATAAAATTGACATTGATATGTTGTATTTAGAAGATATAGACGACGACCCATTTTTGGAGATATATAGTCTACAAAGTAACTCATGGAGAAAACTTGAATATGATATCCCAATAAATCATACAGAAAATGGAGTGTTCCTAGATGGAATGGTTCATTGGTTGAATGAAAGTGATGATAGTGATGATGAAGATGAATATGTTGAAGCATATCTTTTGTCATTTGACCTAAGCAGAGAGGAATTCATAACAACACTTGCACCCTTAGAAGATGTTAGTTTTGACTCTGAACCTGTTTTGCTTGACTTGATGGTTTTAAATGGGTCTATTGCTTTGATTTCAAATTATACAAATTTGGGTACTTTTAAAATACATGTTTTGGGTGAATTTGGTGTGAAGGAATCGTGGTTTAAACTCTTCATTTTTCAACCAACATCTATCATTGTGTATCCTATTGGAGCAGGAAGAAAAGGGAATATATTCTTTACAGATGAAGACGGAAAACTAATATTTTTTAGTTTAAGCACGATGATTGTTGAGGAGGTCAATTTTGTCAGTGGTAAATTTTCGGGTAAGACTGTAACTTATAAAGAGAGTCTTCTTCCAATTGGAGAAAAAAATGAGTAATGTAATTTCGTGTTTTTATCCAAGTGCCATATGATTATGGTTATTACTTTGTAATCAAAAGGACCTTTCATTTGTGTATGTCATAACTATTATTAAGTGTAAGACAAATCAAGAAACCATTTGGTGTTAAAGATTTTGCTTTATCAATTCCATTTTGACTATCCACTCTCTTCATATTTTGTATAATTGTTCTTTATTTCAATTTCATTTTGACTATCTACTCTCTTCATTATGAAATCCAAGCGTGCGAAAAATCATCAAATTCAAATTACCTAAACCCAAATTTGTGAAAAAATTACCAAATTCAACATTGTTCATGCGTGAACGAACAAGAACAACAACACTTTCATTTGTTTTCCAACTTCATCCCCACTTTCCCACTTCTATTCACATAGGAACTGGATCTCATTAACATCACCACCACCACCACCACCACCGACAACAAGAACAAGAAGTGACAAAACGAATCCAATCTTGCAAGCTCACACCTCAAGTATCTAAAAAATGCTTCATTTGATCTACATCTTAAACAAATCAATATTATGTGAAATAATTTAATTTTTCAGATTTGGAAAAGCACATACTTCATATCCCCTATTATCATCGTTTTACACCCCTTTTACTAAATCATGTATTTTTAGACTCACTCGTACCCACACTATTTGCCCTATTAAGTTCTCGTCTTATTAACCTTAATTAACTTGATATCTTTTCTTATTGTTATTATCATCCCTGACCTTACCCAATGCTTTAACTCGTACTCACAACATAACCCACTTCATCATTCCCTCATCACCAGAAACAAGATAGGTCATCATCATTACTCGTCATTCACAAAAACAATTTATTACATAATTCACCATCACCATTCAACAATTCTGATCTCGATGTAGATCTTCATCGTACGACAGTAACTCCTTGTCATTAATCAACATCTTATGTGAGCATATGTACACATCACATTCCTTCGTTATTTATTATTGAATTTTAGAATCTACTACCGTCATTCGTTCACTCCATTACTACATCTTTCATCCTAATATCTCCATTCTAATTTAAGTGTTTACCTCTCTATTAATATTCCTCATAAAGTCTTCCATATAATCTCTCACTTTCGATTGCCAGGTCACCTTGACATCATTAGATTCTCACAGACTACTATCTTCAGTTCATATTTAAGTTTGTTATTATCCTGGGGTAATCACTTCTATTTATACCTAAACCCACTCCCTCATTTAGTTATATAGTTTAGGACCCTTACTCTTACCTCTCACATTAACATCTTCTTAACTCGCTATTATTTTTTAGGATGTTTTAAGGTCCATTAAAGGGGTTGTGCTGAAGTTTCAGGAAAAACGCAGCATGACCCAGGTACGGTAATTTGATCATAACTCGATATGTGGATGTAGAAAATAGTTCAAACAAAAGTCAATGGAAAGCTGACTTCCATACCTACAACTTTCATGTTCACACCAAGACCTAGTTCGGACAGAAATGGGTGAAAAACACCAAAAGTTGGGCGCTAGGCGCCAGGAACTGACACCTGAGGCGCCAACTCTCTGGTTGTGGGTGCTAGGTGCCTTTAGTTCAGAAAACATTGCAACGATTTCTGATCCTACGTTTTTGAACTACGAAATTTCTTCTAAGTTCCCCAAAACTCCCATTTTCAGAGCCCTCATGATCCCAAACTGACATGAAACATTACCTAGGATTACCCTACCATCCAAACACTAGTTTCTCCCACAATTTACCTAATTGCGTCATTCTTCGCATGATTAAAGGCTCTAATTTCGATTACACTAATTCTGTTATTTTTTGAATTTTAATTCCTCAACCATAAATATAATTGTTATACCCCAAATTTTGACCAGTTAGAAATTTTTATTCGTATTTTAAAGTCTTTATTTGTATTTTAAATAGTCAGAATCTTTGCTTTGTTTTTAGATAAGTTACACGTTTTTTTTATTCGTTTTCGAAGTATTTAAACGTTTTATTGGTACCGTAGATAAGCTAAAATATTTTATTCGCATTGTAGGCAGTTGAATCCTTTTTTGTTTGTTTTTTTTTAGATAATTAAAACATTTTTGTTCGTAATTTAGAATTATTATTCGTTTTTTTAATCAGTTAATAAGTTTTGTATTCGTATTTTAAAAGCCGAGTAATTTTGTCGTCTCAGACGAAACTTCGGCAGAGAAGTATTATAAAATACCTCATTTTGGTTACCGAAAGGGACAATTTTAATTTTTATCAATTATTATTATTTAATGCTATTTTTGTACTTTTTTTTTTATTTTGCATTTGTTTTTATGTTGTTTCTTTTTCTTTTTCCATTAAAAGTCACGTTTTTTTCTTCTTCTTTCCTTAAAAATTATCCCTTTTTTTTTAATGTCCATTCTTTTCTATCATTATCTTATGTACTTGAGTCATGTCCACGTATCATTGCTTCATTGGTCATTTAATGTGCCCAAGTCTCAGCTGCAGGGGCAGTTTGGTCCAATCCTCTTTTTTCAGTCTAACCCTAGTCCACAATATTTATAGGCAGCATTGATTGCACTGTAACGGGTCAGAGAGAGTCAGAACGGGTCAGAGTCAGAAAAGCAGCAGCAATTATTACAAACACAAAATTTTCCTCTCTCCAAAATTTTCCAGATCAAACACAAAGAAAAAATCAAAAAAATCAAGAACACTCATGTGTTCTTCGTAGCTCCAAAAATTTTCCAGATCAAACACAAACCAAATCCTCCAACCAACATCACATAATCAGTAATATCACACCATCAAACAAATCCAAGCTCGAATGCGAGCCAAAACCATTGTTCATAAACTCGGACCCGAACCTACAACAATCAAGGCCTCAGATCCGAACCCGTTTTGGTACAGAAGAAGGAAACCGAGCCGGATTCATGCTTACGAGGGTAGATCGAACCGAACAAGAACAAGAGAAGGATAGAAGTTTTCCGTTTTCTCAACGTTTTCGCCGATCTAGAGTAGAGGTAACAGTTTTCAGTCTCATCCATCCTTTCTTGCTTTTTTTCTTTCTTTCGAAACTTGCATCGTAGATCTAGGTCTTTTGTATGGGTTTTTGGTGAAAATATTAGTGGATCTATAAAGAGGAGAAGAAGAGGAGTCGGATGGTATAATTTTTTTTGAAAAAAAGTAAGAAAAAAGTTCCGACGCGGTGGCGCTATGGCCGACCACCGCGTCGGAGCACCACCAACCGATGTCTTCCTCCTTCTTCTCCGACGGACTGGTTTAAGAGAGAGGGGAGAGCTTCTCTCTCTAACTTGTGTTAAGAGAGAGAAGTGTTTTTGGATTATGATGTTTTTTTGTTAAGTTCGGTATTTATAGTACTTATTTTTTGTCATAGTTTCATGTGGTTTGATCCATGGTATCTCCATGTACCTTTAGATCTAGGCCGTCTGATCTAAAATCTGACGGCCAGTGATGATTCTGTTTAGGGATCCTGTGTTTACTGTCTATAGTACTACTGTGAAACTCCAGGACTAGGCCGTTGGATCTCAGATCCAACGCCCCAGGATGATCCTGTTTGAGATACAGTGGGTTTGTTTCTATTTTTAATGTGTGCTTGTTTTGTTTAAGCCGTCAGATCTAAAATCTGACGGTCACTGTGCTTCTTGTATTTATTTCTCTTTTTTTGTGTTTTTTTAAACCATTTGATTAATCTTGTGGCTGTGATGATATTCCACTGTGATTAAATCTGGACCCTCTGATTCATCAGACGATCCAGATTTATCCAGTGCTGAGCTAATTTTTCTTTTATTTTTTTTCACTTTGTTTTTTACTTATTTACACTATATTTTTTACTTTCTCATTTTTATTTCCGTAACTTTTAATGTTTATCATTGTTTCTTTATTTTCACCTTTTTTTTTTTATCTCTATAAACTTGTTGGTTTATTATTTGATTGTAGTTT
>Ga0228711_1000522_pt1 | contig 47925 bp, 22 predicted proteins | sample MedpolnodulmetaG_2_FD_177996 | JGI IMG/M metagenome (GOLD analysis project Ga0228711, IMG submission 177996) | Root nodule microbial communities from Medicago polymorpha collected in Santa Monica, California, United States - brown nodules | ecosystem: Host-associated > Plants > Roots > Nodule...
TAATAATTTTTAAATGTTAACGGAATAAAAAAAGCGGAAAGACAGCGTGCCCGACTTTTCGCCTATGAATAAATAATTTTACAGGTTATTCATATAAACTTTGTTTTTATCTGGATCGTGCTAACAGTCTTAAATTTTTAATTAGAAAACGACACAGAACTTAAACAAACAAAAACAAAAACAACCTCGGTTTGTTGTTTTGGCTTTACTATTGATACATTTTGATTTTCTTGGAAAGCATCTATAACTATGGAATCCATAATGTATATAACTATTGGCAATTGTTATAAGATGCGGAGTATTGATTTCTCCATCCAATGAAGGCTAATCTTATTGTCGATACTGTATATTTGACATATTAAGAACATTTTATAGTTCAATTGGAGGGTTTGAATCTTCTTTCCAATTCTACATGAGTAGAAATTGACTTCATCCTTTAAAAGATTAATAAAGGCAACATTGCTATAATGGTTGCATTGTTATCTTTTTATTGTATCTAATGAACATGCAAAAAATTTAGAGCAACTCAAGTCATGTTAAATCGTTATTATTGATCATATATGATTTGATTCACATATATGGTTAGTCTAAAACTTTTTCTAGTATATATATATTTCGACTCGCTAATATTACCTTTGTCAAAACAATGTACTATAATACGTTTATATTTGGCTATATTTTTTGTTTCAACAAGTTAAAATAGATTATATTAACAAACTAAAAGTGATCTACCTCACATAAGACATGCTAAAGTAAGATGCACAAGTTAATTACAAAATTCCAAAACCAAAAACAACGGCACCCGACAAAAAGGGAGAACACAAAGACAAAATTACCCAACTATATTTGGCTATCATTATTATAATCGTACGTACAAATTATAATGAAAAATATATATATTTTACTTATAAATGACCAGTTCCACTCTTACCCTTAAAAAAAAAACCTTAAATTTTTTTTTAGGACCTGTCCAACTTTAATATGTAGTGTGGCATTGATTGCCTATCCAAAAAAAAAATTATGATGAATTTTATCAAAAAATAAATATATATACACACGTGCATATATATAATGAAATTCATCGTCACATTTGTTTATTCTTTTTTGGAAAACTTTTGTTTCCCAAAAGCATTTATCGCCAAATTCAACACATCCATGGTAACATGGTGTGTTCTTTACCTTCGAAAATTTTTGTGGTTTGTATCAAGCGAATCATTGGAGTTTTAGATTTTCCAATAGCCCATGTTTTAAAAATTGAATCAAATTGTATTGTACGAGATTTCCATAATACCCAATATGGATGGGATGCCTAACATATAAGAAAATTATATCCAAAAATACTAAAATTAAAAAAGGCAATATATAAAGAAACAAATAAAAATAGATTGATCAAGAACACTTGGATGAGATGATAAGTTTTTTTTTCCAGTTTAACATAAAAATGCAGCAGTGCTAAATTCTCTTGAGAGAGCTTTATCATCTATTACGATCATACTCGGTTTGAAGGATTAATTTATGTGGTTGCATGCAAAATATACTCAGTTCATTGAAAAAAAGGGATTGAACCAATTTTAATTCGGTTTTCGACTCAATTCAATTTATTTCAATCAAAATATTTACAAATAATAAAAATATAATGAAATACTAACTTGTAAAATATAGCAAAAGAAAGGAACGTGCTTTAAAATTAATTTTCTTCTAATAAAAATAAAGGAGTGAGGATCCATTTTTGTCTTTCATAATTTTCGTAAAGTTCAATATAGTCATGACAAAATTAAAAGCCAAAATAGTCTTTGATTTTTTTTTCTTTTTCTCCCTCAAAAAAAAAATCAAAGTTTACTTTAAATTTTATTTTTGGGATGAACTAAATTGGCCCGAGCAAAAATTGTAAATGACAAAAATCGATCTTCACTCTAAAAAATCCCAATCGACGAATGAAACATGAAACTGTACAAATTGTTGATTAAGAAATATGGAATTGTCTATGAGGAATTTCGACCCCTGATTCCATTCTTTGTTCTTTTTTTATTTGTACTTCATGGCTTTTATATCTATTATTAATTATCAATACTTATACAATTTTTGTAGAATCATTAGTTTGGTAATTCAAATAATGATTTGAAAAAGGAGAAAGAGAATGTCTTTTTTCATGAAATTTAGTTGAAGCTAAACTAATCATACATCTATCGAACATCAGTACACTATAGAGAGCTATAGACTGCCTTGCTCTACGGATACATTGGTTTGTTCCCTCGTTAGGAACAAGATCTTCATCCAAATTTGAATACCTAATAGTAGTTGTGTGTTTTAAGAAAAAAAAGATATTTTATCTTAGGTTATGATAACTACTCCCTCAGTCCTAAATTATAAGTAAAAAAACTCATTTTTTTTCTTAAATTATAAGCAAAAAAGATCAACTTTTATTATATTTAATTGCGTTGTTACAAAAAATAATTTTTTCGAAAGGAAAATTAAATACAAAAGTGCATTCAATTTGTTCTCTCTTTCATTTTCTCAATAACCAATAACTAATGAAAATTGTTTTTACATCTTCCTGTAAAACTTATTTTAAGGATAACACAAGAAACTATGTTACAAGTTACTATGTTTTAGTAAGTGTAATTTTTTCTCTCTTATAATATAGGACGGAGGGAGTAGTGCTCTTAGCATACTATTTGTTAAGGAAACCAAAAATAGTATATTTACATTAAATTAAACAATCTTTTAACTTTTAAATAGTAAAATTCATCATTTTTACCATTTTCCAATACAATATTTCTACTTTTAACCGATATTTCAAGAACACTCTTTAACATTTCACTTTCATCTTATTATTTCCTTTCCCAAGTTGTGCATATGAATTCATTTTTCATTTAGATGCATGACCAACGATCATGGAGTTACTGAGCACAGCTCATGTGTTTGCATTTTAAAACTGGGAATGGTTAACATTACCTCCGAATCTTTAAATAATAACTTTTTTTATAAAAATATGTAGAATCAATTCATTGAAAATCAAAATATTTAACTTTTATTTATTAAAAAAAATATATTTAACTTTCCTATACAATAATTTCTTTTTTGCAATCCTTAAAAAATGTCTGAGGAACACTTGTTGGCAAGAACCTATCAAATTCTTCTTTATTTGTTTTGCCAATCACGTTGACGTTCACATGTTTTGCTCCATGATTGGCAATTGAATTTAAGCCATGTAAAATAATTTGAGATTTTTTTTTGCAAAAATAAACGATATTCATTCATTTAAATTGATAGAGCACATCGATACAATACAGATCTAAAGCCGCTAAAAACAAAAAGGATAAATCTGCGAACATACTCACATCATCCATGTTAATAGCATAAAACGACAAAGTACCTATGCCTACAAATATAACTATAATCAAGTCTCTGAAATATTCATGTCTTCGGATCTGCAACGTTGACGACACCAAAATCATTGATCGGATCTGCACTTGTTCAAAGATAATCTTTCATCCTGAATCAAAAACACACCGTATAAGGATGGGAAATCAAAACAAACAAAGTCTTGCAATGACGACGAAATCACAAAAACAAACGAAAGAAAATTGAAAATATGTGGAAATAACTTATATAATTAGGATAGAGGAAAAAACAACTCGGATGGGTGATTTTGGGTCAAATTGACCATAAATCACCTCTCTTTGGTAGACAAAAAGAAGAAAAGGGTGACGGATAGGATTTGAGAAGGGGAGAGGAGAAAAATAATAATATGACAATGTCTATTTCAATTTTGAGTTTGTCTTTATTTCTTCTTTATTTGAGTTTGGTGGTTTTGATGATTTTGTCTTTATTTTTCTTTAGCTATTCATTTTCTATCATCAATATATAGGGTTTTGCTAGAAGACATCTTTTATGAAGGTGTCTTTTAGCAAGTTATTCTATGAGCATTTGTTAAAAGACACCAACTAATTTTTATGAAGGTGTCTTTTAGCAAAGTTATAACTAAAAAGTAGAAATCACACCTTGAGGTGTGGGTTGTTAAAAGACACCTTCATGGATGGCTTCTAGCAAACTCCTATATGTGTGTGTATGTATGTAGGTATGTATTCAATTGGTATATTTGTTTCAACCTTATTTGAATCGGATGCCTAACATTATAAGAAAATATTATATATATAAAATATAAAAATTAAAAAAGGTAATACATAAAGAAACAAATAAAAATTGATTGACCAAGAACACTTAGATGAGATGGTAGAGATATTTTTTTAGTTTAACATGAAAATGCTGCAATATTTAATTATTTTGATAGAGAGTTTTACCATATATTGAGATTCTACTCAACTCAAGAGATTAACCTCTACAATTGCACGCATATAGTTCATATACCAAAAGAAATGGATTGACCCAACGCAATTTGATTTTCAACTCAGTTCAATTTAGTTCAATCAAAATATTTATTTACATTAATAAAAAAATAACAATGAAATTCTAACTCTTAAATTAGAGCAAAAGAAAGGTATGTGCTTTACAATTAATTGCATTCTTACCAAAAAAAAGACTGAAGTTTCAGTTTGATCCTTCACAATTTTTCTACGGGTCAATTTAGTTATGACAAAAATAAAACACAAAATAATCCTTGATATTTTCATACCGAAGACTAATTAGTCATGAATCAGTATATCAAGGGGGCTAATTTATCCCCGATATAAATATTTCACCGACTACTTTGAGTTTTATTTTTGTCGATAATTAAAATAATTGTCATCTTGGCTAACCTAGACAACGAATTATCGGTAAAAATCCCAATCGATGAAATGAAACGAGCCTTAATCGAGTTCTTTCAACCCTCTCATTTGCCATACAAATTGTTGATTAAGAAAAATGGAATGTCGATGGGGAATGTTGACCCCTAATTGCTTTCTTTGTTCTTTTTTTATTTGCATTTGATTCCTTTTATATCTATTATCAATTATCAATACTTATTCTTTTTTTTAATAAATAATTTAATAGTTACAAATTCACCTTTTTAAAGCAAATAAATGGGTGATCGTGATTCGAACCCTAACCCTTATATACAATGTTTTTATCAATCGTACAAAGTTCACGTATAGATTATCGATGCTTATTCTGTATAATCATTGGTTTTGTAATTCAAGTGATTTGAAAAAGAAGAAAGAGAAAGTCATTTTTCATGAGTTGAAGCCAAACTAATCACACATCTATCGAAAATAAGTGCACTAGTAGTGATCTATATAGAGTATAGACCATACAAAAAAATGAAAATAAGACATCCATCACTATCACTGAATGCCTTGCCGGCTCATATCTTGCTCCACCAAATACATCGGTCTGTTCCTTTATTAGGAACAAGAGTTTATTATACATGTGGAATGAAGCATGGTATAAAAATAAAAAAGTTTCATTAAAGAGTCCGTAAAACGAGATCGGGAGTTAATCTCTGATTTTGTTCATGTTTGTAAAAATAAGTTAATTACGATAGGTGAGCTGCTCAGTAAAATGTTTTAGATGGAATTTCAAGATCACTCTAAATAAGACTTAGATGAAAAATATCTTGTTCAAGATCCAAAATCCCCCTTTTTTAACCCTCAATGTGTTGATTTAATGGGCCTTTCTTTGATCATTCAAAACCTATTAAGTTATGATCCAGAACATCCTATTGGTTGTCTGGTTTGAGTACGGCCGCGTGTGGACTAGGATTGCGTGAGAACGAGTTGAGCTGGTCTGACTTGAACAATCAAATCAGTGTTGAGTGAGATCTTGCTAGTCGGTCAAGTAAGGTATTACAAGTCACATGGTATGGTCGACCTATACCAGTCCAAGTTCCAAGTAGTAGTCCGGGAGTTGAGGGGTGCCTTAGTGATTTGTTTATGGAGTATGGTGAGTCGACCACTTTTGATTCGAGATCGAGAGTCAGTTTCTTGACCTAAATTTTTGGGCTTGTAAAGGTGTCTTCTTCGGCGGATCAGGGAACGAGCGGTGGTGGAATTCGAAAGCGTGTTGGAATAAGTCATTGGTCTGGTGTTTAATTGGGCTTAGTTGTGGTGATGCGAAGTTAAGCTTCTGTTTTCAAGGGTTTTATTTTATTGGAGGGGTTATGGTAGCATTCGATAGGTGATTGAATTTTGTTTCTATAGCCACTCATGAGGAAGTGTGGGAGTTTGGGTTTGTTTTTAGGTATTGCCTTTGATTTTGGTAGTTAGGTTTCTTATTGGTATCGGTGATAGTCCTCAATTTAAGTGATGTTTGTATTAGTGTTGTTATGATTTCATTTTGAGTGTTCCACCTATATAATACGGTTCCTTTGACTTGTGGTTTTTGTTTGTCGGTCTATGTTCGTCTTGTACATGATCTTGATTGTTAATATATTTTGCCTTATAAAAAAAGACTCTATAAAACCTAACTCAACTGAAATTGTTAGGTTGGATGGATGTCTTCATCCAAATTTGAATACCCAACAATTGTGTGTTTGCGCACGTTTAAACCGTGTTTATCACTTTGTTTAAGCATAATATTAAAGAAAAAAATATATTTTATCTTAAACGGAGTATTTCCCTTCACAAGCTGTGCATATGAATTCATTTTTCATTTAGATGCATGACCGACGACCATGAGATAATTGTGCACAGCTCATGTGTTTGCATTATAAAATTCTTCTTTGTTTGAATTGTCAATCACGTTCACGTTTACATGTTTTGCTCTATGATTGACAATTGAAGTCATGTAAGTAATCACAAATTCAACTCATGCTCTTGATATGATTGAAATTCCAATTATGGTTTGACATTTAGTTGGTGGAGCCAGTTATTTGTCTTAATGTCTCATAATTCATCCAAACGCATTTTGGCTTCTAATTTATATCGAGTTCTTATTTGTGAATTTTTACTCTCTTTTTTTGCATTCACCCTCGTGTTTCAAGAGGAAATTTTGGCTCATTTTTTGACATAGAATCAGCCATCTACATATTTTATCCTTCTTTTAATCTAAATTAGTAGTTTTCACATATATAAAAGTTTTTTCTATTGTGTTTTTTTCGTTGTCTGAGTGTGATGTTGTGTTATTCATCGTCTTGTTCGGCGTTGTTTGATTTCTCATCTTGCGGTGTTCATTTGGTTCCTATTGAATGACCGACTTCAGTCAATTACAGGTTCAATCAATGATTTAAGCGTCAATATTGCAGATACGAAAACATGAGTATTTTGGTCACTTTGATTTTATCATATTATTTGTAAGCATATTGTTATTGTATGCTATTAACTTTGTTGTTATGAATTTGTTCGAAGATTCACTCTTTGTATTTTTAATGATGTTGAATATGTTGTTGTATTTAATGTACTTTGTGGATTTGAAAAAATTAATATCGTTTTGTTTTGGTTAAAAAAAACATAAACATAAATACCATTAGGTTTGAAAAATAATTAAAATATTACAAATATACAATATATTTTGTTGTACTTTTAATAATAGTGGTTGAAAGTACTGGTTTGTCTATATATGGTTGTCTTAGTGGTGAAAGGCGGTGGTAGTAGTGGTGGTCAAAGTGGTGGTAGGTGATGATCATATAGGTGGTTGACAATGGTCATAATGGTAGTCTATGGTGGTAGGCTAAGTGGTGGTGGGAATGGTGGTTGCCGATGGTCAAAGTTTAGGTCGACGGTGGTTGACATGATCAAAGTAGTGGTCGACAGAGGTCAAAATGGTCGTCGATGTTGGTCAAAGTAGTGATCGGAACGGCGGTCGAGGGTAGTCGGCGACAACGTTAAAACAAAAATAAGAAATTTTAAAACCAATGTTTTTGGTTTTGAGTTTGAAGAGTGCTAGAAACACACTCTCTAACACACTTTCTAATACACTTTATTTGATTAATTAAAATTCACATGGATCCCATTAATTATTGAGTCCCATATAAATTTAGTGGGCTCTATAAAACTGAGTGCTAAAAGTATTTTGCTAGCATTATTCTTTGAGTTACAGTGAACAACTATTTACTCGAACATGTTTTGGTTTTAAAAATGAATTTCAGAATCAAAAACTCAGTACCACGCTCATGAACAGGCCTAAGAGAGGAAATTACAATTTGTGTTTTTTTAGTCTGTTCTTTCCGGAGTGTTTTTTTGTTAAAAGGAAAAGTATAAGTATGGGTGAGTTGGGCTTCAATGGACATCATAGTTAGAGACCGTTTCAAAATTCAACGAGCGCTACCAGAGATATATACAGAGATATATACGTATCATCTACTAAAGAGGAACCATATGTAAACCATCGGTTTGTCTCTATCTATATAAGTCACTCTTAAATTAGTCATTGATTCTATTGATTAATATTTCAAACTAGTTTATATGTTTGTCAAATGTTTCCCAATTAGGTCAGAAAAATATAAAGACATAAACCTAATTTAAAATCTTTTGACAAAGGCAAACTAGTTTAAAATATTAATCAACAGATTGTAAAAACATTCGAGCACAAACTATTGAAGTGCTTTCAAATGAAAGGAAATAAAATGTGCTGAATAATATTTCTTTAGTGTTTGAACAAATGTGCGGTCATCAATCTCATCATTCAGCACTACCAACAGAACAGTTCGGCCACTTTCATTGTTCCACTATATGGGATCCGTATACACTGGTGTGACCCTATCATGCAGCTATACGTTGTAAATAGAAATAAACATTTTAATTAATTTGAGATTGAATGGTTACATATTCTTCAAATTAACTTTAAATAATCTCGATCATTGATTTAAAGCAGATGATCGACATATGTAACAATAGAAAATTGGATTTCATGTTGACGTTGTATGGAGTTGAGGTACAATTATGGGCTTGACCAAAAATTATTTTACTTTCTGTCTCTTATCAGTTAGAGAATAATGATCAGCTCCAAATAAAAAATCCAGTTATGTATAAGGAGTAGCTAATTTACTTAAGTATTGATTAGATACGATAAAAGTATTGTAACTTATAGTTCACAGATATTGAACGAGTTCTTGATCGTTCGGTGGTTATCCCTTGTATTCAGCCCCTTGTGATTTTTCAGGTTGGCGTTGTACCCTTTTTCAAGTTGTTTGGGGCTGCATTGCATCAGAGACCGTTTGTGTCGAGAATGACACATTGCTCGATCTTGCGAGTTGGAGTTCCTCTTTGGGAGTGTTGATGTGCATCAGCGGATAGGAGACATGTTTAGATGCTCAGATAGCTATTGAAGTTATGCACGCTATTTAGTCAATCTGTCCCCTGCTGGATATCCCTTCAGAGAACCACTTGATGTATCCATTTGCGATCAAGAGTAAGACCAATGATGTTGATGGCGTTTGGTCAGAAAGCTGAGCAGAACCGACGATGATGTCGGAAATGCTGAGTCAAGGAGAATTCTGAAGCCTATATGATTTGTGCTCGGCTTCTTCTGGCCTGGAATTTGAAGTTTACTTGGCTGGGCCTTGGCGACGCTTTCTCGAGGTGATGATCAAAAGTGGATTTTGATTTTCTTGGTTGATGACGAGCATAGCCAATGATGATATCGGAGATGCTCGATCAGTGCGATGGAGCACATGGAAATCTTGCGTCACTGTCATGTTTGGACAATGATTCACCCGTGTCAATGATGACGTTGGTAAAGATTGGTCGTCAAACAAAGCATTTGTCGAACTTTGGTAGATGCTCAACTTTTGCTTCAGATTGTCACATGAGCAAGTAATGGCACTGTGGCCTTTTGCTGTCATGTGATCCCTGTGAAATTGTCATTAACCAAAATAACTAGAATATATCTTGTTAGCTAGACACAAATTATATGTAGCCTATGTACAGGACTTGAAGGTTGAAGTCTCTGTAACTTGAGTTTTTCTTGCAAACTCTTGTAGTTGCCAGCAACACCGTTCAGAGGTGAATGGCACATTTGAAGTCTGAGATAAGTTCTTTTGCATCCTCATTGTTAACCAAGCTAACATGATAAAGAACCTTTGTAGTAGAAAGTGTTTTGCGCCTTCTCTACGTTAATACTTTTAGAGGCTCTTGTATTTGATCCTTTACTTCTTTTAAGAATTTGAGAGGATCTCTACGCGTCTGTGTGAGGTCATTCTATCACTATGAAGCTCTACCATTTTGTGCCCAAAGTTTACGTTTCTCAACTTTCAAATCATAAACAACAAATATGAAGCTCTACCATTTTTCAACTTTCAAATCATAAAAAACGAATACTAAGCTCTAACATTCTGTTTTGGCATAAAAATGATACGCATCGGGAGTTATCTCCCAAAATGGGCCAAACGGGAGTTACCTCCCAAACTAATCGGTTTGTAACTACCGTATGCAGGGATAAAATCGGAGTTTTGTGGGGTCTATGAGCTATAGAGGGGGCCAGAAGAGCAAATTTCTTATTTACGAAATGAGACTAAACAACTCACACTTGAAAACCATTAACACCGGGTGGGAAAAGTTGGACCTGATAATCAGGCCACTAGAAAAAATCCATTGATCATCACGCGTGCAGAAACAAATGTCCATGGTTTAACTAGTGCCAGAAAAGGAGCGTCAACGTTGCATTTTGTTAATCATCTAGATTGAGTAAGACAATTTTCAAAATGTCAACGGGTAATAAAGGCCCTAGTGCATGAAATTAGCCACATAGTAGATACATTCTTCAAGACGATGACCAAAATAATTTACACAGTTCATCAGTCCTTAATGCAATTCATAATACACTTACATCAAATGACAAGTAAGTCCTTTTGAAAAGAGAATTCCAATATCAAATCAAATATCCTCTTTGATATTACATCATAATTAATAACTATTGTAATTTGTAACAACTTTTGGTAGACTACTTTCTTTGCATGGCAAAATCACATACATTTTTCTCTGTCTCTTTACTATCTGGTGCTATCACAATTCTAGTTGAAATGAAGGAATCAATTTGAATGAGTGTAAACCTAATCTATTTCCTTTCCTATTGACACTTTCAAAGAAATTTATGAACAAGATGAAAACATTTTCAATGAGACAATACTTGTGGAATCAATATATTGTCTCTGCTACCCTGCAGCTAATAGCCAAAGCATAATTAAGGACGATATTGAAATCGGTATCCAGCTCAAGAAGGCACACATAACTGAAAGCTGATAGTTTCGGCATTCCTCTCCAAAATAGCAATGTCTTAGATCATTAAAGAACAAAACTGTGATGCCAGCTGAGGAACACGCTGCAGCTAGAGATAGTGTGGCTGTTGCCTGTGGACAGTGGTCAAGAAAATTGTAAGTGAAAATCCATGATTTTAGAACTCTTAATATAAGTCGATGTTGTCAATTGTGGATTGCGGAAAGTAGCAGTTTGTTCAAATTCTGCTATGCTACAATGTTAGAGCGCTGCTATTTGAAAACAATTTGTACTAAATAAATAGCATATCGCAGAACAACAGCGATTTGGTTAAAATCTGCTACACAATAGCACTATAGCGCTGCTATAGCCACTATTTGACAACACAGCTGCATGTAACAAATTAATCGTAGTCAAGGTTTTGGCTCAGACTAACCCAATCTCCAACCAGATAGAGGCAAACCAGTAAAGGGTTGTGAAGGACTTTCCTTCTCACCACAGCGTATGCATCCATTAAAGCAAGCACAAAACTCCAAATGGCTTGTAAACCCATTGCAGCTATCAAGTAACTGCAATACAAATGGAACAGTCAGCATTAAGTAATTCCGTATGAATCCAAGTATGCTATATCGAAAAATAGTTCACCATTTACATGCTATAAGAGTAAATTTCCAGACCACAATAAATATTGATGGTAAAACAGCTCATCTTATACATATTTTCATTACAATATGGGGAAAACAACATATGGATGAAACGAACAAAATTGATGATGTGCAATTATCTCGCATTCCACCGGCGTTTCACCAAAGGATGTTTGGCCAACACATTTCTCTTTCTTGCCTCCATCTCCAAGCTGTCTACAGCTACATTCTTAGTTAATCTGATTTCATTTTCTTCAGAATTCCACAGCCAGCTAAGTCCCCATTTGCATGGAGAGCGAAAACGTACCATTTTCAGTGGAAAACAAAGCATATATTTTAGCATAGTAGGAAGATTATAAACGATGAAAGCCCAAAAAATCATAAATGGAACAAGGATGACAAGTAGAATGTATGTATATTTTAAGAATAAGAATTTGGCTTAGGCCTTAATCAACTCCAAAATCTAGCTGAATTGGTGAGGATAAGTCATTACATTAGTCAATATGAGATCTCGACGACCCCCTCACCAGCAGCACGAGACATCTAGTGTAGACAAACGTGAGTGGCCGAATAACATAAAATATATCTAGAATAGGCTTAGATGTCATCTTAAAATTCGGACTAGGGCTAACGCAACAAACCAAAAGCTAGCGCAAGTGTTGATGATTGTCCAAGCATTATAAGGACTGATCTAGTGAATAGTGATATCTCCAGTCAATGTGGGATTTCAACACATACCTTAGAAGATAATAACAAGTAAGTCAGCCAGAGATTTAGGTAGGTCAAGAGTAGGATGAATAATCAGATTACCGAACACCGACAGCTTCCAGAGACGAATTATGAGGGTGAGGGTGACGATGATGAGTAAAAAGTGGACTGAGAGAATACTGCAATGATTGGGAAGAAGTTGTGACTTGTTGAGGAATTGGAATTTGAGGAATAGAGACAATATTACTCAAAGTAAAAAACTGGTAAGATATTGTATTATTTATATATGGTGATTGGTTCAACCTTTGTAATAAGGTCTACCCTCAAACTCTGAATGAGTTAGACAACTAGGTTCATTTTCATCATCCTTGGATATCTTTTCACTACTATCCTTCTCTTAGACAACTAGGTTAATAAATTGATTTTGCTAATCCAACAAATCAGACATTTTTCATTCAATTTCTATTCTTATGGAAACCTATGTCAATAAGGTAAACAATTCACTGGTGGATTTTTTATTCATATACATTTGATTCAGTCATGTCAATATTATGATTATTCAATATATTGTAGCATCCAAAAATTAGCTTCATATACAACTAACACAATTGATCATAAACATGTATTTTGAGAATTTTAAAGCATGCAACAAAATCACACCAAAATAAATAAATAATCTTGAATTACCAAAAGGCAGTAAAATTAAAGAAACTTGTTGATGAAACCATGAAAGCAATTGACCCTGCTGCAAAAATGAACTGTGACAACCTCAGAATCAAACCAAGGACAGTACCTGGTGTCCCAGGAAAATCCTTCATCTTTCTCTCCCAAATGGTACAAACTTTAGCATCCACTTTCCACTCTAACAAAGACAAATTGGTTATGATATGCAAATATTGGAATCTGGGGTTAGCATAATTTACATAAATGATAAAACCAACCAAAAGAGAATGAAAAAAGTTAGGTGTCAAATGATGTTATATTAAGGTTAAAGTCAAAAGTGTGACCAAACAAAAATGTAGTTTGGTTGGTTGCTTGCAATTGCACATCACACAATCCTTGTATTGTTCTTGACAAAATGAAAGTGACTCACCAACATGGTCCCTCACAATGGCATGGAGATTATTATTATTAATTAATGTTTTTTCCTATTGTTTTGTTTTAACACAATGTATACACAATTATAAGGTTATGAATTTGAATTCAAATTCGGATTAAAGTGTACAATTAACAATATCGATATTTTCGGTTGAATTGAGTTTTTATCACTATTGTTTGACAAACTAAAAGTGATTCGTCAAATTTGGGTTCCTCACAAGTGATGAAAGTTATAACTAACAATATCGATATTCATCCCTAAAAAAAAAAAAAATATCAATATTCTTGTTTAAATTGAGTTTTATGTCACTGTTGTTTTAGAAATTCTAGAAACTGATTATGCACAATAGAAGTATTGTCAGCTTCAATCCATCTACGGCAACCGGAGTCTATTTTTCATAATTTTGACTTTTGCAATTTTTATGTTATATTTTCCAAACAAAAGTTAGGTACATTTTTTTAAGGAGAAAGTTAGGTGCATGATGCATGTTATATTCAACGAAAAAAAAATTGAGGGATTAACCTGAGTTTTTTCTAAGAGTTTTTTTTCTTTTTTGTTTACAAAGGCTAAAAGACTTATAAGAATTGGTGTTAAATTAAAAATACGAAACTATTAAAAAACTATCAATTTATTTTTTGGAATTCAAATTTAAGAAATAATTTTTGCTAGACATTTTTCATTTTAAATGTCATGATTTACCCATTTTTAATGCATAAAACTTGACTACAATTTTTTTTGTTTGTTTGGTTAACCGATATCCTCCGCGCACAACTTGTGGACACTAATCTCTCGAGCCTTGTGGGACACAAATGGAAGGCAAGCTCTCCTAAAAGTTTTAACGTTGTTGATTGGCAAAAGCTGAATTCGAACAGGACCTTGGTTAAATAAGAAAATACATTTGTTATTCCATCTAAACCATCTTAGATACCGAATACAAAATTACTTAAATGTAGTTTTTATTTTATTTTTCAATCACAATTTTTCACGAAAATAGTATATCTTTTTGGTTAATCTGAGTTTAGCGAATTTATTTAAACCGAGTGAATTTCAAGTTTCTCCATCCAAATTTATCATATCCAAAAAAAACGAAAAAAAAAACTCACAAAGATAGATAAAATCATAAAAACTAAGAACCAACTTCATCTACGTGGAGTATTTACAACAACTAGCATTTTGGGGTAAAATCAAACTAAAATTCAAAAGCTATAAATACATAAGGACCGTATTAACACTCATAATTTGACACTTATAGTACAATTGAGAAATGATTATCAGTGCAAATGTAATTAATACTGGTGTATACCCGTGCACGGGAAAATTATTTATTGAATAATAATATATTCCCTCCGTCCCATGTTATAAGAAGAAAAAAAAATCACACTTATTAAGAAAACTAAAATATAGAACTTTGTAACATAGTTTTTTGTGTTATCTTTAAAATAAGTTTTACAGGAATATGTAAAAACAATTTTCATTGGTAATTGATTATAGAGAAAATAAAAAAAAGAGCAAATTGAATGCACTTTGCATTTAATTCTCCTTTGGAAAATATAATTTTTTGTAAAAACATAATTAAATATGATAAAAGTTGGTCTTTTTTGTTTATAATTTGGGACAAAGAAAATAAGTTTTTTTTGCTTATAATTTGGAACGGAGGGAGTACAAACATAAAAAATAGAGCACATGTATTTTTAAGCTTTATGCAATAACTAGAAATAGGAACAATAACAAATTTAAAGATAGAATGCCATGTTAATTCAAATAGTTTAGTTTAAATAATTCAGTTATAAACCTGCTTATGTAAATCAAACTAATAAGTTTTTTATTGCACTAAATCAAACTAATAAGTTTAAACATTGTGTTTTTAAAGAGAGTTTAATATTAGATAAAAAATCTATAGATTAACATGTTCATTAACATATGTGCATTCATATCAAAAAGGCGAATAATCTTTCTCACTAAAGCTTATCTGGTCAAGCTATTAGTAACCCTATTTCTTAACCTAATATTTTCTCTCCACTAATCAAGCATTTAATTCATCCCACAAATTTCCAATTATGTCGATCCATTATTCTCCTACTGTATTTAATGCATTCAATCATCTGTATTGTTTTCTCCAAAATCCTGCGCCAGTTTCAATTCTAGCAGCCCTTTTGTTTTCCCAACATGCCAATTATGCTCCCTATGCATATTAAAACTCCACCGGCCCCTTTTCCATGTCCATACCTGCAGTGTATATATATATATATGTGTGTGTGTATGTTTACTTAACAGCTTCATTTGCATTTTCTAAACAAGATCGTTACAAAACAGAAGCTTCACTCCCCTGTTTCAAACATGGCCGATCGTCCTCTAACCGCATTGCTCACCTACCATTGCCTCACTGGTAATTACATTTCTTCTTTGTAATATTTTGCGTTGCTTTTTATCGTTTCATCTGTCCGAAATGTTGTGTCGTTCCAGCTTCTAATAAACAGTTTTGATTTTTTGTTTGTAGGACCTTTGAGCCGAAATCCATCCGCAGAGATTGACAAGACGATCAACAAACTTTGTTTGAAGTATAGAACGCCACAACATCTGTGACAAGCGTCTGTGACATAGCTGTCGAAGATGGTGCACATCAAAGTTGAACCAAAGGATTAGAATTGCCATAATTGATGTTGACGAGGAGCATCTATTTGATGTTTTTGTTTTGATTTGTAGTGTTTCACAATAATTTATTCTATCAAACTATTATGATGGCAGCTGATGTTCTGCTCATCTCTTAAGCATTTTGATGTTGGACCCATCTTTGTTTTTCCGTAGTTCTATAATATTATGTTCTGAATGTAATTAGAGCTATCATTGTCATGTTTTTGTCAAGTTCACTCCTCTGTCAATGGAATGCTTTTATTTGTTTATAACCGGTAAATGTCAATTGCAAAAATGTTGCTGTGCAGTTTTGGTGTATCAATAGTTGGATATGCTTACATAATTTGAGGAAATTTCTGTCTATTATACAGTAAGGGAAACTATACATTTAATGTGTCAAAATCATTATATGATCATAGATGTGTTCTTAAGGATGGGGACTAATACTTTGTCAGTTTATTAAGTGTAACAGAAATCTCAATTACTATTTATCAGATAATGAGTTACAACATAATAATGCCAAATTATAAATTATTATGAGTAGAAATTCTGCTGTCTAATTTAAAATGCATGTGCCTTCTATTGAAACTAAGCATCTGATGTGCAAGTTATAATGTTACAGTGGTTTGCAAGTTAGAATTAAAGTACATACTATTATACCCTTGAATATGTAGAACACAAGGTGTAAACAAAATCTAATAGATATAATTTTGATAGAAATTAACGTATAATTTGAAATTCAATTATTCACAGACTTTCCATTGAGTCTGTTATAAGATTATGCTAATTTTTGGCATTACACATCTGTCCATTAAGCCTTAATCAATTGTTGGGAATGTCAATTATGCTAAACTCATGCTAAACATAATATTATAAGATTAAGAAATGCTAAGATTATGCTCAACTTAAATAGCCACGGATAGAAAAACTAGGCATATTGTTTGCCTCAATTGTTAGGAATGTCAATTAAAAGTGGAAACTAGCCGGCATGAATTACACTATATTTCATGACTAATAAACTCAGAGAAATTTGTAGTTTGTTGTTGTATAGTGGAAAATAACGTTAACTATACATGACTCAATATTAAGAGTATATAATTATATTAGTTTACTTAAGGCATGGAACTCAAATTTTGTCAATTTATTAAGCTAACATTTCATGTCCCTAACATAGCATAAAACATATATTATAGTTTTGAGATTTGGGTTAGCGGAATAAAAATCTGTATGTAATCGAATATGAGAATTCTTCATACCTTTGGAGGTTTTGCGAGGTTCTTACTCTTACCAAAAATATGAGAATTCTACATGGTGCATCTGAATCCGACGTTGAGGAAAGAAAGGTATTCTCTGATTGGGTATTAAGTATTGGAGATGGTACATTTGGTGAAAACAACGTTGTCGATATCTCAATTAATATTCCACCCGACTTACTGATTAAAACTTCAGGTGATCCTCTTGTTTCTATTGTTAATAACACTTATCCTAATTTGTTAGAAGATATGAGTGATATGGAGTACTTTCAAAATAGAGCTATCTTGGCCCCTAAAAATACAATTGTTGAAAGAATAAACGATTATGTATTGGATTTAATGTGAGGAGAAGAAAGAGTATATTTGAGTTATGATACCCCCTACACAAGACAAGCAGGTACCGATGTAGTGGACGATGTTCACACTCCTGAACTTCTCAATATAATTGTTGCTTCAGGACTTCCAAATCACAAGTTGCTTGAAAGTAGGAGTATCAGTAATGTTGTTAAGAAATATAAATCAGAGTTTAGGATTGTGCAACGGAACTAGGTTGATTATTACAAGATGGCTAAATTTGTTCTTGAAGGGCAGGTGATATCTGACAGTAATATAGGTGATAAGGTGTTTATTCCAAGGTTATCTCTGACACCATCTGATACAAGAATACCATTTAAGTTTCAACGAAGACAATTTATGTTGGTTGTTTCTTTTGCAATGACTATTAACAAAAGTCAATGCAGTCTCTTAAACATGTGGGAGTTTATGTACCATCGCCTGTTTTTTCTCATGGTCAATTGTACGTGGCATTGTCAAGAGTTAGTTCAAAAGAAGGTTTGAAGATTTTAATATCTAATGACGATGGTGAAGACGATTGTGTAACGTCTAATGTGGTTTATAGAGCAGTTTTTGGTAATATTTCTTAATTTGTGTCATTTGTATGATCCAACAGATTTATAGTCTTTTTTATTTGTATGAATGATGTAATACACCATCTTTATTACCGTACTAATGACTTATTGCTATGAAGACTTATACAGATTTCTATATTATTGTCGGTTTCTACAATCTATATGACCCGTGCGCCGCACGGGTCGGCGTTCTAGTACAACTTATACAAAACTATTGACAAAATAGGCCCCTAATAAAAAAATGCACAATTTTTTAAAAAGATTAATCTTCTATTTAAATCGAAAATAACACTCGTATAATAATTATTAGCCACCGAAATCAACATTAGCAATTATTTTTACTAAAGACGTGTTTTTTAACTTAGAACTATAAACATGAAACATGATTTTTTACTTAGAAATTGAAACACGAAACATGTTTATTTTTCTTTTTTGAGTGTGGCTGGGGATATTGAGCAATAATTTTTTTTCTTGAGGCCCAGCTCGGTTGAGCTCTTTGCACTCTCTAAAGAACGGCCCTGAGAACTAGCATTTTCTAATAAAAAATAGTATAATACTAGTCGTATTTTGCTCATGTGTTTAGCCACATTTCTAATATCATGTTGCTTCAAAGTTTTACTTTTTTTGTACATCCCCTTTACTATTTTCATCAAAAGCAAGAGTGATAATTGAAATACAATAAAAAAGCAAAATAATTTTGGTTATTTTTCCACAATCCTTACATTTTTGGTGCACCAACTAGGCGAAACAAGTAAGTAAAAATAGGTACAGTTCGATACGCAAGTTATGAGTACCGTACGTATACGTATACCCGATACAGGTGCCACCCGGTACAGATACTACTACTCCATGTTTGGAGTACCCATCTTTCAAAGCATATAACCCATTGGTTGGGTAAATATATTGATTTTGCATGTAATTTGAATTTCAAAAATGGAAGGAAGAAATAGTGTGGAGACTCTCAGTCTCTCACATCCACAGCAGTACGTATATAGAAGTTTTGTCTTACAACATGCAGTGTTTTAAGTCCCGCATGGGAACGTCAAGAGCTGGAGCTAGGCAATGCCATGGAGTATATTTTATACCTGAACCCCTTGTTAAATATGGTTCATTCATAACCACTAAATTATTAGTATTATTAGTGGTCAAATACCTATTTAAAATGGTTATTGTATAAGGACATCAGATCAAGTTCTTATATGTTTTAAACCAAGTTTAGATGTTAATGTTATTAATTTGTATTTGTATTCCTATTCTACTCTGTAAAAATATTATAGAAATTATGAACAAGAAAATTTTTCTTTTTGTCCTTCAAATACAATAATTTTAATCAATATCAACGGACTAACTTGATAAAAATTTCTTTGTGCAAATTAGCAATTATAAGGCTGTGTTAGATAAAAAAAAGAAGCTAATTTATAGCCGGTTAACGGTTAAACTAGCTTATAAATATCTTTAGAAATTTAGTGATTGCTCTCAGGCACACATCGAAGGGCAGTTAACTACCGCTCGCTACTCTTGCAATCAACTAAGACATTTTGAATCGATTTACTCGATTAAAAGTGTTTCAAACGGTAGTTAACTACCGTTCAACTTTTATAGATGTCTAAAGATTAATTGTCTATGAAGTTTATAAAATGACATAAAAGATATATACTTGTTTTTTTTCAATTAATACTACAGGGGCATTAATCTTGGATTTGTAAAAGATTTTTTTTGGATATTTTGAAAGATGATTTGTTATGGTTTTCTCCTGAATTTCATCGTAATGGTTATTTGACGAAAGGAGTTAATAATACTCTTACTTTTTGATTCATAAAGTTGATAGTCCTCGACAGATATTAGATTTTTTCATCAATCTCTATGGTTGGGTGTTTGTATAAAATATTGGCAAAAGTGCTTGCGAATAGGTTGAGTAAAGTTGTTGGGAGCGTTATCTCGGATTCTCAATCAACCATTATCAAAGATAGGCAAATTCTAGATGGGACTCTCATTGCTAACGAAATGGTGGATGATGCTCGATTTTAAAGAAAGAGTTATAAATATTCAAGGTTGATTTTGAAAAAACATATGACTCGGTGAATTGGCGTTATTTGGATGGTGTTATGGTGAAGATGAATTTTACGACCTTGTGGCACAAGTTGATTTTAGAATGTGTCATTACGGATATGGCTTCAATTATAGTGAATGGTAGTCCGACCGAAGAGTGCAAGATGGAAAGAGGGCTCCATCAAGGCGACCCGCTCTCACCTTTTCTTTTTTTGATAGCAGCAAAAGGTACAAATGTATTGATGAATGCAACGATGCAGGCTAGTCTGTTTACTAACTAGTATGATACTCGTGTCAAACATGGGGAATTAACGTAATTATAAATTAATAAAAAATTAGTTGAATTAAAAATTAGTTTGCAGGAAAAAAATACACCTCACACAAAATTAGTATATATTTAAGTTATTTCACATATGTCGGCATAAATCTTGTTGTATCTGTTCGTTTTTGCACCAACGACTCCTTCAGATATGTTTTCTGTTGCATTATGTTGCATAGACTGGAGGCAGCTGTCTTGTTGGTTGTCACATGCGGTTATGTTTTAAAACATGTTCTCGCGCAACATGTTGTTTGTTTTGAAACTCGAAAGGATCTGTTGTTGGTCACTCATCCCATACCTGATGTGATTGTTGAATGAGAAGGAGAGTATGAGAGGAGATAGAGAATACAAACATAATATTGTAAAGAAAGGGAGAGTTATGGCCGAGTAAGAGGGAGAGTGTGAGAAAAGATGGAAAATCTAGGGCCATCAAAGATGTGGAAAGAAGGTTGAACCCTACTTTCCATTGAATGACATAGGAAGATGAATGGATGCAAATTATAAGGGAGGAAAAGGTTGAAGAAGTTTAAAGTTCATACTCAAAAGGAAGTGTTGAGCTTGTGTAACATCCCGATATTTTATATATATTATGTATGTCCTTAGCCACTTATTTTATGTGTAAAGAATTTAAGAAAATTGTACCATCCTTCTTTAATTAAATTATATACCTAAGTTTATTTATTCATTTATTGAGTGTGACATATGTGCTTTAATTCATTTTATTTAAATTAGTTTAGAAGAGATTTATTATGACTTATTAAACCATTGTTATTTTAGAAAGAAAAAAAAATTCATTAACTTGGAAGTCTCAAAATAAGAAATTATTTAATTGATGATAATTGCTAGTATTCTCCATTTTGTTTTGTTATTTTGACCTGGTCTAATTCCACTAAGCCTATTTTCCTTAGTAGTGGATATCTGATTATGAATAGTATCCGATGGAAATCAAAGTTAGTTCCTAATATTTCTCCATCCATTCTTATTTTTGTATTTTGGGTTAATTAAGTAAATGGTCCCTATAAATATTCAAAATTTTGTTTTTAGTCCCTACAAAATAAAATCACTCTTTTTAGTCCCTATAAAAATTTTCATCAGCATTTTTAGTCCCTATAAAATTTTTCCATCAGCATTTTTAGTCCCTAAAATGCTTAAGGAAAATGTCACAGGGACTAAAAAGTGTGATTTTATTTTGTAGGGACTAAAAACAAAACTGTGAATATTTATAGGGACTAAAAACTTAATTAACCCTTGTATTTTTAATGTGGGCATCATTTAGTTACTTCTTTGAATAATTCCACTAAATACCTATCATTAGGACCACGTGCACTTAGTTTGAGAGAAACATGCCTAATTGATTTTTCCTCTCTTTTCTTATAACTCGGTTATGTGGGAAAAATTGTTCACGATTTCTTTTGAACCAAAACAAGTGCTTGATCTCTCTATGACTCTATCTCTTCATCTTTCACGGTGATACTACTACTCCCCTATTTAGTGGGCTCTTGATGAATACATTTGAGCACAATAAAAATCCTTCTGACCGCTCAGGTCATTTCCACATAAGATCAAGGGACATTAATTTTCTAGCCTGCACAATAGAAACTGTCACGCCACTTTCTCTTCATAACTTAACTCTTGCCCATTCAACAACTTCGTCTGTGCATAAAATTTTAAGGTAAAGTCATGGTGTTGTCCCTTCTCCGTTCTCTGTTCATATTTTATTATTAAGTCCTTTTCTCATTTGAAGATTTGGCCTTGTCTGAAAGTATTGTTACCAACCACTTCAATTGTATTTCTATATTCGTGTAGCACTTCAAAAACTTGTTCGTGCGTTTAGTCAGGATCAATCTTAGGGCGTGCTTGTGCGTTTGGTTCAGAATCAATCTTAGGGATGTCTTTCAGCGGAAAAGCACCTTTTTTCCCATACGTCCATACTAAGTGTTAGGGCTTTGTTATTAAATAGTGGTAGCAATTCTTGTTTTTTAAAATTTAATCCTTTCTAAAAGTGATTATTCTTAATTATGTTTTATATGAAAGTTGTGTATGATAATGTGGTGTGAATTGATATATTTTATATTATTATGCTTTATATGTTTTTGTGGTCTTGGAAAAGAATGTGTTACTTTTGATGAATTAAAGAAAAGAGAAAGATGAAAATGTGAGTTTGTGAAATGAATGACTTTTGGTTGTGTGTTTGATGATGCGTTAATATTTGATGGCGGGTTAATATTATATATTTGTGTGGTGCCTTAGTGGCGGGTCTTAGTCTTCATTTTCATGATCATGCATTAGCATATGCATCTGTGTGGATGCCTCAGTGGCGGGATTACAATTATATTCTGTGTGGATGCCTTAGCGGCGGGAATTATATCCGGATCATATAGTATTTAAGAGCATGCATTTTACACATAATTGCATTGCATTGGGTTTGTTATACATTTGTGTGTTGATAAGTGATTAAACTATTATAATGTAGAAGAAATGTGTATGAACTTTACTTACAAGCATATGATTTGAATGTATTTTTCTTATTTCTTTTTGATTGAGAAGTTTTGATACTATCTATTTTACGGCATTGTTCTTGTGCTTTGAGTATGAACCAATTTGGATAAGAAAATTGACCCTTACAATAACATTTTAGGTATCAAAGAAGACATGGTGTATGCTTTGGTGTTTTGTTTGAAGCGCGTACGGGGATGAAATTGGGTTTTTATTGAAGTGTAATTTTAAAAGTAATTTGAAGGATATTTATGTTAAGAATTTTTGTATATGTTTTTTTTATTATGAATTTATTACCGATCAATTGAAGAGAAAAATAGCCTTATTTTCTTAAAGAAACAAAAATAGTAGTGATTTTCTAAAAGTGAGAATGAATTAGGCGTAATGTCTTGTGATAAGTGCCAGAAAGTAGTTAATTTCATGTTTCATTTAATGCACTTCTGTTACTTGTTTCACAAGTTATCTAGGGAAAAGCCGAGAGAAAAGTGATAGTTGCTCTATTACGCTTTATTTATCTTACTCTACCCTTTTGTGCAGGAATTGACCTCAAGACACTAAACAAAGAAGAAAAACAGAAAAAAGTACAAAGAGACAGAAAGATGAAGTCACTCGCCTCCAACTCACAAAGGCGAGCTAGCAGAGGCAGAAGCATCAATTAGCACGCCCTCAACTCGCTAAGGCGAATGGAAGGCGAGTAATTCGTCATAGCGAGAGCATTTACTCACGAGGCGAGTTAGGGCGGTTAAACTCCTCAAAGATGACATGACACAAACCCACTGGTGAAGGAACCACTACTCGCCATGGCGAGCGTTTCTACTCGCGAGGCGAGTTGAGACAGAACAGACCATATAAAAGCCCATTTGTTCATTTCAAGGGGAGAGGATTTTAATAGATCATATATCATATCATACCATATTATTAGAGGCCACTTTAGGAGAGAAACAGGGGAAAGACCTGAGAGATTCTAAAGAGTAAGGAGCACAAGGATTGAAGGAAGACACAAGATCAGTGAGACATCGTGGTTTGGCTCCATTCCATCTCTTCTTTTCTCCCATTAATCAACTCTATTAGTATGTATTCCCTTTGATTATGGTGTTGTGTGATTTTAATTATTTCAAAATATTGATGTTATTCTTGCATTGTAATGCTTATGTTTGATTTATTAGTGATTGAAAAATACTTTTGAATCTAAATGAGAATAATCATCTATCAAAACATAGATTCTAGACATGGAATGAATGTTTTGATAATCACCGTTTGTATCCACACTTAATGCTTTCTTATCATTTAATAGAGCGAGAAATCGTTGATTGAATGATAGGAACGACTCTTGGATCGTTTAATAGTGTGAGACATCGACAATTGAACGATACAATTGAAATCACAACTTCATTTGGACACGAATGATGTTGTCGAGGGATACGTGATAATATCGATTGATAATTGGAATCCGCAACTCTAATCCGTGAATACGTATAAGTGGGTTGATGAAGTTTAATCCCAGCATAATCATTTTCCTGTTAACTCTCATACCTTTTACAATTTCGTAGTTTATTAGTTTATGAAACAAAACCATCGAAAAACCTTAGCTCAAAACAACACCGATTGTTGAACGGCTTAGAATATCGCACCAGTCCCTGTGGAGATGATATATATAAATACTTACTTTTGATACTACATCATCTTGGACCAAAATCTGGGGCGTTACAACTTGAATCATGTTATTTCCCCTCATCACCTTGCAATTTAAAGGTAACATATGATATTCCCTCAAACCTATCTTAGGGTGTGCTTCTAATCTTGTAAATTCATGTTACTGATCATACCGTGTCTTGCTTGGATGTTTAATGATTGGTGAGCTTAGTAGATTTCACATGCACTCTAGGCATTTGATGATTTGATCCTATGCATTCATGATGCTTGGATGATTTATACTTGTTGATGCAAAATCCGTAATTAATTCTAAAGATAATAAACCATTATGATTAAAGAATTAATGGACTTTGATTAATTCATTGGTATTTAACTTGTGCTCTTGAGTGTTTTACTAAGACAGGAACAAGGTTTAAATCATACCAAGATTCAAGAAATCAAATGACATTTGAATTCATGATCTAACACTGAGGTCAGAAAGTTAGATCAAAATGTTGCTCAGAGATCAGAATGTTCAAGCAGAGATCATAAGGTTGTTCTTACACAAGCCAAGAATCTCAAGAACATTGATCAAGGTCATGCAAGGCACGTGTGACATGGTTAAATGTCCAGGAAAGTACATTGCATGGATCAATCAAGCAATAAAGGCATATACAATGATTATGTCAAAAATGATACTCAATGTTCATTTAAGACTATGAACATTGAAGTACTAGGAATATTCCAAAAGGGAATATCATCCTAGATGTTAAAATCACTTATCTTCATTGTTGTTTCACTATTAGGATTTGATTACATCAAATGGTAGTCTTACAAATCATCCTAAGTGAAACAAAAGGAACATTCTGATCTGCACATGCTTACTTTATGAACAGTACAGTAGGTGAAAAACAAAATGGCAAAAACAAAGCAAATTTGTTATGCTCAACCAGAGATAGACACACATGAGAGTTGGTACAGTACATGGACCACACAATCCCTCAAAGCATGGGCATGAAGATGCAGACTCCAGTTTATCTCTCCTGCACCAGTCCCTAGGCAAATCTGGGAAACTAATTTTCTGATGTATGTGGAAAAGCCCATACTTTGGTTATTGCCCAGAAATTCATGACACGCCCAGAAATTCATGTGTTCATTCATACATGATGAACCTAGATGAATATCATGATGAACCTAGATGAAGATCATCAAGAACACAACAACATTCTGAAGTTCATCTTTGATCAGAATGTTCACCCAGAATTTCAAGTGAAAGCTTGTGGGACCCAGGACACATGGCATAACACCATTGGATATCCTACAACGGCTATATGAGCCCAAAGACTCTATAAATAGAGATCAAAGACTCAACATTACTTGCACCATTGCAAAGCATACAAGAAAACAACTGAAATTGTTTGAAACTCTTGCAATTAACTTGATCATCACTGAAGGCTCTTTTTACCTTCTTTATAGTGTAAATCAATTCTCTTTGTTATCTCTTTTATAGATAACTTCTTCTTCCTCTTCTTCTATTTGATTCTCAAACATTCAACCTCCATACAAATTGTAGACAAAATCTCATCTAGCTTTAGGGGTACTAAAGTGTTAGTTTGAGTAAAGGTTGTAAAAGTCTAAGTGGTTAACTTAGCAAGAATGTGCAAGCCTGCTGAGGCTTAGAGAATACAGAGTTGTAATAGTTCAGATGAACAAAGATTGTAAGGTGCAGGATTTGAGAGGTTATCTCAAGCATTATAGTGGAAACTCTCACAAGATTGTGAGGAGTGGACTAGCCCACCTTGGGTGAACCACTATACTCTTCTCTATACTCTTTAATTACAGTATACACAACACACACTTACACATTTACTTTATTAAACAGTTTTGGTGTATGAACTTCAGAACGTTCTGAAGTCAAAATATTAACTTAACTATTCCAAGTAAACAACTTGAGAATTACTTTTAAGTTTTAAGATAATTTTTAAAGGGTCATAATTCAAATCCCTCCTCTTTGTGACTATTTTATCTACTTCAATACTTAGATAGAATGTATATGTTTTAATGTGATTAGGATGACTATGTTGAGTTTCCATATCTTGCCTTTCAATTGTATCTTTTGGACGATGATGATTGTGATATTATGAATTTTTGTGTTAGAAGAAAGTATGATTAATCATAATGATAATGTTATTTGAGAAATTGATTTAGGTTATACTATTTAGGTTAATCATAATGAACCAAATGGTTTTGAAATATGATTTATAGTATTATAATACTGGAAAGTCTTGTAATTTTGAATTACAAGTATACTTTTTTGTGACATTATGAAGTTGAATGTTCTATTTTATAAGCTACTCTTCACCAATCAGCTTAGAATACTTATATCTTGAGCTAGAAATCTTGTTTTTGGGTGGAACCAGTTTAGACTGAAAGAAGACATTTAATAGTTCCTTCGTATTATATCTCATAATTTTATCATATACCTACATGTCTCATTAACTTCTTAAACACATATGCTCTGTCACAAAATTTTACGGTAACATTGATAACTTTAGAAAATTATAACTTGATTCAGTTTGGTGTGAAATTAATTTGGTTGGAGAGCTAAATTATAATATTGTTTATTAGAATATTAAGTTCTAGTATATGATATATAATATTTATAGTTATACTTATAAATAGGAATAGGTATGAATGTATATTGGTAAGTGATAATATTAGGATTTATCGTGAGTTCTCCGTCTATATATGACGGAACGTGTATGCGAGGATAAGCAAGACATTGTTTACATGAGTTAATTAATCTTTAAATCTTACCAAAGAGGATAGCCTTATGAAATGTATCTTAAATATATTATATTAGTTTGTTTAAGTGAGTAAGTTACTCACACTTTGAGACTTAAACAAAGAGGATAAATTTAAGAATATATAAATATCTTTGATTTTTTGAGATATAATGAGAATAAACGATGGTTCTTGGTGAAAGTCAAACTTGATAGTGAGGAATTTTCCATGCCTAACATAGTTTTATACTCACTATGTTTGGGAAGATGTTTTCAGGTATTAATGCACATTGAGAGACTGATGAGTACAAAAGTAACTCGAGACCGGATCAGTCTGAGTCTAAAATTTTAAGAAATTATGGTTTTATGTCCGTAAATTTAAAGTTCTCTTTAGTTGTAGTTATTTGCTAAAGTTCATTTCAAAATTGTAAAACAACATTCTTTTAAAGTTTTAGTTAAGATTTCAAGTTATTTTCATTTGTTCTGCACTCTTTAAAGTTATATATTTTTTTAAAATTTAATAGCATAAGTTTGGACGTTACAATTTGATCATATTCATTCATCTTAGGTTTGCATTGATTCTTACGACTTTTTACATCAATTTTTTTTTTCAATCTGATTTTGTGTCCGCGTTGGGTTCGTTGTGTTGTATGATGTGTATTAGTTCATTAAAATTAAATGAACTAATCTAATTATAAGCAAACACTCTTTGGAGAAATTGTAAACAAAAACTCAAGAAACCAAATTGAAATAAAAATAAATTTTAATGTACTAAAAGATAATTTTTTTTTTTTCTAATCTCTTAAAAAAATATTTTTTGAGAGGATTTAAAAATTATATATTCCAAACGTAAAACTATAACATACTTTTTTTAGGGGGACTATAGCATAAAATTTATTCAATTGCCTTAAAATTTAAAATATTCAATTCAAGTTATTGGACTCGAGCGACCTCCTTCTAAAACAAATCGTTCGCAAAACTTGAGTTTGATTTTTGATAGAATTTATTCTTTTTTTACCTTGCATTTATTATGTATTATCCATACCAACTGAGCTAAGCTCACAAGGACGATAGAATTTATTCTTGATCATAGTTTACTTACATCCGATTTAAACTTTAAATTATTGGAGTCTTTTTCCCTTACGAATCAGATGGTTAACAAAATAATTAAAAGATTTATTAGAAAAGTAATTAAAAAATTCAAATAAAATTACAGATTTCCTTAAATAAATCATATATTCCAAACGTAAAACTATAGCATAAATTTTATTCAATTCCCTTAAAAATTAAAATATTCCAATAAAATTAATAATCACCTTAATATGGATTGAAAAAATTGGTCTAAAGTTGACCCCCCAATATTAAATAAAATACCACATCCATTTTTTTTCTTATTTTGATAAAACTCTTTACTATTTTACTAAAATAGTTGGGTACCCTTTTGGAGAAAAAAAAAATAATGTCCATTTATATCACCCTAAAATATTTTTTTGAGGGATATTACCCTAAAATATGAAAATTACTATTATATCTCATCTAATATTCTTAATAAACAAAAGGGCAAAACTTAGGTACAATTTCTTAGGTGTTTTTCGTATGGTTCATAACTAAAAATACAATTTTTTTAGAAATAACAAACTTTGAGAGAATTATGAATTTAAGGAAATCATGATAAATTTAGTTGAGAATCATACGAAATGCAGCCAAGCAATTCTAAGTAAGTTTTTTCCTATATAATTTGATTCTCGAGAAAAAAAAACAAACATAATTTGGTTCCTTCCCATTGGTCAGATTAAGGAGAGTGTCGTGCAACACAACACTGCGACTCTTCATATTTTCTTCTCTCTCTGACTCTCTCTCTCCAGCAACACAGTGACCGAGAGCTAGAGAGAGAAAACAAAAATGGGGTTCTTCTCCTTCATGGGTCGTGTTCTCTTTGCTTCCCTCTTCATCCTCTCCGCATGGCAGATGTCAGTTCTCTCTCACTTTCTCTCTCTTCAGATCCATTATTTTCAAAATTGCTCCTTTTATCTTTTTTCCGTTATATTTTCGTTTTCCTGCATCTGGGTTTTCACCAGATTTGGGTTTTGGATCCCACAAATCTTACTTGTAACTGTGCATCTTTATTAGTGATGAGTTAGGAAAAGAAGAGTTCTTGTTTATGCTGTGGTTTTTATGTGAATTATTGATTCATTATGTTTTGAATTATGCTTTACTTGTTGGAATTGTAATGTTGTGTTATCTTTAACATAGATATTGTTATGCAATAGCAATTAAATCTTGAAATTTTAAGTTGCTTGTTAATTCATAATGGGTTTTATTGTTGTTCCTTTTAAGTTGCTTTCTTCAATTCACTGAGGATTTTCAAGTTTGCATTTAATAGAAGTTTAGCTGTGTTTTGAAATCTGGCGGAATAGAAGATGGTCGAGTCTGTTTTCCAATGGTATTTGTTACATAGATTTGTTAGGGTTAACGTAGTATCCTGGAGAGTTTATGGAAATAAGCTGAATACAACTTATGAACATGTTATAAGTTTTTTCCATAAGCTTTCCCGAACAGTCTCATTAGTGCTTACGCCGGTAGGTAAGTTCAAGTAAGTCAATCTAAATAGATCCGTATGATTTTGTGCAGAGACTGTGGGTCTAGTACTAAATTTTATTGCTACGATACAATGTCTTGGAGACTTGTTACTTGGAATGTGTTTTTGTAGTAAGGTGTAGCTTTTTCTGTAGTTAAAGTTATCACTTTACTTTACTTTGTATTTTTGCTTTGAAGTAGATCACTGAATTGATGTTTTTGAATGTGCTTTGCCTATGTAGCATATACCTTTGTTTGACAAGATTTTAGTCAATGAATTGTTGTGTTGCTAAAGTAATTTTTAATTTGCTAATTATATAGAATTTATGTTGTTGCTAGGTTTAATGAATTTGATGCTACTGGTGGACCCTTTTCAAAGGAATTGATTCCCAAGCTCACGGTTGTAAGGAAAAATTTATCCTCCAAATTGGGGGTAGCGATACCAGATTTTAACGCAACTTATGTAAGATTATCGTTTCTTCTCCTATATGTTATGGTTATTTTGGAATGAACTCCATTTTTACTTGATTGTCTTTCTGATTGAAATGTTTCATACAGGTTCGTCAATTCGTTGCCACTATCATATTTCTCAAGGGAGTTGGAGGAATTCTGTTTGTGTTTGGCAGCACATTTGGATCCTTTCTCTTGGTAAATGCTTCCTCTGTTAGCTTAAGAATGAATAGACATAGATATTGGCATTTTTCAAATATACTTTTCATATTTTGATATTCTTCTGCTCCTAAAATGTTATATTAATATTATAAACTGAGTTTTTCCTCTTTACTTTTGTAGCTTTCACATCTGGCGCTTACTACCCCTATTCTGTATGATTTCTACAACTATAGACCTACTAAGCCGGAATACGGTTTGTTGCTAAATGAGTTCATTCAGGTATGCAAACTCTTGCTATTTCCTGTGTTACTGGCTGATGGTTTATCTCAGACAATCTAATAATGTGTTAACTTTTGGTTGCAGAACGCAGCACTTTTTGGTGCATTGCTATTTTTCATAGGGATGAAGAACTCAATTCCCAGAAAACAGTTGAGGAAGAAGACCCCAAAAGCAAAAGCAGTCTAGAAATTAGAAAGATATGTGTCTGTTTACTAAGAACAGGTTATCAAATTGTTGTGTTGCTATGTTTTGGAATAGTTGTTTTTGTTAATCGGCACAATTTGATTATGGATTGGTTGTGCTTGAGCTTTCGTTTACGATTCTGTTGTACTTGCGGCTAAGAATAGTTATCAACAAAAGATTTGATTAGATTTGCTTGTTAACCTTGCAATGTTCTATTCAGTTCAATTTGTTTTATTTTAGCTATTCCAGTTAAATCAAATATTATATGATGTCCGGGGTATTATATAATAAATCGGTAGAAATATATGCTTCTGATGTCTTACCGGACCAAAACTTTTGGTGAGTTTGGAGACCTTACTTTCTCAAGACACCACCTTTTGAGTCTCAAATATTATCACGCCGTGCAAGCTTCGGTAAGGTCAATATATACGTGAGCATTCAGTAATGAACCTGATGCTACCGCAGCTTCAATTATGAAAGGTTAAGTGTGTTTGGGAAAATGGATATTCATGGTACAGATTTGTCTTGATTTTTTGAAAGAATTCAAGGCTTTTGGTGTCTAAACGTCCATATTTCTAGTAATGGTGAAGTATTGTGTATAATTAGACTTTTATACGTTCAACATTAGTAATAGAGTTTTCATTTTTTTACAGAATTTGAGAGGTTCTCTATCTGTCAATTTCCTCTTCATAACATTTCATTCAATTTGTAACTTTGCGATTTTAAAGTAAAACTTGCATTGTGGAGTGAGATTAGTAAAGAGTGATGCGAAATGAGACACACTTTTTCCCCTTTGTCCGAGTTTGAACTTAAAACCTCCAACTCCTTATTCCTTAACTCAAACCAATTAAGCTATCCAACCTCCAAGTATTGAAAAAACGATAGTTATGAAGTTTTGCTGCAAATGATTTAACTAATTCCCATGGATGTTAATATAAAAGCTCTTCTAAGTTCTCATGGATGTTGATATAAGCTCTTCCATCAAGTTCTATATTCCTCCCAGATATTTATAAGAATTTCACGAGAGTCAGCATGGGTCCATCGGAGTTAGTTCAACCAATTTCTCTTATGATTTCCAAGCAAAATAATAAATAAAATAAAAAAAAAGTCATTTCTTCTCTATGAATGAGAAGGGGGACTTGTTATTGAAAATTGTTGATCTAGAATAATGTATATGATTAATTGAAGACTTGAAGTCACGTATAATAATAATATCAATTTGCATCTAACTCTTTGACTTTATCGTTATTTTACATTTGATCATGAAATTAAACCAATTTTTGAGAGGACTTCTATAAACAATTTTGGTACACTAGCCTCCTGTGGATTGCTTTTGAAACATTGTAATTGAGCCTCTTCAACTACTCAACTCAAGCTTACTCATTAATGACGTAAGCCTCAATATATATTTCTTACCAATTTTTCATTATATCTCTAGCAAAATATATAGATTAGTTTAAGTTACCGACATTAGCTGCTATTTGTAATTTCTTATAGCCAATTGACAGCTAATAATACATAATATTTTATAAATGGCTTTCACGTAGGTTAAACAGTAGAAGAGTGAAAACAAATTTCACTAAAAACTATGGGGAGAAAATTACAAAAGAAAAGAGATTGTAGATAAAAATATGTCTAGTTCAGGAAGAACCAAATACTCGACTGAGATACCATTATTGACCTGATCAACCACTAGAGCATTAAATTATTCCAATATTGAAAACAAGATAAAAAATTGCTTCCTCTAAGTAGATTCTTCCTCCACCCTATTTAAATTTCACACTTCAAATAACTTGTTCATGTAGCAACTAAACTGCCTTAATCGGTGCTTATGGACTCGGCGCCAGAAAACATTTCTTTGCCAATGCCATCTGTTTCCAATTCCTTATCCTCGGTTTCAGCGAGTCCCCCATCATAGTTTGGTTTTTTGGTGTCAGCTACTTCAGTATTAGCTAGAGTACCTAATACCCTATTGCTACCACAGTCATTGTCATCAGAGAGATCTTCATCTGACAAACATCTACAAGAATCAAACTCATCTACCTCGTTAACTTGGTTCATTAACCCTTCCCTCCATGATATCCTTATTTGAGATTGTGATCCATCCTCTATTGTAGAACTAGATAACCAAGGAGGATCCTGAGCATCCAATTTTTTTGGAAGTTGGCTAAGATCAATTGATTCATAAGGCATAGTTAAACAATCAAATTGGAAACTTGAATTAACTGAATCCTCCAGTGGCAAAGAACTATTGAGAAGGATGTTTTCTGATTGAAGAAGATCACTGAATGAATTAAAGTCAGGGATAAAATCGTCTTCCTTTTGATTGTCTGAGTGCGCCAGTGATAGTCCAACATGTAAATCTGAACTGCAATCTGACTGTGGAGTTTGAATCACATTTCCACTGCTAATTGAATTCAGTGAGAACGGAGAGTTCTCATCGATGAAATTTTCTGATCTGTCTGCCCTACAATTGGGTGAGGATTTCGGAGAAAACAATATGGAATCAAAAGGTACTTGAAATTCAGAAAGACTACCTGGAGAAATTGAAGAACTTGTTTTTCTCCTCATACCGTTAACAGTACCAGACAAATCACTGCTATCACTTACATTCCAAACAGTTTTAGAACTATCACATAAATTCCAGAACTTTTTTGAACTGGATGTTGGTGAAGTACTGGAACCAAGAGTTATGGACTCTACGAGTCCAATTTCAGACTTGCGATTCAGAATTTTCTCTCCCTTTCTAGTTGGAGAACTAAGCCAATGCACTAAAGCTTCAGTTGGCAAAGGCAACAATGAAGGGCTATTTTCCTTAATGACATCCATTGTTTTCTTCTCATCATCATCATCTTCGTCTCCATCATCAATACTATTGGCAACCGACTTAGCAGGGCATGAATAGTTCTCTTCTACAGTGAGAATCCCTCTAGGCCTACATTTCCTTTTGTCAGTGACACCAGAAACAATATAACCTGCAGCATAACAACCAGGTGTTGTTGTTGAGTCCAAAGAAGAACCAACTTGTATCTCTGGGGAAAGAGAGTTATGAATTGGGGGAGTTTTACTAATGCTTCTGTTAAGGTTATCCTCCGCCTCCTCGTAATCCAACTCAGAAACTTTTTTACTTGAAGGAGTCAAATTTCCATCTCTGTTAGATGATTTGAGATGGGTAGACTCAACATCATTATCACTTATCCCTCCAACGATATCATCCTTTTGCTTTAACTCCTTGGATCTAGATGGAAATGCAGGTGAAATTTTTCCATGTTCATTCAAAGTTGAACTAAGCTTTGACTTTTGGCCAGTCCTTGAACTAGATTTCTTACCGGACTGCCACTGGTAGAGGCATGGAGGGTTCTTCTTAGCTGTATTAGGTACACGAGTTTTAGTTTGCAGCCCAACATTATTACCCTTTGGAAGATTCTCCTTTGAGGAATTAGAATTGGACTTAGATTGTTTTAATACAAGTCCACGAGGTGCTGAATTTGGTGTTTTGGAGATACTTTTGGGTCTACTGACAGGGGTTTTGAAATGAGAGGAGGCCAAGAACCTGAGGCAACCCTTTGGGACTTCCGTGGAGACAGATGAAGAAGCATCACTACCGTTGCTACTACTGGAAATTCGGTTGAGATCCTGTAAAGGGCTTCGAGGACTTTGCTTCTTGTTTGAATTGGACTTTACAATTGCGGTTGTTGGTGTTGGTGGCGGAGGCAAATATGAAGCTTTCTTTGATGAAAATGCTCTACTCATAGTGAGGCCCTACATACACCTACAATGCAGAATCTACATCTGTTAAAACAACACAGTATTGAGCAATGAAAAGAATCATGATTCCAAAGAAAAAGAATAGAATTCTTTATTTAACAGCGAAATCGGAAGAAAAAGAAGCACAAAAGAATCTCAAAGGAGCACTCTCCTTTCACATTGGATTAACCTGTCATAAAACTCAATTACTAAGATCTATCTCCCCTCCCCCTGTTGAGGGCTATTTAAAGACTTTCTAACAATAACAAAATTTCAAACAGAAATAGCACACTACTATTAACAAACTGAACTGCCACCCTGTAGTAGTAATTCCACACAGTAAACGATCTCGTCCGTTAATATAAGATCAAACGGTTTAGATTACTTAATAACATTAACTTCAAATTATCTCAACTGTTAACTTGATATCGGACTGTTGAGATCGAATACAGCGTGGCGTAATTACTACACCAAATCCAAATCAGGTAAACAACTATTTTGGTACTCGAATGTTAAGACACTGTCGTTATAGTCCCTGAATGTATCAAAATTGTAAATTCATCTCTAAATGTCTCTTTTGTTTGTAATTTTAGGAACTAAATTGGCTAACAAATAACACATTTGAGGACCAAAATGACTAACTAAAGAGACAGTTGAGGATGTGTTTGCAGTTGCGATACATTCAGAGACCAAAATGATTGTTTACCGAGTACAAATCCCATAAAAAACAAACCAATTACCTAACTAACTGCTCTAACAGCTCTTAACTACTCTAACACCCTTTTATTCTATATCCTACCAAAAATCTATCACATTGAACTGAACTCAAAAAACCACATTCTTCATAAACACAAGACAAAGAAAAAAACACACAAGGTATGATAATAAAAACAAACACCCAGCAAGCAACTTGTGTATTTCTGCTCAAAAAAGTAACATTTTTAGTTCAATTGAAGAAAATATGTATCATAATGTGTGAAATTTTCAAAAAAAAATCCCAATTTTAGAAAGTCAAAGTAAAATAGAAACGAGCATAGAAGAATGTTACCAGTGAAATGAGATTGAGTAGATGAGGTGGGTGTTATCGTTGATTACTGCAATGGATCTGAAAGCAGAGAAGAGAACAACGTTATTGAACAAGAACATTTGAACCTTGGTGTGCGTTTTTCTTTTTGGTTACTTTCGTTACATTACATTTGAACTTTTTTTAATTAAAGTCAGAATGTTACCGTATACTCTCTCCACTATTAATTAATTCATTTCATTTTGCCCAACGGGTTTCGGATGAGCACAACTTACATCACCCGACCCGACTCCACCTATTTGAAATGAAATATCTTTCACAATGGTGAGAGATTTTAGTTCACTAAAGACCGTCGTCAAATGATCACTTAGAAACACTCCGACTGGATGGAAATAAGATCTATCGAGTTAGACTTTGTAAGATCTAACTTTTACATGTCGTAAAATTTAGGTCAAATGTCTTTCATGGTCATTTAAGTTAGATGAATGTTAATAGATGTAAGAATATGATAGGTCGAACTTTAAACCAACAAAATTGTTTGGAGTAGGTAAATAATATATTAATGGAGTAACTACATTCAAAACTGTACTAATTATGCAAGATTTATTTTTCTTTTGGGTAGCCAATGTTACTCTGTTGATGTGAAGGAATTTTCCCCTGATTGAGACATATAACTAAAGGAATAGATTATAATGTGAAAGAAAGTTGAGTCTCCTCAATTTGGTAGAAAAAATGTGAGAAGGGAGAAAAAAAAAAGGTGGGGTCTATTGTTTTATCTCTCTTAATGAAAAGAAGAAAGAAGAAAAAATAAGAGTGGAGAGATAAAAGATAAAAGAAAATGATATTATCCCTTAGAGAAAAAAATGAAAAGATAGAAAAAAATTGTGGGCTCTATGATTTTTTTTCTCTCTAATAAAAATAAATGATAGTATAAATTAGCGTTAAAATATATAATTTTAATTGTAGGTTTTGTTTAATTTTTGTGCCCTAATCTACATGAGGTTATTATCTTTCCTCTTCATTCATCCTTTGTTAATTCTTTCTCCATGGATTATGTCCTAATCTTCTTTCTTCTTCTCTATTGATAAATTTCTTCTCGAAAATCGATTTTCTCATGCCATGACTTCTTTTAAGTGGGTAGTGAAAATCTAAACCACCAAAACTCTCCCCCCTTTTATATTTTAAACTATGACCTCTCATTTTTAATAATTAATGTTTGAACTCTCGGTTTGAAGAAACTCGATACGGATAAATCTCCTTCCTCTTCGTATCTCTTTTATCATATGTTTTTGGTAAGTACTTTTAATACAATCAACCAATGTACTATTTTTTATATGTACACAATCAATTTGCTAACCTAATTGTTATCCCCCCCATTTGTCTCTTATGCTAGCTGTTCACAGTAAGTTCTTTCATTATGATCAACCATTGCCCTATTTATATTTTTTTTTTATGTATATGTTCCATTTGCTAATGTAATGGTTATTCCTTGTTTTTTTTTTAACATGATAACTGCTTGTAATTAGTTGATAGAAATGATAGTAGGTAAATGAAATGTGCAATCTCTCATCTCTTCAATCCTATAATGTTCCTTGTGAAAATAACCTTGTGACTTATTCTTTACCGATTAAAATGAGGAAGAATTTTCATATATTACATTTATCATTGAATTAATGTTATGTTTTGCTCGTTGATATTCATTATTAGTCATTGGTTGACACACACTTGTTAGTGTACACTAGAATGTATCATAGATTGTTAATTGAATTAAAAATATGATGCTCCTTGGTGGTAATTTGATGAACGAAGGGATAACACCCTTGGCCTTTGAGATGTTAACATCCACACACGATTGTTGTATTTGTATCAAGGTAAATACTCTTCAACACACATTTTAGACCATATTATTCTATCGGTTGGAATTTAATTTAGACAAACTAAATTTTGTCTGTTCCACATAAATTTATGAAATATAAATGTTGTACATGTTCCATATTTTTAATTTTTAATCCGATTGATATTTTATTTTTGCTTTTACTCTGTTTTTAGGGAAAATGGCTTCTAAAGTTCCGAGGACGTTCAAGTTAATTAAAGTTTGATGGTTAACTTTAAACTTTGGTACTCTTAAATCCTAATTGATTTGCTTTTGATTAAAGCTCATTAACGACTGAATACACGGATAGAGTTGAAATTAGATGCTAAATTAACCTATAAAATACCAATAATAAATTATATATATCATTACATAAAAAAACTTTAGAGTTAACCTTTTGTAAAAAAAACCATCAGTTAACTAACTTTTTTGTCGAACTTTTCTCTGGACAAAATTACTTTTGACAATCCAATTTTGTTTTCCCCTAAAAAAAATTAGTTTTATTTTAAATTTAACTTTAAATCTACATCCATAGCAAAACTATAGAAAATTTGCAAACCAACTATTTAGTATTAAATTAGTTGAATGTTTTATTTTACAAATGTTCTCATAACAATTTTTTTAAATGTAAATTTAAAAACAAATAAAATATAAAGAGGAACCTCTTTCGAACTCACACTTCTATTGTATGAAATTAATATATGTCTCACCACTTTGTGAGTTTAATTTTCAACGTGTAGACTCACAATTATTTAAACCAATAAAAGTGTGAGTCTTAAAGATTGTGTTCAAAAAAGAGTGTTACTAGCGTTATTCAAATATAAATACAACGAAATAATATCAATAAGTCTTAGCACAACTGACAAAATGTCAAAATTGTTGGGTCAGATGCCATGATCGGGGTTTGAACCCCGGTACCTCCACTTGTGTGTGTGAGTTTATAATGACTTTGTCGTTTCATTTATCTATAAAATAAAATAAAAATACAACCAAATATAACAGAAAAATATGAAACAGGATTTCCTGCTGTTACAATCGAGATTGTTTTAACAAAAATGACACAGATAGACGACTAAGATCGAAAACTCTGTGAAACTGCATGCTTTTGCTACAGCATCAAAATATAGAGAAAGAGTAGAATGAGTAGAAGAAATTAGTGCCTTTGTAGTTTAAAAACGAACTTGAGAAAGTTTTCTCCTTTCTCAGTTCAAAACCTTTGCTAAGAACAATAACAAGAGCAAAAATCATCAAATTCTGCAAACTCTAATTTCCAATGGTACTTTCTCTCTCTTTCTGTTTAACCCTTTGAATTTAACAATTTTGTTCTCATGTATTCTATGTCACAGGATTACCTTAAATCTGCGCTTCCTTCACAAATTATGTCAGAACGTGGTTCCAATCTCGTTGTTATCAACCCAGGTATGTAAAAAAATCCAATTTTGCGCATTACCTTTTTTTTATCTTGTGCTGGTTTAATCATTTTAACTCTAAGTTTAAATAAAAGCAACATTATGCACTTAAAAATTGTGACTTTATGTTATTTTCTCAGGTTCTGCAAATATTAGAATTGGATTGGCTTCACAGGATACCCCTTATAATATCCCTCATTGCATTGCTCATTATACCAAACAAGTTCCCAAGAAGAATGTTCAAGATCAGGTTTTTGAATTATTTTATTTCGTTAATTTATGGTTTTAATACGATTTTAGTTCCTGCAATTATAGTGTTTTTGGTTTTAGTCCCTGCAAGTTTTTTTGTTCGGGTTCAGTCCCTGCAAATTCAAAAACTATTGATTTTAGTCTCGGACGTCAGCTTATTGGGCCATGTGGCAGTGATTTTATTGGACCATGTATGGCATGAGGGACTAAAAGAACAATTTTTGAATTTGTATGAACTGATTTAAGCAAAAAAAACTTACGGGGACTACAACTAAAAAGCGCTATAATTGCTGAGACTAAAATCATATTTAAATCTTCATTATTTTATCGTACTATATTTTTATTCAGTTGTTTTCGCTTCCTTTAGAGGTATATATGTTTTACTTCAGTTGTTTGTTTGTGTGTGTTTAGATGCTCAATAGTCAAGTTACAACTGCACAGCATATGGAAAGGGAAAAGGCTTATGATGTTGTAAGTTATGATACATCGTAGAACTGTTACCTGTATGCTACATTTTGCTAATATTGGTTTTTTTCCGTTTTTTCTTGTGTGTAAAAAAGATTGCTTCACTGTTGAAGATACCATTTCTGGATGAAGAACCTTCCGGTAACTCTTTCCCTCGTAAGGTATATGATTTCTTTTCTGTTACACATTAAGTGAATTCCTCAGTTTTGGTTGATTTCATGTTTGTTATGATACTTTATAATCGTAGGACCTTCTTCGTTCTTTGGAACTGTTTAAGCTTGGGAATGCATTTCAAATAGTGTGACATTTGTTGTACTTGCCATGTTGAATATTTTGATCTTAACGAAATTAATTAACTACCTAAGACAAACGTGCTGACAGACACATATCATTCGTGGAGGATATGCCGTTGTAATTTGTTTGACCCTTTTTTGGAAATCTAAGCTATGTTGTTTATCTCGGATAGTAAGATAGAGTGCCCAAACCTGAAACCGCTAAAGTGGTATAGCACATAGCGGGATGACCACTAAACATAAATCCCAACAGTATAGAAAAATATATAAGTTGACCATTCAATGATAGTAAATCTAATAGCAGTTTAACAAGTATGAATACTAAGATTTCTGAAAAACCACTTTCACTCTCAAGAGCAACACCCTTCAATGAATACTATGATTCCGTATATTTGGGAAATACTGTCAAATACTTAGGTTGTGTTTTTGGTAAGATTAGTATAATATCATAAAACTGATCATTAGTCATTGTTAATACTATGAATTCCATTGTACTAAATGCACAGATGGGGCGCGTTGATGGACACAATCCACACAGGAAAGATTCACCCTTCACTTGGACTAATGTTTGCGAGGAGGTCATTAGTTCATCTTCAGTTTCAGCATTAGGTAAGAGTAAATGGTATTTTTTTTTGCATACTACCCAGTACTTTTCTGTGTTCTTCAGTTCCATCTGTGGCTTTAGGTATGTTTATGTCAACTAGTTTAGCATTTGGTTTATCTCAAGTCTGTTTTACCAAGTACCTAATATTAGACGGTAATCAGGAATTAAAAAAAATTCTCACATGGAAGTTTGCATGTAGGTATCTCAGGTTTTAACATTCTATGATGATTTTATTTTTAGTATTCCTGTCTTGAAGTTAGAACATGGTCTGACAAGTTGCTGAAGGCTTGCATGAGCTCAGTAGTCGTTACACTTTAAGTTGTTAGTCGGATTAATTTTTTTTAAATTTGATGTTAACTGTCTCGAATATTTGAAATTACTTCGTGCTTCGATTTGAAATGCCGTTACTTTTATATGAATTAGGACATCTTACATATATAAATTGACATTTGTAGATACTGCGAGTAAAGATGAGACTAGTGAGACTTTGGACCCAAAAGAAGGTACGGATTTGAAGGAAATTGGTGCGAGCAATCAAAAGTTCAGAAAGTTCATTTGTGGCGAGGAAGCATTAAGAATATCCCCCACTGAACCGTATTGTTTATGTCGTCCAATCCGCAGAGGACATTTGAATATTTCACAACACTATCCCATGCAGCAGGTACATGTCACTTCCTAACCCAAATGTAATCAATTCAAGTTAATTGATGAGCAGAAAATATAGATAAGTGTATCTTGAGAATTCTGTATTGTGCCTTATAAGTTAGCTGTTGCATTGCATCATAATGTAATGTCAATTGTCAAAGCATAGTCATCCTATAACTAATTATTATTACTACTTAAGTATGCTGCATAACAATAATTCATTTTAATATAAAAGATATGCTAGGGTTGAAGTCGAGAATTGGGAAAGTTTGAGAGAAAAGGGAAATTCTGATAAACAAAAACTTAATTTCAAAAACAAATTCTTGGTGATTTAGGGATTTGTTGTCATTAATTTGGGAGTTTATGGTTTAGTTGCTCGAGCCAATGGATATTGGTTCCCAAATTGAATTGTGACTTTAGTTTTATTATCTAGAATTGGGCTTTCTCTAGTGAAAAGTTTGCGTCACATTTCCCAGTAATCTAGAGTCTGTTGTGTTGTTTAATAAGCTACGTCTCAGACATGAAAATTGAGTGCCTCTGATTATTTCTTGCTTTCATTCTACATCACTATTGCTTGGCTATTTTGCAGGTGTTTGAGGATCTACGTGCTATTTGGGACTGGATTTTAATAGAGAAACTACATATTCCTCGCAATGAAAGAAACATGTACTCAGCTATTCTTGTGTTTCCAGAAACATTTGATAATCGTGGTATTTTGAACTTTATTCCTTCAAAGCCAATGTTACACATTTAGTTTTTCCTGTTGGAGTTCCTTTTGAATTTGTATTTCACACTTCTGGTATAGTTAATTTATGTTTTAGTCCATGCCACAAACAGAAATAAAGGAAATTCTATCTTTAGTACTGGAAGAACTCTGCTTTGGCTCAGCGGTGGTGCACCAGGTATGGCCTTCTATTTGCTGCTAAAAGTTAATTTAATGAATCTAGGATTTCTTTTTAGGTAGGCATGAACACCACTGTATGCTTGACAGTCCATATTGAATTGTTTGATCAGGAAGGACTTGCTGCGGTTTTTGGAAATGGATTATCAACAGCATGTGTAGTGAATATTGGTGCTCAGGTGACATCAATTATATGCATAGAGGTAAATGAAACTTCTGTGTCCTTTAACATTTATTATCATCATCATCTTTTGTGAAACATCTTGTATTGTTCATTTCTGTTTTAAAGATGCAAAGCCATGCATGTGCTTTCACCTAATAGCTTAAACCTTTGAAATAGTTGCTACTGACATGGTGGGTAGGAGAGGCTTTAGCCAAGTTGTTACGAGTCTCGATTCTTGATAGTGATTGGGTTTACTTTGCCACTTCAGGAAAACAACTTTTATGGTGAAATGGTTTCTATTTACTATGGCTTTGACCAAGTTGTTATGAGTCTCGATTCTTGATAGTGATTGGGTTTACTTTGCCACTAAAGGGAAAACAACTTTTATGGTGAAACGGTTTCTATTTACTATGGCATTGACACTAGTGTTATTATTCTGAATATTGTTTTTCCATCTTAGTTTCTATGAAAATTTACGTTTACTGGCTACATACATCCACCATCTTCGAATATATTAGCTTGTTCCTCGAATTATCAATCAGATTTGATTCTCTCAATGCTCGATGATAGTTCAGATAGATTGAAAAATAAAAGCTGGCCAAGTATTTGGTAGTTAACTGCTTCTTTTGCTGTTTAGGAAGGAGCTACTCTGCCTTCAACTGCAAAAACTCTAACTTTTGGCGGTGAGGTACAAAATATATTTTCATATTGGACAAGTTACTGGTGTTTTGAGATAGTTATGAACTTGTAAGATGTATATGATTGATTACTAACATGTTTGATACATTATTTGTTATTTTATTTGACCAATCTTTTCTTTACATTCATTTAGAAACTTCATCATTTTGTTTTCACTTATGTGACGTATGTAAACCAAAAACCAATGAAATTGTCTCTTCTCTTTATAAACGAAGTTTATTGAGATAAAGTGGGAAAAAAAAATCAACGATCAAATTTCACTTAAAAAAAATCCAAAATTTCTCCCTTAAAACTCGTATCTCCCATCCTACATAATCTTTTAAAGTTTATCAAACACAAACATTTGTATTGGGTATTATGAATATCTGTTAGGTATTAGGAATATCCTCTGTATTCATTTGTATATACTGTGTGTTTGGGCCCTGAGCCATCTATTCAGCCCATCTAAGGGGCGCAGACTAGCCGCCTCTCTAATAATAGAATTCTGTTACTGATAGCTGTAACTTCTCAGTTAACATTTTCACACTTCAGATTCTTTCAATTTCTCTTGGTTTCTCTCTATTATGAGTTCTAAAGAAACCTCCTTAAAGATGAATGTTATGTTCTAACTAAATGCATCCCTTACTGATGAATGTCATGTTCTAACTAAATGCATCATATAATAACCTAGATTGCACTTTGCCATAAAAGTTTAGCCTCTTTTCTTTTACGAAATCCATCATAAGGAAATAACATTATAAGTTTAAAACAACAAACTATTCTGACCAACCACCACATGTAGCACACATAAAGCATTTTGATGTCTATGAGTCTATAACAAATCATTTGTATTAATTTTACGAAGGATAACAGTCAAAACGAAACTCTTGTAGCCCTAGAGTTCTGAAAAAACCTAAATACTGAAAACAACTTGAACAATTGGATTAAGAGGCTAAACTTAAAGAAAATATTCCTCAATCCCGTGCTTATTTAATTAAAAAAAAAGTGTGTTTGTCAACTATGAAATATGTTGCCATTTTGTATCTAATGTGCTGATTTTTTACATGTTGTACGTGTATTTATGCAATGGTCTTATCTTCTGCATTCCAAATTTTGTGTTTGTGGTAGTAATAATTTCCAAATAATAACTTGATATTTTCAGGATATATCAAGGAGCCTTCTCTATACACAAAGACATCACCAAACCTGGCCACAAATTCGAACAGATATGTTGACCAAGCCAATCGATCTGTTAATGTTAAATCAACTCAAAGAGTCATATTGTGAAATCAGAGTGAGTTCTACAACTTTATCTCATTTCCCAAATTACCACTTTATTAACTCGTAAGAGAAGCCATTTTGTAATTCATAGTTGAGAGAAAACAGAATTGGGAGAAAACAATAGTGAGAGAATACTGCTAATATCGGTTCAGAGTTGAAAAAATACCAGGGAAGCTATTTATAGCATAGCATGAGTGTACATCACAAGGGTTGTTTACTGCCTAAAGCTGTTATCTCTTTTTTTTCGCACTCATTTCTCTCTCAGCTTCGTTATCTGTTAATTGGAGTCGTGCATGCATTTGCGGTAATGCCAATGGCTGAAGGCCGAAAATCCTCTATATAAACATGCCAGTGGCCAATGGTTCTGCCATGGTGGGCATCCCTTCACAAATTGGCCATAGCCGTTGTCGAAAAATTTGTCACGCCATTTTGCCATTGTGCATTTGCCACATTGTAGTCTTTAGAAAATAAAGTATATTTTGATTAAAAATAACCCATAACATTGAAATTGAACGTGTCTGATGAATTTTTTGCTAAAAAAAGGCATCAAATCATGTACGACTAGTGATGCTCTAAATTTAACTTGATTCCAAACGTGAGTTCAATTTAAATTACCTAGTATCTTATCTATAGGAGGGGCAACTTGATGCTGTTGCAGTAGTTCATTCCTATGAAGACAAAGTGCTGCCAGGATTTCACAAGACAAGACTTACTGCTCTTAATGTACGTGCTCTCTGTAGAATTCTTTCTTCATTTGCCCTCAAATTTTGCCAGTAGATAATGCTGTTTAGATAATGACAAATACTATTGCATAGGTTCCTCCTATGGGATTGTTCTATCCAATGTTTTTTGTTCCTGATGTGTATCCTCCTCCACCACGGACTTGGTTAGTGCATTCATGAATTTTTCTCTCTGTGCTATCAGCCTGTGACCATGTTTGTGAACAATTTTGCGTTTACACAATCCTGGTTGTTTCCCTTGCTAGGTTTAATGACCATGAGGATATGCTAGAAGATACATGGCAAATTGATTTTTCCCGAAGGTCAGACATGTCCGACACTTTCTATCCCAATGTTAATGGAGGATTGCCCATGTGGGAAAGTTATCCACCTTTTTCAACTAAGCCGAAAAAAGAAGAAAATCTTGGCCTTGCAGAGGCTATTACAAACTGCATTCTCTCAACTGGTAAGTTTTTTTCTTATATTATATTCCTCCATTTTATACATAGAGTTCAAGGCTTGTTTTGATCTATGGTGCTTATTTTCACAGGTCGCATAGACATGCAAAGAAAATTATTTTGTAGCATACAATTGGTGAGTTTTACACTTTGAGCTCAGCATTTTTAAGTTCATTATATTGCATGTTGATCGAAAGAAAGTGACACATTTTATCTGGAATAGACTGGTGGTGTGGCTTTGACAAATGGTTTAGTTCCTGCTGTTGAAGAAAGGTTTGTTTCAATTTCCTTTGACCTTGGTAGATTTACCTAGCATTATCAATGATTTTGTTGATTACTTTTTCAAGTTTAACTGGTGGATGAATCTTTTTTATCTTTTTACACCACAGAGTTTTACATGCTATTCCTCCAAATGAAGCAATTGATACAGTGGAGGTTAGTCCAAATGAAGCAACTGCTCTAGTATTTTAATTTTTTACTGTTCTTATTTTTTGTACTGTGCTTTGTTTATTATGTCTTGTCTCTTATTTTGATGTAATATGTTCTTTTCTTTGCTCTTAGGTTATACAATCAAGGGCAAATCCGACATTTGTGTCATGGAAAGGCGGGGCGGTATGTTGAGTACATATGATCATCATGCTTCACTTCTTCATTAACTTCTTCTCCTTGGTTATTAAATAGTTTTATGAATAACTTTTAAATTCTCAACATCTTAAAGTACCTATAATGTGTTTGCAGATTCTTGGAGTAATTGATGTAGGCAGGGATGCATGGATAAATCGGGAAGACTGGATTCAAAATGGGATTCACGTTGGAAGTAACAGAAAATACAAGGATTCTTATTATCTTCAAGCCCAAGCTATGTGTTACATGAATTCTTGAAGGTTTGTCATACATCTTAAAGTTTCAAATTTATGGATTGAAGTTTTGGTGTGTCTCATGATAAAGTAAATTCAAACGAGTTTACAGTTTTTTTTTTATATTGTTGATTATATTTTATGTGCATCAAAATCACCTGGGAACCGGAAAGATTGATTGTGGAAATATTCAATTTTTGAAAATTCACATGTTGGCTCATGTATTTTAAAATATAAATTAATACCCCCACTCCGGTCCTTATTATAAGAAATTTCAGACTTTTTAGGTTCATCTGGTCTATACTATTTTCTTATAATTGGAATCATAGTAACTTTCTTAAGTTACATTAATTCATTTGTGTTCCATAAACTTTATTACTATTCTACTAAAAATATTTGATATTTAGGGAGTTGTTGGAACTTGGATCGTTTCTGTGCTGGTAGACGATTCATACGCCTATCTAGATGCTCTAAACACTAGCTCTATTTGTTTTTTGCAATTCGGTTTTGCATCCACACGTGGGTGCGTCGAACTGTCCGTGGTAGTTGGTATTTGGAGTTTTGCTTTATACCCTTTATGGTTGTTTCTTTGTGATTTACTGGGTCAGGTCCATGCCCCACCAGTCCTGTACTTCCTCTTTATTTTAATCTTATTTTTATTTTGCCTAAAAAAAATTTTTTGTTGATATTTTAACTTTTGTGAGAATAATCAGCCATATGTCTTGATAGCCATATAGCACTCACCAACGAGGATGAGCGTGGCATAATTAGCCAACTGACCCTATCTAATTATTCAAAATTCTTACCCAATATATTTATAAGAAATACTTGGCACTCTTTCTACTTTACCTATTTGATGTGGGACTTCTTAATTCATAACCTCTTGAAGACATTGTGTTTGCAGATTCTTGAAGTACTTGATTTAGGTAGGGATGCATGAATAAATCGGTAGGACTCAATTCAAACTGGTGTTCACATTGGAAATAACCGAAAATACAAGGATTTTTATCATCTTCAAGCTCAAGCTATGTATTACATGAATTCTGGAAGGTCTGAGTCTCTGAGATACATTATCAAGTTTGAAATACCTACAAATTAATGGATTAAAGTTGCATAGTCCTTTGTTACTTGTCTTTTTTTGGTGTGTCACATGATAAAGTCAATTCAAATGAGTTTAGACAGTTTTTTTTTTTTAGTTATAATTATAGTTTCTGTACACCAAAATCACCTGGAAACTAGAAAGATTAATTGTTGAAATATTCAATTTGTGAAAATTCACATGTTGGCTCATTAGAT
>Ga0228711_1000526_pt1 | contig 47819 bp, 28 predicted proteins | sample MedpolnodulmetaG_2_FD_177996 | JGI IMG/M metagenome (GOLD analysis project Ga0228711, IMG submission 177996) | Root nodule microbial communities from Medicago polymorpha collected in Santa Monica, California, United States - brown nodules | ecosystem: Host-associated > Plants > Roots > Nodule...
CCCCCCAATTTTTTTTTCCTAATCTTTGTATGTTCCTAATTGAGTTTTAGAGATGAAATTTATGGGTTTATGTGAGGTATGATTTTGTGCTTGTTGGGATTACAGTGATGTTGTTCTTGTTGGGTTATGTTTAGATATGATTTTGTGATATGTAGATTCTCACACATATAATTTTGTTGGGTTTGTATGATTCACACATGTTGGATTACGAGAAATGAAGGAAGAAGAAAAAGAACATAATTTCGAAATTGACCATTTTCTTGATACCCAAAGAAAAACACAAAGCAACAGTTGAATTGGACGACGAAGATCAGATCAAGGTAATGAAGGAATTGGGAACGATGTTGGTGTGAAGAAGAAGACCACCTAGGTTTTAATTAGGGAAGGAAGAAGAGAAGGGGAAATAAAAAAATATTCAATTTTTTTTTTAATTTTAATTTTTTTCTTTTCTCGGTTTGTACATGAATGTGATTGATGAAGATGAAGATGGAAGAAGATGAAGAAAGGTGAAAAAAAAGTTAGGTGTTGATGGTGCACTGTTAGATCTAATTGGTTAATCTTAAACAAGGGTTAACAATTTTGACGGTCAGGATTTAATTGGCTAACAAACAGTAACTTAAGGGACCAAATTTTAACGTTAATAACTTATGAGACCAAAATGTAACCAACAAATAACTTAAGAGACCAAATTATTAATTAAGCTTTTTTTTAGGTGAGAGTTACTCATTTTTTGAAAAATAATAAAGTTCTCATCAACAATTAAAACTCGTTTCATATATTTCGAATATAATCGATTATTTTCATATATTTTAGCATAATTAGTTATTTTCATTATGAATTTAATCTTGGTGTCAATTTGCCCTCACATACCCTCTATTTCAATTTAAACTCCTTCAGATGTCTTTTTTTTTTCTTCCATAGTTTACAAGTTTAATCATAATTTTTATATGGGTTTGTCTAACATGTGCAACATTGCACTTGTTAAAGGAACCAAAAGTAGTAATATTTTATTGAAAAACCACAACTATTTATTAAAAAGTTATATATTCAATACAAAATGTTCAAGTTTCAATACAAACTTACTACTTTAAATTTCTTAGCATGTGCAAATTTGCACATGATAGAAAAACCCTAATTATAATATTGTATTATATGTGTATTCGAGTTTCTTTAACTTTTTTCTTTTGGACTGAAATATCTTCTGCACGCAACTACGACAGTTATTCTAATCAAACATATCATTCAAATGCTCTTGGGTATTTGAGTTTCTTTTGTTGTTCTATCGAAACAATTTTTTTTTACTTTTTAAAAATATTTTCTTACAAATAGTTATTAAATAATGTTAAGAGTTTGTTAATCTCTCTTCATACTCACATCACGTATTAATGTGCCTGTGTATACATGTCTAAATTCAAGCAATTCTCCAATTCGATTTTACAAAAATTATAATGTCAAATTAGTTCTCTAAATTCAAGCAATTCTTAGATTTTTTTCTCTCACTATATTAGTCTATCACAACATAAAATTGTCACCGCATTCTTCTACATAAAAGAAAATGGAAGGAAAAAAAAACGAGAGAGAGGGATGTATGAGTAGTTTTTTGTGAAACCAGCATCCTTAATGAGACGAAGCGTGTACTTCCTCTAACATGGATAGAATCTCATTATTTTTGACAAAAAAAGAAGAAGAAAGAGGTTAAGTCACCATCGCTCACCTTTTTTCTTCATATTTATTTATTTTTTCTTCACAAAGATATATAAATAACTCAAAGTTAAAAAAATGAAATCCCAAATTTTGAGTTTGAATGCAATAATGATATGAACAGGGAGGGTATAGAATATCATTAATGCAATATACATTTTTTTTTTGGAGTAATAATGCAATATACATTTAAACTCAAAGGCTTTGGCTTTAAACATGATTTGTTCTAAATTAGGGCCACCAACCCAACACTAGGCCGATATCCGTAAAATAATAACAAATTATGTAAAACTTAAAGTGTTGATTAAACTATTTTAAGGATTTATCAACATAATTTACATGTCTTAATCTTTATCCATGTTTCAATTATGATACAAACATTGGGGTACCAACTATTTAAATGGTGGGTACAACATATAGGGTCTAACATCTTCTGATCACTCTCCAGTGTTGGCCAGCTCTTCTTTTCATCACTGAAGTAAAATCATAAAAAATTAAAATCAGGTACAATATTTAAATAAGTTCATTTATTAACAACATAACTCTTTTAAAGTAAAGGGTTATTGCTTGAAGAATCAACAAATGAGACTGGTAAAATATTGACCAAAACAACCACACATACAAAAACAAATCATAAAATTGTCTTAATCTTATTATCTATCAGATTTCTTATATCAACGGTAGTGATAATTTCAAACTTATGATCTTCCCTCCGGAAAAGAGTCCATGGTAAATAAAAATTTGTCTGGGAGGTAATTAAATAAAGGACAATGCTATATATAGGGAGAACAGGAATCACGAAATACATAAAAGTTATTTTATGTAGTCATTAGATCTCTTGTTTGATATTATTCATCATTGCATAACTTCTCCTAATTTTAAGATTTTATGGAATAGTAATAAAACTGAGGAGTTCTCTCCTACAAGAGGCATTCGACAGGGGGACCCTTTGTCCCCTTACCTATTTGTCATTTGTATGGAGAAACTATCTTATATAATTGTTGATCAGGTAGAAGCTAATTACTGAAAACCTATGCGTGCTGGTAGATCAGGACCTCTAATATATCATCTTCTCTTTGCTGATGACCTTCTTCTTTTTGCAGAGGCTTCTATTGAGCAAGCACATTGTATTATGCATTGTTTAAATCTCTTTTGTGAAGCTTCAGGTCAAAAGATTAACAATCAAAAGACTCAGTTTTTCTTCTCCAAGAATGTTGATCAACAACTTAGAGAGGATATCTTATAGCACACATGATACACTACTGTAATTAACCTGGGAAAATATTTGGGGGCCAATATTGATCCTAGGAGGACCACAAGAGGAAAATTCAATCATATTATTGAGAAAATCCAAAGCAGACTTAGCGGATGGAAACATCAGTGTCTTAGCTTGGCTGGAAGACATACTCTCTCCAAGTCTGTTCTTAGCTCTATCCCTTACTATCATATGCAGTATGCCAAACTCCCAAAGACTTTGTGTGATGAGATAGAGAAGATCCAAAGAGGCTTCTTGTGGGGGGGGATACATATCAAATTCGCAAACCTCATTTGATTAATTGGGAAGTTTGTTGTTTGCCTAAAGGTGATGGGAGTCTTGGTATTAGGAATCAAAGAAAAATAAATGAAGCTTTCCTTATGAAAATGTTGTGGAACATGATTAATAAACCTGATGATCTTTGGTGCAAGGTCCTTTACAGTAAGTATGGTAGAAACAACGATCTTCGAGCTGCTATTACTTCTCAGTCTTACGACCCCCCCTTATGGAAAACCTTAGTAGGTATATGGGAACAATTCAAAGGTCATACAGTTTGGCAAGTGAGAGATGGTCAAGAAATAAACTTTTGGCTTGATAATTGGATGCCCGATGGTCGATCTCTTATGAGTCTATCTACTCAACAGACCATTGATACGACTCTTACTTTGAAGGACACTCTAACAGAGGCAGGCAAGTGGGACATCAATTTTCTCACCACTAATCTTCCCCCACGAAATTGTCAATCAGTTGGTGGCTATCCCAGCTCCTAAAGAAACAAATGGACCAGCCTCCATTGGATGGACTGGAACAAATACTCGTCATTTTACTATTCAAAGTGATTATAACCTGCAGCGAGAGAGAAATTCTTCCATTGACGGGAATTAGAAGATTTTGTGGAGTTGGAAAGGTCCTCACAGAATTAAAACTTTCATGTGGATTGCCTCTCATGAGAGGCTTTTAACGAACTATCGTAGAAGTAGGTGGGGAAGTGGAATATCCCCTCTTTGTCCAACCTATGGAAATGAAGATGAAATAATCATCCATGTTCTGAGAGATTGTGTGCAATCAACCCGAGTTTGGCTTAGGTTAGTAACTTCTAATCAAATTACTAATTTCTTTTCTTTGAATTGTAGGGATTAGATCTTTAACAATCTCAACAACAAGAAGATGGGAACACACAAAATAGAGTAGCAAACTATCTTTATGGTAACATGTTGGCACTTGTGGACGTGGAGTAATAAGAGCATTTTTGAAGAGGAGTTCCATCGACCTTTTAATCTAATTGATGTGATTCTTAAGATGGCTATGAAGATTGATAACTACGAACAAACACACGTAACTGGATGACCTCAACTTACTGACACTATTTTCATTGGATGGAAGACACCCCAAGAGGGTTGGGTTAAACTCAACTGTGACGGGGCGCATAAAAGCTCAGTTAATCTCTCGGGATGTGGTGGCCTTCTCCGTGATAGCAGTGGAAATTGTTTGAATAGCTATGCTCGTAAGATAGGTTCATGCGACGCGTTACATGCAGAGATGTGGGGCATGTATATTGGTATGGATATGGCTCGGAGACAGGGGATCACACACTTGCAAGTGGAAATTGACTCATCACTTTTAGTTGACATGGTAACAGGGAAATGTAACATTAATGAAAATGTTCCTACATTGATTCAGCGCATTCGTGATCTAAGAGACATGAGTTGGCATGTTCATATCAACCATACATGGCGTGAAGGAAACAGATCAGCAGATTGGCTAGCTAATTTTAGTCTATCTTTAGACACCTTTGATTTACAAATGATTGAGACTCCTCCTAAAGAGCTTCAACGCCTCCTTTTTGATGACACTTCTGGTGCTTGCGTGCCTCGGAATGTTCGATTAATCGCTTAGTTTCCTTTTTCTTAGGCTCTGTGCTCTTTTTTGTACCAAAAAAAAGATCTCTTGTTTGATTAAAAAAAATGATTGGTGGAATAAAAGAGATCCCACTATATGGATACATGTTTGCATGTGGTGATGCCTTCATGAGTAGTTAATTCGTGACATGTAACATTATCGTTAAATAAAATATGACCAATAATTCTATCAATACTAGAACTTGATATTCCAAAGTCTAAACAAGTGTCTTCAAGTAAAATTCATTTAAGTTTTAACGTACTAATCTTACCGCTTGGTTTATAAGTTTACACTTTCATTCAAAGTACATCCTCTTTTTAATTAAAGAAGCAAATTTCAAAGAAATTGTCACACTAAAACAATAATTAATCTTTACCTCGTGGAGACAGTGTTGACGAACAATTGTCTGATTTATTGTACTCACCAAAACCGCACATGATAGTTTAGCCTATTATTGAAACATTATCATATTAGCACCATAAACTATAACCTAACTCAAATTATTAGAAAATAATACTCCCATTATGAAGAACTTGGAAGCAAGAAAATGATTTACCTTAATAGGAAAGTAGAAGAACAGAATCCCCATTTTGCCCTTAACTTGACTAACCGTATCAAAGGGTACCATACCCTTAGCAAGGTCCTCCAACAACAACACTATCTCAGGTAACACACCAATACCACTAAATTCCGCATCAGCATCCACAAATGAAGATCCCATAGCCCTCACGTGCCCATTCTTCGAAGTCACGTGCCCAAGTGGTTTCCCTCTATAAGATACCGCCACGTCAACAGCACCAAAGTCCATGGAATACACGTCAGCATTTTGCACTCTCAACGTGAAGAGCATGGAGATATCTACGGTGATATGCGGCACACGATGTACCTTAATCTTCTTCAGTTTCAACCGTACGATCTTGAGGTATGGATCTGACGGATAGAAAATGTACATGGTGGAGAATAAGAGTAAGAGGCTCAACGTGCATGTAACTCGAAAACGGTTTGAAGAAACAACGTGAGTTTGTTCTGTACGAGGTTGGCATGGGCATAGGAGATGTGTGTAAGTGTAACATGTTTCGTTTGAGATTTTCATAGTTTTTCTTTAGGAGCTTTTTAAGGTTTTGGATAATGTGATTGCATTACAAAAATCTGAACATTGAAACTTGAATTTGATGATTGATTATTGGTTTGGTATAGGAAATTGTGGTGGTGTTTCCTAATTTGTACGTGTCTATGTTTGATTTGTCTTTTTTTTCTTGTTCTTTGGGTTAAATTGTTCTAAGTTAAGCCATCAACTTTGCTTGTGTTTTAAGTACAGGTTAAATGTCTTTTTTCACCTTTCAAATTATTTTTTTTTAAAACAAAATTTGATGAAAAGAGTTATCATAAATGAAATCGATATTGCTCAAATATTTGTCTTTTCTTTTGAAATAAAAAAAAAGTCAAAGTCCAAAAAGATAATCATGTTTGGAAGTTGGGTCAAAATACCAACACAATTAACAAACAATAAAAGATTAATGAGATTAATAAGTATTGTTTTTCCTACCCTGTAAGTTTTCCATTCGCTTCACTTTTTTTCTTTCCAAAACACCTTTTGTTTGGATTCTGTAACCGGAACTGGGAGTCCATTTGCTTGGACAAGGAGGTTGGCGATTTGGGGGTAAGGAGACTTAGGGAGTTTAATTTGGCATTGTTGGGGAAGTGGTGTTGGCGGATGGCGATAGAGAGGGATGGTCTTTGGTTTAGGATTCTGACTGCTAGATATGGTGGGTTTGGGGGGTGGTTGCAGCAGTGTGGGTCGGAAGGGTCGGTGTGGTGGAAGGATATTATTAGTATTCGTGATGGAGGTGGTATGGTGATGAGCAGTTGGTTTTTCGACAACTTACGCCTAAAGGTTGGCAATGATGCTAGTACCATGTTTTGGTTAGATAGGTGGGTGAGTGAAGCCCCCCTTTGTGAGAAATTTCCACGTTTGTATGAACTTTCTGAAAACAAACTCTCTATTGTGGCGCAAATGTTTGAGTGGGGGTGGGATGATGGTGGGGAGGCGTGGAAATGGCGTCAGAGGTTATGGGTGTGGGAGGAGGAAATGGTAGAGGAGTGTAGGAATTTATTGCTAACAGTTATGTTGCAGGCCGATACTACTGATGTCTAGAGGTGGACCCCTGATGCAGTCAATGGGTACACCGCTAGTGGTGCCTACCGTTTACTCACAGTTACATTGCCTTCCATTGTTCATGTTCCAGCGAATCTTTTATGGAGGAAGGATGTTCCTTTGAAGGTTTCGGTGTTCGCTTGGCGCTTGTTTCGCAACAGATTGCCTTCTAAAACAAATTTATTTCGCAAAGGCATTATACTTGCTGAAGCGCAATTGTGTGTTACATGTTGCGGCCTACATGAGTCTGAATGTCATTTATTTTTGTCTTGTAATTTTTTCAGTCAGCTTTGGTAGCTTGTTAGGAATTGGCTTTGTGTTCATTCAGCGGATCCAGCTCATATTTTGGATCATTTTATTCAGTTTGGTTCCTCTACAGGCTTTGGTACATCTAGACGCTCTCTTATGCACTTGATATGGTTTGCTACAACTTGGGTAATATGGAAGGAAAGAAATGATAGAATATTTCGGGGTAGTCAGAGTTCTCCTTTACAGCTACTAGAGAATGTCAAGCTTCTCTCCTTTTGGTGGTATAAAGCTAATGTCGTTTCTTTTCATTATAGCTTTTATAACTGGTGCCAAAATCCTTTCCTTTGTGCGGGATTTGGCTAACTCTATTACTTTATTTCTAAACATCTTGTTGTAATTTCTGAGTGTCTTTTGTGGGACGCCTTGTACCTAAAAGATGGTTCTCTGGTTTAATATATCATTTTGATTTCTTAAAAATAAACATAATTTTGACTTGTATAATATGAAATCTTGTATTTTCCATTTTTTCAGAACATGAATGATTTAACCTTACATCCATCTATATAATTTGTGGTACAAGAAGATGGAGGGGGGATGAGAGAAAGATGGAGGGGGAAGGACGTTGGGGTAAGGTTTGTTCATTTCTAATGCGAATGAGACTTTGATGATTAACCTTACACCTAGAATAAATGTGCAAATTTGTAGAGTGGCACCATGTCCATTAACTATTCATACAATCCCTAAAATACTAGAGTAACCTTTTTGTATGAAAGCATAACGCATAACGGTGGAAACACATTGTAAAAGAAAGGAGAATATGAGATGATGAAATGAGAATTTGTGGGTACTTATAGGCGGAATTTGTGAAGAATGAGTACATAAAGTGTAATGATCCATAAGGGTAAAAAAACGTGGTAGTGCTAGATTTAGCGATGATTCATATCTTTTGCTCTGATACCATGCAGAAATATGTGGTATTTTTCATTGTATTGAAACTGATACAAGTCAAGTATATATAGTATACAAGGACTCAATGGCGTATCCAGGACCTTGAACCAGGGGTGCAAACATTTTTGTCTTATAAAATTTTGTATATATAGTATACAAGGACTCAATGGCGTATCCAGGACCTTGAACCAGAGGTGCAAACATTTTTGTCTTATAAAATTTTGATTTTTTATTCTCATAAAAAAGTCTGGACATGTCAATGTTACCAATTAAATTTATTCTTTTTTGTATGAATTATTTGACTTATTCTAATATTCACCGATCAAAATTTAAATGAGTAGTATTATCAATAATACATACATATTGTTCATAAGCATAATCTTTAACGACAAAGAAAAACAAGACAAAAATGAAGAAAACATAATAGATGCGATGTGATGAGGAAAAAGTAAGAAAAAACTTGAATAAATTACTAATAAAGCAACACAATATATATTACATTCGTACAAATATAACATAGACGTTTCATTAGCCCAGTGGTTGATGCATCAAGTAAGCGTGATAAGTCACTTACCCGAATGGGGTCAATGGGTGATCAAGAAGGCCCATTGTCTAGGCAAGTGACCTAGTCTAGTCTAAGGTCTACCTAAGTGGTGGAACCTACATTATAATTTGTTCTAGTGGGGTTTGCGTTCGCGCAGCCCCAAAGTAAGCATGATAAGTACATGTGTTCGTATCATTATGATACTCCCTGACACAATGGATGGTGGCCCTTCTTAGCACGAGTTATCCAAGCCACAAGATCATTGTCGCCAGTGAAGGATGGCAACTCCACATTCTTCGCAAAGCCGGGACTCTTTAAGGGACGAACGAACCGAGACACCACTATTTTGGGAAACTTCCTTGGACACAACAGTGTGGTGGATCTCAACGATTAAAGCATCCTCCAAGGGTGGATTCCAAGCGATCAAAACAGTAGCCTAAAGCAAAGCTAACTTCCTCCTTCCCTTCACTCACACACGGGGAATCTACTACTATCTACCATCTCACCACTCACATGTTTCCCACACTATTTTTCTTCTTTTTTCTAATGTAAACCCTGTACTCTCTGAGCTTCTCGTTATTAAAGGCCACCAACACATCACCCTCAAAAGTATCCAACTCGATTAAACTCCTATCGACAGTCAATGGTGACTCAATTAAACTCTTATCAACAGTCAATGGTCACGACGTCATGTTGACTAACAGAAGAGGCAAATTGGCAAACAATTGACAATTTTATGTGGTTTTTGCATTTTCTCTCTAATTTCAAAGAGTATTTGTAAGAATTTACAATTTCTAAGGTTAACTATCTACTCATTTGATAACTAGAGTTGAGATATTTCAAATAAATACAATGGAGATATCAAGTAAATATATAAGTTGCTAAAAAAAAAAAGTAAATATATAAGTAACTTGTAAAAAAAAGAAGTAAATATATAAGTAAGATAAACCATTACAAGAAATTTAGACATGTGCTATGTGTCTTTCAATGGGTGTAATTGATAGCATCTAAAAATAACAGACTTTCAAAAGGTTTGGTCCAGTGAATTATGATATAGCATGTATTTGGCATCTTGTAGGCTCAAGTCTCTACTAATCTCTTTTAGTTTTTATTTTATATTTTTTGTGAGGGATGTAATTTCATTTGCAAGTCCTAAAAAAAGTTAAATTTTAGCAAAAGAGAAGTAAATTTATTATATATATATATATTTTTTATATTATCAACAATATATACAATGGGATATCAAAAGTTAACAAATTAAAAAGTAGGAGGATCAAAATTGCATTTAACCTAAAAAATAATATATACACTTTTATTTTAGAAGAAACAACTTTTAAATGTACTCCGGAATCTAGATTATTGAAATGAGTAATATCTACGGTCATTTAGAAAAAAAAACATCGAAGAACAAAAAATATATTTCTACAATTAATTATTGATTATTTAGCCCCTTGTATAGTATATTTCTAGGTCCATCCCGAGTGTATATATTACAAAAGAACATACATATTATGTGATACACTGATACTCATGAGAAATATATATATTTTATTCATAGTCATGATAACACACAAATTTTGTTACATTTTTTTTAGGGGACAAATTTCGTTACATAATTGAATTTATGCAACATAAGAAAATAATCATATCTACTGCATCTTATACATTTTTTTTTTTGAGGGATACTGCATCTTATACATGTAAAGCAAGTGAAATGTGCGTAGGTTATTCATACAAATTTAATAAGCCTTTTTTTTTTTTGACAAAAAAATAATTTAATAAGGCTTTTTTTCTTTAAAATTTAATAAGGCTATTACAAATAGATTATCAAGTTTGCATGTTAAGTTTATAACTTCGATGATAAAATCCTCCAAAAAAAAACTTCGATGATAATAAATTATTAACAAAATTATAAATTAATGCAAACTTATATATAAACTTTAAAATTTTAAAGAGATACATTGAACAAAAACGTATTCATTGTTAATAACTTTAAAACTTATATATAAACTTTTTTTTTTTGGTAGATAAACTTATATATAAACTTTAATAACAGACATAAACTTAAAATTTTAATTATGTTTTTGTTAACAACTTTTAAATTTGATGATAATTATTCAAGTTTTTACTAATATTATTTGAAAAAAAAATCACATGGATGTTGAAGGAGTGAAAAACACTATATGAAAATTCAAACACATAAATGGAGATTTCCGGTTTGAACTTGAGTGACTACAAAAAATATTTAGTCTAATAATCACAACATTGTTGGTTAAGTTAGACCATACGAACATCACTCAAAATTGTTTTAGTAGGCTCCTATTTAAAGGCATAACCATTAACTTTGAATGGACTTGGAATATGGGTCAGCATTAGATTAATTCATAGATTTATGCTCTTCTCCCAACACAAAATACTCGCGCCCTGCAGCCATGCCCAAAATGCCTCTGCGCTAGTTAACCAGCGCAAGTGTAAAATAATTCGCAAGTTAAGTTAAGTGGCGTGAGTTAAGTGGCGCATAGTGGCTACTTTTTTTTTTAAATTTATTTACTATTTTCAAATTATTTTATTTACTTTATTCTAAATTATTTTATTTACTTTATTCTAAATTATTTGTTCACTTTATTCTAAATTATTTATTTGCTATATTCTAATTTATTTATGAACTTAAAATAAATTCGAAATTAGAAAATAAATTCTAATATTTATGCACTTAAAATAAATTCGAAATTAGAAAATAAATTCGATTTTATTCTAATTCAATATTTATTCTAATTTATCTATTCATTAAATACAAAATTATAAAATAAATTCGATTTTATTTATTCAATATTTATTTATTCAATACATAATCATAAACATAAAATAAATGCAAATATAAATACAAATAAAAAACAAAATTAATAAATATAACTCTCGTTTTTATTAATATCATTCAAACATTACAATAATTAATACATATATTTTATTTGAACTCACTAATCTACTTATTATCTTTTTACCCTCTTGGGGTAAAAAGTTGTTTTTACCCTCTTGGGTATATAACAATAGCTCTTGGAGAAAATAGTGATTAGTCCCGTTGGGGAAAAAGGCATCAAGATCCCTGGAGGTAAATTTAAATTTGGTTCCTTTAATTTCATATCCCCATGATGACTCTTTTTACCCACGGTAAAAAGATTTTGGGAGTAAAAGGAAGCAAACCTAATTTTACTTCAAGGGATGATGTCTTTTTTCCCAACCCGACTTACCACTATTTCCCCCAACAACTATTACTATATACCTAAAGGGGTAAAAAGAGCCTAGAGACTATAGAAGAAAAAAAGAAGAAGAGAAAGAGGGGGAGAGAGTGGGAGGAGATAATGTGAGATGGTGTGAGGAAACAAGGAAGTTTGTGAGGGTATTTATAGGTAGGAATGATAACCTAGTTTGTATCTACCATAAATGTGGTAAAAAAAAGTGTAAAAGTAGTTAAAAACGTGTAAATTGAATGTTGAAAACCTGACCAAAGTGAAAAACTTTTGTTCTTCAGATCTGACCACCAGCCAACTTGCGTGAGTTAACTCGCGCAAAGGCTCAGTGGTGCGTGACTTAAGTTACACAAAGATTATAAGGTGCGTGAGTTAAGTCATGCAGCGTGACTTAACTCACGCAGGGGTATATTTGAAAATAATGTTGGGCGCGAGCAAAATGTGATGGGGAAGAGCAGAAATCTAATTCAAATTGAGTCTCGGCTCTGTCTGGAACAACCAAGGATAATTGAGTGAAATGAATGTGAATTGTTAGTTAAAGTTAAATCAACTTCATTTTTGAATCTTGATGAATTATGAGCAAATTATATCAGGACAGTTTTCATTTACACATACTAGTTATCAATATTTTTGGATGAGAGTTAAATTGTTAAAAGTTCTATATTGAGCAGACAAAAATGTTCAATATACTCCTTTAAACTAGGAGACTCTCTCACTTAATCGACTAGTTTTTTTGGATTGGACTCTCTTCATATGCACGTTTCATTGTGCATTGGAATAGCTGGTTCCTGCAAGATCAATGTATATAGACTACTTCTATTACTCATCAACGTATTAAGTTCAAATGAAATAGATCGCTGTTAATCAAGTAGCATTTTGAAATGGACACATACGTGGTTCAAGATACCAAACCAAGTTTGGATTTTTTGGAACTTTCTTTCTTCAACTAGCTATGAGACTCTAGAGCCATAGTCATAGAATGCATGAGTGAAATTTTGAAGCCTTTTTTTCCTTTTATGTTCAGACGTATAGCAACACATTAACTTGCGATGTATTTACACTACCAAATCCAATCAATATTGCTTATTTGTTAGAATGCTCTATACATTTGAGATTTGACTAACTACCAGTCAACGCTAGTAAAAACTACTAGTCTCTTACCTTATTTTCTACCAAACTCCCAATGATAAATGCAACTAGTAGTTTCTTTGATCTACACAGTAAGTACTCTCTTTCATTTTACAAATTTTATCATTTTCTGCAACTTCTACAAAATATTTTGCAACTTATTAGTATGTCAAGACCGGGGAATAAGATCATTCAAGCCAAGCTGGTAGGTATGTCTTACCTTATTGCTAAATTTTGTTTTTGTTTTCAGATACCTGTGATTTTTTTAAGAATCTGTACTTGATCTTCCTCTATCAAATTTATAGGTATTATTATGTTAAAAAATCCTGCCTATGTTTAGCTTTGCTATGCATAGCCGGTCCCAAGTTTGGGTAAAAGGAGAGGGTTGTGTTAAGCTTGGGCATCAATCCTAAAACTTTGTCCAATCTCTATGACATGATGATTATGTTAAAAAAATTATCTTAAAATGCGTTTATTAGGATCATAGTTACAGATTTATATAAAATTTATATATAAGGCTCTTCTTGTAGGTACTTCTTGGAGACATGGGAACAGGAAAGACTAGTTTAGCATTAAGATTTGTTAAAGGCCAGTTCTTTCAGAATCAGGTTTACTTCCATTTCATATCAATAAATGAAATATACTTCTTCATTCATATTATTATTAACAAAGAGTTTAGTAACCTTGATATTAAATAATCTACATATAGGAACCAACCATAGGAGCTGCTTTTTTCACACAAATATTATCATTATCTGAAGCCACTGTGAAGTTTGACATATGGGACACAGCAGGACAAGAAAGATATCATAGTTTGGCTCCTATGTACTACCGCGGTGCCGCAGCAGCAATTGTTGTTTATGACATCTCTAGCATTGTAAGTATTCATTTTGTTATATTTGAAAACGATCAACAATGTTGTTTATGATCCAAATTTCCATTTCAGGACACATTTGTTCGAGCGAAAAAATGGGTTCAGGAATTGCAAAGACATGGTAATACCTCAAACACAGGAAATTTGAAATTGTGATAGCAATATGTGTTGGTCTTAGTAAAAGGGGGCCAGATGTCTAAAAGTAAAACATCTAGTTTTGGGTTCAACTCTTATAGTATGCATGTGCATTAGTAACATGTTTTGTATGTATCTTTTATCAGTGTTCTTGAAAAGCTTATTTCTATTGAAGTATAACCATATAACCACATGTTGTAGGAAGTCAGAAGTTGGTGATGGCATTGGTAGCAAACAAATGTGACTTGGAGCCAAAGAGAGAGGTTGAAACTGAGGTTGTGTTTAAATCTTCTTCACACCCTTCTCCCAATGTCCTATGTTTTTTACATTAGCGGTGCCAATGTGTTTGGGTCAGATGTTCATGTCGGAATATGTGGTTCATAATTATATAGTAGCATTGAAACAGATCCCTCTTCCCTTCTATTTTTCCTTGTAAGTTGTTTGAGTAAATTAAACTAATGCAGGACGGAGAGCAGTTTGCTCAAGAGAATGGAATGTTCTACATGGAAACATCTGCTAAGACTGCTGAGAACATCAATGAGCTTTTCTATGAAATAGGTATGTGGCTTATGTGCTGAATTATTCTCCTCTAATGGTTAGGTTTTGTATGGACTATGGAGTAAAAATTATATGAAAATTTATGAACCAGATTTCAATAGTATTTTGCTAATTGACCCTAGAAGTTAGAAGTTAGTGTAAGAAAATAAAGCATCTGTGTTATCTGTGTTAAGTGGTTGTTTCTATCTGTTAAATGCAGGAAGGAGACTAGCGAGAGCATTTCCATCAAAGCCTACAGGAATAACTTTAAGAAATGAAATAAGGGCATCAAAGTTTTTTTGTTGCTCGACGTGATATTCCCATGTAATCATCAAGTCACAGAAAACTGCCCTTGACTACCTTGTAATAATACATTGACCTCTAAATAACAACAACAGATTCCCTTTGTATTCTACGTCTGATCTGGAGTCTTGTTCACAGTTTTCTTTTTCCTTTTTCTTTTGGCTCTATGATATTTTTCCTTCAAATTGTGTCTCTCCTTTCTTTGTAAATAAATTCACACGTAATGAAATGCAAATGGATTAGTTTTCAGTACATGGTATTTTTAGCTAAGTTTTTTACCTCCCTGGCAATTAGCAAATTTAAATACAGCAAATGATTTTTCCTTTCAAACTCAAAAAATGATGGAAATGGATCTTCTTGCGTGAAGATTTTGACATGAGAAAAAAATATACTTGAGGAGGAGGACGATCAATTTCTCCGGTAATTAGCACAACGGTTTATAAATATAAATCATATTTTTTTTCAATCAACCAGTATGCAGATTGTTCAAATGGGTTCAGTAGGTCTACCTTCATTACAAATGTGATAACAAAGGTCAAAAGCACAACACAGCGTATGATAGGAGCATGGAACATGAAAACAATAAGGGCATCAATTCATTCAACTTTCATGCCCTGCAATTTTATCAAAATTAAAATATAGTTTATTTATCATTACCATACCTAATCTTCTGGGCTTATCCACAAATCAAGAGATTTCAAGAGTAATATCATATAACATATATCCAAGAAAAAAATAATTTACCCACAAAATAAGTAAATAAAATACCCAAAGCACCTCATGATGAGTTCTGGCCCAGATGCGAACCTAATTCCATGTACATTTTAGAACATTCAAGAGAAAAATCACACATAGCCCTGAAGAGCTCTGGCATGCGATTTTTGAGACTTACCAAAGTTTTTTGCCTAACTTGGAGGCATTGCTTTTCATATTCTGCTTCCTCCTGTTCCAACCTCTTCCTCACTTGTTCAACCAAAAACTGCTTCTCTGTAACAACTTCATCAGGAGCATTGACATCTTCAGCCTCTGGATCAATATCTTCTGGCATTTTCCTTTGCGTATACTTGTGATACCAATCCTCAAATTGCCTGGTTTTGCGGGAAAGTTCCTTTCGACTTTCCTCGCATTTCCTCTTCAAAATCATCTCATCTTCTTGTTGGTTGAAAATAGTCTCTATCACAGCAGCAAAGTTTCCTATAGCTGTCCTAGCAAGCTCATCGGGAAGTTTCTCTAGACGGTCATGCCATGCATGGAGAAGACCTTGTACAGGCGGACTTCTAACTCTTGGAGGTGAAGAAACTTTCTCCTTTAAACTGCTCTCGATAGGGATAAGATTTAATTTTAACCAATTACTTAGGGACTTTATGTATCCCTTTTGATTGTTGACTAGCATCTCAAATTGTGAATGCCACTGTTGAACAACAACCAATAGCTGATAAGTTCGCTCATGATGGTGTTCACTTGTCTGCTTAGGAGATTGGGAAGGGTCCAACGATCTCAGCAATGTCACAGTCTCCGATTGCTTCTCATGTTCAGATAACATTTTTTTCCACATAGTGGCCATCCTGCAGTCAAAAGAAAAAACCTATCAAAATTAGCAGAGAAGCTCAAGTATTAAGATGTTGCGAGATAAACAGCTTCCCTACAAGAATCATGCAACTTACTTTCACTTAAATAGAGTTTAAACAAGTATGCCATAAGGGAAACATTACTATAGACTTGAATGAAGAAGCATTTGAAAAATATGAGGAAGAAGTTAAAAATAACACACATTTAAGGCTACAACTACAAGACTACTAGACATGGGTAATTATAAATATTAATTTCTAAATTATAACTTACTCTTCAACAAGCTTAACAAGTCTTGGATACAATTGTTCATCACGTAATCGGTTAATCTCTGAGACTGTCGAATCCAACGATTGCATATCTACAATATATCTTGTATGCAATTGACTGACAGCTGCTTTGGCTTTCTCCAATGCTTCAGAGTTATTGCCTCTTTTTTTCAGCCTGTTTAGTGAGGCAACTTTTCTTTGGTAATCAAATTTCATTAATTCACCAGCCTACAACGTTATATGAAGTGGAAAAATTCAGAAAAGATCAAGAAAAAATACACACAAACACACATGGCTGCTTGTTTAACAAAAAATTAAGCGAAGATGGAGCAGTAGGAAAATGACTGGCAGACAGAGAAAATAGAAACTAAACTTAGCAGATGTATACATTTATGTTGACATATAAAGTAGCATGACTTTATACGAAAGTTAAAAGCCAACTTGATTATACAAAACTCCTGCCATGGCATGGCCATGACTTTGTAAGAAAATTGTGAAAATTTAAAGAGAGAAAAAAGCGAGCAAAACTCCTATTATGTAACATTTGGCTCGGTCAACTTACCTTAACTTCATCATAAAGTTTCTTTTCCCAAGCTAGCAACTTGTCCAAGATGGTAGCATGAGTTTCATGCTCATCTGAGTCAAAATCATCCTTCCCATCATCCAAATTAGGTATTCCTTTAAAGGACCGATTCCAAGTAATAACTCGCATGACCCTTGCAGAGTGATCAATGTGTCCTTCAATAAGAAAAAAAACAAAGCATAAATATTATTTAATAGGAAACCTATATTAATAGTTTCTTTACTTTTAACTCTAGAACTATCCTCTATTTTATCCACCCTAATAACTAGTGCCTGCTCATGTCTTCTCTTTGTATGACATAACCAAACTAGGCAACATTCAATGAAGTCTAGCCACTCTTGTGAAAAGACAAAATACATAGAACAGAACAGACACACATATTGATTCTTTCTTTTTGAATAAACTAGCTAGAGATACAGTAAAATCTATTAAGTAATCAACACCGTTCCCGTCAATTTGTCTTAAAATTAGCAGTTAAAATTAGAAGTTCATCATCAAACAATTATGCATTGAGAAACAATTCAAAAGCAAATAATTTTCAAAATTTCCAGAGTCTACATAGAGAGATAAAAACTATCTAGTGCAATGCAGTAGAGTACCTCTATTATCAGCAAAATTGGAGTGATAGTGCAACCTTGTAGCCTCAAGCATCTTTGAAACCTCATGAGCACTCTCAGAAGCCTTGAGAAAATGATCATCAAGATCAGTAAATATCTGAACCAAATTAACACTATTATTATGTTTCACAATCCTCTTAGCCTCCATTGAAGGAGGCGTAACCGGCATCTGCTTCATCTTCAACCCCGATGGCAATGGTGACTCCATCGGCGACTCCATCACTTCCTCATGCTCGGGGATATGCCCAGGAATCTCACGACCAACACCCATTCGAGCTGTAACAGCTTCTTCCACAATACCAACCCTACTAGGCATTGCAGTATGCTGCATTCTATTGAATGTAACTCCTCCTCCATGTTCGCCTTCTTCATTCAAGCTTGTTCCTGCAATATTCTCCATGGATGGAAAAAAATACTCCCAAGCAGCCGAATTTTGTTGCGGATTTGACATGGTATGATGATGATGATGACTTTGATTGTTATTGCCAATATGATCACTACTAATCGGTGGTTGCTTCACTAAAGGCGGTGGCATAGGTGGTGGAGCTTGATCTTCTTCATCCTCTAATCTTCTATTACTATTCACACCAACACCAACACCAACACCAACGTTTCTATTACTTCTTCTTTTCCTCAAAGAACCTTCGTTTTCTAGTTCTTCATCTTCGTCCTCTGGAATGGGATTGGGCATGTGCCTAGGATCGGGCTTATTGATCTTGATTTCAGGCATGGAAGCAGCACGTTGAAGCGTAGGAGAGAAATCATCAGGAAGTGGTGGTGGAGGAGGGATGTCGAAGGGTTTTTGAGGTGGTTGTAGTACTGGTATGTAGGAATTATCACCGATGGTGGTGGTGGTTGATTGAGGATTGGCAACTTCGCCGTGAGAAAAGTCACCTAAGGCGGCGCCGGTGTTTTTAAGGGAGGTTGAGTAGGCGGAGTGACCAGCGGCGAAAGCGTTACGAGATGAAACAGCTTCTTTCATGTAACGCTTTCGTTCTTTGCATCTGAGAATTGATTCTTCGTTCTCGATCTTCGATTGATTACAACCCATTGCGTTTGATTTGATTTGATTTGATTTACTCTCAATTGAAGTGGTGAATAGTGAAACTTGGAGAAGAGAAAAAACCTATGATACTTTGTGTAATAATTAATGATAATAATAATTTGGGAAAAATACAATAGAAAAGTTTAATTGAATTGAATTGCTGAGAAAGAGAAAGAGAAAGACAAACAGTGTTCACTGAGATGAACTATGATGAATCGATTGATGATAATTACTTGGGATTAGCGAATAGAATAGTGATGCATGGTAATATTTGTTAATTAACCGGGATTTGGAAATATCATGATAAAAAATAAGTTTGATTAAGTTCATAAATAAATATATTCCTGTCATGATTTGTGTCTAATTTTTGCAGCATGTCGTTCACATGTGTTTTAAAATCGTTCGGTATCTGTGTCTAGATATATTTTTATTTTTTATAAATCTAAATCTTTTCCATTGAATATTTTTCTGCTTTGTTTAAAAATAAACGTGATTTGAAAAGTATTTTATGTTTTTTTTTCTTCAGATATCTCTGTTGCCATTTATATTTTAACAATTTTTAAATTATTTTGCTGAAATTTTTAAATTAGTACATATATTTTTCTATCATGTGCAAATTTACACATGTTAAGAAATTTAAATTAGTAACTTTGACATGAAACTTGTATATTTTATATTAAATAGGTAGCTTTTTAATAAATAATTGTTGTTTTTCAATAAAAAGTTACTATTTTTATTTGTTTTAACTAGGGATGTAAATGGATATATATGGATGTGGATAGTGTGATATCTGTGTCTGCTCCGTTGGATAAATATGAAATCCGTACCCTATCTATGTCTGTGCGGATATCCGTTTAGCGGGTAATATTATGCGGATTTTGAGGTATCCGCATGTTTATACAGATATCCATGGATAACATTTATAAAAATAAAATAAAAAAATTGTTTAATTTTTTTAGCTAAAATTTAGAAATAAAGGTTCTTCACATGCGTTTTCTTTTCCTTTTAGCAAAACATAATATCCATACATTACGATATCAACAAAGACTCAACAAAAACATAAATAAAGTCTCTTACATTTAATAAAAATAAAGTTCTTTGATTTAACAAAAGCATAAGAAAAGTTCATCATATTCAACAAAAACAAAGCTCTTGCATCAACAATCCCAACCACTTTCACTTTCTTTTAAAGGAGTGTAATAACTAATAACACTCACAATACCTAAGGTTTTTTCTTAGGAAGTTGAATGATATTAAGGTTATTTATGTAATTTACTCGGTTTAATAGCGGGTGTTGATATCTGCGGGTGTGGATACCATTAAATCCGCATCCGTATCCATTAATCAGCGGGTAGTTAAAAAATCCGTTTATTTAATCCATGGATATCCATTAAGGTATCCGCTCCGTGTCTGTGGCAGATTTTATCCGTGGATATCCACGGGTGTGGATTTTTTTGCCATTCCTAGTTTTAACATGTGCATTATTGCACATTTTAGACAAACTCATATTTTACTGTAAGATTAAAATTAAGGAAATGTTAACAATGCATTGAAATTAAAATAGTTTACTTTTTTTAAATGAATATTTTCTTAAATTAAGATGGTTAAAGAGTGCTTGGAAGTTGGAAGTGAGTGCTCCAAAGGATACCTTAGCAATAACATTAAAATTATAATCTTTCACTTATATAGTAGCTTTTTTTAAGTAAAACTCTTATAAATAGCCTAATTCTCACGACTTGACTTTCTTTTCGTTTTAATGAGATAACTTGACTTTCTTTTCGTTTTAATGAGATAACTTCACTCATTTCTCATTTGGAATTGTGATTTCATAATGAACCATATTTCATAAACTAATATTATCCAGGAAGAAAGAAAAAAAAATAACACTATACTTTTTTACATGATAATAATACTACTATGCTTAAATTACTTAAAAACGCTTAGCAATATAAACAACTCACATAGAAGCTTCAACCTCTTGGTCTTGATCCCTCTCGGTCACTCACTCATAAGGATAGAGTATTACAGCCCTTAATCCTTTAATGTATTTGAGCTGTGTTAATACTACACTCTCTAACACACATTTTTAACACGCCGACTTTTATTATGTGATGGATCCAACAAAAAAATTCTACAAGTCTCAACAAATCACCTGGGTTTCATAAATGTGATGGATCCATACAAATTTTGACCAATAAAAAATAATGTGCTGAAGAAGGCGTGTAAAAATAATTTTGGCCAAATTATGATTCAAAGTGGTGATTTAAGATCTGTCATTGTTTTCATTGGTTATGCCAGCCAGAGTATATTTGTCAAGGAGCAACAAAGTTGGTTCCTTTTACAGCTGCTTAATGAAGCTGTATGTATGGACAGTTAAATTTGAAGAGGAGAAGTTTTTACTATAACACAGTCTTTACATCTGTATTAGGAGCCACTCGATCTGAAATGAAATCTCTGGGAATTTAATTTATTGCCATACTTTCTCAAAGTTTACTGTTACCACACTAGCATAAACAAATCTGAGCCAAAACAAGACAACACATGACAAGGCGTCCAAAACATTCTCTCTACCAAACCCAAACCTGATACTTGGCCCCTCTGACATTTTCTCACGAATCATCATTATATTAGACCAAAAGATGTGTCGGTAAAACAATACCAACCATATCTTTGTTAGATAACTTTTCAAATTAAAAAGTAGCTCTAATAATAATGCTATGCTATGCAGTTGAAGTTAAAAAAAACAGCTACACTTTAAGTAATTACATAAAATTGAGCAAAATAAATAACATTGATAATGGAATACAGCTTTGAACTTTTATCCCATGGTAACCGAGGTTTCATGTCTTGGTCCAGAGTACTTGATCTGCCAAATCTCGACATCACGTGTTCTTTCATATTCTTTAACATACTGTGGAATTTGAGAGATGTCCATCTGCTTGCCCACAAAATTAGAGATGTTTGCAGACTCAAAGCTTTCAACTGGTGCAATAATAAGTAATGTTACATCAAGCATTCCATAATGAATAACTACATGAAATTAACTCACCAAAACACATTTTTGTTTAGTCATAACTACACTATGTGCTTATGGGAGCTTACCATCCTCATCCCTAAGATAGCTGCGAAAATGTGAATATCCATTTGCAACGACATCAAGGTCAGAAAAACTGAAGTTGTAGCGCTTTTCCAGTGCCATGTATAACACCTACAAATAGATAGACTAAGCCAAACAAACTACTATTGAATATTGCACTCATGGTTCAAAACAGATCAACCTATGACGTTCCTGCTCATACTCCACACTGACTCAAAACAGGATAGTCGTATATCATTTAACACCAAGTTAACTCATACCTTAGACGAACCCCTTGACATTAATCTCTCTAAGGTACTGAAGAATGCATCAGTCAGGTCATCACTATAAATAACATCAGCAGCCAGGAGCAAAGAAGCATTTTCTGCATCTTCAATTTCTCTAGAAGTCCAAGAATACCTGGATGACACGATAAAGAGATTGAGATGTGCACCTGAGATTTACTTTTAAAAAGATGAAGTAGCTATGTTCATCCAAGGAAATTATGACCGGAGGGAAAATATTGCAAAACATATGACATATATCGACATTGCTGTCTCAAGTTACAAACTCAATCCCAACCCCAAAAGAAAAAGAAAGAAGCAATAATTATATTTGAAAAAATTTCATCAAAATAATGAACTTTACCTTTGTGTATGAGAAGCTTCTTCTACTCTTGCTTTAGGAGGCCAGGAATCAAACCAATCAAGGTCACGTACAAAAATTGCGGCTGGATTATTCAATAATCCTTGATTAAGTTGAACATTCTTCACACAGTTGTCAAGTATTTGATTCCCACGGTCTGCCATCAAATAAGCATCAGCCTTTTAATAAGGTCATCATACTTAAAAGATCACGAAAAATAATGAAATCAAACAGAGCTCCATGAAAACATGAATCAAGTAATAGATACAATAGATTTGGGAAGAGCAAACCTACCTGTTACGAATACAGTGTTTGCAGTACGTGCAAGTAACAAACCTACCAGGCCTAGCAACATAGTTGAAAACTTGAAATCGTAAGCATCGAAAAAATATTTCTTTATAAAAGAACATGAAATTCTTTGAAATTAACAGCTATTATTATTCCTCTCCACAGATCATTAAACTAATCTCGAGGAGTGCCTCAAATGTTTCATTAAACACTAAGCAATTGGAAAACTAAAGATAATGCCATATTAGTTATTGTTTCTATTCTCCACTATTCAAACGACAGCAATACTTTTTCATGCATTAATTTCTACAGTGAACATGAATGTGTGCCGCTGAATTCAATCATGCATCTAAGCATTGGATGAAGATTTTCATAACCCCTAGCTTTGGATTGAACATGTTATGTTACAAGCCTATAGTATAAAGCTGATTTAGGGATTTTCCAATTCTTAGTCATAGTTTTTAGGATTAGTACTTTCAGTTATAGTCTTAAAAAAATCGACAGCAAAAATTATGAAGTGTAAGAAACAGGAAAGTGATAATGAATATACCAGTTCCAGCCCCAAGTTCTAATGCAATAACTCCATGAAATTCAGATGAACACAATGCTTTATGCAATATAAAATCAGTTAAAACCAGTTCAGCTCTCCAAACCTGAAGGGAAAGGAGCGGAATAAGGATTTGTTTGGATAAACAACCTAATTTGCAGCTTATAGCATGATAAGCACTTACATATAAGCTATTTCTATAACAAAAGAAAAAATAAAGTTAAATTATTTCCATATAAGCCATAAGTTGCTTTCAAAAGCTATCTTGGAAAGCTTATGATAATAAGGTGAAAACAACTTATGAACATGCCATAAGTTCTCTCGAATAGTCTCACAAATGCTTATGCTGGAAATAAACTCAAATAAGTCAATCCAAACAGGCATGAATACATTAAAAAGGTTACCTGCAAGCCAACATTTGGAATTGAAGAAGTGATATTATGTTGAATTCTGACACAATAGCAATTTTCACACGACAAATTTGCTTCAACGATAAACGGAGTTACATAAGTATTAATATTATTGTAAAGCTAAGATTAAGGTATTAGAGAAGCTATTACTTTCGGTGCGGCGAGGTAGAAGAAGGTCACCATCTTGATCAAATTCTAGAATCTGAGTTTCTAAATTTTCATTTACCGAACTGAGAATGTGTTTTCTGTGATCAACATCTAAAAATTAGAGTTGCATCTAAGTTCAGTTTCAGTTGCACAAAAATTGAATTGAGTAAAGTAAATGAGAGTTACCGTGAGGAAGTGGAAGGGAAATGGTGAAACGGGAAATATGAGGTCCGGAGAATCTAGGTGGACAACCGAGGTGGACTTCGCTCATCACTTCCTCATCGCCGCCGTCTATGGCCGAGTCTTCTTTTTCCGGCGACGGAGATGAATGCTCCATTTTGCATATACCCAAATTTAAATAATTAGGGTTAAATACAAAACTATAAGCTTTCAAACTTTAGTCCCCAAAAGAATTTAGTCACCAAGTACCTATTTGCATTTTATAAAGATTATTTCAGAGGTCTAAAAGTATACTACATTTTTTTATAAAATGTTTTAAAATAGAGACTATACTTACAAGTTATAATATTATAGAGGATTATTTGTTCAAAAAAATGTTATGGATGAATAAAATTACCATTAAAATTTTATATATTAAACTTGAAAAACTTGTGATTTTGTAGAGACTAAATATATTTAACTCAATAATTAATTAACGAAGATAATGTTTTCAACCGATAAGAAAATTAATGTTTTATTGAATTTTAAGCAATGTTAAAGACCTCTTAGCTAATTATCATTTTTGTGGTTCAAGACTGACTCAGTAAATTTTGTTCGATTTTGTAAAAATTTAATCTAATTAAGGAATAAGAGTAAAATAGAATATTAATCAAATTATTTTCTTTTGTTGGTAAGTGGAGTAAAATACTACATATAAATGATGGGGTTGAGTCTAACGGAAGAGACTAAACTCTTAAAATTTATGTAGCAATCCAAAGTTCAAATCTCTTTTTGAGAGGTGCGGATAACATAACATAACTCAAGACAAAGAGGAGGATTCCATAACATATAACTTGAAAAGATATGGGTCGTGTTTTTCAAACAAAAAATAACTTGAAAAGATAGAGTAGGTCTTGGTCCATCTTTTCTAATTTATTATACTAATTGATTGTGCCTCACTCTAATTCTCTCATTAAAATTAATAATTGCAAGATTTTAAATCATATACTGAATTTGAACTCGTCCATTCAAATTATACAACAACAGTCAAGTTTTATTCTATTAAGTAGGGTCGGCTACATTGATCAACATCATAAACCAATCTTGAATTTGAACCGCTAAAATATTACAAAACAGCATTCGTTGAAATTAGCATACAGTCCAATTTGACATGGTAGTTATATTATGTCAAAATCTTACAACTAGCCTTGTTTGAATATAAAGGTTTGAGAGCATTTGCTATATATAAAATTGTAAAGAGACGTGATAAAGAGAAGCAAGATTGAATTGAATAAGGGAAATGTTAGAGAACTGGTGTAAGAATGAAGAACTGATTACTTACATTGCCTTTTAAAAAATTGTACATACGCATTGGATCTAAAACTATAGTCTAGAAGATCAATATATCATATATCCTGATTCAAATCTTAAAATACAAACATAGCATTAGAGTCTATACAGTACCCATATGGAGAATGAACAAACATAAGAAATATCCAATCCAAAGTTGCAAAAAATACACAGTGTATTATGTTCTTCTCAGAGATGCTAGACGATCCGACAAGTCCTCGTAATCTGGTAGACTAGGATGCACATGTCCTGTTGTTGTTGTCCTCGTCATTTCAGGTACTAAGGAAGTAGCTCTATCATATACTTGTAATGTATCCATCTTACTTGTTTCTCTTTGAGGAAGAGATTTTCTTCTCCAAGTTTTAGCAACAGGTGGACTTGATTTTGCATACCTTCTATTTTGATCCCTTACACGTTCTTTTCCTATGCCAGGTTCATTAGGAGTTTGTTTCTCAACGTATCGCATTAAAAGTCCATCTAATATCATTTCTTCATCCAATGCACCACCTGTTTCAGAAAAATCTTTGACTGTGTTTTCAACAGGCGGTGGTTTGAGAGGTCTCCTTCTCACTGATCTTGGTTTCGGCTTTTCAGCAGGTAGAGCTTCAACTGTTTTCTTCATATTGCTTTCAGCTTTAACTTCTTTGACATAAGGAGGTGGACCATACTTATTGGAAAATGGTTTCTTAATTTCTGTTTCATCATCTTCAAATACATTTTCGGATGAACTTGAACGAGACTTTTTGCTACCAAGGGATGAACTGTTAGTGCTAGCAGTTTCATTTTCATTGCTTCTTCGCACCCTCCATTGGAAATCATCTATTTTAGGCTTGATGTTATCATTAATGTTCTTTTGGAATTTCACCTCACCATGATCATTTTGTGGATCATGCTTTGGTTTCTCTTTCTCCTGCAAAAAGTAGCATTCCTTTCAATAAGTCATCACTAGTAGGAGATATCAAGTTTTTAAGTGCATGTTTGGATTGACAATGAAATTGACATAATCACAGCGGATCACTATGATGTTGGCAAAAACTACATTTTAGAGTTTCAACAAATTCATAGTCTCACTGTGGCTTCGCCAAACATACTTTGAATCCAAAAATGGACTATAAGTTGAAAGCATAGCTTTATATTTATTCTAAAGATATGTTAGAATCATTAGAATAGCAAATAAAGCAATGATAGGTGAAAGATACTTACTTCATGTAAAACAGGAGGAGGTAAATAAAGTTTCTGCTCCAAAGCCTTCCTATCCCATTCAATAGAGTGCTCTTGTGCTAATTCATGCAATAGCTGGATCTTCATTTCTTTTGTAGGAGGAGTTTGCCTCAATCTCTCAATAAACTGGTGAAAACCAATTATTCAAATAAGCCATGTAAACAAAGAAAACAGTGTACAAGAATGTGAATTGGTAAGAGCTATATAAGAGTGGTCTCATTGGTTACCTCTTTACTTGTGTAAGGATCAAGAGAATCCCCAAATTTCTGTTGAAACAATGTTCTCAAATCACGTAGTTCTGGAAGATCAGAAAATCGCGCAGCAGCATATATCAACGAAGGTATGGCTTCCTTGCATTCATCAGGGCAATTGCTGTTGTATAGGTTAAAACATGTTTATTATTTGAAGTAAAAATTAAAACATGAAGCATAGAAAGTAAATGGACCTAAGGAATGTATACATAATTACATAAACATATATTATGAAGAAAATCATACTCTTGCTTAGAAAATTCTCGAACATGACTCGATATGCATCCAGCAAACTTGGCAATGAGTTCATAGCAAGCTGACATATTCTGCTCCACCAAAAACCCTTCAGCCTGTTTTCAAATGCAAACAGTTTACCATACAAATTCAGTAACTATGATAAAATAATAAGTTTCTTCATATACAAAAGAAAAACATATGATTAGTCTAATACATGTTACATAATTCATAATCATATATATTCTGAACATAATTAGATTGCTTGTATAATAATGTATTATATGTGCATAAAATAAAATATCAATGCAAGATGTAGGAATCTTTGTGAGACGAATCTAATTTTAAATAACAAATCATTGGAGGAAAAGAATTATTCCTTACGCTACAATCCAGGCTGAAAACAAAGGTGAAAAAGAGGAAACAGATAATGTCAAAGAAAATTAATTAAGAATGAATCAAAATTTACAAGAAAGTTAAAGATTACCCTTCCATATGCATTGTATTCAAGAGAATTCCTGAGAAGATCAACAAGATCTTTCTTCAGAAATTTTTGCACCGCATTTCGCTTCTTTCTTATTGTCTCTAATCTTGTCTTTATCAACTTCAAGCAATTTTTGCTGTTAATTTCCAGAATCAAAATCCAAAAAGAAAAAAGAAACAATTAGAAACAAGAACAGAATCATAAAATATAGAATGAAGAAAAGGTGAGAAAGAAAAACCATTGTTTGTGTTTGGTGCTTACCATTTTGTATAACTTTTTGGTTTCAACAATCCTTGAAACATTTTCACTCTGAGAGAGAATTGTATTGAAACAGGATCCAAATTAATGAGGGTGTTAATTTGATGTGTTTGTTAATTGCTATGTTGAGGTGAAAATGGAAAATAGGGTGAAAATAAGAATGAACGTTAACCTTATATAATATGGGAGAGAAAAAAAAAGTATTCAAGAAATATTCAAGAAAAGAAAAAAGACCTTGATAAAAATGGTTTTATAATGAATAAGAAAACTTAGAGAGGAAGATTAGGATATGATATGATAGAAAATGAGGTGTAAAAGAGAGAATATTACTAGAATTAAAGGGTGTTGTCTCTCTGGAATTGGTAACCATTAAGAATCATAGGTGATTCATGTGACATTTTGGAACAAAAGAAAAAGAGGAATGGTCATGAAATTAGTCAGTGCCAGAATCTATAAATTGAAAGACGTAAAGAATGAAAGAAAAATGAAATGAATGAAAGGGTATTTGTGTTAAAGAGCACGTGGTTGTTAAAAAAAAAAAAAGAGACTTCTATAAAAGTTTCTCACTCAAGAAACCGCTAAATATGCATCGTTCTAATTGTGTCAGTGTGACATGTGACACGTTTATCTCTGATATGAACTGTCTGATCTCAAAACAAACGGTTAGGATTAAATATTGCGTGCACTCGGACCTCAGACAATTGTGATTGGTTTATGTGAGTGTGTAGCTCTCTCTATACAGCTGCTAATTTGCTATTGAAAAGGTTGTGCAGCTGCTGCCAGCTATGTAGCTTTAACGGTTTTGATTTGACGGTTAATTGTTAGAATAAAATAAAATAGTAACACAATCCTTTAATCTAAATATATAAAAACAGCCAGTAATTTTGTGCTAAATTTGGATGAGTGCTTTTCTCTTTTTTGCATCTGAATTAATATTGATTGGGTACAAAATTATAGACCAAAAAAGTATATTAAAATTCAAGAAAAGAGATGATATGGATTGATTTTATTTTTGCCAATAATACAGTATTAATCAAATCAAATACATTATATTTGTCAAAAAGAATAAATCAAATACATTATTAAGCATTAAACAAAAACGCAATTTCACAAAAAATAAAAAACGCAATTAGGATTGTGTGGTTTTCTTGTATTTTACGTTTCTACTTTAGAAAAAAAATACTCTTCATCTTCCTTATCCATTCATGTGATCATATTCTTTTTTAGGGAGATATTATTTTTTGTTAAACCTTTGATAATGTCCATTTTCAGTGTCTTTTTCAAGAGTCATGGTAAAGTGAAATAAATAAAATGTATTTGCATGCAATTATATACTACTAGTATATTCTTATGTTTTGGCATTAAAAGCAAGAATAAGAATAAGTTTCTGTTAACATTTTTTTTTTTGGTCAAGTTCTGTTAACATTTTTATATATGAAAGAAAAAGACCACGAACAATGGGATTATGAAATTCGACAATTGGCAATCGATAATGTGTTTGCTCCCACGTACGTTGACGCCGGCAAACAAAATTGGACAACTATTAGGCAACAATTTGTTGTTGGAAAAAATTTCAATGAAGTCGTAATATAATTTGTTTGGTTTTCCATAGGTTACCGGGGTTGGAAGTAATATTCGAGACATCTTAAACACTGAATATGATATATTTGGGAGGAAGAAATCTATGGAAAGCAATAACACTTTTTGATCAAGGCAATGAAAATAAAATGCAAATCAGGATTAAGGCCTGAACCTGTTTACACAAGAGAAACAAAAACAAAGAGAAGCCTGCCATGAAAAACAAAGGGCTACATAGACCCCTAAAGAATTCTAACCAGACATAGCACTTGTTATGCAAAATATATGAGTATCAAACTTTCCTAATCCTCTAATCACAATATTTAGGATTGCTTTTGATAACACCCTTTTTGGAATGAGTTTGTATGTGCTCACTACTTGTGCTTTTTGGTGAAACTTGTTTATTTGTTTGCTTCTTTTGCTTTTTGTTTCTAGCTGCTGATGCACAAACAAGACTAGACTCATGCTCCTCATTGTTATAATCCCCCCAAAACTTTTGTAAAATCTCCACACTTCTTTGAGCTGCAGAAGAACAAACAACTACAGTATGCACTGGAGGCTTCAAAATAGGAAGCTTGTCTGCTGATAGGGAGGTGTGGTAAGTAGTGATAGGCTGAGGCATAGCACAACCAGAGACATGGTTCAGCACAGACTTGTCAGAAACAAAAGACAAAGGCTGTGAGAGCCTGGATTCCGAGGGAGTAGGAGCCACTTGCACTTTGCCTGGCTCTGAAATTGAATCTGCAGTGTTAGCTTGGGACCTTTGATTTGTCTGCTTCTTGGTAACCAAAACAGTGCTAGGAGTTTTCTGCCTTCTTGACATAAAAGGAGTAAATATACTTCCCTGTTCAAGTTCTCCTTCAAGGTTCTGCTCTTGCTCATCATCACTCATATCATGCTCTTCATCAAGCAAATCTCCCCACAGAGTTTTTAATATACTTACACTTTGCATTGCATCAGAGGTAGCTTTGTTTCCATCTTTGGAGGCTGGTTGAGAAATAGGGATTTCAAAAGCTGTGTTATTATCATTCTCCTTGCCTTGGACACTTTGATCAGCTAATGATTTAGTAAGAGCCACAAATTCCTCTGCAACATTGTTTCTTACACGCTACAAGTTCTGAAGTTCAAGTGCTCGACCCTTCTCTTTATCAGATGCATCAACAGTTCCTAAGACACCCTTCGGCTCAACTACCTTAGAAATTAATTCTGAATTTAATTCTTGATCTTCCAAGTTAATCACAACATGATTAACATCATTGACAAGGACAACATCAGTTTCCTTGGCAGTAACATCTAGCATAGGATGGCTAGATTCTTAGTGGTGATAGCAGTGGAAAAAGCCTTTGTTAAATTCTTTTGGACAATTGGATTGCTATTAACTAACTTTTGGCAATTTTGTATTGAGTGTCCAATTGATCGACAATTATTACAGAAGTTAGGATACTTTTCATAGACAATTGCCACTTTGAATGCATGGCCATCTCTTTCCACTAAAACATTGTTGTAAAGCTTGCAAGAAAGGTCAATATCCACAAGTATTCTAGCATAATGGCCAAAAAGCCTAGCCTTAGTAGATTCATCTATAGTCAGCGGAGTGCCCACACCAGAAGCAATTTCCAAGAGAGTTTTAGGCCTCCAGTACTCTTGGGGCAAATCCAATAACCTAATCCAAACTAGAATATGAGTTTGTTTCTGGGTGTGAGGAGTGGAATCTTTAGTCCAACTAAAGAATCTCAATAAGCCAGGTTTCAAATTGGCTAACCCTAGAGACCAAATCTTATGCATATCCTCAATAGAATTGAAATTGAATTCAAAATAACCCTTACCCAGAGGAATAACTCTCCAATTACTGATGCCTTTCCAGAGATTCGAAAGCTTATTGTAGAGGCTTTTGGTGGTGATTGGTGGATCTCCTTTGTGCAGCGTCAAACGACTATGCAAGCTCCTTGTGCAATCGGCAATCCCTAATTCATACTCAGTCTAAGAAATGTGAATGCTAACTGAGTCCCCTCTGATTGAACGTTGTGGAAGCATGTTGAGATGAACGTCACCAACACCTGAGACAGCTTCTGCAAAAGATTTATTTTCGACGGTGACAACTTCTGCAAAAGATTTCTTTCTGACGGTGACCTCTTTGTGAGCCACCGCAGAAGGCGGAGCAAGAAAACCCCAAGAACTCATGAGAAGCAGATGTGAGAACCAGCGACGAACAAAAAAAGCGAAACAGAATAAGACCAGATACGGACTGGAAGCCAATCACTGATGAGCGTTACGGCGGTGAGAGAGACGGAAAGAGTTGAAGAATTAAGAAATTGAGGATTATGTTGTCTTCTACAAAGAAATATGAATCGAACGCACCAAGAAATTGAATGAAACACCACCGGGAAAGAATGTCAGAGACCGTTGCGGCGGACGGATCTGAACAAAGAGGAGAGGAAAGCAATAACACAATAAGCTAAGGTTTTGTTTACGCAAAGTCCACAAACATGAGAAAGCAAGTCCCGACAATCGTGTTTTTATACAATTTGCTTTTGACATTTTTTACTTTGAAGCACCATATGTCGTTGTTGACATTCTACAGAGAGTTCAAACTATCATGAATAAGAATGTTGTATCTCCTACGTTTGTGGATGTTGGACTTAAGATGATTTGTTTTGTCATCTAAAAAAGGTTAACGACGCAGTTTGTTGTCTGCTTGTCTTCCCTTCTTATATAATTTTCTATGTATATTTTATTTATATTTTATAAATATGTTCATTTTAACGTACAATAAGAAAATGTGAGATTTTCAAAATAAATCATCATAAGAGAAAAAAGATGCAATGTTAGTTAAGGATGATAGTTTTTAAAATAAATCATCTTTTATTGAAAATCAAATCACATTTTTAAAATAAGACTGATGCAAAGCCATAACTTTGTGATCATCAATAAAATGAATATCATTTGAGGAGAATTTTCTTATGCTTTTTTATTTTGCAAACACAATAATTTTCTCTCTAAAAATTACACCACCTTCTCTCTAAACGTCACACACAGAACGCGTTGCTGCTCCTCCCTCAAATCCAAATCCACCTTCCATCATGTAGACTTAGTTGGTGGTGGTGCGATGAGAAGTGTGTTTCTCCGTATCACCTCTTCACCTACGGCGCTTTCAATCTGCAGTCAGATCCGGAGTCACTTGTTTCACCTCCTTCCAGATCTCGCGTCGTTTTTCCGCTCCAGATCTGCACATCTCGTGTGGTTGCTTATGAACGATTGTGGCTGGAAGGAAGTCGTCGAATCCATCCCTCTTTGTCTTTGGTGGTGGCTGGTATATGCCATGCCACCGTCGTTGGAGGTGGTTTCTTTGGTGGTGAGGTGTACAGAATGGATCGGGTATGACTTGGTTCTGTTCTTGGCTCTGTACTGTTTTGTTGTTGCGTTTTAGTGGTGGTCTTTGTGTGTTTTCTTTCTTTTTGCAGGTTGTTGGTCTTGTTCGTGTCAGTTGGTGCGTCCCTGGTGTTGCTTGTTTGTGTGTGTTGTTTCCAGCTGTATGTTGTTGTGTTGTGTTTGTGTGTTAGGGTGGTGTTCTGTCAAGGGACTAGGGTCGAGACTGTTTTAGGTCTCCCTCAACCCTTTGGTGGTTCACTGTTTTGTTTCTTGGTCCCTTTTGTTTGTGCTTGTTTTGCGGTGTTTGTGTTTTAGGTGTTGGGTTCTGTCTCGGGTCTAGGGTCGAGGTGGTTTAGATCTCCCTCAGTCTCTTGGTGGTTCTCTGTTTGGTTGTCTTTCTGTTTGTGTTTGTTTTGTTGTGTTCTGTCTAGGGTCTAGGGCCGACGCTTTCGAGATCTCCCTCAGCCTTTTAGTGGTTCACTTTATCCTCGGGGTCGGTTTCTGTGTGCCGTTTTGTTCCTTCGGAGCCTTGCCGCTGGAGGCCTCCTGCTCTTGGATTAAGATTGGTTGCTTGGCTGTTGCTCGAAAGAGTTTTGTGTGCAGATGCTTCGTGTTGACGGAGTTGTCGTTTGTTGCACCTTAAGCCGTCCTGACTGCTCAGTTGTCGGAGGGTGCAAGTCTTTCACAACTCCGGGATTGTTGTCTTCGTAAGGATCGTGGTGGTTTGTGGTTGTCTAGCTGAGGGTTGGGGTGGGCGTTGGTTTATTCAGGTGGTGGTGATGCAGGTTGTTTGGTGGCTTGTTTTGATTTGTTTGTGTTCGAACTTGTTTGCTTTGCGCTACTGTTCCGCCTTTTCTCTGTCTTTGGATTTTGGCATCGGGTTATTGGTGGGTCGAGTTTTTGGACAGGTTTAGGTGTCTGCTCTGGTGGTTCCTGAGTTGAGGGGTGTCTTTTTGACTTTGTGTCGGGAGTCTTGTGGGTCGATCACTTTTGATTCGAGGTCGGGAGCAAGTTTGTGCTCAGGCCCTTTTAGGCTGTTGTGATGTCTCCTCCGTTAGATCGGAACTTGAGTGGTGGTCAAAGTTGAACATTTGAAGCAAAATCACTTCGGGTGCCTAATTGATCACTATTGGCGGTGTTGGTTCTTTGAGGAGTTGTTGTTAGGGGTTTCAGCATTTTGAGGGTGCTGGTGGTTTTTCTTTGGAAGGTTTTTGGTGTTTTTATTTTCTCTTTTTGGTGTAATACTTGTGATTTAATCCCCTTATATATAAAATATATTTTGCCATTAAAAAAAAAAATTTGCAAACAATATTAATGTGGATTCACGCTATCCAAAATTGCAAAGTTAAAAAGCATGAGCTCGTTGATGCTTGATTTTAGGTTATCATTCTAATGTTTGGTTAGAGTGGGGGCACGTCAAATGTAACATGATGGCTTGTTCCTAGTTTGTATCCTTTTAGCCGAGAATATCGCTCACTATGTCTAAAAGATCATTTTATTTTAGGTAGTCCCAACCACAACATGTTACACTTTGTTTCGGATAATTGAATTCACCTTTTATAACTTGTCTTCTTTTTTTGTCGTGTAGATCATTTCAGTTGAAGTTATCATATTAGATTCAATGTTGGAAAACATGAGCATGTTTCAACTAAGATTGAAACATATGTTGGTCATGTTTATATGTGTTTTTTATTTTATTTTAAGCAATTAACCGTGAAACTCACATACATTTATGTGAAATATAGAAATATTACAACTTTGAATCTTCGTCTCAACATATCATGTATGTGCAACACATTTTTAAAAGTTTTATATATCAAATTATTTGCTATAAGTTCGAAAATCGACCATCCAATTCTCACACACATTTTTTTATTATATAAAACATTAGATAGATACTCCAATAAAATAAAATGTTGTGAATCATCTCGGACTGCATAAGTAATTATAGGGAACGATTTGAGGTGGACTAAATAAAGAAATTGAGGAGAAAAAGTAACTATTTGAGGCAGGTTAAGTTCATGTGCATCAAATTAAAAGGGAGTGTGGTACTACTGGAAGCAACCCCGAAAGCCATGTGTTTCAACCACTTTAGGCAACTCTTTTAATTATTTAATTGATGACAGGTTCACCAGTTCCTCATGATTCAATAAAACAAATTACCCCTAACAAATGAAGGACAAAAGCCATAAACACATCAACTTTTTATTTAGGGTGGAGAAATGTTATTATTTACTCAATCCAATTTCAGCTTATACAATTTTGCATCATTGAATTATTTTACTGCATAATTCTGTTGTTAGATGTTTATCTAGTAGCTACATAAACTGGCCTATTAAGCAAGTTGAAGTCCAAATTTGTGCTGACCTCGTTACTTGCCCTTTCCTCCTCTTTTTCTATACTTCTTGCTTTGTCAGAAAGCACAACATTACCTTCAATTTCACGTAACACCTTCTTTTGGATCATTTTTCCATCCACTGATTATTTGACATGAAAAAGAAGAAACAAAAAACTCTTCTGTTTAAAATGATAACACATCACTTAAAATTTACCATGTGAGAAATTACCTTGTGTTCTCTCTTTTCTTCTTAAGGTACAGCCTAAGAAGAAGATAACAGAAATTGCAAGGGCAGCTCCTACTCCAATGATGATCCATATCCACCACTTGTTAGCTGATAGAACAAGATCATAATTAATTTATTTGCATATGCAAGAAATAACAAACCAATTTCATGCACGAGTTGTAAGTCGTCACAGACTACGCAAATAAAAAAATGACAAAACTTAAGTACATTTCTTTCGAAACTGTTTCTACTATTCTCACAATAGCAGAAAGAGTTTTCCAGAGAACTGCGCCCAAGTTTAGTCCATAAAAAGAACCTTTGTGGCGACAATAATTTCCTCGACATTCAGGAGGCTTTTGTGTGCATAAAGAACTTTTTATGTAGTTGCTGTATCCACTTTGTTTATCATAGTGTGTTGTCCACAGCATTACACCACCATAGTTACGCGGTATCCTTAAAATAGGAAGTACAATCTCACATAACAAATCAGCTGGTACATAGCCACTATCTGCTGCTGCAGGAGAAGCAGGCAATCCCACAAACACTCTTCCAGCTGTCAACGACTCCGTCCATTGCTTCCATGAATCCAACAAGACACTAACATCTCCTTGGCTATAATCACATTCAGGATTGTTGTAAAACTGTATCCAAACAAAATTGAAAACACCCGTGTCAATTGCCACGCCCAATTCTCCATCAGGGAAGGGACATTGAGGTGCTGCACTTAAGTAAATATTTTGTGTTGAAGTGTTATATGACTTGAGAAAACGTGCAAGTTCATCCCAATGTTGTTGGTTTTGTTTTCCTTTGGAGTTTTTTTCAATATCAAAATCAATACCATCTAATATAGCATCACCAAATGGACGTGAAGATGAGTTCCCACCCAAAAACTTGTTCCACAAGTAATCAGAAACATTTTTGGCATCATCAGTGGAAGCTAGACCATATTCTCCATCTGCTCCTCCAATTGAAAGCAAGACTTTGATCCCTTTCGATTGGCAATTCTCGATGTGCGTGCTTAACATTGTGCAATCATTGGAAGAAGGGTCACAATGATCTGCTAAGTTGATTTCAGGTGTTGTTCCATTCCCAAATTTGTTAAGAAAAGCTATGATTACATAGGAGTAGTTGTTGTAGTTTCCTTTTGCACATGTTTCTGTTAGGGTACCCTCATTGTTATTTTGACCCCAATAAATTGCAATGTTGTCTGATGATTCTGCAGCATTAGATAATAGGAAGGTAATAAGGACTACTATTTTATTTCTAATCATCTCTATATTTTATCCTTTATAAAAGTCTACATAGTTCTTTTTATCATCAAAATTTGTTAGCTATATCTTTGAGCTTTTGTTTTAACTTTTTTACTATAAAAGACAATAATTAATGTAGGAAACAAAAACTAACACTGATGATTGATGTGTAATTTGCTCAATCTGAATTAATTAAATGCACAAAAATACATACATTCACTTTGTATCTTTTTCATCAATGAAAAATGCCGTCCATTGGGTATCATATAAACCAAGAAAACATAAGAAATTTTAAAAATAACGATAACAACAAAGTGAATAAAAAATATGCAATTTGGTGTTAAAAAAAATGACTATTATCCTTTTTTGTTTGGTTTTTAAGATCTTCGGTTGATTGATATGAAAAGCTAAAACTAAGCTTAGACTCTCAACCTTTGCCAATGTAAAAATATGAGACTTCCAAAAATTGGATTATTGTTGGGAAATAGTTTCCATCAATTAGAAGATATTTGATTCTTCATAGTAAATATCAACTTCATAAAAAAAGAAAGATTTGATTAAAAAAATTCAACACAAAAAATAAAATAAGATTGATCAAGATTAATCACCCAAAAAATAAAATAAAAAGGCACGTAGGTACCAGCACAGAGAATTTTTGCCACATTTATCTTCTTTTTTTCAAGTGGCTAATGGTTATAATTCATCTTTCAAAGTGAATAAGTAAGATGTTTGGGGTTCAAACTCCAGACATATTACAATGCATTGTTTCGATCAACTGAGTTGTGTTCACGGAAACTCCTTTTTTAAAGGGTTAAATAATTTTTTATCCATATCAATATTTCGAATTTTGTTTTTAGTCCATCTAAAACATTTTATCAAATTTTGGTTCCCAATATTTTTCTCATCATGACTTTTGGTCTCTTTTTTTAAATCAACTCATATTTATTCATCACATTTTTTAAAGAATTTTATATAGATGTTTAGAATATTAAAAAATCCCCGCACACAATTATATTTTTTTTTCTAATAAAATATGAATTTTTAAGCGCTACTAACTTAAAAATTCATATTTAATTCATCATTTGTTTTTTTTGAAGAAATCAAAATGAAATATATTACTCCCTCCGTCTCATATTAGATGATCTGTTTAACAATGCGTGTTTTTGACCTCACATACTTTGATTATATTTTTCTACTAATATACAATGATAAATAATATCATATAAGATGTTGTTAGATTTGTCTCGATGAATATTTTCAAAATATTAAATTTTCAATTTTTTTAAATAGATAATTAAAGATACAAAATATGCATTGGTATTTGTGTCAAAATCAACTAGGTCATTTAATATAGGACTGAGAGAGTAAACAACTAGCTATCCTCCTAGCACAATATGTGCCAAGAGAGCTAGGAAATAATTACACTCATGTTTCAAAGGAAAAGAACAATGATTAGCCTACACCTGAACATAGGAACGTGTTCTGGCACCAATCATGAAACTTATAATAAAAATAAGCAAATTTTGCTTTATGCCAAGAAAAAGAAAGTAGTATGATGTTCGCCAAAATATGATAACATGAGCTTTCTTTGGTTAGGAAAAGTCTATCGTTCATTTCCTTCCAAATTACCTACGAAGTGACAAACCAAATTAAGTACTTAAAAGAACACCACACCTTTGTATAACCTATTGAAGTACCAAATTGAATGAAGTAATCCACCAAGGTTAAGGGGTCTGCAGTATAGAGACCCAACCATTGACGAACCATATACCAAACTGATTACATAACAAGAATAGATGATCGGAAGATTCAGATAAGTCACACCCACTGGCACAAGACTGTGCCTCATAATGAATAACTCCCCGACGGAACAAATTGTTAAAAAAAAATATTTGTTAAAAAATATTATCAAATTGGTTTATAGCTAAAGCACTCGAGTCATACACAACTCAAGTTCAAAACACTCTAATTTTTTTTTTTGCCAGACGTTGTATAAATATCTGTTTATATTAAAAATAAGAGAAATGATATTTGAACATCCATTTTATGACAACTTTTGTGATAACTTTCTCTCTCATACTCACATTATTTTTTACTTTATCTCTCTATTGCTTTGGTTTTCGTGCAAATACCTACTTTTTCTTTGTAAATTATGGTTGTCCCATAAGTTGTCAACTAAATAGTTGTTCAAATAACACTACTCTAAAAATAATAGGTCATGTTAACTTGTGCCCTTGTGGCATATGTTAAGTATTAATGTCATTTCATTAATGATAAGAATTTATTGAAAAAAGATTATATTAAACATTTTGAGCAATAAATTAACACAATTTCCGATACATAATTTCTATTAGTGGAATTCTTAACACGTACCCTAAAGGTACAAGTTAGGGCACAAGTTAACATTTCCCAAAAATAATTTGGACTACACATTCGATCGCCTTTACTCATTTATTCATTGATCAATTAATGTCGACAAAGTGGCTATTAATAAAAAAAAAAATTAAAGTAATTGGCTATTAATTTATGGGAAATGCTCAATCTCGCGACAGATATTATCGCGAGAGCATCACGAACTGTATGGTATAACAATTTGCCTGTTTTATTTCTATTTTCCTATTACACATGTTGTATTGTGGTTTTTCTCTCTTGCTTTATCTCCGTTTTCTTCTGCCACAAGCCCACAACCGCTTCACCTTTTATAGCCACAAGTATGTCTCACTGATGAGAAGAAACTTGGTGTGTATGAGAAGTGAAAAGTATATCTCATCATTTAAGAGTAATACTAAATGGTCCATCAATCAAGGGCCTCAAATCCAATACTGGTAGTGGTTCTATTATTAAAAATACTATTGGGAAATAGATAAAACAAGAGTTCGGGAAAAGTTCACGTGAAATGCAGTCGCTATATATAGCACTGCTCTTTATTTATTATGTATGCGCTACGCATGACTTAATGAACTACTGCTCCTCAAAACACAAGGGACGCTTACGGCCTGAATAGTAAAGATATTGTTACTAAAAATACCGTCCACGACGAAGCATATAATAATAAAACAAAGATTTATTAAAAAAAATAGTAATAAAATAAAGATAACAACCTTGTGTGAATATAAAAATATGAAATTTGATGTTTTTTTTATCAGGATATATATATATATATATATATATATATAACAAAAAAGAAGTACTGGAAAGAAAAGGGGGACTAGGCCAAAACCTTCTCAAAAAGTGATAAATCTGAAATTGTGTATACCCAACCTATTCCTAATGTACTCCTCCCTAATGAAATTAGGAGCATCACGGAACCAAAATAAATCTAAGGAAGGCAATGATAGTCCATGATTTGCCAGACCATCAGCGCAAGTATTTCCTTCCCTGTAAATGTGAGAAGCAAAAAATCTCATGTTTTGAGTTATATTCACACAGTTATGCCACATGTTCAATAAACTCCAAGGGACTACTAAGGTTGATCTTAATGCTTGCAGTACTAATTGAGAGTCACATTCCAGCCATACATTGAAGTAACCTTTGGAAGCTGCCAATTCAATAGCAGACATGCAGCTAATAGTTCTGCAAAGAGAGCGTCTCCCGTTCCTAAGAATTGCGCAAAGCAACCCAAACAAGAACCTTGTTCATCTCTAAAAATTCCTCCAGCTGATGCTCTAATAGAATTTTTTACAGAGGCTCCATCTGTATTTATCTTAATCCATGAAGTGATAGGTGGATACCACATTACCTCTTTGATCACAGGCGCGTTCGGCGGCTTAATATTGACTCTACAAGCTTTCATGACAGAAAATTCAAACATATTAATTCTTGATGTCTGCTTTGTGTGATTACCAGAGATTGACGCGCTTGCAATTACCATATCAATAGCAAACTTCCAATGAACCGTTTTGTCTTGAAATCTAACCTGATTCCTAACAAACCAGATCACAGTAACGATGTTTATAATGCATGCCTAAATCACAACTTTGCATTATGGGGACCAATTCCTGTTCATGACGGGCCATATGTCACCTATGGAACTAACTTGCACACTGATGATGGAAGCTAGCCAGGACCACAATCTAACAGCAAAAGAACACTCAAAGAAAAGGTGCATAGAAGACTCAGTATAGGACTTACAAGTGGAGCACATGGAGGGAAAAGAGCATCCTCTAGCATTCAAGTTTTCATCTGTTGGGATCTTCCTATGCATCAACCTCCAAATTAACAGGGACTTTGATGGAGGAATATCAAGGCCCCATATAGCCTTGGTCCAAGGAAGGTTTTGGGCATATCCATTTTTGTGTAAAAAGGCTTCTTTTAAAGATAGCGCACCAAAATTGCAGTGTTTCCACAGTAACATATCTTCTCTATGATCAGAAGCAAGGGTTATTTGTTGAGCAAGTTGTCTAAGATTAGGAAATGCAGTCTCCACTGAAATGGGGATTCTCCATTTGAAGTCAAAAATGAAATCACTAACTTTTGCTGGAATATTAAAAATAGAAACCATAGGGACCTCATGCCAAGAATCCAACCAAAAATTGATGTTCTCTCCCAAGCCAATGAGCCATCTGCAATTCTCAACAATAACTCCAATCTCAGCTTTGACACTACTCCAAATTGAGGAGTAAATGTGATGACTAATAGCTCTTCTTCCCTTGAAAACATTACTTCTGAGTAACTTTGCCCAATATTCTTTTGAGTTCCCAAGCTCCCAACACAGTTTCATATTGGTAGCTTGGTTCAGAACAGTGAGAGATCTTGAGCCAAGACCTCCTTGATGATAAGGTTTGCAAGACTTGTTCCAAGAGACAGTGACTAGCTTCCTCTGTGAGATATTGCCGCTCCAAATAAAATTTCTGCACCAAGCTTCTATCTCTTTAAGGAATGCATCAACATTCCTTGAATAACGGACTTTACCAATAACATTCTACCTGCAATAGAAAGGAGAGAGGCTTTCCAAGCACAAAATTTTGATTTGATGTTGTCTGCAATACCTTGAAGATGAGCTCTCTTAGGTTTTCCTTTGAATATAGGAACCCCTAGGTAGTTAAAAGGCAAGGAGCCTTTATTGAAACCAATCAGATTAGCAATAAAATCAATCCTTGTTGAAGAAATAGAACCATAATAAACAGTGAACTTTGAAAGATTTATGTGTTGACCAGAAGCAAGGGCATAGGAATTAAAAAGCTCCATAAGTGCTAGAACAGATGATGATTTTCCTTTACAGAATATCATGATATCATCAGCATATAAAGAGTGAGATGGTACCTGAACAATTCTAGTGCCTTTGATGAGATCTAACCTGCCTTGTTCAACTAGTCTAGAGATGTTTCTACTTAACACATCCTCAGCAATGCAAAAGAGAAGGGGAGATAAAGGGTCACCTTGTCTAACACCTCTTTTGCAATTAAAATAGCCATTCAATTTTCCATTAACAGAGATTGACAAGATAGCAGAGTGCAAAATAGTACTTATCCAAGAGCAAAATTTGTCATTAAAACCAAATTTGTTGAGAACTTTGAGAAGAAATTTCCATTCAAGAGTATCAAACGCCTTTGCCATGTCCACTTTGAAAGCTAGATTCCCTGCAAAAGCTTTATTATGAAGTTGATTGATGGCTTCAGAGGTGACACATATGCAATCCCTTATGTTTCTTCCTTGAATGAAGCCCCTCTGCTCAGCAGATATAATATTATTCATAATCGGTGTCAGTATGCCTGCTAGAATTTTGGAGATGATTTTGAATTTGAAATTAGCTAACGCTATTGGTCTATAGTGTCCAACTGTTTCAACAACAGGAATCTTTAGGATTAGCAAAATAGAGTTAGCATTGAAGTTTGGAAGAAGCCAGTTGTTGGTGAAGAATTCTAACACGGCATTGATAACATCATCTTTGACAATATTCCAATAGGTTTGATATAATGTACCTCCAAAACCATCAGGCCCAGGTGCACCATTCTTGTTCATTGATGTCACAACTTTATGGATCTCATCTGAAGAGGGGAGCATTGTTAACATGTTGTTCATATCATCAGTGATGAGCTTAGGAATTACTCCTTCAGTTAAGCTATCCACCTGCAAATCCTGCACAACAAAATTAGAAGAAAACACATTTTGAAAATGATTTGTGATGTGTTTGGAAATTTGCTCTGGCTCAGTTAGAATGTTCTCTCCTTCTTTGATGGAAGTTATGGGTTTGGATGTGTGTTTGATTTTTGCTAATCTGTGAAAATATTTTGTGTTCTTGTCCCCTTCAGCATGCTAGTTAACATTGGCCTTTTCTCTCCAATACTCTTCTTCTTTGTCAAGTTCTTTTTCTAGTTGGACCTGAGCTATTTTCTGTTGTTCCATAAGATCATCATTGTTACCATTACAGTCTATCTAATTTTGAATGTCAGCCAATTTCTGTTCAGCATTTTTGACAAGCATGTGCATGTTGCCAAAAACATTTTTGTTCCATTGGACATCTAAAAACATTTAGGTTTTGCTTGAGGATCTTCAGCTTTTGGCTCAAAATAAACATTGGACATCCAAAAACATTTGTATTCCAAGAGTCTTGTATTACCTGCCTACAATTTTCATGAAGAGTCCACATGTTGAGGAATTGAAATTGGGATTTAAAAGTGGTTTGTGAATTTTCAAAATCAAGAAGAATGGGAAAGTTGTCAGATTTTATCTTGGTTAGGGTAGAAACATTTAGAGAGTTGCACATGTCAAGCCACTGTTGGTTACAAATTACTCTATCCAGCCTCCTGTCTGTATATCTAGATCCTCCCCTACCATTTGCCCAAGTATACTGTACTCACCTAGTAGGAAGTGCTGGAACAAAATGTGTTTAACATACATTACCCTTAGAGTTTTGATGATAACAAGGTATTAAAAATTGTCAATTGGATATGCTAATATTTGTTCAAGTGTACAGGACCATAGACAAAGTTTTTGATATCTTATAAGGTTCTGAAAGAACAAAAAAAGAGCAAAGGAATCAACAAGATTAAAGCTTGAAGCATCTGAATGAGAAGTGCTCCTGAAGTTAAGTGCTCCTGAAGTGATGACGTCAGCAGAAGCAAGTTCGTCAGAAGCATCTCATCAGAAGCAATATCATCAGAAGCTGAAGTTCATCAGAGGATGAGAGACTTAAAGCTTCAAAGGCTAAGTAATGGATTTAATCTCGTCCAGTATTGCAGAAGACTGAAAGAGTGTAGCAACGACCTTTGTGAAAGAATTTGAAAGCATTGGATGCATGTTCTCACAAGAGCGTTGACAAAGGACAATTGTACAAACTGTACAACCACTACTTCCACTACTCTGTTCGTGTCACTGCATCAAGACAAGGATAACAACTATGCCTGCAGTAATGTTCCTTCAAACTAGGAATGCTTTTGAAATTGATCCTTCATAGGACAATAACCATATCAGGCAAAAGATCATTGGTGATTTTCAACAAGCTTCAAACGACTCTTTAATGTGCTGGCAATTTTCCAATGTATCTTTCACACCTCTATATAAAGGAGTGAAGACCTTCTAGTTGGATATACAGACACACACAAAAACAAGACTTATGCAACAATTCAAAGTGTCAAACTCTATGATTGTTCTGCATCTAAAAGTCACTTAAAATTTCTTATCAAAGTTCATATCTTAGAAATTCTAAAGTCTTAAGAGTCTGTATCTGATTTGTATTGTGAACACCACTGATTGTATATCAAGTGTTCAAACTCAAACAAACTTCTTTGTAATTCTGTTTGATTTTAGAAGTCTCTTGCTTGTGTGCTTGAGCAATAGATGTCTCTTGCAGTTGTGCTTGAGCATTGAAAGTCTCTTGAATGTGGTCAGGAGCATAGGAAATCTCTTGCAGTTGTGCTTGAGTAATTTGAAGTCTCGTGCTAGTTATAACATTGAGCAGTTGTAATTTGATATTACATTTTTAGTGAACTCTCCTTGGAAGTGCAAGGGGGACAGGACTACTTCCGGTTTGTGGAAGGAACTTGTATAATTGATTTGTGTCTTTCTTCTCTCTCTTAGTTTTATCCACTGCATTTAGATTCTGATTATCACTTCAGAATCTAAACTCTACGTGCTTTTGATCAGTGACTTCAGTAGGAGAAAACGAAGAAAAAGTAAACACAATTCAGCTCCCCTTCTTGTGTTTTTCTCACCTTCAGGAAGGTGTAAGAAGTTATTATTGTTTGACCAATCAGAGAAATCATTCATGGGTCCTCTAGCAGAAGGAAATGATCATCTATGCTCATGAGAGCCTAGAATTGTGTTAAAGTCATCTATTGAACACCATGGTATGTTTGGTTTTGTTGAGATTCCAGGGATTGCCATAATTGTCTTCTGTGGATGTAGTTAGTGGAGGCATAAATAGCATAAATATAAAATCTATTACTGTTATTTGATAAAGAAAATGTCATTTGTTGGTCATCAACAGACATAATGTTAGGGTTAAGGTGTGATAAACAATGGCACCAAAGGTTTGGTATAAGGTATGTTCTAGTGTTGGTTGTGAAAAGTTTAAAGTTTAGTCTATGGAACCAATTCCTAGGGAATTGTTCAAAAAGAACCCACGGTTCAGCTATAAGTAAAATATGAGGCTTATGTGTTAAAATTAAATTCTTAAGTGCTAACCTTGTAGGGAGGTTAGCCAGCCCCCTGATGTTCCAAAATAGGCACTTCATCTGAAAGGCTTGTTTGGAACCTTTGATCTAGTCAGGTATGAGTCACTTGTCTTGGAAGACGAGACATTTTGTTTTTTCTTCTTGGAGGATTTGCTAGTAACAACCTGGAAGCCAGAAGCATCAATGTTTGCCTGAGCCTCTGTTTGGATTTGAACATCAATTTCAGCTTCCTTTGCTAATCTGACTGCAAGTTCAGCATCTTGTTGTCTAATGGTCTCTACATCAGTTTCTGCTAAGTTTGCCCTCGACTGATGCAAGAACTGCATGTCATTCTGCACTCTAGTGGGAATTTGTTGATTTTGGCTTGACCCTTGTTCCTCTTCATCATTGTTGAAATCAGTGGCCTCTACAAATTCTGAATCTTGTGAGCTGTGATCATCTGCAGAGTCATGTGACACAACCTGGTTTCCCTCATCAATGTTTTTATCCTTGTCAGTATCAATGTTGTCTACTAGTTGAGTGTTGTCTACCTCTAAATCTGATCCAATGTTGTCATTGTGTGGGCTAGAAGTGCCAGGATCCAAATCAATAGCTAATGATTTCTTAACAGTCCATGTATTGTTTCGTACCTGAACATTGTCCGTGTCCTTCGCAGCTCTGCTGGTGTTTTCCTTTCTGCTAGCTTTAAGCGCAGCATTATCAACATTCCCCTCCTCATTCTTCTTCATTTTTCTACATACAGCAATGTTATGTCCCACAATTTTACAATAATGACAAAATTCCGGGAGGTTCTCGTATTCAAACTCCACAAAAAAGGCATATCCTTTCCTTTCGACCAAAACTTCATACTTTAATTCCTTAGTCAAGTCAATATCCACAAGAACCCTTGCAAAATGACCGAAGGTCCTCTCATGAGCAGGTTTACTCGTAACTGAGTCTACATAGATAGGTGTCCCGACACTACTTGCGATTGCAAAAATAATCTTTTTCCTCCAGTATTCTTGAGACAACCCGTGGATTTTCATCCATATCTAAGCAGAATTGTTTTGCTAAAGGCTAGGACTGAAGTCTTTGGACCAGGAAAACATTTTTAAAAGACCAGGACCCAACTGCTCTAACTCTCCTTGCATCTTCCACTGATGAAAACAAAAACTCAAAAAAAACCTTTCCCAATCGAAGTCACTCCCAGGGACTCAAATTTTTCCAGATTGGTTTTAGCTTATCCCTTAAAGCAACAACAGTCAAGGGCGAGGAGCCCTTTCGCCAAATAACCCTAGCATGTAGGTTATTTTTACATGAATCCAATCCAATTTCGTACTCCTCTTCAGGTATCTCAATAGAGAACTTATCTCCTTTTAGTGTGGGTTTCGGTAACTAGCTGAAGGGAATGTCACAGACATTTGACAAAGCTTGTGCGAATGTTTTCTGGGCTTTGGGTATGATTGGTGTGTTGGATTTGGGTACGATAGTAGTGGAATCGGTTTCAGCAAGACATTTCTAGGAGAGGATGAACGGTTTTGGGGTCGTATCTGGTAGTTTTGGTGGGTTGGTGGCGTTGGTAGTTGAAGCCATCGAAGAAGGCGATGAACAGTTCTAAATCGCCAGAGCAATCAATTCGTTTTCATCTCGCAATTTGATGTTAAAAATTGATCATTATCCCTTTTTCTGTTTGGATTTTAGGATCTTCGGTTGGTATAAGATTCTAGAATCTCCTAACCATTGTGAAGTACAAGTGAAGTAGTATGTATATGGAATTTATTCATTAGTTCCAACGTGAAACAAACTTTCTTTATTTGCTCAAAACAGCAATAACTGATAAGTGCTCAAAAGTAACATATTTTATGTGTTAATCTAGGCATTTTAGTGACTTGTTCTGCAAGTTATCTAAGGAAAAGCTACCATTTGAGTGTATTTATACCATTTATGCTTAAATGCCTGATTCTACCCAATTTATGCAGGAAATGACAAACAAGGACCAAGAAAGAAGCTCATGAACCAAGGTTTGTTCGCATAAGCGTGCAGACGGTCGCTTAAGCGTGCAAGCACCAGTGAGCAGCCAACCAGTTCGCTTTCAAGGACGCTTTCAGGACGCTCATGGAAATCAGTTGTTCGCTTAAGCGTGCCGATGGTCGCTTAAGCGTACAAAATGTCGAGAGCAAAGGAAAGTTCGCTCACAAGCACGCTATGTGGTACGCTTAAGCGAAGTTCATCATCTTCAGAGGATAAGGTCCCACGTGGCAGCTTCTCATTGGCCAGTGGAAGATTTTCTTGTGGGTCGCTTAAGCGTGCATTCGTACGCTTAAGCGAACGAGCA